>Ga0172379_10001724_pt1 | contig 42205 bp, 31 predicted proteins | sample GrowelOW334metaG_FD_119756 | JGI IMG/M metagenome (GOLD analysis project Ga0172379, IMG submission 119756) | Groundwater microbial communities from an aquifer near a municipal landfill in Southern Ontario, Canada - Groundwater well OW334 metaG | ecosystem: Environmental > Aquatic > Deep... | reverse complement strand
TGCTTTAGTCAAGGCATCCACCATACACGTTATGTAACCTTTTTCTTAATAAACGGTTAACAGTTAAAAAATACTTAAATAAATTTTCTAACTGTTCCTTCTTTTTTTTCTTGACCTACTTACCCCGCTCGCATCACGCTTCGCGCGATACTCCCGAGTAAAAAGTTATCAAGTTATCAAGTTATAAAGAAAATTACTTTACAACTTTAAAACTTTTAACTTTATAACTCGTTCGTGTCACATGAAATGTGATACGAACGAAGTAATAAACTATTTCATTCTTATTTATTTATTTTCCGCAGACGCTAAATAAAACAGAACTCAATAAGACCTTTATTCTATTTTTAAGTTGCACCGATGCGGAAACTTGTATGCTCGGAAAAATTTTTTCCATGCAGACTGGTTTCAGTACCAGACTCAGTATTCTCTACGAATTACTAATTTTTACGAATATACGAATTTAAGAAAAATATTTGTATATTTGTACTTGATTCGTATTTTGTAGAGATAAACAAAAAAACCGCCTTCCAGCGGGTTTTAAAACAAGCCGTCTCAACGGAAAGTTCACCCGCTTTTTTTAACTAAAAAAATTGATGGCTGTTTTATTACTATATGTTTTGAAAACAATTAGAAATTAGATTTTTTTAACGTAAATCTATCTTACCAATTCCATGAAAATGTGTCAAGGGTCGTTTGTGCGTATTCAGAACAACCTTATTTTACCAATTTTCCATTGATTTTTTAATGTGTAAAAAGTGAATATTCTTAATTCCGACAGAAGTTGCATATCTAGTAACTTTCTTAAACTCATCAGCTGTCCAATTATATGATACTTTAATGATTTTATTTTTAAAAATAAAATAAGATGAGTTATTGTTCCAAAAAACAGCATACCATCCTTTTTTAAGTTTTTTAGAAAGTAAGCGAGTCGCGTTATCTATTGTTTTGCCTTTTACTATTACCTTATGCACATAAAAATATGCCGGATTGCCGTCAGGATTTTTCTCTTTAAAATAACCAACTGAAATATATTTATTCAAACTTTTATCGGGAAGAGACTCCAAATCAATAAGTCCTTTAAACAAAAACTGCGCTTCAATTTTATTTTTTAATATTCTAAATCCCTCTTGCCCATACAATTTTTCATTAAAAAATTTAATCAAAGTTGGACGAATAATGTATACATTTGTATTAATTTTATACAAATTGTCAAAATTAATAATCTTTTCCAGTCCAGGATTCGATGCATTCCATAATGCCAAGGCGTATCTAATTTCATTTTCATCCGTAATTTCAGAAGCTACGCCTGCAAGCTGTACGCCTATTTTTTCCTCGTTAACTTTTTGCTTTGAATCTGCTATACCACAAGACACTTTTTTATTATCTAAAATATTTTTTCCGTGCAATGATTTTGATTCACTTATAAAATATATATCGAAATTATCATCGACGGCAAAATAAAGCGTAGCAATCCACGGATTTTGCGATGAACTAGCTAAAAATATCAAATGTTGGGATTTAAGATATGCTAATAATTTTTGTTTATCCTTAGTATTCATTGCTTTGTACTTAAAAAATTAAATTTGTTTGCTTTGAAAAATTATTTTTCTGATAGATTTGCCTTTGAATATGGCAATGTGATTATTTGAATTTTCGGTATTTTCCATAAATCGTTAGGATAATTATAGCATAAAAATTTATTCGAGCGAAAATTACGTAGATAATTATTTATACAAGCATATACCCCAACATATATTTCTAAAAACATTCTCACATTCTCAAGAATGTGAGAATATGTCCTTATGTGGTTATATGGACACAAAAATATTTGGGAATTTTTTACTACCTTATGATGATATAATGATATATAGTAGTGAAGATTTTTTTGGAAATAAAAAAGGGATTTAGTTTTGTGAATTATTCACTCAACTAAATCCCCTTGCTGCCTCATCAAAATCGCATAATCGTGATAATAATACAAATTGGTTCTGCGGAATTTGTTATACCCATGAAAAAGTCTTCTTCTTTATTTTTCATCTCCATCCATGTGAAATCTCTATCGAGACTTATTGAACTTTCATCTAATTCAAATCCGATGGCACTCAGACATTCTTTAATTCCAGATAATAGTCTTTCGTTTCCTATTAGCTTCTTTGGAAACGCCTTTATACTAACTAGAAAACGACTCGGACCTGGTTTGTATGGAAGAAAATCAATCCCCATTTTTTCGCTTATCAACTTTTGAAAAGTTTCCAATTCTTTTGGTTTTTCATACATGCTTATACTCCTTGTGGTTATATTATTTTGTCAAGAAATCCAGTCCGGAAGAATATTTCACCCCTTTAAAAGTTTCATATCGTTTCCGAAAAATAAATTTTTCAACTATTCTTCGGGATATAACATGCTCTTAATTTTATCCCTAAGACTTCTCCTTTTTATTCCAGATTTCTAAAAAAGATTTGTTTATGCGATCTTTTTCAATATCTGAAATTTTTAATTGCCGAGTTAACCTGAAACCCGGATGATCACCAAAAGAAATTCTGGAACGACTATCTTCATCAATTTGGACATCAACTCCAACAAACATTGCTGTAATAAAAATTACACCAACTACTAAAAAAATTACACACCCAACTTTAAGAATTTTGTCCATTTCTCTCTCCTTATTTTAAATTTTATTGTATAACCAAGGGCAAAATAGCAATCACCCAGATAACCAGATGACCGCTATTTTACCCTCAATTTGATGTCAAAAAAACTTCCATTTATACTAGCATAAAATCAATATGATGTCAAGCACAAAAAGAAAAAGCTCCATTTCGACGCTATGGAGCTTTTCTGAAATATTTAAGAAAGAAAACTATTTTCTTTCTGTGATTTCTTCTCGAAGTTTTCTGAGTATCAAAGCTGCTTCATCTTTTCCTCCCAGACCAAAGGCCAAGCCTCCGGCCAAAGCCAGCATCGCCACCAATCCTGTGAAAATTGTGAAGATCAGGCTTTCCATGATTTGCAATTGCACCAGCGCGGCCAAAAGGCCGAAAATAACAATTGCCCATTTGGAAATTATTGCCAAAAGGCTGGCCGACATAACTCCTGCCACTTTGGTGCTGCTGCGCACCACTTGATAGACAAAATTTCCCAAAAGAAACGCAATGGACAAAATCACTGTGGCCACTACGATATTTGGAACATACAAAATTATTTCATTCAAGAATTGAGTCACTTGAGTCAATCCGAGAATATCGGTAGACGCCATCAAAAATACCAGAATCAAAAACCATTTTACCAACTCGCCGAAAAAGCGAGAGATTTTGATTTCAAATCCCGCATTCTTGAATTTTTCGCCTACTTTAATTTTTTCGACCGCTTGATCAATGCGAAGAATGTTAATAACTTTCTCCGCGACTTTTCCAAGAGCTGAGGCGACAATCAGCCCAAGAAAGAAAACCAACAGCGCTCCGACTAACGATGGAAGAAAGTCAGCGAACCTTCCCCAGAGTTCAATCAGAGAACCAGTAATGGCCTCTCCCCATGTTTGTATTGGACTCATACCTTTTTGTTCCCCCCGATTAAAAATTAGTATTTAAAAAAATTATTCAGCGGCAGGCGTGGAGGATTCCGGAACATTACTGCTTGAGGTTTGCGACAAATTTCCTGTTCCGTTTTTGACATTATCAATCATTTTTTGCACTTTGTCTTTGGTTTCTTGATTGTTGTCGCCAATCAAATCCAAAACTTTCTGATATTCATCGATAGCCTTATTTTTATCGCCGTTTTTTTCATACAAAAGCCCCAGATAGAAATGCGTATTTATTTCTTTGTCGTTAATACTTAAAGCATTTTTGAATAAAATTTCAGCAGACTTGTTGTCATCGCCCTTCCCTCTTTGCTGATATAGTCTGCCTAAATTGAAGGCATAATTAATATTGCTTCTATCCAAAACATACGCTTTTTCCAAATTAGTGATGGCACCATCAATGTTTCCCAACGCTTCTTCAGCCAGCCCAAGATTGAAATATCCCGCATCAAAATTATTTTTTTCATCAATAGATTTTTTATACAAATCTCTAGCCTCTTCGATCAACTTTTTCTTTTCAGGATCTTCTCCTTTTTCCGAGCTAGCCGTGCTTTTCAATGCCGCTTGGCTGATTTTTATTTGCCCAAGTTTCAGGAAATAAACAGGATTATGCGGTTCCAATTCCAACGCTTTTTTGTAATTTTCTTCTGCCAAAGTAAAGGAATCTTTCACATAAAATCCTGAATTTTCATAGACTTGAGCCAGCACTTCCCCGACAGACACATCCTTGTCGGACAATTCCTTCGCTTTAGTTGCGGCAACAATGGAATTGTTTAAATTGTCTTGAATTAAGACAACATCTTTTTCTTTATCACCCTTTAAAGCTTCGTTGTTAGCTAAAATCAAATATATTTGCGCCAATTGGCTATAATATTTCGCTTCTTTGTCATAAAGCATTATGGCTTTTTGCATTTTATCAACCGAGCCGATGTTTGCTTGTTGGCTACGTCCGGCCAATCCGGCATAAATATCAGAGGAATAAACTTTGCCAATAAAAATAAACAGAAATATCACACTGGCGCTAATTACCATAAAAATAAAAGCGAACGTGAGAGCAAATTTCGGAGAAGCTTTCAGAGATAAATTCAAATATTTCTCTTTGGCCCCACTTTCATTTAAAAGCATCGCAAGAGAAATGATTCCAATTAATGATCCAATAATAAGCACAGCACTGTCAATTCTAACCGTAAAAAGTGAAATGAGAAAAATAAGACTGCTGGAAAAAAATCCGAGTGAATAAATTTTATCCTTCTCCTTGTCCCGCGCTAAAATATAAACTCCCAAACTAAGATAAGAAAAAATCAAAATCAGTAAAAGCAATGTCCCAACGGCGCCCAAGGTGGAAAGCGTTTCAAAAAATGCGCCCGTTCCTTGATAAAATCTCAAGGCATAAAGATAACTCAGATTAAATTCTTTCGGATGATACAAGGAAAAATCATAACCATACGTAGCCGGACCGGAACCCAAAAAGAAATTACTTTTGAGAGATTCTTTGGCAATATCCCATGAAATCGGATAATTCAGACTAACTTCTGCAGGAAGAGTAATCCGCGCCAAATTGATTGATTGCCCTCCCATCAAAAAAACTATAGCTACCACAAAAACCGCCATCGGGAGCCAATTCCAAGAAGAGTTTCCCGTTTTGATAATTTCCGAAAGTATATATATAAGGAAAAGAGCCATTCCCAGAAGGATAGCAATCCAGCCCGTCCAAGAAATGAAAGCATAAATAACTAGAAGCAAAAAAAGATTCAAAAGTATGGTTATTAGCAGAAAAGTTGTGACAAAATTTTTGAGAATATTCTTTTTTTCCATCTGCCGAATTTTGAAAACTGCCATCACTAAAAGCGGCAACATAAGGGACAAAAACACCACCAGTCCGGAAAATGATCCCGTCAGATTGAGCGGAGCAAATTGAGAAATTTTTTGAGACAGAAAATCAATTTTCATCACCACTAAAATTACCCAGATAGTGGAAATAAAATTGGCAACAATCAAAGCTCCCAGATACCATTTAATTTTTCTTTTTTCAAAATGGCTGGCGATGAGATAATAAGCAATCACGATAGCGATAATATTTGCCAGTCCGCGGGAAGGATCCCCAAAATATCCCCAAAAACTGTGCCAACGGTCAACAGAAAAAATAGTGCTGACGATTGAAGCAAGAAGAAAAACTATTATTATAATATCCAGGGAAGTTTTTCGAATTTTCATTTCTCCCTGAACAACACCCTTAATCGCCCAGACAACCAATGCCAGTAGTATCCAGAAATAGAAATAAATTTGTTTTTCAAAAGAAATTCCCTGAAAAGTCAGTCCGGTGAAAAAAAGTGGGAGCCCAAAAAAAAGCATGAACAAGCTTATGTCTATGACTGCATCAAGCACTCTAACAATTAATCGTTGTTTTTTTGTTTGGACAGAATCGTTGGATGAATTTTCAACAGCAGTTTTTTCTTTGAGCATATTTCTTTTGATTTATCCCGCACCTTTTTGTGGAATATAAGACTCCACAGAAAAAATTTATTTTTAATTATTCCTTTCAGAATTAGGTTGAGATATTTTCTGAAAGGTGCGAGGATTGATTTTACTTCTTAATTAGCGCCCGCTTTCTCCCACCATTATATCAAAAAAACCACGCTTAGCAAATTTATTTGGAATCCATCCCACTAGAAATAAAATACCCATTTTTTGATGCATAAAAATATGCTTCATACTTATTTCTAACGGGATTCCACAATCCACCAATTAAATTTGACATATTTGCCCGCTTTCATCAGATTATCCAGAATAATTGAAAATTTTGTCTTATCTTCCGACACTTTTACTATCCAATTGACCGGCTCGTCTCCTATTGGAGTGACGAAAACTTTTGAGTTTTCTGTAATCGCGTTAGTTTCAACTTCTGCACTTTTTCCATCGCCATCCAGATCAGTTTCGCATTCTTCGGCGTCATCATCCCATTTTTTTCCCGCTTCGCAAATCATCGCTTCTCCGATCGTTTTCTTATCTGCATTTTTTATTGTAATTTGCCCGGTTGTCACGCCATCCGCCGCAAGACTTCCTCCGATAACAGTAAGATTTTTGAAAATATTCACATTGCCGGCTTCATCTGTGTTTATGATTTCCAAAAGCGTTTCGTATTTGGCATCCATTGAAGCTATCAGCGTCCCACCGACAATTCCATTAATTGTATTGATTTGTTCTCTGAGTTGTTCGGTTAAAGTTTTCAGTTCAATGATGTCTGCTCCGTTGTTGGCAATAGTGGTTTTATATGCTTCAAAATCCGCAATTCGCGATTTGAGATCGGATATTTCATCGTCTTGGTCGTTATTTTTTTCAGCTTGTTCATTGATGCTTCCGGAGATTAACAAAAATTGCTCATCAATAGATGCCTGAAGTCCCGCAACAGTAGTAATATTTTTATCAGTTTTTAAATTCAAAGTAGCAACATCTTTGGTTATTGTTTCTTGGTTATTGGTTATTCCAGAAATCTGGGCTTGTTGATCTTGGATAGATTTGATTATTAATGGATTGAGTTTGGAATAATCTACCATCCAAACCCCACTTTCTTCAAGAGGCACAGTGACTGCGTCAGGATAAACACTATAAAGATCTTGAGCAAAAACTCCGTGAGCGATTTTTTTGTTTGGATCAGCTTTCCAAGTAAAATCATTGATCTCAATTTTCATCAAATCGGCTATTGTTAAATTTGTTTCACCGACAAAATCTTTTAGATTTTTGTCTGAAGTGGTGTTGTAGGCAGTGGCGCTGGATGCAAAAGTAATTGACCCAACAACTCCTCCGTCTCCGTCTCTAAAACCAACTAGAGTAGATGGCCCTGCGGCAGTATGATCGTCTAACCCAGCTTGAATCAACAGTCCATTTCTGTTGGCATTATTTCCATCATTGAAAAAATATCCGGCATAATTTGACGCCACGTCAGTTCTGACATCCAGCATATATTCAGCGTTCGTACTTCCAATTCCAACTTTTCCATTTACACTAGACAGAAGAACTTTTCCTCCCGACCCGGGATTCATAGTAATATTTCCCGCCCTTCCGGCTTGTCCGCAATAATACTCAAAATACATAATGTCGCACCCCGGAGACGCTCCTCCATTGCCCAATGTGACAGTAAAATCGCCTCCATCTCCGCTGTTATTTCCATATGATTGATTGCCATCCGGAGCAACTCCGACTCCGCCATCGCCTGTCGTAATATTGATACTATTGGCAGTTCCTGGGGCTGATAATACCAAATCTCCATTTTCATCATAAGCAGATGTCCCATCTGCTCCATCAGCGCTGACAATATTTCCTCCCTGTGTAACACTGATGGTTGCAATAGTCGCGGTTCCCGAAACTGAAAAACTTCCACTCACATCAAGAGCTACGGAAGGATTAGTGTTTCCAATCCCCACATTGCCTCCATTTTCAACAAAAATTCCATTGCCTCCGTCATCGTATAATTTCAGTCCGTCGGAATTTCTGGCATTAATTCGGGAAATATCCAAATTGCCGGTCATTGTTCCCCCTGCAGTTGCCAGCTTGCTGTCTAATTGCGTTTGAATGGCGGAAGTCACCCCATCCACATATCCCAATTCGGCTGATGAAATTGTGGTGTTGATTGAAGTAATTCCAGTAATAGCTCCACTGAGAACAGAGAGGTTCCCAATAGTATGCGTGGAAGAAGTACTGCTAGCCGTAAGAGCTCCGGAAACTGCCAAAACGCCTCCCAAATTAACTTCTCCATCCAAATAAGTTGTTCCGTTAACCTCTAAATTGCCCGAAACAATAAAATCATCATTATCAGACAATGAATGCGAAGAATTTCCGGATCCCACTGTGATTGGCGAGGCTCCAAAAAGCCTGTGAATATAGGCATTATCCCAGCCTTTAGAAGTTGACCCTAAATCATAAGTTGTGTCTGACTGGGGAATAATATCCTCAGTCTGAGTTTCGCCTTTAACTTTGATTGATCCATCAATTGTTCCTCCATCCGCAGAAAACTTTTTTTCAATATCAACCTGATTGCCTTCAATTGAAGCGGTGAGATTTTCTTTCACTTGAGTGACGCTGGCAGTTAGATTGTTGTTGGTTTGAGATATTTCTTTTACTAAATTATTTTTAGTTTGATTGAAAGCATTAGTAGCAATAGAAAGTAGTGATTGTTGATCCCCTGTATTGGATCCATAAAATTGATAAATAACATTAGATAATGCATTAGTGAGCGGGCTATAGGCTTGCGGATATGCCAAAACAGAAAAGCCCAGCAGAAAAAGCATCATAAAGAAAGTGGAATAGAGAGTTTTCTTGAATAGTTGGCTGATAGGCAAATTATATTGATTTTGAGATTTTTGGTAGACTCGAATGAAGAAGAAAATAACGGAGGCGCAGACGATAGAAATGCCCAGATACGAAGCCAGAAGAAAATAGTTATCCAACGAAATGAAATTTCTGACTGAAAAAACAAAATTGAAAACCGGCATCCATGCGGAGGGGAAAAATATAATGAAAAGAACGAGAATGGAAGCGAGAATTTCCAAAAGACTCACAAGATAATATTTTTCCAACATATGGAAAATCTCTGGATCGTGTTTGGATTTGATATAAAAGAAAATTACGTATGCAAAAGTAATGATGAATGGCAGGACGGAGATGATAGTGGTAATGAAGCCGGAAATAAACGGAAAACGGCTGAGATAAAGCAGGGTCACAAAAATTCCAAAGACGGCAAAAATGAAAACTTGCGTTTCTTGAGTGATGAGTTTTTTCAATTGTCCGACATTGCCGACGAACATTGTATATTTATTTTGCTATGTTTGTCCGCAAGCACAGCAAGCAGATACAAACATGAGCATCCCGTATTAATTCAAAGATTAATTTTTGAATTAATGCGGGATTCTCTCATCAAAATTATACCATATTTTATTAAAAAAACCTACCAATAAAGTTAGGTATGTCAATAGCCTATTTTAACCTCAAAAAATGGCTTTTTTGAAGCTTAAAAACAATATAGTGATATATTATCACTCTGACTCATCCCGTTAGAAACAAATAGCAAAATAACACAAATAAATAAGTTTTTTGCAATTGAAAGACGCCACTGAAAAAAAGAAAAATGTTGTGCGTTTATTTCTAACGGGACTCAACTATCCACCAGTCAAACGGGATTTCCACATCACCGGAATTTTCTTTGACTTCCACTGTGAAACTTTTTTCTGCTCCTTCATAATCCGTGGCCACCACAGAAAGCGGTTTGTCTAAAGTAATTTTGGGAGTAACAAAAACTTTTGAATGCTCCGTAATCGCATCTGTCACAATTATCACATTAGTATTATTATCCGTATTAGAGGAATCTTCTTTGCATTTATTTTCTTCCTCATCCCACTTCTTGAGTTTCTGGCAAATCACCGCTTCTCCTATCGTTTTGTCCTTCCCGGCAATCCGAACAATTGTAATCGCTCCGGTTTCAATTCCATTCACCACTACTTTTTCAACGCTAAGAGATCCAAAAATATTAATATTTCCTTCTTCGTCAAGGTTTAATATTGTCAGAATATTTTCATATTCCGTATTAATTTTAGAGATCAATGTTTGGTCAATAAGTTTTGTGCGAATTTCATCAATTTGCGCCTGAAGAGTTGTTTCCAAATTTAATATTTTTACATCTTGTCCGTTATTTGTTATTTCATAATCACTAAATTTGCTGGTTATATTTTTATCCAATTGCGCTTGCGCATCCGCCACCATATTATCCACTTTTTCTTTCACATTCATTTCGGCGATATTTTTCGTCACTTCTTCTTCCACTTTTTCCACCGTCAAACTTTTGTTTCGGCGAGAAATCAAGATTTGAATTTTTCCATCAGCAGAATTGGATTTTTCCAAAGCCACTCCCACGGTGGATTCTCCGGCTTCGGCTTTGCGCATATATCCGGGTCTTTCGGCCGAGGTCAAACTGTCGCCAATTTGAATTTCTCCGGTCACTTTTCCCGGAATCTGACCTAACATAGCGACAATCACATAATTTTTGTCTTTTTCTCTGCCCACAGGCGCGTTTCCAAGAACTGAAGGACTCGTGGACACCACTCCCATCACATTATTGTCTCCGGAATTTTCGCATCGTTTCACCGCGTTTTCTTTTTGCGTGTCAACGCAAACCGCTTCACCGGAAACTAAATTTGTATCATTGGTATAAAAATATTCGGCATAGTCAGCACTTCCGTTGGTCCATGCGTTTGAATTATTCACATAGGCCGGATTGGTTCCATCACCGTTCCAATCCACCATAAATTTATAAGATGTTGGAGCGGCCACTCCGATTCCTGTATTACCAGAGAAATAATTATAGGTCCCTGAATCAGATGCATAAAAAGAAAATGGGGTATTAGTTTGTGTTCCGGTTGTAATATCACCAACATACACGCCATAGGTCGTTGCTATTGTCCCTGTGTTCACTAAATTAGCCACTCGCAAACCATAAGCTGTTCCAATTGATCCAGTCGCATTATTATTAGCCATTGAAACATTAATAGCTTCAGCAGTAGTCACTGATCCAGTGTTCTTTTTTGTAATAGACGACACCAATCCTTGAACAGTGCCCACTGCGCCAGTTCCATTATGAATGCCGACATTATTTGAAGCTCTGACGGTCAGATTGGTCATATCTGTACTGATAGTTGAAGGTACTCCAGCCGAAGCAAAAAAAGCCAAGAATGTTTTTGTTCCCGGATCAGAGGCAAAGCTAGCTGAAGATTGAATATTCACACCTCTAAAAGGAGATGTAAACGCTGCATCAGTCAGAGTTTGATCATAAAGAGCCGCTCCAAGCGTGGCAGCATTTCCCATAAAATCAGTGAAGGTTGAATATCCAGTAGTGGTTGTGACACCTAAAGCGGCATTGGGAGTTGTCACCCCGATTCCCACATTTCCGCCTGCAAAAATGGCCGAATAATTTCCAGTTCCGGCTCCAGAAACCGTATCCACATACAATCCGTAATTATTAGTTCCTGCTCCAGAAATAGCTCCAATTTTCATTCCATAATTTGTCGTGTCTGTTGCAGAATTAGCCCCAATATTAATACCATACGTTGCTGTTCCTGTTCCAGATATCGCTCCAATATTTATTCCATAATTAGTTGAGGAAGCAGCAGTTCCGGAAATAGTTCCTAAATTGATATGGGCATTAGTAGCTGAAGCTATAGCAGTAATATTCCCGGCATTAATTTGATAATTGGCAGTGGTACCTCCAGTTAATGTTCCTAAATTAATTCCATAATTAGTAGAAGTACCTCCTGCAGAAGAAATATTTCCAATATTAATTCCGGCCGATGTTCCTCCCCCGGCAGCATGGGTTCCGGATATAGCTCCAATCGTTACTCCATATTGTGTAGCTCCGGTGTTGGTCAAAGCTCCAATTGTGACACCGGCTCCGGTTGCACCTGCCCCGGAAATCGCTCCCACAACAACACCTTTATTAGCAGTGGTTCCTGACAATGCGCCAATGTCCAATCCGGTGATAGTCGGCGAGGCAGTTTGCGCAGCAATTTGAATGCCATAAGTTGTGGTGGTATTATTGGCAACTCCCATATTAGCAACATACATTCCCCAAATATTAGTTATATCTCCGGTGCTGGAAGCCGTTGGGGCATTTGCATAAAAATTATATCCATTGGTTATCGCTCCGGTAGAGCTATTTTCTAGTTTAGAATAAATTCCGGTAGCGCTTGCCAATGGTCCGGTATTTGTTTTTCCTGTAATAGAAACTAAACCATATACATTACCATTACTTGAACCATCATCTGTAGTGTTGAAATAAGAATTAATTTGTATTCCCTCTACCCAACTGTCACCTATATAGCCAGTTGCATAATTATCCACTCTTATCCCAGTTGGAACGCCCCAAACTCCAGGAACAGATGATTTATAAAGATATAACCCATTATCATTTGCTGGAGGAGTTGAATCGCCGATGCTCACCATTCCACCATTGGGTTCTAAAAAAGTATAACTGGAAGTTTTGGTTCCGGATGAAGTACCTTCGATGGTTAAATCTCCATTAGCTGCCGTATCGCCATATAAAGTGCCACCCTGTCCGCCCGATCGTCCGGCAAGTAGGACATATTGTGTATGATCATCGTGAGTTAATGATGTTGAATCTAGCGACCCATGATCAATATCAGAATTGTTTAATGTGAAAACTCCGGTTGAAGAATTGTAGCTCATTATTCCCGATTCAGACACAGCGTCTCTTGCATCAGTATTGAATGTTCCCAATGATTTGTCGCCTTTAAAATATTGTGAAGTAGTTCCGGCAGTTATCGCCGGCTCCTTGGCATTAAACGTCGTCCAATTGGCAGATGATAAATAGCCATCTTGCGAGCCATTGACAACAGGAATAGAAATAGTATTTGTTGACCGAGAAAGTGGAGAATTAAAAGTTAAACTAGCTTCGAATCCGGTATGGTTTGTTCCCACGTAAGCTAAACCGGTTGTCAAACTAGCATGATCAGTTGTCCCTCCTGATGGTAAAGCATAAAATCCTTTTGTTCCTCCCGCATCAGTTCCATAATATTTTGAATTTCCGGGAGTGGCGGAATCATTGACCAAAGTAATGGTGTTTGTTGAACGCGACAAAGAATTGGAAAAAGTCAGTGGATATTCATAATCCGTTCCGCCTGAAGCCGCGCTCACAATTCCGGTTGTTCCTTTCAAAATTCCATTCAGGCTTCCGACTGTCAGAGTTCCCGCCAATGTCAATCCTCCACCGGACGTGAAATCCGTTCCGGCGTTTCCAATATTGAGAACCAAGCCGTTCAACATATCCAATTTATCTCCGGTATTCAGAGGGTAAAGAGTTTCAGTGCCTGCGTTTCTTTGAATATATGAAACTGCCACCACTTGACTGTCCACATAAGCTTTAGTTGCCGCGTCTTGAGCATTTGTCGGATCGGCTAAATTAATTATATTCTGACTTCCCAAATCTGCGCCGGCGTCCAGATAAACCAAATTGTTCACTTCCAAATTTCCGGAAACTAGCAAATCGTCTGTAGCCGTCAAACTATGCGAAGTGCTTCCATCTCCAACTATCACAATAGGTGATCCGATTATTCTATGAACATAAATATTGTTCCATCCCTTGGAAACTGAACCAAGGTCATAAGTATCATCGGTTTGTGGAATGACATCTTGCAAATTAGAAATACTTTCCACTGTTAAAGTTTTTTCCACCACCAATTTTCCTTCCACCGTTCCCCCGCCCGTGTCCAATCTGTCTGTAATATCGTTAGTCAAAGTATTTTTCAAATCTTTATTGGTGCGAATAATGGAAGAATCCAATTTTTCTTTGGTTTCTGTGATAGCGGTTGAAAGTTCCGTATTTGTTTTGGAAACATTGTTCATCAAATTGCTATATGTTTCTCCAAGTGAGTCAGTCATTCTTTTGAGACTTGTAATTCGGCGGCTATTCGTCAGATCATAATCTCCCATATTCACTTTTCCGAAAGTGACAGTATAGATTGCATCACTCAATAAATCAGTGATTGGATTGTAAGCTTGCGGATAAGCCAGCGTGGAAGTTCCCAACAAAAACAGAAAAATGAAAAAAATTGTGTAGAGAGAATGTTTTAGCAACAAATTTATGGAACCCCAATACTTTCCTTGCGATTTTTGATAAAGCCTGTAAAAGAAAAAAGAAGAAATAAAAAATATGGTTAGAACGGCCACATAAGCCATAACCAGAAAATAAGTGGCCACATCAATTTTTCTTTGGAAAGTCACGAATGATTCAAAGATTGGAGCAAAGGATGCCGGTGAATAAAGAATGTAAAAAATCAAAGTTATCACCAACATTTCCAGCATAGTGACAAGCGTATGTCGAGTGATTCGGTGCCTCTCTTGGGGGTGTTTCTGATAAAGATAAAAACTATAAAAAGATAGAAAAAATATTATTCCAAAAGGCAGGAAAGTTATGGCAAAATTAACAATTTCTTTGAAAAAATCAGAAGCCAAAACTTTCAAAAAAATCAGAAAAACAAAAATCACCGCCAGATAATAAGAAACTATCTTGCTATGACCTGAAATATATTGCATTCTTTGATTTTTGTTTTGGTAATATTCCTTGGATATTACTCCGTTTTTTTCATACATTGGAGAATTTTTTTAATATTCCCTCCCGCTAATACTAAAAATGCAAATGGTATTTGCTTACCCCGAATTTTAACACAATTTCTTGATTTTCACAAAGCACAAATAAGGCAAGGCTGTGGATAAGTCCCGCACTTTCCAAAAAACTTACAGATTGGTTGAAAAAATGAACGATTTAATTTAGATAATTTTCCAATTTAGCGCTTCGCAAGAAAGTGCGGGATAACTTTTATATATCGAGGTTCTTCACATTTTTTGCATGAGTCTGGATAAATTTTCTTCTCGGCTCCACATCCGTTCCCATCAAAATATCAAAAATTCTGTCCGCTTTTTCCGCATCTTCAATTTTCACCTGCATCATCAGTCGCGTTGTCGGATCCATAGTGGTTTCCCAAAGTTGAGTTGGATTCATTTCTCCCAAACCTTTATAGCGTTGCAAATTCAATCCGGCTATTTTTTCCCCGCCTTCATCTTCTTCAAGAATATCCGTTTCTAAAATTTCAACAGGCTCTTTTTTTGCAGATTTAGCTGTTTGAACTTTTTCTTTTTTATCTTTTATTTGTTCCGCCATCACTTTCACAATTTTATCTTTTTCTTCTTCCGTGTATGCGTAACGGACATCTTTACCTTTTTTGATTTGATACAGTGGCGGTTGGGCAATATATATGTGTCCTTTTTTTACCAATTCTTCAAAATAACGATAGAAAAAAGTCAAAAGCAAAACGCGGATGTGCGATCCGTCCACATCGGCATCGGCCATAATAATAATTTTTCCATATCGCAATCTTGAAGCGTCAAAAGTTTCTCCAATGCCCGTTCCAAGAGCGATAATAATCGGTTTCAAAGTGTCTGATTTCACCACCTTATCCAAACTGGTTTTTTCCACATTCACCAATTTTCCCCGCAAAGGCAAAATAGCTTGAAACATTCTGTCGCGTCCTTGCTTCGCTGAACCTCCGGCGGAATCCCCCTCAACAATATACAATTCCGATTTTTCCGCGTCGCGCGTCGTGCAGTCCGCCAATTTTCCCGGAAGCGTCATCCCTTCCAAAGCGCCTTTTCGCAGCACCGCGTCTTTGGCCGCGCGCGCCGCGATTCTGGCTTTGGCAGTCAACAAACATTTTTCAATAATGGCTTTGGCATTATTCGGATGTTTGTCCAAAAATTCCGCCAATCCTTCTGACGTGATACTGGAAACAATTCCCCGCACTTCTCCGTTGCCCAACTTCGCTTTTGTTTGTCCTTCAAATTGTGGATTTTTCAATTTCACACTGATGACCGCGGTCAAACCTTCTTGCAAATCTTCAGCCGTAAAATTATCATCTTTTTCTTTCAAGATTCCATTTTTATTCGCGTAATCATTGAGAGTTCTGGTGAGCGAGGCTTTGAATCCGGTCACATGCATTCCGCCTTCCACAGTATAAATATTATTGGCAAAAGAAAATAAATGCTCCTTGAAGCCATCAGTATATTGCAAAGAAATTTCCACATAAACATTATCTTGGGTTTTTTCGATATAAACCGGCATTTCATTTTTCACGACCTTCCCCCGATTCAAAAATCGCACGAAAGAAACAATTCCTCCGTCAAAATAAAAACTATATTTTCTGGCTTTATATTCATCTTCGGGTTTCAAAACTTCCCGCTCGTCTTTGATGGTAATTTTCACGCCTTTTGTGAGATATGCTTGCTGGCGGACATAGTCCAAAATTTTCGTCCAGCTATATTTTATTTCCGGAAATATTTCCGGATCCGCTTGAAATGATATTTTTGTGCCTGTTTCTTTGGCTTTTCCGATAGCTTTGACCGGTTTCAAAGGTTTTCCCCGCTTATATTCCTGCATCCAAATTTTTCCCTCCCGACATACTTCGGCTTTGGTCCAAATAGAAAGAGCGTTCACAACCGAAACACCCACGCCATGGAGTCCTCCGGAAACTTTATAACCTTCTCCGCCGAATTTTCCGCCGGCGTGAAGAATAGTGAGCACTGTTTCCAAAGTAGATTTTTTTGTTTGCGGATGAATTTCTACCGGAATTCCGGCTCCGTTATCTTCGACGGATACCACATTATCCGGCAACAATCGAACCGTCACCCGATCGCACCTCCCCGCCATCGCTTCATCAATGGAATTATTGACCACTTCCCAAATCAAATGGTGAAGGCCTTCGAGCGAAGTGCCTCCAATATACATTCCGGGACGCTTTCTCACCGGTTCCAACCCTTCCAAAACTTGAATGGATTTTGCGGAATACTCTGCATTATTTTTTTGATCTTCTTTCTTTGCCATAAAAAATAAATTTTCAATTACCAATTTACAATTTTCAATAAATTTCCAATTACTCAATTATCCAAAATTTGAAAATTTATAAATTGATAATTGATTGTAAATTGAGAATTGAATATTGTAAATTATAATTTAATTATTTCTGCTAAATTATTAAAAATATGCAACAGATTCTAATACTTGGTAGTATTGTAATCTGTGTCGCTTTTACAATTATTAAAATTACCGTGATAAAAAATACAATTCTATCAAAAAAATTCCCGCTGTTGCCAAAAGTCCATCCCACCAAACCAGCATTCCAAGGCTTTGCAAAATCATAAGGATTATGACCAAGCCGGACAATAATATTCCTTGGCGAAAACTCATTCCCACGTGAGAAAAAGCAAAATTGCTTCCCGAATATTTCTTTCTTGTCCAAGTGAGAAACAGAATGGCTATTCCGGCAAATGACAGAAAAGCGCTCAGATAAAAAATACTCGCTCCGATTATTCCTGTTTTTTCCGGATCAATGAAATAAACAACCAAACCCCAGCCGACTAACGCCGCCAAAGTGCTTATTCTGATCCCCATGAGATACGCTTTCAGTGTCATTGGTTTTTGTTTTTATCCCGGCACCTTCCAGAAAATTCTATGTCTTGCTTTTAAAATAAACGTTTAAAAAATTTCCTCGCTCTGAAAATTAAATTTCTCGAGAAGGTGCGGGATTTGTTTTTACCTTTTAATTGTAGGCTATTTTGCCTTATTTTGCAAGAAATTTATCTCACCAAAAAATGGCTTAAATAAGGTAATTTTTTGTATAGTTTTTTCCATAAATTATTTTTTAAAAAATATTCTAACGTTTGATAAAAAATTATTTTTATTGGTTGACAAAATTCATAAAGCCCTGTAGTATACGCACTAGTCTTTATAGCGGGATGGAGTCCGCCTACGGCGGAGCAACCCTACAAGTTGTAGCTGGAATTAATTGTAAAAATAAATAATTTATAACATAGCGGGATGGAGCAGTCTGGCAGCTCGCGTGGCTCATAACCACGAGGTCGGGGGTTCAAATCCCTCTCCCGCAACAAAAAGATTGAGTTGAAAATTTGAAATGTGAAAGGGTCGGAAAACGGGAGTTTTCCGTTGGCGGAAGTATTGAAACCGCAGGGTTTCAAAAAGCGAAACGACGTGAAAATCCCTCTCCCGCAACAAAAATTGAAAAAGAGCGAGCGCCCATAAAAATGTATACAATCCCGCTTGGCGGGATTTTATATTGATCCCGCACTAACTTTGCTTCCTATATCATATTAAAATATGCTAGCCTAGATGAAGGCTGGTATAATAAAGTTAGTGCGGGATTGATATATCAATACTCTTGATGTATATTTATTTTAGCAATATAATACTAAAATGCCGGCGTAGCTCAGTTGGTTAGAGCGCGGGACTCATAAGCCCGAGGTCAGTGGTTCGAATCCACTCGTCGGTACAGCGCTTTAATAATGAAGCGGAGTCAGAGTATTTGGTTTTTTAGATAAAATTTGGACCGGTAGCTCAGCTGGTTAGAGCGTCCGCCTGTCACGCGGAAGGTCGCGAGTCCGAGTCTCGTCCGGTCCGCCAAAATAAAAAAACACCACAAGGTGTTTTTTTATTTTTCGAAATTTTAATTTTTAGATCATTTCCGCATTACGAACCAAACGGAGATAAAAATTGAACGAGCGAGCGTTAAGAAATTTTGAATTTGAAGCGAAGCGAAGACTGAAATTTTAGCGAGGCAGTGTTATTTTCCGTTTGGTGAGTCTTGCGGACAGTTTCCCTGCCTCGACGGCTCGCCTCGCTGATGCTTATGCGAAGCGGGCGGGCGGGTTTCTTTCCACTAACTTTCGCTGACAAAGAAAGTGGATAAATTAAAAATCACAAATATTCAAAATGCTTCAAAAAATCTTCGAATGGATCAATAGCTTTTTTGGCCTCTTCTTTTGTTATTGAAAAATCAGGTTCTGCCACAACACGATTTCTGATCTTGTGAGATTCCAGCAAAGCTTCAATATTGAATATCTGGCTAGAGTTTGATTTTTCCAATCGCTCGGCCATATTTTCTCCCTTAATTTTCATTCCTTGCAAAATTTCATCCACAATTTGATCGGCCTCCAAAACAGCCAGTTTGTATTGCGCAATATTTCCGCTTTCCAGCCGGTCTTTTATTTTTTCCCATTTTTTGTTCATATTTTTTTGGGAGATAAGAGGCATATCCGCGCCTTTCATTGAGAGGCGCCAATTGGCCCTGATGCCTCGCAAAAAAAACAGCATAACAATGTCCGCCACCAAAACGCAGACATAAATCAAAATCAGTATTTTCAGAAAAAGAAAAAACGATGAATTATAAAAATTCAGCCAACTGACAACTATATAATTAAAAATTCCATCCATAAATATTATTATACTCCGATTTAATTTTTTTCATATGCATCTCCCGCCCGCAACAGATTTTCTTCGTCAAACCACTTGCCCATCAATTGGAATCCGATCGGCATCTCAGAATTGTCTATTTTAATTTTTCCGCACGGAATTGAAATGGCCGGCACGCCGGAAATATTAGCCGTGACCGTGAAAATATCTTCCAGATACATTTGCAAAGGATCTTCGGCTTTTTCTCCAATCTTGAAAGCAGGAGTGGGAGTGGTTGGCGTCAAAATCAAATCAACCTCCTCAAAAACTTTTTCAAAATCTTTTTTGATTAGCGTCCGAACTTTTTGCGCGCGCAAATAATAAGCCTCATAATATCCTGAAGATAGTGCATAGGTTCCAAGCATAATTCTTCTTTTGACTTCCGTTCCCAATCCATATTGTCGGGAATCCAAATATGTTTCCAACAATTTTTTGCTTAATCCTTCTGTTTTTATTTTTGAATCTTTTTCATTGTCCGCTCTCATTCCATATTTTATTCCGTCATAACGAGCCAGATTGGAACTAACCTCACAAGGCATAATAACATAATAAACCGGCAAAGAATATTTTGCATACGGCAATTCCACTTCCTTGATTTCCGCTCCCATTTTTTTGAATTTTTCAATCACTTTTCCCATTTTTTCTTTCATTTCCGAAGAAAGATTTTCCAAATATTCTTTCACAATTCCGATTTTCAAACCTTTCACTTCTCCGGTTAAATAATTTTCATAATTTTTGTTTCCGCTCTTTGCCGAGGTGGCATCCATTTTATCTTCACCGGCAATCACACTCAAAACAATCGCTGCATCTTCCACTGTTTTTGTTATCGGACCAATTTGATCCAAACTTGATCCCATCGCTATTGCTCCATAACGTGAAACTCTTCCATAGGTCGGCTTTAATCCCACTGCCCCGCAAAATGCCGCCGGCTGTCTGATTGAACCTCCTGTGTCCGTTCCTAGCGCCCAAACTGCCATATCACCTACCACTGCTGCTGCTGAGCCTCCCGAAGATCCCCCAGGCACTCGTTCCAAATCGTTGGGATTTTTAGTCGGACCATAAGCGCTGTTTTCCGTGGAAGATCCCATCGCAAATTCATCCATATTGGTTTTTCCCAGAAATACTGCGCCGGAATTTTTCAATTTTTTGATGACAGTTGCGTCAAAGGGCGCGATATAATTATCTAAAATTTTTGATCCGGCTGTAGTGCGAATATTTTTTATTAAAATCATATCCTTGATAGCGCCCGGAATGCCTTCCAAAATTCCGATTACGTCTCCCTTGGCAATTTTGGCGTCCACCTTTTTCGCCTGCTCCATCGCCAAGTCTTTCGTCAAAGTCAGATAGGCAAAAATTTCCTTATCTTTTTTTTCAATCGCGGAAAAATAATCTTCGGCCAATTTGACCGCGGTTATTTCTTTGTTGATTAATTTTTGGTGCAGTTCTCGTATCATTAAATTTTTATAATTTTTAATTTTGTAATTTTTTCAGCCCACGACTGATCCGCCTTTGGCGGAAAATAAACCTTAATTTTTAATGTTTTAAAATTTGGATTTTAGAAATTATTTATAAAATTATAAAATTGGAAATTAAAAATTCAAAGTCAAAGCACTGATTTGACTTTGCAATATCCTTCTTTTTCTTCCGGAAATAATTTCACAATTTCTTTTTTATTTTCAAAATTATTCACATTATCTTCTCGGGTGATATTTTCCACTCCGGTAATGTGCGCGGTGGCTTCCACGCCAGAGATGTCCACCTCTTTCAATTTTTCAACCCAATCCAAAATACCGGACAATTCCTTTGCCATTTTGTCTATTTCTTTTTCATCAATTCCGATGCGAGAGAGAGCGGCAATATGTTGCACTTCTGATTTAGATATCATATAATTAAAATCTCAATTTCAAAATCTAAATTTCCAATAAAATCTCATCTTGCTAAATTTTAAAAATTTTAGATTTGGAATTTTATTTGATATTTGTCATTTGGATTTGGGGTTTATTATATTTATTATTTTATTATTTTCTCAAACTCTTTCTCATTTATAATCTTAACGCCGAGAGATTTTGCCTTCTGAAACTTGCTCCCCGGATTCTCTCCTGCCAAAACATAATCGGTATTTTTGCTCACTGATGATGAAATTTCTCCACCCAACCCTCTAATCATATCTTTGGCTTCGTCTCTTGTAAAGTTCTTGAGCTCTCCCGTCAGAACAAAAACTTTTCCTTGTAGTTTGTTGTTGGTTGTATGTTGTTTGTTGTTGGTTAATATTTTCACTCCCAATTCATTCATTTTTTCCAACATTTCAGTATTATTTTTATCGCCAAACCATTCCACCAAACTTTCCGCCATCTTTTCTCCAATGCCTTTAATGCTCATCCATTGCTCGGCATTAATTTGAGAAAATATTTTTGCAATATCATTAATGTTTTGAATTTTTATTTTTGGTAATTGGGATTTGTTTGGCCCGCCTGCCGGCGAGGCAGGTGTTTGGTGTTTGGTGTTTGGGATTTCCATATTAATTGCTTTCGCAATTAATATGGTTCCTTCTTCTCCCACATGCCGAATTCCCAAAGCAAATAAAAATTTCTCTAAAGTTATGTTTTTGCTAGCTTCGATTGCCGAAATTAAATTATCTGCCGATTTTTCCGCAAATCTTTCCAATGGCTCCAAATCGCCTTTTTCCAGTTCAAAAATATCGGCAAAATTGGACACAATGCCTTCATTCATCAATTGCTCCACAATTTTTTCACCAAGCCCATCAATATTGAAACCTTTTTTGGAAACAAAATGAATAACTTTCTCTTTTTCCACAGCATAACAATTCGGATTAAGGCAATAAATCGCAACTCCTAAATTTTCTTTTTTTATTTTTTGGGATTTTGTTGGATATTGGGATTTTGAAATTGGGATTTTTCCAACTGCTCCTCCGCACATCGGACAAACTTTCGGCATATGGAAATTTTTTTCTTTCCCCGTTCGCAAATCTTTCAAAACTTCCACCACTTCCGGAATCACATCACCAGCCTTGTGAAGCACAACCGTGTCGCCAATTTTCAAATCCAATCTTCTGATTTCATCCTCATTGTGAAGCGTTGCTCTTGAAACTGTGGAACCGGCCACCAACACCGGCCGCAGATGCGCCACTGGCGTGAGCGCGCCTGTGCGACCCACCTGCACTTTAATATCTTCCACAATTGTGGTCACTTTTTCCGCCGGAAATTTATAGGCGATGCCCCAACGCGGCGACTTGCCAGTATAACCCAAACTTTTTTGCAATTCCACGGAATTTATTTTCAGCACCACGCCGTCAATGCCATAGTCCTCTTTATTTTTTCTGGAAATCCAGCTTTGATAAAATTTTTCCACTTCTTCAATATTTTTGCACAATTTGCTTTCCGGATTGACTTTGAATCCCAATTTTTTCAACAACTCCAATTCCTCCATCTGCGTTTCCAGTGTTGTAAGTTGTTGGTTGTTAGTTGTAAGTCTAAGATAGTCTATGTCATAGATGAAAGTATCCAATTTTCTTGACGCTGCAATTTTCGGATCCAATTGCCGGATTGATCCTGCGCCCGCGTTTCGGGAATTGGCAAACAACGCTTCTCCTTTTTTCTTTCTCGCTTCATTGATGCGCGCCAATTCTTTTTTGCTCAGCCAGCATTCGCCCACCGCCACCAAATCAATCGGATAATTTAATTCCAAAGGCACGCTCATAATGGTTTTGATGTTTTCCGTCACATCTTCGCCAATCACGCCATCGCCCCGAGTCGCGGCTCTCATCAATTTTCCATTTTCATAAGTCAAAATAATTTTCAATCCGTCAATCTTTACTTCGCAGACGTATTCTAATTTTTTTTGTTGTAAGTTGTTGGTTGTTTGTTGTTTGTTAATAAGTTTTTTAACTTTTTGATTCCAAGCTTCCAATTCATTGAAACTAAAAACATCATCAAAAGACCATTGGCGCACTTGATGGCGCACTTTTTGGAATTTTTCCAATGGTTTGCCGCCAATTCTTTGGGTCGGCGAATCAGCCAATCTCAAATCGGGAAATTGCGCTTCCAATTCCCTCAGTTCTTTCGTCAAAGAATCATACACTTCGTCCGTCACATCAGGCTTGTCCAGAACGTGATATTCATAGCGAATTTTATTAATCTCCGCCGAAAGCTTTTTTATCCTTATTTTCGCCTCATTTTTATCTATTTTTTCCATGAATTAATTATATCACAAATCTAAAAATCTAAAGCCCGGCTTAAGAAATAGCTTTGGAATTAAATTCTAATTTAAAATACCGCGACATAAATTCCATCGCGCCATATTTCACTTTTCGCATATGCGAAAAGTGAAATATCTGTTATTTTTTTATAATTATTTAAAAATCAAATTGCCGAAAAAGAAAAGCGGAAAATTAAAAACAGCCTTCCCACAGCTGTTATTTTTTATGCTAAAAAAATATTAGGCTAATTACCGGCTATGGTTCCGATTGCCCGGCTTACTCCCTCAAAAGTCCCTATGGAAGTAATTCTTTTAACATCACTTAACAACTTATCACAATCTAAATAGGCTGGTGAATCATCTTCAAATTTCATGACAACATTTGGATCTAAAGCTCCAAAAAAAGTTATTTGTAATTCATCAGGATCTGGGGAAGTTTTGCAACTAGCAGAACATTCTCCGGCTCCACCGCACGCATCAGTAGAATTATTTGCTATGTCTTCTATTTTATAACTATTATCAAATTGCGGGGAAGTAGGATCTTGAGTGTCTTTAATATCTTTCAATACAATCTCCAATCCGCTTTCTGCCAGTTGAAAGGCTTGGACTGATTTGTCGTTGGATATTGAACCTTTCATCGCCAAAATAGCTGCCGATGAAATAGCCAACCCGCCCATCAGCATAATGGAAAGGATTATGAGAGAATAAACAAGCACTGAGCCTTTCTTTTTTAGTTTTTTATTTTTTATATTATTTTTTCGCATATTTTATTGTTGGAATGAAACATCATAATCTCGAAGCGAGACAGACGATTGAATCTGCACTGTTCCGGTTGCCGAACAACTGCCGCTGCTTTCAGTACAAACTTTTGCTGAAATAGTCGCCTTGCCCACCACCGGATTGCCTGTTTGATCTTCGGATTCTGTGATATCAAAATTCATATTTTCAATTCTTCCGGAAGTCATCTCTTTGTCAGCTGAAACTGAACTGGTGCAATCCGCTAAATCTGCATGATCTTCATATCCCACCATTATTTTATGGCTAGCAAATTTATATTTAATACATGCGTCCGTTGCACGCGAATAATCAAAAACCGTAACCTCTAAACCTGATTTATCCACGATAGTGCTGGTTCTCAATGTTTTCATTATCTGATTGATAGAATACTGCGCATCTTCCAAATTGCGCTGAATTTTCACCGCATTGCGATAGCTGGAAGCTGAATTTCCGAAAATTTGCACCACCGCCACCATCATTATGTTGAAAATAAAAATAGCCACCAAAACTTCCATCAAAGTGAGACCTTTTTCATTTTTAATTTTTAGTTTTTTTATTTTTTTTCCCATTTTTATTGAAAGCACAAATCTTAAATTTTTTAAATCGTTCTGTCTGTCAAAATAGTTTCCACCCAAACGCATTTAGTTGCAATGTTGCATTCCGTATCTAAATTGGATTCAGGAGGAGCGCTGTTGTTCCATGTCACAATGCTAGTTACTTTTCTGCCCTTATCACCATTAAATTTTTCAACTTCTATGCGTCGTGAAAATTTAGTGTTTAACATGGCTCCATGCACATAGAATCCACTACTGTCTAGTGTTAATACATAATTATTTGAATTAGTGCATTCTATTTGATCTGCGGAATACATAAAATCTTTATCTATCTCACAATTAGTATGTCCGCTGTTTCCTGGAGGAAAATCCTCAAAAACATCCGTACTTTGCGAACCGCCTCCGGCTGTTTCCTTAATTATCTTCGCCTGATTATTATCTCTGACATTCCGCACCAATTCAATTCCTTCTTGCGCCAATTCGGTTGCGATAATTTGATCGCGAGTGCTGGCGGAAGACCTGATGCTGGATGCTATCAAACCAATCACCGCTACCAATCCCACAGACAAAACAAAGGCTGAAATAATAACTTCGCCAATAGAAAACCCCTTTTTGAATTTGTTTTTATTTATCATAACCTTTAATTTCAAGTGAATCGGGAAATTTAATAATAAGCTATTGGTTTGAATTTTCAATTTTTAATTCACAATTTTTAATCAATGACCAATTAAATAATTTTTAAACATTTGATAATTGAATAATTGAACATTTATTGTAAATTGAAAATTGATCATTGAAAATTACCTTCTTTAGCATACTCCCGCGCAACTGCTTCCCGCTTTTTCTTCTATTTTTCCTGAGGAACAAACACATACAATATACGAGGTACTTCCTTTTTTTACTTCAATATTTCCACCGCTTGTCGTGGCGCTTGGAATGGAAAAACTAATTGATCCTCCGGCAGCACCAAATAAAACTCCGTTTTTCAACGTATAACTTATATCAGAACAACCGCTTATATTGTAGCCGCTAGATAACGCAGTGTAGCTAAAAGAATAACTACATCCTCCCTTGGCATTTTTTCCCGTTATCGCATAATTTTGCGCTTCTCTCACTGCCGCCGCCACTTCCCGCGCCGCTGTTTCCACTGCCTTGCTATTTTTTGCCCCACTCAAAGAAACCATCGCGACAACAGTCATAATTCCAATTATGGCAATAATCACCGTGAGCTCCATCAAAGTGACGCCCCGCAAATTTTTCATAGAAAATATCTTTTAATAAAACATCCAGAAATAACTTTGGATTTCTGGAAATGAATTCATCAGCATAATACTCGCAAAAATTCCCAGCACCAGAAATGGCGCGAAAGGAATTTGGCTTTTCATGGTTTTTTTCTTGTTCAAAATCATAATGATTCCCCAAGCCGAACCGAGAAAAAAAGACAGCATCAGCGCGATGATTATTTGCGGCCAACCGACAACCAGTCCGGCCAAAAGCCCGAGATACGCGTCTCCCATCCCCATCCATTTTTCTTTGGAAAAATATGACAAACAAAAAAAGAAAAGGAACGCTACGATTCCAGCCAAAATTCCGGAAAATATTTTCATATTCAAAATTCCCAAGAGTGGAGAAAAACTTGCCCAATCCAAAACCACAGAAAAAATTATCGTCCAAATCACCGCCGACCAAAGAACAACCATTGGGATTTCCATATATTTCAAATCATAGAGCGCAATCACGATCAACATTGAAAAAGCTCCGAGATAAAAAAGAGTTTCCACCCAAGTTTTTGTGTCAGCTATGGAAAAAAAATAACTTCCAGTGAAAGCAAAAACAGCTCCCGTGAAAATTTCCACCATTGGATATTGCCAAGAAATCTTTTCTCCGCAATCCCGGCATTTGGTTCCCAGAATAATGAAACTCGCCAGAGGCACATTATCAAACCAGCGAATTTTGGCTTTGCAATGAGGGCAATGCGAACGTCCCATCAATGTTTCCGCCAAATTCAAGCGATACACAACCACATTCAAAAAACTGCCGACAATGAGACCGAGGATGAAAAAAATTAGAATCATAGAAATTTTTTATTATTTTTAGAACTACTTCGACTGGCATTACAACTAAAACTAGATTGATAATTTCAAAACTAAAAACATTGAGCACTAAATGTCCCTGCAATTACTCCATCTTGAGTGACGGTAGCAGTACATCCAACTATTTTGACTGAATCTGCACGAAAGGTAAATGTCCCGTTTCCAAGAGTTCCGCAACTTTGGCCAAGACCTGTTCCAGTTAATGTCCAAGTTGTGTTGGCTGTATCAATAACATCAGTCGTCAATATACCCGCCGGCTGATTATTGCATTTATTAACCATTCCTTCAATTGATCCCTTAATTTCAGCTCTAAACGCCGTTTTATTGGTTCTTGCCTTACTTGCATTATTGTTTAATGACACTACGACTGCCGTAGCCAAAATACCTATGATAGCAATTACTAAAAGCAACTCTATCAGAGTGAACCCCAAGCTTATTTTTTCAGTCATAATCTTATTTATACAAATAATTTTGTTCACTTTTGAAGCGGAAAAATTTTCTCCGCTTCTAACTAAACAAGATTATGGACAATCTGTAGAAAGTATAGCTGCAGTTCCGATCTTAGCTCCTCCTTCAGTTACATTGACATCACAAGCGCCAACATCTGTAGATGAAAATGCCTTTATATTATCCGCTGTAACTGTAAAAGTTCCGGTACCAGCGTCTCCACAAGAGTAGGTTCCAAGAGCAATCCAATTAGTATTTCCGGTGTCAGTTGGAAGAGTTAATGTGGAGCTTGAATCACAAGAATTCAAAAGTCCAGGAATCGCCCCTGACACTTCAGCCATAAAAGCTGCTCTATTTGCTTTCGCTCTTGCACTGCTTAAACTTACCAACACAATCGAAGCCAAGATTCCGATAATCGCGATAACGATTAAAAGTTCGATTAACGTGAAAGCTTTTTTGTTTTGTTTTTTCATTTTTTCACCTGCCTTTCTAATTTTTTACCCCGTTAAATTCCGGTTAGTCCGGACCGCCTTTGGCGGATTTAACTGGGTGAATATTAATTATTATCTAAAAAATCAATTGTTCACCTAATTTTAAATTATAAATTTTAATTTTTAAATGAAATCTAAATTTTAAATGCCAATTTGTTTTTTCTTTTCAATTGTAATGAGAATCTTGGAAAATATCAGTGTGAGCTCTTGCGCTTCTTTCCATAACTCGCGAGATTCATCTTTGCATTCCGGATTATTATTAGCAATTACCTCAAGCCAATATTTTGTTTCCCGACATTCTTTTTTGCAGATATAAATCTTGTTTCTAAAATCCTTTTTAGAACTGGCTCCATTAGCTTCATAATAATTTGCCCCAACACTAGAAGCCGCTCTGACTAGCTGACTTATTAATGGATTGTTAATAATGTCTCTCTTTAATTTTTTCGCAAACATTATGACTTCTCCGCTAAATCTTGTAGTTCTTTTTTCCAAATCATATTTTCCGGAATTTTCATTCATTTTTTAATTTCTCAATTTTATTTAAAATTTAGAACTTAAAATTTAAAATTTTATAATTTCCCCGCTATATCATATATCGGCAACAAAATTGCAAATACCATAATAGCTACTCCGATTCCAAGGCAAACAATCAATATCGGCTCAATCAGTGTCACCATACTGGCGGTGATGCGATCCACTTCCGCTTCATAGAAAGTGGAAATTTTTCGCAGCACTTCGCTCATCTTTCCCGTCTCCTCTCCAATCCTGACCATTTTCGTGAGAATCGGCGGAATAATATCTTCCGATTTTTGAAAAACGGAGCTGATATTTCCTCCGGTTTTCACTTCATCAACCGCGCGCAAAATTATTCCTTCAAAAACGCTGTTGCCAATCACTTCACTCACCAAACTCAAAGCTTTCACTACCGGAATCCCTCCAATCAGCAGAATCCCGAAATTATCCGCAAAACGAGCCATATAGATATATTTGAAGAGAGTTCCAATAATTGGAATTTTCAATTTTATCTGGTCCAATTCTTTTTTTCCGTCCTCGCTTTTTATGTAATAAATCAGCGCTGAAAGCAATCCAAGAATGATGATAAGCACTATCCACCAATAAGACGCCATGAAATCTCCCAAAGAAATAAGCACTTGCGTATACCAAGGAATGGGCACATCCATTTCTTTGATCATCACTGTCAATTTTGGCAAAATCCAAGTAATCACGACAAAACCGACGATGGCGGCCACGCTAATCACGAAAATTGGATAGAAAAGCGCGCCCTTGATTTTGGAAGACAAGCGATAGTTTTTTTCAATGCTATCTGCGATATAGACCACTGTTTTTTGCAAATTTCCGGAAACCTCGCCCGACTTGATCATATTGATCATCATCGGCGAAAAAATATCGGGATATTTTGACAAGCTTTCGGAAAAAGTGACTCCGCCTTCAATATCTTGAATGACTTCCGAGATGACAATTTGCAGATATTTGTTGTCTGTCTGGTCATTGATGGCTTTAAGCGCGGGAATAAGAGGCACTTTCGCGTCAATCAAAATTGCCAACTGGCGGAAAAATATTATTTTTTCTTTTTCGCCGATTCCTTCCCAGATTTTTTGAATATCTTTGATAATTTTGGGAACTTTTTCTTCCTGATAAACCATCATTGGAATGAAATTGTTTTTTTGAAGAATAGCAATAGCCTCTTCCTTGCTCATTGTTTCCACTGTGCCTTCCTTGATATTCCCGGCTTGATCCTTGGCTTTAAAAATAAATTTCATAAATTTTGAGTTTTTAAATTATATTTTTATTTATTCTTTCCAATCAGCATTTGCAAATATTCTTTGTTTTTGCAATAAGACAAAGCATTTTCAATTGAGATAACTCCTTTTTGCACGAGATCAGCCAATGATTTATCCAAGGAAATCATCCCATCGCGGAAACTTGTTTCAATAACCGAATCAATCTGAAAAGATTTGTTTTCTCGAATCAGATTTTCCACCGCGCTGTTCTTCATCATAATTTCCATCGCAGGGATGCGTCCTCCGCCAATTTGCGGAATCAATCTTTGAGAAACCACTCCCAAGAGAACACTGGCCATTTGCGAACGAATCTGATTTTGTTGGTGTGCCGGAAAAACATCCACAATTCTATCTACTGTCTGCGAACTGTCATTGGTATGCAAAGTCCCGATAATCAAATGCCCTGTTTCGGCCGCTGTCATAGCCGTGCTGATGGTTTCCAAATCCCGCATTTCTCCCACCAAAACCACATTGGCATCCTCTCGGAATATCGCCTTCAGAGCGCTGGGAAAATCTTTGACGTCTTGTCCAACTTCCCGCTGATTGATGATGCAGCGATCTTGTTCATAGACATATTCAATTGGATCTTCAATAGTGATGATATGTTTGTCTTCGTTGTGATTGATGTGATCAATGAGAGCGGCGCAAGTGGTTGATTTTCCGTGGCCTACCGGACCAGTAATCAAAAGCAATCCTTGGTTACTCTTAACAAAATTATAAAGACTGGGACTGGCATTAAGTTCTTCCAATGTCCTGATTTTTCCGCTAATAAGCCTCATCGCGATGCTCACATAGCCTTTCTGATAAAAAACATTCGTCCTGAAACGCGCCTTGTTTTCAAAATTATAGGAAAAATCAACTTGTCCATTTTCAATCAATTTTTTCTTGTTGTCTTCAGTGAGTATTACATTGCTGAGCGCTTTGGTATCTTCATCATTCAAAAGATTTTCTTGCGTGAGAGGATAAAGTTTCCCGTCCACCCGGATAGTCGGATATCTCCCCACCACTAAATGCAGATCTGATCCGTTTTGCTGGGCGACCGTGCGCAAAAGATTTTTTATTTTCTGTTCTCCGTGCATCGTTTCCATTTATTTTTGATTGGTTTTTATTTTTTAGTTGATTCGTTTATCTGTTTATTATATCACAATTTATTTCTTTAAAAAAGAATTTATTTTAGCCAAAACTTCCGACGGCGTGAAATGAGATTTTATCAGATAATCATCCGCTCCAATGCCGAGCGCTTCTTCAATTTTTTCTTTTTCTGAAACGTTTGTCAGAAGAATAACAGGAATTTTTTTCAAATTTTCCTGGGATTTTATTTTATGCAAAACTTCCATTCCGCTCACATAAGGCATAATGACATCCAAAAGAATAATGTCAGGCACCAATTCCTCCAATTTCTTGAGCGCTTCCATTCCATTTGAAGCCAAAACAACATTAAAACCTTCCGCAGTCAGTTTCATCGTATAAATATCACTGACAAATGTGTCATCTTCTACGAGTAAAACTATCTTCTTGCTATTATTGTCCATATTTTTTTAATAGATTAGCATCCTTAAGCTGATTTTAAATTTTCAATTCTCAATTTACAATTTTCAATCAATGACCAATGAATTAATTTTAAAATTTAGAAATTTAAAATTAATTGTAAATTTGAAAATTGATCATTGCAAATTGATTTTATTAGCCTTTATCATCATCCACATCTCCTCCAACACTCATTGTTCCTTCCGTCACTCTCTCAACTTCGGACAAAGTCGTGATACCTTTGATTACTTTCAAAATACCGTCTTGACGCATCGTGAGCATGCCTTTTTCTTTGGCATATTTTCGGATATTGGCTTCGCAATTTTCTTTTTCGGAAATTATTTCTTGCAAATTTTTATCAACGTCCAGTGCTTCAAAAATAGCTATCCGTCCTTTATATCCCGTGTTTCCGCATTCCTCACATCCTTTGCCTTGAAAAAATTTCAATTCTCCTTTCAGTTCAACTTTATACCTCTGCGATTCATCTTCGGGAATATCAGAAATTTCTTTTTTTATTCTTTCCACTTCAGAAGCGGGAATTTCTGTTTCCGCTTTGCAATTTTCGCATATTTTTCTCACCAACCTCTGCGCAGCCACCGCCCTGAGAGACGAAGCCAAGAGAAAAGACTCAACTCCCATATCAATCAGACGTGGAATGGTGCCGATAGAATCATTGGTATGAACTGTGGAAAAAACCAAATGTCCCGTGAGTGCCGCATGAATCACCAATTCCGCAGTTTCCGTATCTCTGATTTCTCCCACCATAATCACATTCGGATCTTGGCGCAAAATTGAACGGAGCCCGGAAGCAAAACTAAACCCAATTTCCGGCTTGATTTGGCTTTGATTGATTCCTGCAATAAAATATTCTACAGGATCTTCCAATGTGATGATATTACTTTCAATCTGATTCAAAATCTGCAAAAATGCATAGAGCGTCGTGGATTTTCCGGATCCGGTCGGACCGGTAATCAAAATTACTCCGAAAGGATCTTTTATTCTTCTGGTCAAAATATCATAATTCCTTCCCACTAATCCAATGGATTCCAAATCAACCGTTTTATTTTCTTTGTCCAAAATACGAAGCACCACTTTTTCTCCTTCCAAAACCGGCAAAGTGGAAACCCGAAAATCAATCTGTTTCCCCTCTTCATCAATCTGAAAACGGCCGTCTTGAGGTTTTCTTTTTTCATCAATTTTCAAATTGGAAAGAATTTTTATTCTGGAAACCACCGCTCGGCCGACCGCCTTGGGAAAAACCAAGGAGGAATGTAAAATTCCATCCACTCGGAAACGCACTCGGTATTCACTGCCCACGGGCTCAATGTGCACATCACTAGCCCGTCCTTCAACAGCGTGTTTCACAATAACGTGCACCAATTTGGCAATCGGAGCATCATGAAAAAGCTCCTTGGCATCTCCTTTTTCTTTGCTTTTGTAGTCCAACTCCACGCTATCCTCTCCGATGGATTGGAGAGCTTCCGCTACCACCTTGTCATCAGTATGATATTGATCAATGATATCTTGGAAATTTTCCGGAGAAACCAGATACATTTCCATATTCAAATCATCTTTTTCGGCAATAAACCTGAGGACATTCAGCGCTTCAAAATCTTGAGGATTAACCATAGCCACCTTGACTGAATTTTTTTTCTTTTCAAAAATCGCCATTTGATATTTCACAGCTGAATCCTCCGGGATGATATTCAAATCGCTTTTGTCGATTTTTTTCGGCTCATCAGCAAGATAAGAAACGCCCATAGCGCGAGCCTTCTCTTCCCATTCCTGCATTTTTCTGCTTTTGTCCAATCCGAATGCAGAAATATTTTCTTCTTGTTTTTGGTCTGTATTTTTTCCCATTTTCAAATATTATGGCAAGAATGGATTCTCCCTACCGGTTGAATTCACTCCGGAATCCGACACATTAGTCACTTTCACACTGGAATCTTCAATTTTTTGGATATAAGAAAAGTCAAAAGAACCATTTGGAAAACTTGGCAATGCATAGTTTTCTTTTATGACAAAAAATGGCTTGTATGCGAAGCTTGCATCCACATCCAAATCCAGTGAATCAGTTTTGGCAGCATCTGCCGTTTCTGCAGGCTTGGCAATAGTCAGAGAGTTTACTTTGATAAAAATAGGCATTTTATAAATTTGATTCAAAAATATTTTTATGTTTTGGTAGGTTCCGGAAATTTTTATTTTAGAATTAACGAACTTTGGCGGACTCGCTGTTTCAGTTTGGCCTGAAGTATTGCCGGAACCTGAGGCAAATAAAGCATCTTTGCTGGTAGGAACATCCTGGCTAGAACTAACACTGGTTGTCTGAGCGATTACCTTCTCTTCCAATGACAAATCATTCAATTTTACCGAAGAATTGGTAGCCAGATAATTTATTGTGTTGACTATATTTTCTTCATTCCTTTGGACCGGAAAATAATTCAACGCGACAGTTTCTTTGCTTTTATTCGCATCGATATCATTCCGCAATGATTCTATTTTGCTTTTTTCCGAATTATGGCTGTCCAATATCTTTTGTTTTTCAGTCCGCCCCTTTGTCAGTTCTTCGTAATGGGTGATTTCCGGCCAAATCCATTTTATGGAAACGAAGACGCAAATCAAGACCGCCAGAGGGAAAAGTATAATTTTAAAACGCATATTTTTTTCTTCTCTTTCTCCCGCCCGCCGGCGAAAAAAAGAATTTTTATTATTTAAAAAATTATTTATTAACGTCAGCCCTCACAGTGAAACCAATGCTTCCGGTTGCATCTTTTTTCACATCGGAAACTTTGGCATTTTTCATCTCGGAAGATTCTTTTTTGAAATTGAAAATTTGCTTGGATAGATTCCCGAAATTATCAGCGCTCAAAATCGCCACCAGTGAATCACCTTCCAGTTTCAATGATTTTGTCACCACTCCCGGCACAACCAGTTTTTCAACTTTTTTCAAAGCTTCAGATGCATCTCTTTTTTGTTCAAAACTTGATGCAATTTCATCCAGTCTTTGTTTGAAATCCAAGACCCGGCTGGCGTCAGCTCCCCGCAAATTACTTTCCTCGTTTTTTATCTGATCATCCATACTTTTTGATTTGGCTTCCAAATTTTTGTTCCAAAGCAGCATTCCTCCCCACACCAAAAAAGTCAGAACCAAAACAGACAGAGAAATTATCAGTCCTGAACTGATCCATTTTTGCCCTCTGTGGCCGGCCACATTATTTTTTTCGGCTTCCTTTTTTTTATAATCATCCAAGAGATTGATATTACCCATTTTTTTTATTTAATTAAAAATTATATTATTTTATTAATTTCGCCTATATTCTTCAATGCCGCGCACTGCCAGTCCGATGGCTACCGCGAATGAACTGCCCAGAGTTTCAATTGTCGGTTTCAATTTTTCATTAACCACAATTTTGTTCCATGGATTTCCCACCACAGCCTTGATTCCGATGTTTTTCGTAAAATATTTATCAATGCCTTCCATTTTGGAAGAACCGCCGGAAATAATCACGCTGTCTATCCTGACATCGGGATTTTTTTCTTTATATGAATTTATTATTCGCAGAGCCTCATTGCTGATCAGTTCCAATGTTGGAACGATAATAGCCAGCTCTTGCCCATTGAGAAAATCTTTTTTCTGTTTTTTCAGGGTTTCAGCTCTGGGCTTGGAAACATTCAGATTGTCCGCCAAAGTATTGGTAATTTCATTTCCGCCAGCATCAACGCTGCGACTGGCCAAAACCAATCCTTTTTCCGTCAAAATCAGATTGGTGGTCCGAGATCCGATATCAATAATCAAAAAAGTGCCCATATTATCGCCCACCAAAGAACGTACCAGTGAGAAAGTTTCCAACTCAATCACTTTTATAGTCAAGCTTGAATCACTAAAAAGATCGTTGTATTTTTTTATTTCTTTTTTGGGCGCGGCCACAAGCAAAACCTGTATTTTCCTTGCTGATTCCGGCAGTGATTGATTTCCGGGAATAATTTTTGACTCTTCTTTTTTGACTATATCCCAACTCAAAGAAACATCATCCAGTGGAGTTGGGATATATTTGTGCGCTTCAAATTGGATGGCTTTTTCAATCTCCTCTTTTTTCATTTCGGGAAAATTAATCAGACTGATGAGTCCGACAAAACTTGGCAAAGACACGTATGCTTCCTTTGAAGTAGGCTTTAGTTTTTTTATCAAAGCGTTCAGCATCACTTTCAATTTCACGTCAAAAGGGACTTGCGACGGCAAATCGCTATTCTCGCCTCCGGGAACCAAACCCAAATCTACCCACCCGTAATTTTCCAGATAGATTTGCTCTTTTTTCAGAGAAAGTTCCACTATTTTTATGACGGAGGTGCCAAAATCAACACCCACGAAATAATTTTTTTTAGTTTTGAAAAAATCGAACATTTTTTATTTTTATTTTAACAAAAGTTCTTGATTTTCTGTTTATATTATAACACTAAAATAGGCAAGGCACCAACCACATTTTCGGTTGCCCGCAATTCTTTCGAAATTATATCATAAATTTAAGATAAAGCAACAGATATGAGTTTTATAAAGTTATAATGTTAGAAAGTTGTAAAGTTATCAAGTTTAAGGTATTTTTATTCTAATCTTTATAACTTTCGACTTTATAACTTTTAACTTTATCCCTTGATAACTCCGCCTTTATCCCTTACAATTACATGGCAACAAGAAATATTAACATCCTCAATAAGTAATATATTTTATGCTTAAACCTGAAATATTGGAAAAAATGACCATCCACGCCAAAAAAAGCCTTTTTGAAGCGGAAAAAATCGCCGGCTATTATAATTGCCAGGAAATTATGCCTGAGCATCTGCTTTTGGCTATTTTTTTGGAAGAAGGCAGTTTGGGAAGCAATATTATGAAAAGTCTCGGAATCAAACGAGAATTTTTCAATAAATTTATTGAAGCCGATGAAAGAGCTCGGAAAAAGGAACAACTGAAAATTGTTCCTGCTTCAAAATTGTCCGCTGAGACAAAATCCATCATCACTAAGTCTTTTTCTTTGGCCAGTTCTTTCGGCTATCCCTATGTCGGAACGGAACACTTGGTTTACGCCCTCACTGAAACAAAAAATCCCGTTATCCAAAAAATTATGGAAAAATCATCAACCTCCAGAAAAAATGGACAGGAAATTGATATTAGCAAAATAATAGAAGCCAATATGCATCAGGATTCTTTTCCTCATTTGTCAAAAATATTCGACCTTCCGGAAATCGGTTTGTCCAAGAAAAATAAGCGCCCTTCCGCCACTCCCTATCTGGACAAATTTTGCATCAACCTGAATGAAGAAGTGATTAAAAGAAAAGAAATAATTATCGGCCGGGAAAAAGAAATTTCCAGAATTATCGGAATCCTGGGCAGAAAAGACAAAAATAATCCGGTGCTAATCGGCGATCCGGGCGTGGGAAAAACCGCTTTAGTTTCCGGCTTGGCGCAAAAAATAAACCTGGGAGAAGTGCCGAAAAATCTTTTGGAAAAGAAAATCCTTTCACTGGATATCGCTTTGGTTGTGGCTGGAACCAGTTTCCGGGGAGAATTTGAAACCCGGCTCAAAGAAATTATCCGCGAAGCGGAAGAAAACAAAAATGTCATTCTTTTTATCGATGAAATCCACATTATTGTCGGAGCCGGCAACGTGAGCGGAGGAATGGACGCCGCCAATATTTTGAAACCGGTTTTTGCCCGGGGCGACATCCAATGCATCGGCGCCACCACTTTGTCGGAATACAAAAAATATATTGAAAAAGATCCCGCTCTGGAAAGAAGGTTTCAGCCTGTGCACGTTTCGGAGGCCACTCCGCAAGAAACCAAAAAAATATTGGAAGGCATCAAATCCAACTATGAAAATTTCCACAACGTCGTGATTTCCAAAGAAGCGATTGATGCGGCGGTGGATTTCAGCATCCGCTATATTGCCGACCGGTTTTTGCCAGACAAAGCCATTGATTTGATAGATGAAACTGCTTCGGCTCTCAGGAGCATTCAATTGTCGGATAATTTGTCAAAAAAAATAAAAGAATTGGAAGCCGAGCGAGAAAAAGTTATGGAAGAAAAAAATAAATTGGTTGATGAAAGCAACTATGAAGATGCTATTGATCTGCGCCAGAAAGAAAAAGGAATTTCCCAAGAAATTGAGTTTACCAAAAACAAACAGGAAGAAATTGAAAAAAAACACACTACCACTCTTTCTGAAAATGATGTGGCCAGAACCGTTTCGCAAATTACCGGCATTCCGATCGAAAAAATGTCTTTCAATCATTCTTCAAAAAAGATAAGTAATCTTCAAAAATCATTAGCCAACAAAATCATTGGGCAAAAAGAAGCTCTGGAAAAAATTACCGATGTGATTGTCCGTTCCTATTCCGGCATCGGCAATCCTGACCGACCGCTGGGATCATTTCTTTTCCTCGGCCCGACGGGAGTGGGAAAAACTTTGACTGCCAAAATTTTGGCTGAAAGTATTTTTGAAAGTTCCAAAAATCTAATCCAGATCGATATGAGCGAATTTATGGAACGCCATAATGTTTCCCGCCTCGTGGGCGCGCCGGCAGGTTACATTGGATTTGAAGAAGGAGGGAGACTCACTGAGAAAATCCGCCACCAACCATACAGCTTGGTCCTTTTTGATGAAATTGAAAAGGCTCATCCCGATGTTTTCAATTTGATGCTGCAAATTCTGGAAGAAGGCTCGCTCACTGATGCCGAAGGCCGGAAAGTGAATTTCAAAAACACTATTGTCATCCTGACATCCAATCTGGGAACTTCTGAATTTACCAACCAAGCTAAAATCGGTTTCCATTCCAAAATTAACAGCACCGGCATATTGAAAAATTTTGAGGAAATAAAAGATAATGTCATATCTTCTCTAAAAAAACAAATCAAGCCGGAAATCATCAACCGCTTGGATCACATCGTAGTTTTCAATTCTTTGAATGAAAAAGAAATTATCAAGATTGTCAAACTGGAACTGGAAAAATTCAAAAAACGCTTGGCGGAGAAAAAGCTAAAGCTTGCCTATTCTGATCGCGTTCTGAAATTTATTTCCAAGAAAAGTTTGGCTATTGATCAAGGCGCCCGTCTGATTCGCAAAAATATCCAAGAAATAGTGGAAAATCCCGTTGCCCGAATTATTGTGGAAGAAAAAATCAAAAGCAACTCCATAAACTTGGACATTAAAGACGGAGAAATAATAATCTTCTAACAAATCAGGGCTTACGCTTTTGACTATGACAATTGCTTTTAAAAAAATAAAAGAAGTTGTGTTAGACACTCTCTTCCCAATCAATTGCCTCAACTGCGGACAAGGCGATTCTTGGCTTTGTGAAAAATGCTTTTCCAAAATAAAAATTGTTTCCGATCAAGTTTGTCCCTATTGTGAAAAATCCATCACTCCCGCCGGACGCGTCTGTTTTGCTTGCAAAAAGAAAGATGGCTTAGATGGAATAATTGTTTCATCCAGTTATAAAAGCGATCCGATTTCTCTTTTGGTGCATTGCTATAAATACCGCTTTATTCAAGACCTCGCCCCCATTTTGGGAGCCGTAATTATAAAATCAGTTTCTGCTCATAATCTTCCTTTGCCGGACGCAATTATTCCGGTTCCTCTGCATCAAAGGCGTCTGCGTTTCCGCGGATTTAATCAATCATTATTGATTTCAAAATATATTGGAGAAAATATCGCTCCCGGTTTTGAAATTCCGGTTTTGGAAAATGTTCTTGTCCGCCACCGCTACACTGAACCGCAAATGAAAATAAAAAATCATTCACATCGAAAAAATAACATTCAGAATGCTTTTTCTGTCGCAAAAAATAATAAAGAATCAATTCAAAACAAAAACATCTGGCTCGTTGATGATGTCGCCACGACCGGCGCCACTCTTTTTGAATGCGCCAAAGTTTTGAAAAAAGCGGGAGCCAAAGAAGTTTTCGCCCTTGTCGTCGCCCGGCAAGAAATATCTAAAAATATTTCAAGATAATATCATATTCTTCCGCTCTTTCCGGATGGCAAATAATTTCCGTTTTTCCTTCCGGAAGATTTTTCAAAAAATAATCCAGATTTTCAATCCAATCCAAACTCACCATATAATCCGGATAAGAAAATGACGCATCAAAATATTTCCTGTCCATCTTTTGCAAAAAACTCAAAATGCGGCAAACATTGCTTTTTTCTTGAATAATTCCCTTGGCTCCAAATCGGATAAAAGAAATTTCATATTTTTTGGCTAATTTCAAAACTATCCTGAAATAAGGAGGAAAATAATGGATATATTGATGCGAACTGGCGCCGTCCGGTTTTTTTCCAAAAAGTTTTTCAAACCTTTCAATCTGCTCAGACCATTTTTTCTCAATTCCCTTGCCTCTGGTTTTTCCGGAAATATAATTCCACAAAAAAACAATGGCCCTTTTGACAACACCTTCTTTGAGTTTGCGGTCTTTTTTTATTCCGTCTTCCAAATCCAAATGAATGTCCAGTTTTACTCCCAAGCGCCCAAGTTCATCCGCTTCCTCTTGGCTCACAAAACCATTCATCATCACTTCCACTCTATCCATTTTTCCCAATCTCACCAATTCCAAAATCTTTTGGTTCGCCAGTTGGCTGATCCCAAAATCATCCGAAGAAATAATTAATTTTTCTTTTATTTTACTGTCTAACATTTATTTAATTTAGTAATTGAAAGACTTACGCATTTGACTATGACAATTGCTTTTCGCAGGCGCGATTGTTCAATTGTCCGCCTGTCGCGCCGAGCAGAGGATTGGCAGAGGCAAATGCGGAAGTCTAATTTTTCTCAAACATACAAAAGCAAAACATATGTTCGTTTTCCGCACATTTTGATTTCCCCGCGTCACTGATTGAAAATTTATTCGGGTTATGATACGATTGTATCAAATTATAGGTTTTAGACAATAGGTAAAAATATATATTTGGAGGCGTGGCTGACCACCGCTAAAGCGGGGCCCCGCCAAAGGCGGTGGGCGGCAAAATTAAATAAATTGGAGGCGTGGCTGAGCGGCTGAAAGCAGCACACTGCTAATGTGTTGAACTCGAAAGGGTTCCATAGGTTCGAATCCTATCGCCTCCGCAAAAATTCGAAATTAAAGTTTTTAAGGTTTTTAGCCTCGGCGCTTTGCGCCGAAATGTTGAAATTTTCCAGTATTTTCCAAGCGTTTTTGAAATTAAACTGCAAATTCTGTTCGGCAATGCGGAAGTTCGAACCAATCTTTTTGAGAAAATCCCGAATCCGTTCGGGATTTTCTTGTAAAGCGATAATTTTGGCTTCTTTGCTGGTTTTTATGAAATTTATGGCGAGTTCGAACCGATTATTGCTTTTTTGCACAAAAGCATTCAATTTGTCTTTCAAAACTTGTTTTTGATTGATAAGTTTATTTTTGCTTTCTCGGTATTCGTCCAATGATAAAGCGTTTTCCAAATAAGCGGTCATCAACTTTTCCAACTTTTCATCAAGTTTTGAAATTTCCTCTTTTGTTTTTTGAGCAAAAAAGACTGATGATTGGGCTTTCTCTTGTCTTTCTTTTTCCAATTCCGAAATCATCCAATTTGCCCAATCATCGGGCAAAGAAACTTTTTGGATCTCGCTTTTAATTTGAGATGAAATATTTTCTTCCTTGGTAAAAACATTTTGATGGCACTTATGGTGCGGATTTTTCTTGGTGCAATAATAATAGACATATTGTTTGCCGCTTTTTTTGATTTTTCTATCCGCTGTGATTGTAAATCCGCACTCCGCGCAATGAAAAAATCCGCGATAAAGGAAATATTTCATCTTGTCATTCTTTTGCGGTTTGCTTTTTCTCAACATTACTTCCTGAACTTCGTCAAAAAGTTTCTTTGAAATAATCGGTTCGTGCTTTCCTTCAAAATATTCTCCGTTGTAGCGGATAAGTCCGTGATAAAACGGATTTTTCAAAAGATACTGGAAATTGGAAACGGAAAGCACTTTACCTTTGGTACTGAGAAGCCCAAAATCACTGATAATCTTTCGGAGATTTTTCAAGGTGTATTTGCCAGAAGCATAAAGCTCAAATGTCTTTTTCAATAATGGCGCTTTTTCCGTATTCACATAAACCATTTTTGTCGCTTTGTTGTTGAGATAACCCAATGGAGCCATCTGAGGCCACAGGCCATTTTTAAGCTTCTGACGGTGTCCTCTTTTGATATTCTCCGAAAGATTATCCACATAATATTTTGATTGCCCAAAAGCGATACTCAACATGAATTTTCCTTGCGGAGTGGGATCAAACCAGAAAGTTGGGAATTTCAGCTCTTGGATTATTCCAGTGTCCACAAGATAAATAATTTGTCCGCCATCAACGCTGTTTCTTGCCAATCTATCAGGGTGCCACGCTAAAATTCCCATAGCTTCACCTGCTTCAATGCGTTTCAACATTTCCGCAAAGACTGGTCGCCCCGGAGCTTTGGCAGTTTGTTTTTCCACCAGCAAATCAACGATTTCAATGTTTTCCTTCTTTGCCAATTCTCGCAATTCCGCAATTTGGTCATTAATACTGCGAACTTGCCGATCTTCAGAATCAGTTGATTTGCGGGCATAGATGAAAAACTTTCTGGTTTGATTATTTGTTTCCATATTTGTATTTGAAAAATTATATCGCTTTACATTTCCGCCTATGGCGGAAAGAAAAAAGATTGGTTATGAATTTTCAATTCATTTTCTCCTTTGGAGAAACGAACTTCCGCATTGCCGAACAAAATTTAAAGTTTAATTTCAAAAACGCTTGGAAAATACTGGAAAATTTCAACATTTCGGCGCAAAGCGCCGAGGCTAAAAACCTTAAAAACTTTAATTTCGAATTTTTGCGGT
>Ga0172379_10001723_pt1 | contig 42219 bp, 43 predicted proteins | sample GrowelOW334metaG_FD_119756 | JGI IMG/M metagenome (GOLD analysis project Ga0172379, IMG submission 119756) | Groundwater microbial communities from an aquifer near a municipal landfill in Southern Ontario, Canada - Groundwater well OW334 metaG | ecosystem: Environmental > Aquatic > Deep... | reverse complement strand
CCTATGCGGTCGATCTCAGCAAGGACAGCACCAACGCGGCGATCACCGACACCGATCCAGCGGATAACAAGGTGATCTCGCCCAAGGCCGCCGTCTGTTCCAGTTGCCATCTGAGCGATACCGCCAAGAGCCACATGATCAACGTCGGCGGTGCCGTCTTCGGAACAGCGACCCAGGCCGATCTGTCGGCCGGGAAGGTGAACGAGACCTGCGACAACTGCCACGGCCCGACCGCCACGGTTCCGCTGGATGTTGCGCACAGTCTCAAGTAAGCGCTGACGTCGCGGGATGAATAAGGGGAGGGCCGGCATTGGCCCTCCCTTTTTTATCCGCGATGGCGTTATCACCACATACCGCCATGCTTGAACCGGCACGACAACTCATCCGCTTTGCCGGCGCCGGATCGGTATCCGCGCTAGGGCACTTCGGTACGCTGATCCTGCTGGTCCAGGCATTCGGAATCGCGGCGGTGCCCGCCTCGGCGGCCGGAGCGCTGGTCGGGGCATGGATCAACTATATCCTGAACTATCGCTATACCTTTCACAGTTCCAAGCAACATCGTGAGGCGCTGCTCAAGTTCGCCGTTGTCGCGGTGATCGGACTGCTGCTGAACACCTTGTTGATGTGGCTGGGGGTCGAGATATTTGAACAGCACTATTTGCTCAGCCAATTATTGACCACCGGGCTGGTATTCATCTGGAGTTTCCTTGCCAATCGCTGGTGGACTTTTCACGTCATTCCCAGCCGGCCAAGCCAATGAGCCTACACCGACCACCCCGAATTTCGATCATGATCCACAAGCTGCTGATCGCCTGCACCGCCTGGCTGTTTGCCTGCGGCGCCAGCGCCGGCACCATCGCTTTCGAGCTTTCATTGACCGGGGCCACGCTCACGGTCACCTCAAAAGGCGATAGCACGGCCTTCTATCCGGCAGTATTCCGGCTGCTTGCCGACGGCCGCTGGGAGCGCCTGGCGCCCGCCCCAGCCACCCTGCCGCCAGCCGAACTGCTGCCCGGTGCCGGTATTGCCCTGCTGTGGCCGGAGGCGCGAGCGCAGCAAAGCCAGGCCGCGATCGAACGCTTGCGGCCGCTGATGGTGAGATTCTTCGATCAGGCGGGCGTGGGCTTCGGACAGCTTTCATTCATGCAGACGCCGGCCGCCGCCGTTGATACCGTGTCGGCGGCCTATGCAGACGGCCAGCTATCGGTATCGCCGCCATCGGGCGGCAGTACTATCCGTGCGACCTGGATCCTCTGGCCGCAGGAGGAAGGCATCGATCCGCTACGCCGGCCGGCCAGCTTCGAACATCATCAGCCGCCGGCGCGGCGCATCGAATGGCACTCGGCCATGGGGCCGCTGCGCCTGGCCACCGGTGCCGCCCGGCCGGCGGTAGTGCTGGTGCACGAAACCGCCGCAGGCTTGTCTCTCCAGAATGTGGCGCGCGGCGTCGTCCAGGGCCGCCAACAGCGCAGCGTCTGGCTCGACGCGCAGGCGCCGCTGTATGCCTTGGCGGCCGTGGCGGCGGCTTTGGCGATCCTGGCGCCGGTGCTCCTCACGCGGCGTGCCAGGGTGAGATCGTGACCGTGAAACGCATCTGGCGGCGGCCCGCATGGTTCGGCGATATCAGCTTTACTTTGGCCAGCGCGGCCCTGGTGGCGGCCACCCTCGGCATCGGTTTTCTGAATTCACCCAACAGCCCTACCGGCGGCGACAGCGCTTCCCATCTGCTGTATGCCTGGCTGTATGCCGGCGACCTGCTGTTCTCCGGCCAGGTCACTCCCTGGGTGCCGGAGGTATTTGGCGGACTGCCGTTTCTTTCGTACTACTTTCCCTTGCCCTTCATCGTGATCGCCGGCCTGTCGGCGCCGCTGGGGCTGGCAGCGGCTTTCAAGTGGGGCGCCTTCCTGGCGTCGATGCTGCTGCCCGGTGCGGTATTCACCGCCGGCCGCCGCTGGCTGGGGATGTCCTGGCCCTCCGCCCTCTGCGGTGCCTTCGGTGCCTTGGCGTTTCTGCTGCACGAGCAGAACTCGATCTGGGGTGGCAACCTGTTATCCACGCTGGCGGGAGAATTCGCCTACAGCTATGGATTGCTGTTCGCGGTGCTGGCGCTGATGGCCTGGTGTCGCGCCCTGCACCTCGGCCGGGGCTGGGTGTGGGCGGGTCTGCTGGAAGCGGCGTGCGGCTTTTCGCATGGCTTCCCTTTGCTGGTGGCAGGCTTCTCCACCCTCTTCCTCCTGCTCGACAAGGGCAGTTGGCCGCGTGGCGTGTGGCACAGCGTCGGTCTGCTGGCGCGCGGCCACCTGCTGGCTTTCTGCCTGCTCGGCGGCTGGCTATGGCCGATGCTGGAGATGCACTCGCTGACCATTCCCAATGACGCGGCCTTTGCCCTCGCCGGCTGGCGGGATCTGCTGCCGCGCGCACTGTGGCCGTCCCTGGCGGGAGGCGCGGCGGGTGTGGTGGCATTGGCGATTCCGGCGGTCAGGCGAAGCTGGGGCGCGCGCCAGTTGCAGGCGCTGCGGTACTTCGCCGCCGCCGCCGCCTTGGCGGCCGTCGCCTTTGTTGCCGGGGATCAGCTCGGTCTCGCCGACATCCGCTTTTTCCCGCTGGTCTGGCTATTCGCGGCGATCGCCGGCGGCTGGCTGTTCGGGCAGGTGCTGGTGGTCCTGGGTATATTCCTGGGCCGCTCGCGCGAGGGGGCGGTGCGGCTCTCCCAAACCCTGTTGACTGCGGCGACAGGGCTGGCCTTGCTCGGCTGGCTCGGACCGCAGATACAGGCGGCGCCCGACTGGTCGCTGTGGAATCATTCGGGACTCGAAGCCAAACCCCAATGGAACAACCTGAGCCGGCTTTTCCCCGCCATGCGCGGCGATCTGTGGAGCCCGCGGCTGGTGTTCGAGCACGACCCGGCGAACAACGATATCGGCTCGACACGCACGCTCGAGGCGCTGCCGATGTTCCTCGATCATCGGCCGGTGCTGGAAGGGCTCTACATGGAGTCGGCCTTGCTGGGCCCGGCGGTCTATCAACTTCAGTCGGAGGTCTCGGCGCGTCCCTCGTCGCCCCTGGTGCGCTTCCCGAGCGGCAGCCTGGACGTGCCCTTCGCCGCCCGGCACATGAATTTTCTCCACGCCGACACCCTGCTGTTGCGCAGCCCAGAAGCCAAGAGGGCCGTCGAGGCCAGTGGCCTGTTCGAGCGCAGCGCTGCGTCCGATCCCTTCGTGCTCTACCGCCTCAAGCATTTCGACAGTCACCTGGCGGAAGTCGTGACCCAGCCGCTGAGCATGCGTCCGACCCGGGACTGGATGCAGGATGCCTTCGCCTGGTTCCGTACCCGCAGCCGCTTCGAGGCCGCATTGCCGGTCTATGCGGACGCGCCGGTGGCTGCAAGCGCGGGCATCGAGACGGAGATCCGTGCAGTGAGCCTCAGCCGCAACGAGTTGGTGTTCGAGACTGCCGCGATCGGTCAGCCTCATCTGATCAAGTTTGCCTACCACCCGCGCTGGCATCTCGCATCCACAGGCAGCCTGAACATAGCCGGCCCCGGCTTCATGCTGGTAGTGCCGCAGGAGCGGCAAATCCGCCTGGTTTATGGGCATACCCGGATCGGTTGGCTGGGGATGGCGGCGACACTGCTGGCGTTCCTCGGCTTGATCTGGTTCGCATGGTGCGGCAGGCATGCGGCCACCCGATCTTCCGATAATCCACCGGACCCGAATCTGCCAGGCGGACTGGCCGGCTGGCTGCCGCTGGTGGCCGGCTGGGTATTGCTCGGCGTGGTCGGCGTGTATTTCGCCCTGCGTTCGCCCGAGCAGGTCTATAGTCAGGCGTGGACGGCGATGCGGGCCAATCAATACCAGAGTGCCAGCGAAAAGTTTACCAACGCCTATGCGCTGCGGCGTCCACCGGCGAAGAAGGAAGAGGCCCTGTTCTGGTCGGCAAAATCCAGCGAGCTGGCGGGTCGCCGCAGCGAAGCCAAAACGCGTTATCGTGAGTTGTGCCAACATTACTATGGTTACTGGTTGCCCGAGAGCCTGTACACGCTGGCGCTGCTCGAACGCCTGGATGGCCAGGCTGCCAGCGCAGAACCACTGGAGCGCCGACTGCGTGAGGAATACCCCAACAACGCCTGGACCCTGAGACTTGACCAGAAACACTGACATGATCCCTGACCAGCCGATAATCTTGGTGCCGCCACCGGAACTGAGCGTCATCGTTCCCGCCTGCAACGAGGCGGAGGGTATCGGCGCATTCCTTGAACAATTGGTCGGCAGTCTGCAACGCTGTTGCAGCGGCTTCGAAATCTGGCTGGTCGACGATGGCAGCCATGACGCCACCTGGGAGAAATTGCGCCTCGCACAACAGCAGATTCCCCAATTGCACGGACTCAGATTTACCCGGAATTTCGGCAAGGAGGCGGCCATACTTGCCGGGCTGCGCCATGCACGGGGCCGGGCCGTCGTTGTGATGGACGCGGACGGCCAGCATCCGCCGGACTTGCTGCCGAAAATGCTGGAACTGTGGCGCAAAGGGCCGGCCCAGATCGTCGCCGCGCAGAAGATCAGCCGGCCCGGCGACGGCTGGAGCTCGCGCTTCAATGCCTGGCTCTTCAATCGCCTGATGCGCGTCCTGACTGGGCTCGATCTTGCGGGCGCCTCGGACTTTCGCCTGCTGGACCGGCGGGTGGTCGATGCCCTGCTGGCTTTCCCGGAAAAAGTACGTTTCTTTCGCGGCATGACGGAGTGGACCGGCTTCGTTACCGCGCAGCTGGGATTCGAAGTTGCGCCGCGTATTGCGGGCACCACCCAATGGAGCACCGCGCAGCTGACCCGATTGGCCGTCACCGCCATCACCGCATACAGCGCCAAGCCTCTCGGCATGATCTTCCGGCTCGGCATGCTGGGCATGGTGGCTGCTGCCATGCTGCTGGCGCAGGCGCTGTATTCCTGGTTTACCGGGATTGCCGTTTCCGGCTGGACTTCGCTCACCGTGGTGGTGCTGTTCTTCGGCTCGGCGACCCTGCTCAGCCTTGGGGTGCTGGGGGCTTATCTTGCCCAGATCTTCGACGAGATCAAGCGCCGGCCGGAGTTCCTGATACGGGAGCGCTTGAACGGCCCGCGCGATGACGATGTGGACCAGGGCGCTTGACGGCTGGTCCGGTGCGGGTACAGCAGAAGGCCTATCGTGGAATCCGGCGCCCGCCAGCGCACAAACCATGACCGCTCCAAACGTTTGGCGTGGGCATTGCTGGCATCCCTGCTGGCACACCTCGTACTGATCGGCGACATTGCCAGACTGCATTTATGGCAACCCGGGATAGCCACCGCCCGGAACCCGCCGTTGGAGGTTCAGCTTGTGTCGCGGGTGGATGAACCGGCTTCACCGGCCGTAATCGAGCCCGCCATTGCGCGCCGGCAACCGCCTCGCCAATTTGCGGTGGAAGCGGAATCTCCATCTGCCTCGCCGAATCCAGAGAGTGTCGTATTGGCGGACCCCGCCACAGTACAGCAGGACGAACAGCCGGCAGCCCCAGGCGAGAACCCGGCCACGCAAATTCCCGGCGAACAACAAGAAGAAGACGGGGCGACTTCACGCTTGCCGCCGAGCGGGAAACTGGTGTACCAATTCTATTGGGGCAAATCCCGCTGGCTGGCTGGCCTGGCCACGCATCAATGGAAAATAGACAACGGCTACTACACCTTGTCGAGCAACGTCAGTACCACCGGGCTGTTTGCCCTGCTGCGTCCTACGCGGCTGGTGGAAGTATCCCAGGGCAGCCTGAGCGGCGCGAGACTTCGTCCGCAGATGTTCACCACGCAACTCAACGAATTTCCGCCGGCAATATCCTATTTCAATTGGAACAAGGGGTACTTCCGTTGGCACCGCGGCGACGCGTCATTCACGCAGCCATTGCCCGCCAATGCCTATGACAAGATTTCGTTCCTCTATCAGCTCTACATCGCGTCGGATAGAGAAAGTCTCTATTCGGCTGATATCACCACGGGACGACGGCTCGAGCATTACGAGATCCGCAATCTGGGGGTGGATGAGATCGAAATCGACGGGAAAATCCATCCGGCGACACATCTGAAAAGGGCCGTATCTTCCGCCGACCTGGCGCAGGTTGAAATCTGGCTGTCCACAACCGACAACCTGCCCATCAAGATGATCTACTCGAATAACGCCGGAGATCATTTTGAGCAGTTGATTACCGCGGAATCCATCGCCCTCGGCTGGGACCCGCAGAATTGACGTGAATCACAGCGACGAAGCGCCCAGCCTGGGGGGGGGGCGCAAATACCGTCTTTGAGCAATTTCACGGCACAGGGGTGACCACGCTGCGAGTTAACGCGGGTCCGCATTGGCCGCGCGGCGGAAACGATAGCCTTTGTAGCTGAAGACCATACCATCCGGGGTGATCTGTTCCAGCTTGAGGCCGGGCAGTGGGTAGTCCTCTTCATGCACCATCCGGTCATTGATGAAGACGAAACGGGCTTTGGGCTTGCTCGAATAGGAATGGGCCAGAATCGACAGCTTCGGAATTTCCTGCTGGATCGCCGGCGGCAATTCGCTCAGTGGGATCACCGCGGCGTCACGCGGCGCCTCGCCCGTCAGGGTGGCGGACGGCTCGATTGGCTTGGCGGCAAGTTCCCTTGGCGTGGTGGCGAGCGCCGCCGAATCGCGCGCCACCGGCGCGGCTGGCTGCGGCGCCACGGCGACAGGATGTGCCGGAGCGGCCGGAATCGGCACCGCCGCCTGACCCTGCGGCGGCTGGGGTTCCGCTTGGCGGACCGCTGCGGGGATCGTCGCCAGCGGCGCCGGGACGAATTGCTGAGTGTTGGCTTCGACGGGCTTGCCGCTGGCGGGCATGACCGCGACCGCCGGCGGCTCCGGCGGGGCCTGGTGCATCCAGCCGATCAGGATGCCGGCGCCGACCAGCGCCGCCGCGATTGTCCCGTACCACCAAAACGCCGCCGGCCGCTGCTCCGGCGCCGCCGCCTGGGCAGTTGTCAAGGTCGGCGTGGCGTTGCGGCTACGCTGCTGATCGGACTTCCTGAGCGCATCGAGAATGAAGGACATGCTAATTGGATCCCGGCGCGCGCAACAGCTTCGGACCGCTTTGATCCGCGGCGTTGCTGAGGCGCATCAGGGTTTGCGGACCGGCGGCGCCATCCGGCACCAAACCATGTTCCAGTTGAAACTGCTTTACCTGGCGCACCAAGGCTTCGTCGAAGACCGGTTCCTGGCCTTCCGCGAGCGGCTCGCGGCCTTGCGCCAGGGCCAGTTGCCGGCTCAGCCAGAGTACCGCCGGGCCGTTTTTCCCCGGCCGGATCTGCTCGTGACTATCGGGCGGCAGGCGCAACAGTGCGGTGTAGCGGCCGGACCAGTGCGCCGCCAGGTCGTTGTGTGCCGCGACCCTGGTCTCGCTGGCGACGATATAGGTCGCAGTCTTGTCATCCAGCGAAGTCATGGTGGCATAGAACTCCCCACCTCGCTCATCGCTCATCTGCATGATCACCGGCCGGTTCAATTGCCGCAGCGTATCCAGTCCGCCCCGTCCGCTGCGGCAACTCAAGCCGAGTCCCTTCGCCTGGTGACAGGCGTCGTTGCCGTCGTAACTCGCCCCCCAGGCGCGAAACAGGCTGGCGTAAGCCATTTCCTTGCTGCGCTCCCGGGGCTCATGGGCGGGCCAAGCGAGTGTGCCCAACGGGACAGCCGCCGCTTCGGCAGCTTTCTTGGCGGCGGCCGGCGGCGTTGGGCTCGGCAGGTTCTCGCCCGACTGGGCCAGGGTCGCGTGGCCATCGCCGTTATTCGTGGTTTTCAGCATGATCCAGGCGAGCGCGGCGCCGGCGAGCAGCAGCAAGCCCAGCAGCAGCGGCTGCAACAGCGGGCGTTTCCCCGCCGGTGCCCGATGGAGAACTTCCTTGGCCGCCTGGGTCAGGGTGGCACGATCGACCCGGTCCTTGCCTTGCGTGTAGGTGCCAAGCAAGGCCCGATCGCAAAGAACGTTGATGATGCGCGGGACGCCTCCGCTCAAGCGATACAAGTGCGACATCAACGCCGTGGGAAACAGTTGGCGCTGGACACCCGAGACTTCCAGGCGGTGTTGCACATAGGCCGCGACTTCGGTCCTGGAAAGCGGCCCCAGGTGATAGCGCGCGACGATGCGCTGGGCGAGCTGCCTGAGTTCCGGCCGATCCAGCATTTCGGCCAGCTCGGGCTGGCCCAGCAAGATGATCTGCAGCAGCTTGCGCTGGTTGGTCTCGAGATTGGTCAGCAGCCGCATCATTTCCAGCACTTCGGCGGACAGGTTTTGTGCTTCGTCGATGATCAGTACCGTATGCCGGCCCTTGGCATGGGCATCGAGCAGATAGGCGTTGATGCAGTCGACAAACACCTTGATGCTGGTGTTGCCGGACGGATAGGCGATGCCGAACTCGACGCAGATGGTGGATAACAACTCGGCAACCGACAGCTTGGGATTGAAGACGTACGCCACGTCGCAGGATTCCGGTATCTGTTCGAGCAGGCAGCGGCATACCGTGGTCTTGCCGGCGCCGACCTCGCCGGTCAACAGGACGAATCCGCCGTCGCCATTGACCCCATACAGCAAGTGCGCGAGCGCTTCCTGGTGGCGCTGGCTCAAATAGAGATAACGCGGATTCGGCGCAATCGAAAACGGCGCTTCGGCGAGGTTGAAATAGCTCAGGTACATGCGGACGGTCGGGGAACCTGGATGCAGCGATTATAAGCATGCACTCACGCCATAGCCATGGCCAAACATGCCAACGGAAAGCCGTAACGGTGCGGCGATGATACAATTGGCCGGGTAACGAACGAGATCGACAATCGACAATCCGACGAAGTCAAACGATGAGCCTAAGTACCCTGACCGCCCGAGTCAATACTGACAGGCTGATGCCTTGGCTCGGCGGGACGGCCGCGCTGATCATGCTGGCGCTGCTGGCGTGGCTGGGAGCGACCATCTTCTGGACGCTGACGGCACCGGAGAGTGTGCGCCCCAGCGCGCCGATCGACACCGACCTCCAGCGCACCGTGCCGGCGCTGACCGAGCGCCACCTGTTCGGTGTTTATCTCGTGGCCGCTCCGGCCAGCGCCCCTTCCAACATCCGCCTGAATGGCGTGATTGCGGCGCAACGGCCCGGACATGGCGCCTATGCCCTGCTGGCGATCGAAGGCAAGCCGGCGCAACTAGTGCGCGAAGGCGACGAAATCGCTCCCGGCATGACGCTGCAACGCGTCCTGTCCCGGCAGGTCGAAATCCTGCGCGGCGGACAAACCCAGACGCTTGCCCTGCCGGAAAGCGCCAGGCCGGTGATCGGCGCGCCACCCGCTAGCGAAGCCAGCAAAGCCATAGTTAGTACCACTCCCCAGCCCTCCCGCACAAGATCCCGACGGACCTCCGACGATGACACCTGACCTCAATCCGTGGCCGCAACTGCCGAATAGTCGCATGCCGCGACTGCTGTGCCTGACGCTCCTCGTGGCGGCGCTGACCCTGATGGGGCCGGCCCGTGCCGAGGAAGATAAAGTGACGCTCAACTTCGTCAATGCCGACATCGAAACCGTCACCAAGGCGGTCTCGCAAATCACCGGCAAGAACTTCCTGCTCGATCCCCGGGTGAAGGGCACCGTCAATGTCGTTTCGAGCAAACCGGTGCCTCAATCCCTGGCCTACCACTTTCTCCTCTCGGCGTTGCGCATGCAGGGTTTTGCCGCCGTGGAAAACAATGGCGTGGTGCGGATCATGCCGGAAGCCGACGCCAAGACGCATGGCAGCCAGGCCATCAAAGGCGGTGGCGGCCCCAGCGGCGACCAGATGCTGACCAAGGTGTTCCCGCTGAAGTATGAATCGGCCCCGCTGATGGTGCCGATACTGCGTCCGCTGATTGCGCCGAACAACAGCATCAATGCCAACGTCAACAACAACAGCCTGATCATCAGCGACTATGCCGACAATCTGGCGCGCCTGGAGAAAATCATCGCGGCGCTGGACACTTCCTCCGGTGCCGAACCGCTGGTCATCCCGATCCGCTACGCTTCCGTCATCGACCTGGCGAGCACGCTGAACCGCCTCTACGGCGACGGCTCAGGCTCGCCCGACGCCAGCCAGCGCGCCACCGTGCTCGCCGACGCGCGCAGCAACAGCCTGGTGGTACGCTCCGATAACCCCGGCAAACTGGCGCGCATCCGCGCTTTGATCGACACCCTGGATCAACCCACCGCGGTCGCCGGCAATATCCACGTGGTGTATCTGAAGAACGCCGAGGCCGTCAAAGTCGCCCAGACCCTGCGTGCCATCGTCACCGGCGACACCGGCGCACCGGCCGCCGGCCTGACTCCGCTGTCGGCCAACGCCGGCAGCCAGCAGCCCAGCATGTCCGTCGCGCCTGCCAGCGCGCCCGCTCCCGCAGTCGCACAGAACACCGCCAGCGGCGGGGGCATCGGCAGTGGCGGGGGCTATATCCAGGCGGACGCAACCAACAATGCCTTGATCATCACCGCTCCCGAAGCCGTCTACCAGAACCTGCGGCGGGTGATCGAGATGCTCGACAAGCGCCGCGCCCAGGTCTTCGTCGAAGCACTGATCGTCGAACTCAGTTCCGACCGGGCTTCCGAATTCGGGGTCCAGTGGCAGGACTTCAGCGGCGCATCGCGCAGCGGTGCGCAGGTAATCGGCGGCACCAACTTCGGCAGCGGCGGCAGCAACATCCTGGGCCTGATCCAGAATGTGGCCACGGCAAGAACCACCGGGTCGCTGGGCATCTCGCCCGGCCTCAACCTCGGCATTATTGCCGGCAATACCGCCGGCGGCCTGCCCAATCTCGGCATCCTGGCGAGGTTCCTGGAAACCGAGGCCAATGCCAACATTCTGTCGACACCTAACTTGCTGACGCTGGACAACGAGGAAGCGCGCATCGTGATCGGCCGCAACGTTCCCTTTCTCACCGGCCAGTATGCGCAAACTGGCAACACCGCCACCGCCACTCCGTTCCAGACCTACGACCGCAAGGACGTCGGTTTGACCCTGAAGATCCGCCCGCAGATCTCCGAAGGCGGGATCGTGCGCATGCAGATTTTCCAGGAGGCCTCGAGCATCCAGGAAGGCACCTTGTCCAATGCTTCCGGGCCGATCACCAACAAACGCTCGATCGAGACCGCGGTGGTGGTCGACGATGGCGGCATCGTGGTGATCGGTGGGTTGATCGAGGACAGCTACGGCATGGGCGAGGACAAGGTGCCGCTGCTGGGCGACGTCCCGGTGCTCGGCGCCTTGTTCCGTTACGACACCCGCAAGCGCACCAAGACCAACCTGATGGTGTTCCTGCGCCCGCAAATCATTCGCGACGCGGCCGGCTACCAGAGCGTCACCAGCGATCGTTACGACTACGTCATCGGCGAGCAGCGCAAGAGCGCCGAAGGTGCCACCCTGATGTGGGGCGAGAAGGGTGTGCCAACGCTGCCGCCCGCCGGCTCACCGCTCACGGTTCCGCGCAGCCCCGCCAAGCCATGACTTTGGCCCAGGATTTTCGGTTGCCGTACGCTTTTGCCAAGGCCCACGGCATCATTCTTGGCGTCGCCGAGGCGGAGCGGGCCGAAGTCATCGTGCGCGACGACACACCGGTCTCGGCTGTTGCCGAGACCCGGCGTATTCTCGGTGTGCCGCTGCACCTGATCAGCTACGATGCAGCGCGCTTCGAGAGCAAGCTGGCCGACGCCTATAGCCGCGCCGATCAGACGGCCGCCGAAGTGGCCGACGACATCGGCCAGGAAATGGATCTGAGCCGCCTGGTCTCGGAACTGCCGCCGATCGAGGACCTGCTCGAAAGCGAAGACGACGCACCGATCATCCGCATGATCAACGCGCTGTTCACCCAGGCGGTGCGCGAAGGCGCCTCCGACATCCATGTCGAAGCCTTCGAGCAACATTCCACCGTGCGCTTTCGCATCGACGGCGTGCTGCGCGACGTGATCCGGCCGCACCGCGCCCTGCATGCCGCGATGGCTTCGCGCATCAAGATCATGGCGCAGCTCGACATCGCCGAAAAGCGCCTGCCGCAGGACGGCCGCATCACCGTACGGATTGCCGGCAAACCGATCGACGTGCGCGTGTCGACCATCTCCACCAGCCACGGCGAGCGCATCGTGCTGCGCCTGCTCGACAAGGATCCGGCGCGCCTCGATCTCGACGTCCTGGGCATGGCTGCCGACACCCTGACCGAGACAGACCGGCTGATCCATCACCCGCACGGCATCTTCCTGGTCACCGGCCCGACCGGCTCCGGCAAGACCACGACCCTGTATGCGTCGCTGGCGAGGCTCGACGCCACCGAGCTGAACATCATGACGGTCGAGGATCCGGTCGAATACGATCTGCCGGCGATCGGCCAGACCCAGGTTAATCCGCGCATCGGCCTGGACTTTGCCAAGGCGCTACGCTCGATCCTGCGCCAGGATCCGGACGTGATCATGATCGGCGAGATCCGCGACCTGGAAACGGCGCAGATCGCGGTCCAGGCCAGTCTGACCGGGCACCTGGTATTGGCCACCCTGCACACCAACGACACCACCAGTGCCGTCACGCGGCTGGTGGACATGGGCATCGAACCTTTCCTGCTCGCCTCGAGCCTGACCGGGGTCCTGGCGCAACGCCTGGTGCGCCGCCTGTGTCCGGCCTGCAAGCGGGCCGAGCCGGCCGATGCCAGCGAGATGGACCAATTCGGCAGATACCCGGCGCCGACACAACTCTATCGCGCGGTCGGTTGCCCGGCCTGCAACCAGACCGGCTACCAGGGCCGCATGGGCGTCTATGAACTGCTCGAAATCGACGACGGGCTGCGCCGCATGGTGCACGAGCGCGCAGCCGATCAGGCCCTGCGCGACTATGCGCTGGCCAGTGGGAAGTTCCGGCCATTGCGCGATGACGGCCTGCGCTGGGTCGCCAGCGGCGATACCACGCTGGAAGAGCTGCTGCGTGTCACCCGCGAATAGTTCCATTTCGGAGAGCGAGCGCGCAGGAGGTCTGGGGAATTTGCCCGCCCTCCCGGTGCAACGGCGCACATATCGGTCGGTCAAATTCCCCAGACCTCCTGTTTCGGCCCGTGCTGTAGCCTTTTCCAAAGACTTGACTCCAGCAGATTCCGGCGCCGGCGCGTGGTCTCGATTCGGCGATATGTGCGTATCCCAGCACCGGGAGCCGAAGCGAGGCCACGTGTCGGCGCGAGCACAGACTCCCCAGGCGGTTCCTGATTTGGAATTGGAATAGTCACTGATGGCCGCCTTCAACTACCGTGCGCTCGACGCCAGTGGGCGCGAAGTCAGTGGTGTCCTGGAAGCGGATACCAGTCGCATGGCGCGCGGCCTGTTGCGCGAACAGCAGCTCTTCCCGCTTGAAGTGACGGTGGTCGGCCGGCTCAGCGCCGGGCGCCTGCACCTGGGTACGCGCGGCATGCCGGCCAGCCTGCTGAGCCTGTTGACCCGCCAATGGTCGATGCTGCTGGATGCCGGGCTGACCATTGAACAGGCGCTGACCGCCTTGATCGAGCAGAGCGAACACAGCGGTGCGCGCCAGGTCCTCGCCGGGGTGCGTGCCGAAGTGCTGGCCGGCCACTCGCTGCATGCCGCACTGGGACAGTACGACAACACCTTTCCGCCGATCTACCGGGCGGTGGTCGACGCCGGGGAAAAGTCCGGCGAGCTGCCGGTGCTGCTGGCCCGCCTGGCCGATTACCTGGAAGCCTGGCAGACCACGCGGCAGAAGATCTTGCAGGCCTTGCTCTACCCTTTGCTGGTGTCGATCGTGGCCCTGGTGGTGGTGATTGGACTGGTCACTTATGTGGTGCCGCAGATCGTCGGCGTATTCAAGCAAAGCAAGCAGGCCCTGCCCCTGCTGACCCGCGGCCTGATCTTCAGCAGCGACCTGTTGCGCGGCAGCTGGCTGTGGCTGCTGCTGGTCGCCATCGGCGCTCCCCTGCTGGTGCGCCGCACCCTGCACCGCGACGCGGCGCTGCAATTGCGCTGGCATCGCAGCCTGTTGCGGGTGCCGCTGCTCGGCCGGCATCTGCGCACCCTCGACAGCGCGCGCCTGGCCAGTACGCTGGCGATCATGGTGGGCAGCGGGGTGCCGCTGCTGACGGCGCTGGAGACCGGCAAGGCGGTGATCGCCAACCAGGTCTTGCGCCAAGCCGTGGACAAGGCCATCAGCCAGGTGCGTGAAGGCAGCCCGTTGCATCGGGCGCTCGCCACCGATCGCTTGTTCCCGCCGCTGTTGATCCACCTGATCGCCAGCGGTGAAGCCAGCGGCACGCTCGGCAAGATGCTGGAACGCGCCGCCAGCCAGCAACAGGCCGAACTCGACCGGCGTACCGCGGTTGCCCTCGGCCTGTTCGAACCCCTGCTGATCCTCGTCATGGGCGGGGTGGTTTTGACCATCGTCCTGGCGATCCTCATGCCGATCATCGAAATCAATTTGTTGTTGCGTTAGGAGCTCTTCATGATGCGTCGTCAATCAATGTTGTCGCGTAGCGTCGGTTTTACCCTGATCGAAATCATGGTGGTGATCGTCATCCTCGGCATCCTTGCCGCCCTGATCGTGCCCAAGGTGATGAGCCGTCCGGACGAAGCCCGGGTGGTGGCCGCCCGGCAGGATATTGCCGCGCTTTCGCAAGCGCTCAAGCTGTATCGCCTTGACAACAAGCGCTACCCGACCACCGAGCAGGGCCTGCCGGCGCTGGTCAGCCGGCCGACCCAGATGCCGGTGCCGGACAACTGGAAAGGCGGCGGCTACGTCGAAAGGCTGCCGCTCGACCCGTGGAGCAAATCCTATCAATATCTCAATCCGGGCCTGCACGGCGAAATCGACATCTTCAGTTACGGCGCGGACGGCGCTCCCGGCGGCGATGGAATGGATGCGGATATCGGCAACTGGTCGCTGTGAGCGGTCCATTGCCTCCCGCCTGGTGACGTTGCGCCGTATGCAGGCAACGCGCGGATTCACGCTGATCGAGTTACTGGTCGTCCTGGTCATACTCGGCATCATGACGACCGCCGTGGCGCTGTCCATCACCACCGACCCGGCCCGCGCGGTGACTTCCGACGTCAAACGCCTGAGCCTGCTGCTGGAAGCGGCGATGATCGAAGCGCAAGCCGGGAAGCGGCAACTCGCCTGGTCTTCCGATGCCACCGGCTACGAATTCTGGGAAGCCGAGTCCTCCAACGAGCGTGAGCGGCAATGGCAGCCACTCGCCGTGGACGAACGTTTTCAGCCGCATCGTTTTGCCGCCGGGCTGCGACTGATACGGCTCGACAACGAAGGCCAGGAGTTGCCGCAGGGCTCCTTGCTGGTGTTTCGACGCGGCGACCCGCCGCTGTTCCGCATCGTCCTGGAAGGTCCCGTCAAATCAAGCGGCCAGGCGGACAAGATCGTGCTGCGCGGCTTGCCGACCGGGCGCGTTGAAATTCTTAGCGGGACGGAGTGATGAAACTACCCTGGTGCGGCGACCGCGGATTCACCCTGCTGGAAGTCATGGTTGCCCTGGCGATTCTGGCGTTGGCGCTGATGGCGGCGTTGCGTGCCAGTGCCACGGCAACCCAGAATACCGGCGAAATTCGCCTGCGCCAACTGGCCGACTGGGTGGCGCTCGACCGGCTCGAAGAGCACCGCGCGCGGCGCGACTGGCTGCCAATAGGCAACACCAGCGGCGAGACGATGCAAGGCAATCAGCGCTTCCGCTGGGAGGAAAAGGTCGGCGGGACGCCCAATGCGCAGTTTCGCCGCATCGACATCCGGGTGCTGGCGGATGACGGCAGCGATCCCGACCATGCATTGGCCCGGGTCACCGGATTCCTGATCAAACCATTTGGCTGAGGATCGGGCGACAAGTATGCGCGAATTTCATTTTCGTCGCCAACGCGGACTGACGCTGATCGAGCTGATGGTCGCGGTGGCCCTGCTCGCTTTGATCACCAGCATGGCCTATCGCGGGCTGGACAGCGTCAGCCGCAGCGGCGAGCGCAGCCTGGCCGAAAGCGATCACTGGCAAGGGGTCGCATTGTTCTTCGAGCGTATCGGAGCCGACATTGCGCAGCCGTCGCGCCGCCCGGTTCGCCCCGGCGCCGAAAATGCCGCACCGTTGGCCGAATGGTGGGGGCGCAGCGTCGCCGGTGCCGGCGCTGCAACCGGCGTCGATCCCGCCGCGGCTCAGCTCGAATTTACCCGGAAGTCTCCGCGTGGACGGGACGAAATCCGCCTCGGCTATCGACTTCGCGACGACAAGATTGAACTGCTGCTGTGGCCGGTGCTGGATCGGGCGCCCGGCACCCAGCCTGAAGTCTATGTCGTGCTCGAAGGGGTCGGCAGCTTGCATTTTCGCTATCTCGACAGCGCGGGAGCATGGCAGGAAATCTGGCCGGCCGCCGGCGTCAGGGAGGCGCTGCCGCGCGCAGTTGCCGTCGACATCACCCTGAAAGACGGCGTCACCTTGCATCGGCTGTTTGCCTTGCCGACGTGATGCTGCGATCACGGCTTGCGGCACAAGCGGGCGCGGCGCTGATCATGGCGCTGCTGGTGGTGGCTTTGGCGACCGCCCTGGCCAGCACCATGATCTGGCGCCAGGACATGTGGTTGCGCCAGGTCGAGACCCGCCGCGACCTGGCCCAGGCGCGTTTGCTGGCGACAGCCGGGATCGACTGGGCGCGCGCCGTCCTGGCCGAAGATGCACGCACCAGCAGTACCGACCACCTTGGCGAACCGTGGGCCACCAAAGTTCCGGCGATGCCGGCCGAAGGCGGCGAAATCGGCGGCGCGCTGGCCGACGAACAAGCCCGATGGAACCTCAATAACCTGGTTCGCAATGGACAGGCGCAGGCAGATTCCCTGGCGATCCTGGGCCGGCTTCTGAACCAGCTGCAACTGCCGCAGAGCCTGGCGCTGACGCTGGCCGACTGGCTCGACGGCGACAGTGAGGCGACTTCCGACGGCGCTGAGGACGCCTATTACTTGGGCCAGACGCCGCCCTACCGCAGCGCCAATCGGGAGTTGGACGACCTGGAAAATTTATTGCGCGTGCGCGGCTACAACGACGTCGTCATCGAAAAGCTGCGTCCCTATGTCAGTGTCCTTCCGGGCTATAATCCCGTCAATCTCAACACTACCAGCGCCATCGTGCTCGCTGCCGTTCTTCCCGACCTGTCAATCTCGGATGCCCAGCAGATCATCGCCGAGCGCGATCGCATCCCCTTTCGCGACATCGCCGACTTTCGCAATCGACTGCCGCGCGTTGACCAGGGCAATTCCGGGGGCGCTGGACTGCTGGACACCCGCAGCCGTTATTTCAGCGTAATGATCCGCAGCCGCTACGGCAACGCCGATGCGGTATCGACGGCATTGCTGGACCGGCAAACCACTTGGCCGACGATCATCTGGCAGAAGTTCGAATGACCCCGACCCTGACGCTCCGGTTGTTGATCTCCGCCGACTGGCCGGCACAGGATCCGGCATGCGAATGGGCCTTGCTCAATGCACAGGGCAACCGTCTTCAGCTTGGGCGCAGCGAGCCGCGGCACTGGCCCGCCGCCGACGAGTGCGAGGTGATCCTGAGCGCCGACCAATGCCTGCTGCTCCAGGTGCAATTGCCGAAAGGCGCGCGTTCACGGCCAGCCGAAGTGATCGCCTATGCGCTGGAAGATCAGCTGATAGGCGAGGCCGACGCAGAGCATTTCGTGGTTGGCGCCGAGGGGACGGCGACGGCCGACAGTTCCGCAGCAACCCCGGTGTGGGTAATCTCCCGTTCCCGGCTGAAAGCCCTCCTTGCCGCGCTCACCACGCTGGAGCGGCGACCCCGACGGCTGGTCAGCGAACTACAGCTGGCGCCGGCACCGGCGGGTGGCTGGAGCGTCTGCTTGGCCGGCGATAATGCCACGGGCTACGCCCGGCTCGGCCAGGAAGCAGGCTTCCACTTCGACCTTGAGGATATACACCAGCCCCCGCTCGAACTGCGACTGGCGCTGCGCGAGGCGCAGCAGGACGGCGACATGCCGCTGTTCGTCGATGTGTATAGCGCCCGCACCAAAGGCGCTGCATTCGATCCGGACGTGGCCTCGGCATGGCAGGCGGCTTTGGCCGTCCCGGTCAGACCGGCGGGGGAATACGTCTGGCGGGATCAATCCAGCCAGGACGCGCGCAATCTGCTCAGCGGCGAATTCGCTCCGCCGCGCACGGCGCATTCCGGCTGGGGCAGCTTCAAGCCGGCGCTGTGGCTGGGACTCGTGCTGCTGTCGGTCTATTGCCTGTTCAGCTTCGGCGAATGGCTGTGGCTCACCCAGCAAGCCGATCGCTTGCACCAGCAGATGACGGAAAATTTCCGGGCTGCCTATCCGCAGGCCCAGACCGTGGTTGACCCGTCGCTGCAAATGCAGCGCCTCAACGACCAGATGCGCCGATCTCGCGGACAGCTCGGCAGTGCCGACTTCATTCCGCTGCTTGCCGCCGCGACCGAGGCTATCGGGACGCAAGGCAGACTGCGCACCCTGAGCTATGACGACGGTCGGCTCGAACTCACCTTGCTGCTGCCGGACAGCGCCGCCGCCGAACGCGTCCAAAAAACCTTGACGAGGCGCGGCCTGGCGGCGACTCTGCGCGATACCAGGCCGGCTGGCACCGGCATCGAAGCGGTCGTTGCCCTGAGGGGCTCGCCGTGAGCGCCTGGTCGAGTCTGGTCGGCGCGCACTACGCCAGGATTCGCGACCTGTGGATGTCGCGCCAGCCCCGCGAGCGCAGGTTTCTGGCGGTACTGGTGGCGGTGGTTGCTTGCGCCGTGCTGGCTCAGGGTCTCTGGTCGGCTCACGCCGCTCGTAACAGGCTGCATCGGCAACTGCCCCAGTTGCGGCAGCAGGCGGAAGTCTTGCAACGCCAGGCGGGTGAAGTCAGGCAACTGATGGCGCAACCGGCAAACTCGTCATTCCAGGAGGGACCGGCGCTATTGGCGCAGGCGACGCTGGCGGCGCGCAACACTGGGCTGGCCGTGGCGTCTGCGCAGTTGCACCTCGAGGGCCCGCGGCAGGTTCGATTGCGCGCCAATGTGCCATTCGACCGTTGGCTCGATTGGGTCGCCACACTCCAGCGCGATGCCCGGCTGCGCCTGATCAATTGTCGCGTCGACGCGGCGGATGCGGCGAGCGGAGGCTATCCCCCCGGTGTCGTCAGGGTCGATGCCTTGTTTGCCTTGCCGGAACCCGCCTGAAGCCAGCGCGACACTGCGACAACCGTGCCTGGCGTATGGGAACGTTGACCTGCCGCAATGGCCCGTTGTCAGCGCGTACGAGGTTGCCGCGTTACTTGAAGTGTTAGCGCAAGGAGTTTTGATGTAAGTCAAGTCGTGTATTTGATATTCTGACACTATGCGATCACCTTTTTATTTGATTACGGATTGGGAGAAAACCATGAAACTCAGATTGATAGTCGGCCTGCTGTTCGGACTTTCCGCAGCGATGAGCATGTCTTCGGTTTCAGCCGCGGTGGATGAGGCGGGTGCGAAGGCGCTGGCGAAGTCCAACGACTGCTTCAAATGCCATGCCGTAGACAAGGACAAGAAAGGCCCGTCCTTCAAGAAGACCGCCGCCAAATACAAGGGCAAGGCCGACGGCGTAGACAAGATCACCAAGGCCATAACCACCGGACCCAAGGTCAAGCTCGATGACGGCAAGGAAGAAGAACACAAGATCCTCGACAGCAAGGATCCCAAGCAGGTCAAGAATCTGGTCGATTGGATACTCGCCCAGTAATCGGCGGCCGATTGATCGAATTTCAACCGCACCAATTGGATGGCAATGATTCAGCACTAGCAAATTGGTGTCGATGAACAGAAGAACGGGGCGCGAAGTTCGCCCCGGTTTTTTTGCCCCCGATAGCCGGGGCTTTAGACTTAATGGTTGGTGGTAGGATAGGCCAGCATCGCCGTGGTTTCCGGGCCGGTTCCTTGAGTCGCTGTTGGAACGATGAAGATCGGCCGGGAAAGCGAATGCGGCGCACAGGGCGGGTTTTAAATTTAAGGAATCGGATTATGTTCGCAATGGGTTCAAGAGTCATGCATGCGTCACGGCTCGTCGGATGGGTCATTTCCGGCGTGATTTGTCTGGCTGGGATAACGCTGAACCATGAGGTTGAGGCGGCCGCCAAGGCGGCTGAAAAACTCGACAACGCCACCTGCCTGAGTTGCCATGACAGCAACAAACTCGAGGTGGTGGGCGCCAATGGCGAAAAACGCCCCCTGCTGGCGGTGCCTGCGGACAAGCTGGCGAAGAGCGTGCATGCGGACATCCAGTGCGTCGCCTGCCACAAGGAGATCGTCGATGCCACGGCGTCGCACAAGGTCGATGCGACGGCCCAAAAGGCCAATTGCGTGCAATGCCACGAAGCGCTCTGGGAGACCGCCAAGAAGGAAAACCTGGCCAAGGAAAAAGAGCGCCTGGGTATCGTCGTCAAGAACATCGAGTCCTACAAGAAATCGTTTCACGCGCTGCCGGGCAAGGAAGACAAGACCCATCCCAAGGCGGACTGCGACAATTGCCACAACACCCACAGTTTCAATATCCCGCCCAAGGGATCCGCCAAACGCGTGGAGTGGCGCAAGACCATTCCCAATGTGTGCGGCGACAAATGCCACAGCGATGAAGTCGAGGAATACTCCGAGTCGGTGCATGGCAAGGCACTTCAGGAAAAACCCAATTTGAAAGCGCCGGTGTGCATCGACTGCCACACCACCCACGACATCGCCAGCACCTCGGCCGAGCCCTTCAAGGTGAGCATCGCCGAGGACTGCGGCACTTGCCATAAGGACAACCTGAAGTCGTACAAGGACACCTATCACGGCCAGGTCAATACCCTGGGCTATGGCTACACGGCCAAGTGCTATGACTGCCATGGCAGCCACGGGATATTGAAGGCCGATGATCCGCAGTCGAAAGTGCATCCGAACAACCGCCTCAAGACATGCCAGCAATGCCATAACGGCAAGAAGGACCTCAAGGAAGCGACGGCGGGTTTCGTCACTTTCAGCCCGCATGCCAACAGCCACGACTTCGGGCGGTATCCCCAGGTCTGGCTCACGACGAAATTCATGGTTGCCTTGCTGATCGGTGTATTCCTGTTCTTCTGGGCGCATTCCGCCTTGTGGTTCTACCGCGAGTACCAGGAACGCCACGACAAGAAGGAGCATCGCAAGGCGGTGCGCACGGCTGACCTGAATCTGGAGAAGGGCAAGCATTTCCGCCGCTTCGCCTGGCCGTGGCGGCTGGCCCACCTGTGCTTCGCCATCAGCGTGATGACGCTGGTGTTGACCGGGATGGCGGTGTTCTATGCGGCAACGCCCTGGGCGACGGTAATCATGGACGTGCTGGGCGGTCCGAAGGTGGCCGGCTACTTGCATCGCATCAGCGCCACGGTGATGCTCGGAATATTCGCCATTCACTTGGTCTATGTGATCGGCTTCCTGATTCGCAACCGCAAGACCTTCCAGTGGTTCGGCCCGACCTCGCTGGTGCCGCGCTGGCAGGATCTGTGGGACATGATCGGCATGTTCAAGTGGGGCCTGGGCCTTGGGCCGCGGCCGGCCTTCGACCGCTGGACGTACTGGGAGAAATTCGACTACTGGGCGGTGTTCTGGGGCATGGCGATCATCGGCGGCAGCGGCATGGCGCTGGCCTTCCCCAGCGTGACGGCGTCGTTCCTGCCCGGCTGGGTGTTCAACGTGGCGATGGTGGTCCACGGCGAAGAAGCCTTCCTGGCCGCGGTCTTCCTATTCACCGTGCATTTCTTCAACAACCACCTGCGGCCGAACAAGTATCCGCCACCGGACATCGTGATGTTTACCGGCACCGTGTCGCTGGACGAGTTCAAGCACGAACACTGGGCAGAGTACAGCCGTCTGGTAGAATCCGGGGAACTCGGGAAGTACCTGGTGGACGTGCCTTCCAAGCCGGTGACCCTGGCTTCGAAGATCCTCGGCCTGACGCTGCTGGTGATCGGTTTCAGCTTGCTGACCTTTGTGGCGATCGGATTTACCGGCAGTTTCGGTGGCGGTTGATTGCTGATTGAGTGCGACCGCGCTGCGGTCGCATGATTCAGAGAGAGTTTTGGTACATTTTTTGATCAAAGGAGACTGAGTATCATGAAGAAACTAAGCATCATAATTGCCGCAGCATTGCTGCCCTTGACCGCAAATGCCGCCGTGGATGCCGATGCCGCACAGGCGCTGATGAAGAAGAGCGACTGCTTCAAGTGCCACGCCATCGACAAGAAGAAAGACGGCCCGTCCTACAAGGAAGTCTCCAAGAAATACAAGGGCAAGGCGGATGCGGAAGACAAGTTGTTCAAGCATGTCACTATGAAGCCGATGATCGAGATCGACGGCAAGAAGGAAGAACACAAGGCGATCAAGTCCACGGACAAGGCCGAGGTCACCAACGCGATACACTGGATCCTGTCCCTGTAAAAGGGGACCGGCAGATTTCGCTTGACCCGCGGGGAGCCTCAGACGCGAGGCTCCTTGCGCTTGTTTTCGGTTGAAAAGCACAGGCATTACCCGGCATCGGCGAAGTCCTTCGCCGATGTTTGCATATTGTGGAGGAGGAGCAAATGCGGCGCAAAAGATCGCTCAAGATACTTGCAATGTTGCGCACTTGGAGCGCCGGCAAGAAATCGGTCGTGGTACTGCTGACGGGAATTGTCGCCAGCATGGTGATACTCGGCCTGACCGCCACGACCATCGTCTACACCAGCACCGAGGAGTTTTGCTCCACCACCTGCCATGAGATGACCACCAACGTGGCCATGGAGTACAAGGGCACCGTCCACGACAAGAACCGCACCGGTGTGCGCGCAGTCTGTCCCGACTGCCATATTCCGCATTCCCAGATTCCGTTGTACATCCGCAAGATGGGTGCGGTGCATGACCTGTGGGGCCACTTCGTCACTCATTCGATCGACACCCGCGAGAAGTTCGAGGCCAAGCGCCAGGAACTGGCCGAGCGGGTGTGGATCTACATGAAAGAGAATGACTCGAGGGAATGCCGCGGTTGCCACAATGCGGCGAAAATGGATCCCGAAAAACAGTCGGAAAAGGCACAAGCCCGGCACGCCAAGGCCAAGAAGGAGAGAATGACCTGCATCGACTGCCACTTCGCCATCGCGCACAATGAGCCACAGGGTGGTGTGGGCCCCCAGGAACTGGAAGTGGACAAGAGCCTGATTTCGAAAGGGGCGATTTTTTGATTCACCCGTCACTACAGCGGTTTGCGTGGAGTATTAGCGGCGGAATGCGTATCAGAGGAGAAGGGCAAAATGTCCAAAGTTCTTGAGAAAATCCGTAGCTGGGGTGCGGCTCCAGGGGCGCTCGGCGTGCTCGGCGTGGGCCTCGGCGTGGGCCTGCTGTTTTTCGGCTCGATCGGAGCATTCATGGTGCATGCCAACTCGGAGAAGTTCTGCGCCACTGCCTGCCACGAGATGGGTTATTTGGCGGCGGAGCACAAGGATTCTGTCCACGATTCGAATCGTACCGGCGTACGCGCAGCCTGCAACGACTGCCATGTGCCCCATGGCTACATTCCCAACTATATCGCCAAGCTGGGCCTCCTCAACGATTGGTGGGGGCATTACGTCACGGGCTCGATCGACACCAAGGAAAAATTCGAAGCCAAGCGCTACGAACTCGCCAAGCGCGTCTGGGTGTATATGAAGGAAAACGATTCACGCGAGTGCCGGCATTGCCACAATAGCGGCAAGATGGACCCGGAGAGGCAGTCCGAGAAAGCCCAGGCGCGGCATATGAAAGCCAAGAAGGAGGGGTTGACCTGTATCGACTGCCACTTCGGCATCGCCCACAAGGAACCGGAAGGTCCCGGTCCCCAAGAGTTGAACGAGGCCAGCAAATAGCCTGTGACTTGCCCATGAAGCGGAGCGGGTAACCTGAACCCGCTCTCATTCTCCAGTCCGATTGATGGATGGTCGAACCGAAAGGAAATAACGTGCTGATAGACTGCTATGAATGCAAAGCCAAGGTGAGCGACAGCGCTGCCGCCTGCCCGCATTGCGGCGCGGTAAGCCAGAGTGACGATGCCATGCCGGTTATCGTGACCGACATGGACATGAAGATCTCGTCGATGATCTGGTTTCTGCTCAAGGCGGCGATTGCAGCGGTGCCGGCGGCTATCATTGTCTACACGGCATGGACCATCATCGGCGGGGTAATGTCACCGCTGCTGCATATGTAACCTGGAGTACCCGCTCATGTCGTCGTCAGGATTCGCGGCTGAGTGAGCACCAGTTGTCCGTTGCGTGATGACACCGCGAATTCCACTCGTATTGGAATCCCCGATATTTCGAGGCGGGCGCGGAGTCTTTCGGGCTTCCCCGCATAGAAAATATTGGGCAGGTCGTTGCCGAAAATCAGTTGCCCGTCGGCCAGGCTTGGCTCTCGCGAGCGCCGGATTTCCCGCAGGCGAGCGATCTGTTCCGGCGTGGCATTAAAGGCGGCAAACAGCGCCAACGGGGAGTTGGCCAGATGCAGGCGCCGGCTCCCGCCAGCGGTCGTCAGCAAGTCCGCCAGGGCGGGATAGTTCTCGCCCCCCGGCCCTTCGAAACCTTGCAGCAGGCTCAAGGGCAAGTTCGGGACGCTGGCCAGGTCGAGAACGCTCTCGAAATCCCCCGAGCGCTTTCGCAACGCCTCGATGGTCTCGGCGAGGCGTTGCGATTCGGCCTCCGCCATGCCGTAGGCGCCCAGCAGACGCGCCCACTCCGCCGCGCTCAACTGATTGGCATCGGGTTGCAGATCCGCGTCCAGAAAGCTCACCGCTATGTCCACGCCATCGATTTGAATGCCGTCGACCGGTCTATCGATGAACAACGACATGCTGCGTTCGGCTGGTGCCGCCTGCGCCCAGAGCGCGGCCAGGCGGGCCTGCAACAGGGTGGCGGAGGCGAGCAAGCGCTCACGCCCCGCGATCTGCTCCTGGAGGCGCGCTGACACCTGGGCATCGCCGCGAACTGCCCGGCTGCTATGGAACACCAGGGCTGTCAGGAAGACCAGGATCGCCGCGACATAGATCAGGATAAATCCCCTGCTACTTCCGGACGTGCGGCCAGAATTCTTCATGCGCCACTCGCCGAGAATATCAAGGGCGGCAATGGACCCCGACTGGTCGCCAGATCCAGGCGCATTACCGCCGGCGGAACCCGATCGGCGGGCCATTCCTCTCGCCACACTGCCACCGCCTTGTCGTCAGGAGGTGCCTGTAACCATCCGAATTTGCAGAGGCTGAGACCGGCCAGCAACATCTCGCCGGCCGGCGCCGGTCCATCGGTCCGCTCGCCGGGCGGCGACACTTGGTAAAACCACAGGGCGAAATCGTTGTGCTCCCCGCTCTGACAGACAAAGCGGAGCGGAAAGGAGCCGGTAGCCGTTTGACTGGAGATGAATTCGAGCTGGGTCTTGCCGGCGTCGAAACCGTTCGACTGGCGCCCCGACCAGGCATACTCGATGAGCCGTTGCGTGTCCCGAACAGCCTGGCTCTGTTTGAGGGCCTCTTCGTTGCCGACGCTGCTGTTGATGCTGGTGCGCATCAGGGAAACGCCGAGCAGGGTGATGATGGTGGCGAGGCTGATTGCCACCAGGAGTTCGATTAGGGTAAAGCCTCGACGGGTGTTCATGGGCGGGGGGTGGATGCCGGTGAGGCCTCCTGGACCGCTTTGCGGTAAGTGGTCAAGTGAATCTGCGAGGGCGGCGTCCCCCAGTTGACCAGGACCCGAACCTCGATCAGCCGTAGCGCGGGGGCGAGCTTGTCGACCTCGATGTTGGGGACCGGCGAGATTTCGCGATATTCGATGCGGGTCCGGTAGTCCACGCCTTCGTATCGATCTGGCCGGTCGTCTTCGGGTGGCGGCCGGTCCGGATAAGCTGCGGCCTCGACCAGCCGCGAGCGCGCCAGCCATAACGCGGTTTCATTTTCGCGCACATCGCGCACCAGGCGGCTGCTGGCGCCCAGTGTGGCGAGCAGAAACCCCGCGCCGGCGGCCAGCAAAGTGAGCGCCACCAGGGTTTCAATGACGGTAAAGCCCCGCGCAGCCCTTCCGTGGATGCGGATAGGGGACCGATATCCCGCGCTCAAGTCTTGAGGGTTCATTGGGCGACAAAACGCATCAAGCGGATTCGTCCGGTGACGGGATCGACATACACGCGCCATTCGGCGCTGTCCTGCACCACCTTCAGGGACAGCCTGCAACCGCTTCCGTCAGGGCGAAAGGCGCACGGGATGGGCTCCGCCGACAGACCATCTGCCGGACCAATCGAGGTGTCCGCGGGCAATTGAAAGAGGGTTTTACCGTCCGCATCGATCCACGCTCCGTTGCCCGGATCGAGTGTGCCGCGGAAGGTCTGGCGCTTCTGGATGGCCTCGTCGCGTGAGCGTCCGATCGCCTCCAGGAGCTGTTCGACCACCGGCCGGGTTGGCCGCGGCGCTACCAGGCGTTGCAGGGAAGGCGCGACCGCCAGGGTGGCGAACGCCATGATGGACAACACCACCAGCAGTTCCACCAGGGTGAAGCCGCTGCCCCTGGGAAATCCCGAGTCAAGCGGATCACTCCCAGCTGTTGATATCGGCATCGTCACCGGAACCGCCGGGCTTGCCATCCGCTCCGAGAGAGGACAAGTCGTATTCGCCATGCTCGCCCGGCGCGGCGTAAACATAGAAGCTGCCCCAGGGATCCTTTTCCACCTTCTTCTTCAGGTAAGGGCCTCGCCATTGCGTTGCCAGCTGCTCATCCTCGGGCTTGTTCCAGAGGATGGCCAGGCCATCCTCGGTTTTCGGATAGCGCCCGTAATCGAGGCGGAAGGTGTCGAGGGCGGTCCCCATCATCTCGATCTGGGCTCGCGCAGCCTTGATCTTCGAGGACGAGACATGACCGAACATCCTGGGCCCCACCAGTGCCGTGAGCAAACCCAGGATGACCATCACGATGAGCAGTTCGATCAGGGTGAATCCGCGAGTGTTTTTGGCGAGAGTACGCATCAGAGTGGCATTTCGTTAAGAGAGAGAATTGCGGAAATCATCGATACTACGACCAGGCCGATCACCAGGCCGATGCCGATGATCAGGCTGGGTTCCAGCATGGCCATCAAGGCGCGCATGCGGCTTCGCACTTCCAGTTCCAGACGCTGCGCGACCTTCAGCAGCATGCGATCGAGAGCCCCAGACTCCTCGCCGACGACCGCCATCTGGCCGATCAGGCGAGGGAAGATCGGGTTGTTCAACAGCGACCTGGCGAGCCCTTGTCCCTCCCGCAGCGAACGTTCGGCATCGCCCATCGCCAGATCCAGTTTCGCGTAGCGGGTCAGTGCCCGGCTCAGGCGCACCGCCGTCAGGATAGGCACCCCGGCTCCCAGCAACACGCCCAGCGTTTGCAGCACGCGGCTCAGTTCCGACTTGAGGATCAGGTCTCCCATTCCCGGCAGGCGCAGCACCAGAGCCTGGATTTGGCTGCGCCCGGCAGTGGTCCTTCCCCAGTAGCGCAACCCCAGCACAGCCGCGATCAATAACGCCAACCCGGCCCAGCCATAGGCTTGCAGCACGTTCGACAGGCCGATCAGGATTCGGGTGGAAACGCTGGCATGGGCCAGATCCGAATACACCTCGACGAACTTCGGCAACACGAAGAGCAGGATGCCGCCGACCGCGAAAAGCCCGAACATGAACAAGGCCACGGGATAGATCGATGAAACCAGCAGGAAGCGTCTGAATTCCTGGCGCGAATGCTGGAAATCCACCAGGCGCCTTAACACGATGGGCAGGACACCGCCTTCCTCGCCGGCACGTACCATGCTGACATCCAGGGTGTCGAAGGCTTGCGGATGAGCGGCAAACGCTGCCGACAGGGTGCCGCCCTTTTCAATGTCGAGCAGCAATTGGGTCACCAGGGCTTTGACCGCGGGGATCTCCACGGCGCTTCCCAGTATGTGCAAGGCCCGGTCCAGAGGCAGGCCGGCAGAAAGCAGGCCTTCCAGCTGATCCATCAAGTCGATGCCGTGATCGCGGGTGACGTTGCCGTCGCGCCAGCGTGCCATCAGGCGCGTGTGAATGGGTAGCGATGATCCGGCGAGTTGCGCCATGTCTATGCCGAAGCGTCTTCGAGTTGCGCATCGATGCGGGCGACACGCGCCAACTCTTCGAGGGTGGTCATGCCAGCCAGGACCTTTTGCAGACCGTCGGCATACAAGCTGCCGTGGCCTTCCGCATGCGCCAGGCGGCGCATCGCGCTGGTCGATTCCTTGCGCAGGATCGCCTCCTTGATCGCCTCGCTCACCGGCAGCAATTCGAAGATGCCCAAGCGCCCCAGGTACCCGGTCCCGCCGCATTTGGCGCAACCGGTCGCCGCCGCCAATTCCTGTTGATCGATAAACAGGCCGTGCTGGTTCAGGAACAGGCGATCGGCCTGGGTGATCGGGTGAAATTTGCGGCATTCCGGGCACAGCGTGCGGACCAGCCGCTGCGCCACGATCAGCACCACCGAGGAGGCGATCAGATAGGGCTCGACCCCCATGTTGAGCAGGCGGTGGGGGGCACCGGCGGCATCGTTGGTATGCAGGGTGGACAGCACCAGGTGACCGGTCAGCGCCGACTGGATGGCGATTTCGGCGGTGTCGCGATCACGAATTTCACCCACCATCAGGATATCCGGGTCCTGGCGGACGATCGCCTTGAGCGCGTTGGCGAAGGTCAGGTCGATCAGCGGCTTGACCTGGATCTGATTGACCCCGGATATCTGGTACTCCACCGGGTCTTCGACCGTGATGATCTTGTTGCGTGAATTGTTCAGCGTGCCCAGCATGGCGTACAGACTGGTGGTCTTGCCGCTGCCGGTCGGTCCGGTGACCAGTATCATGCCGTGCGGCAGCGAAATAGTGTCTTCCAGCAGCGCCCGCGCCGCCGTGGACAAGCCCAGATCGGCCATGCTAATGAGGGCGTGGCCTTGGTCCAGCAAGCGGATTGCCATGCTCTCGCCATGCACGGTGGGGATCGTCGATACCCGGCAGTCGACTTCGCGGCCATCGCGCACCAGCTTGATTCGGCCATCCTGCGGCAGGCGTCGCTCGGCAATATTCATCTGGGCGCGCAATTTCAGATGGGAAATCAAGGGCAGGTAGAGTCGGCGCGGCGGCGAGGGCCGGTCCAGCAAGATCCCATCTATCCTGGCGCGCACCCGAAACTCGTTCTGGAAAATCTCCAGATGCAGATCCGATGCCCGGGCGTCGATCGAATCGAACAGCAGTTCCTGCGCCAGCTTGACCACCGGAGCGTCTTGCGCTTGGGCCTTGAGGACATCGAGATCCTGGCTCATTTCGTCGCTCGACCAGGCCGACAGCACGGCGTCGGCGCCCGGTTCGGCCAGTCCACCGGTGGCTACCGGCGCTTGCAGGCATTGCAGAATATCTTCGCGGCGGGCGATGCGGATGCCGATGCTCACGCCCAGTCGCTGGCGCAGCGCATCGAGCACGGCCAGCGGTGGCGGCAGTGCCACGGCAAAAGTGCAGCGTTCCTCCTCGACCGCCAGTGGCAGCAGGCAATGGCTGCGCAGGAGATCCAGAGTGACTCCGGGAGGGAGGGGATAGCTGGTCGGCAGCTCTTGCTCGGTCATGGCGGTAACCGATAGCAGTTCGAGCCGCGGAAGTTCCACCACTGGCTCGGTGGCGGGATTCTGCTCTCCCAGGCAAGCCGCGGCGTCCTTCACTTTCTCGGCAGCGCGAAAGGATTGACTGCCGGCGGGGGCGGATTCTGTTGATTTCGCGCTGCTGCTTGAGCCGCTTGTATCGCCTCCAGCAAGGACATTGGCTGGGGCGGCGAAGTCTGCTGGGCCGCCGCGGGGACCGGCTGGCTGGAGGCCTGGGTGGGTGTTGCTGGCGGCGGCGCTGCTTGCGGCCCCGGCGCAATCGGCGCCGCGGTTGTTTGCGCGGGAACTGAAGCTGGACCTGCTGCCACACCGGAAGCGGCGCCGGCCGGCGGGCTGGCGGCGGGAGTGGCAAGGGGTGGGGCAGGGCGTTGTTCGGGTGCCAGCGTGGCCGGCATCGGTGCAGGCCCGCGGTTTAACTTGCGGACGATGGGAATTGTGTAACGCGCGTTGCCACCCACCACCACCACCTGGTTGGCGGCGACGCTGTCGAGGACGTAGCCGGCGCCGAAACTCTGGCCGACACTGATCCGCACCTTGCCGGCCGCATTGCCCGGCAGGGTGCCGCGCAGCTTGCCGTCGAGTTGCGCCAGGATTCCCCGCGTCGAGCCAAAGGAAAAGATACCCTCGATCTGCAAGTCCTGGGGAGTCAGGGCGGGAAGCGCGGGCGTTGACGGAGGTGGCGCTTTCCAGGGCTGGCGGTGCGGATCGAAGGGATTGCGGTCCACCAGTTCTGCCGCGACGGCGGACCCTCCCGCGTGTCCGCACGGCCAGGCCACGGCCAGCAGAGCCAGGCTTCCCAGGATCGATCTGATGGTCGCCGCGACGCGATTGCGATGGCGAGTCACGCCCTACTCCCGGTTCGACTCGCCGCGGGACGGGTCGAGCGAGCCCTTCATTATCTTTTGCGCACCCAGCTGCTTCTTCAACCCTTCCAGACTGTCACGGAAACTGGCGGTGATGCGGTCGCCCTCATCGGAATTGCGGACGATAAACGGGGTGATGGCGATCAGCAGTTCGGTCTTGGCGCTGGTGCGCTTCTGGCTGCCGAACAACCCGCCCAGCAAGGGGATGTCCTTGAGTCCCGGCAGGCCCTGGTTATTGAAATCGCCGCGATCCTGGATCAGTCCGGCCACGATCAGCGATTTGCCTTCCTCGATGGTCACGTCGGTGCTCACCTTGCGCTTGCTGAAAGAGGGATAGGAGGTCCCGCCGACAGTGACATCGACGCCGCGCGCGCTGACTTCCTGCACCAGGTTCAGGCTGACCCGCCCCGACGCGGTAATGGAGGGCTTCACTTCCATGAGTATGCCGGTCGGGCGGTATTGCACGCTATTGGATGTCGTGACCCCGGTGGTCGCCAGGGGCGTCGAAGTCGTCTGAGTGACCACTGGTTCTTCGCTGCCGACCTCGATCTTGGCGGTCTTGCCGTCCGAAGCAAGGATGTGCGGGGCCGAGAGAATGTTGACGTCGGTGTTGCTGGCCAGCAGGTTGAACAGTCCGGTGAGATCTCCCGCCGAGTTGAAGATCAGGTAGTTCAGGCCGGAACCGCCCGTGCCGGAGGTCAGCGGGTTTCCGGTCGGGGCGACGAGCCCCGAGGTGAGACTGGCCTGGGCGCTGGCGTTGGTGTTGCCGGCACGGAAGCGGAGGTTCTTGAGCCACCACTCGACGCCAAATTGCAGGTTTTCGGACAAGCCGACTTCCGCCACCATAACCTGGATCAGCACCTGCCTGGGCACCGTGTCGATGCGTGCCAGAATCATGCGTATTTGCTGGTAGTCCTGTTGGCTACAGCGGATCACCAGGCTGTTGGTATTGTCGTCGACGATGATCTGGACATTTCCCTCCAGGGTGCCGCCCTGAGCACCGCGCAGGACCACTTGGGTCGGCTGGTTGGCCGGCGCGCCGGGAGCCGCTGCGGCGGGGGTCGCCGGTGTGCTGGCAGCGCCGCCATAGACTTGCCGCAACAGGTTGGCGAGGTGGGCGGCGGTGGCGTTCATGGCCGGATAGATATGTACCCGCGATGACAAGCCGTTCTTCGGGGCTTCATCCAGGGTATGGATCCATTTCTCGGCCGCAGTCAGGACTTGCTCGTTGGCCGCCGCCACCAGGATCGCGTTCATGCGCGTCACTGGCAGAAAATAGACCTTGTTGCCGTCGGTGCCCGGCAGGTTGTACAACCCGGAAGTGCGGAACAGCGCTTCAACTTCCTTGGTCAATTGGCTGGCGTCCCCATTGATCACGCTCACCAGCCTGATACGGACCGCGGCGAGATAATCGACATCCAGGATGCCGACGACTTCGAGCAACTTGGCGATATTCTGGGCACGGTCCACCGCGATCAGGTAGCGATTGGTCGCATCGTTCACGATCAGCGCCTGGGTTCCGAGCACCGTTCGCAGGGCGCCGACCAGGCCGGATGCCTGGACAAAGCGCAGGGGGACGACTTGCACCACCGGCGAATTGTCGCCCGCCGCCACGGTCGCGGCGTCGCGGTTGGCCTGCGCGTCGCGGATCACCTTGTAGACCTTGCCGTCACGGACGATGGCGATGCCGTGCAAGGCCAGTACGCTCTCCAGAATGTTATAGACATCGGCGGCGCTGATGTCTCCGGCCGATTGCAGAGTCACGCGCGCCTGGATGGTCGGATCCATCAGGTAATTGACATGCAGGATGTCACCCAGCACGGATTGGACGATGTCCTGCACGTCGGCGTTTTCGAACCGCAACACCACGCCGGGAACCGGTTTGGCATCGGCCTGCGGGGGACGCTGCACGCTGACCCGGGGGCGTGCGCCGGCGTCCGCTCCGGGCAGCGTTTCAGCGGCATTCTTGGATGCGGCGGGTGGCGTCGCGGATGCTTTCGGTGCGTCGGTAACCACAGCATTCTGAGGCGCCGGATCGGTTCGGGACTTGAGGGCGTCCAGCAACCCCCCCTGCGCATGCGTGGCTGTGCCCGACAAGGCCAGGCAGGCCAGCAGCATCCAGCTACAGAATCTTGCTCCGCGGGAGTTGGCTGGCCAATTCGTCATTTGCGTTTTTCTTCAACCATCAGCGGAAGCGAAGCGGCACCGCGTTCCGTGGTGCGCGATTTCTCGGTCTTCTTCTTGTCGCCAAGTTTTTCCTTGGGGATAGGCCGGGGCACGGCGGCCAGCCCCTCCCAGGTCATCCGGGTACGCAGAGCGGAAGGCGCGCTCATGTCGTTGGCATCGATCGAGGCTTCCACCAGGCGCAGGGCGAGCGGAGCCGCGCCCTTGTTCTGTAGCAGGTTGTTGAATTGCTGAATGCTCAGCGATGCCACGACTTCGCCGCGAAGATACACGAGACCCATTTCCTCCCGCCGGTTGACGGCCTGCACCGCAACCTGGCCAGCGCCTTGTGAAATGTACCACTCCCGCAGGATCTGGCCAAATCGCTCTCCCGCGCCTGCCGGTGCTCCTTCGTCGGACTGGACCAGGCGGCCGGCCAGTCCGCCGGCGGCAGTCCGCTCGGCCGCGTAAGCGGATTCCAGGCGCGGCCGCTGTTCTTGTCGTGCCCTGGCGCCGGCAACAGCGGCCTCCGTGGCTTCGATTGCCTCCGCCAAGCGCAGGTAATCGGCGATCAATCCGTCGAGAACCAGAAACGCCGCCAGGAACAGAACGATCAACCAGCCCAGCGGCTTCCAGCCCTGTTCGCGCCATAAGCGGCGCCATTGCCGCTTGCTCATGGCTTGACTCCGTTTGGTGGCTGGTCCAATTCGAGGCGGATATTGAAGCCATCCTGGCTCGACTTATCGGCAGGAGGCGATGCATTGGCGGAGTCCATTACATTGGCTTCGAGGCCTTTTTTGCCGAGCAGCCGGATCACCTCTTCATAGCCGCCGCCGTGGCCGGCCAGTTCCAGGGTTCTTCCCTTGAACTGTAGATGATGTATCCAGTACTTGTCGGGCAGTGCGGCGCTGATGCGGTTGAGCGCCTCCAATGGCGGCGCCGAACCATCCAGTGCCTTGGCCGCCGCCAGATACTTGCGATCGCTGCGGACCGAGCGCTCCATCTCCGACAGCTTCTGTTCCAGGGGTGCCAACTTGCGCTGTTCCCGGTTCAGGCTTTCGAGGGTGGTCTCCATGGTCGCGTTCAGCCAGCCCAAGCCGATCACCGCAATGGTCGCCAATGCCACGCAGGCGGCCGTCAGCGTCAGCATGGGCCGCCAGGATGCCCAGCCTGCCCCGCGGCCGACGGCCGGATGAATCGCATCGCTGCCGTCCAGCCACAATGCCAGGACGCGCTGGGCCAGCGTTTGCTCGGACTCCGCAGGCGCGTTACGCACCACACGGGCCGCGCCGCTTGCCAAAGCCAGCAGTTCCAGTTGCTGCGCCCGGGTTGCCGCATCAGTGTCCGTGGGCAGCGGCGTGGAGCGCTGCACCCATACTCCCTCGAACACGTGCAGGGCGTCTGCTTCCTGGAGCAGGCAGGGTTGTTGCGCCAGCGATTTTCCGGCTTCATCACGCCACAGCGAGGCGCGCGGATAGATTTCATCGAGTCGCAAGCCGACTCGTGCCAGTGCCTCAGTCTGACTCTTGACCGACGCCTTGGGCAGCCAGAATATTTCCACCTGCCCCTCTCCCGCCCGCGTCCGCCAATGCAACTCCGTTGCCGGGTAGGGCAGGGCCAGTTCCAACTGGCGGGCAATCCAGACCTGGTCGCGGTGGGCGCCAGGGTGTCCCCGCAGGAGCAGGAATCCGCCGCTCGCGGGATCCGCTACCAGCGCGGCCGGTGTCTCCAGGCGTAGCGCATGTCGCGCCAACAGGGACGGCAGTTCGGCGAACGGATCAACGCCGGCGGGACATTGAACCCGCTCCCGCCAGAGCAGGGTCTTCAGCCTGAGGCCGATTCGGTAGGCAAGGACATTCAAATATCCCGCGCCGGGGTACAGCACAACCAGGTCGGGGCAGGCTGACGCGGCGGGTAAACGGTGACTCATGGCGAAATGATAACCCACCTGCACATATTGAGGATGCCGGCTATCTATAATCGGGCGATGCCTTGAGTCACCATCATCATGCCCGCCCTACCCTTGACCCCTCCCTACCGCGGACGTTTCGCGCCCTCGCCGACCGGGCCGCTGCACTTCGGTTCCCTGGTGGCCGCCGTCGGCAGTTATCTCGACGCCCGCCACCATGGCGGGGCGTGGTTGCTGCGCCTGGAGGATGTCGATCGACCACGTTGCCAGCCCGGAGCGGCCGACGACATCCTGCGCACGTTGGCGGCGTTCGGCTTCGAATGGGACGGGGAAGTCATGCTCCAAAGCCAGCGGGACGCCGCGTATCATGCGGCGTTCGAGAAGCTGCGCGCCGACGGCAGAATGTTTCCTTGCGCCTGCACCCGTGCAGAAGTGACCGATTCGCAACTTCACCGAGGTTCGTCGCCTGTCGGCGATGGCGCGCGAATCTACCCGGGCACCTGCCGTGCGGGCTTGCCGCCGGGCAGGCAGCCACGCAGCTGGCGCCTGCGTGTCGATGACGCTGTCGTGGTGTTCGAGGACGCGCTGCAAGGCCCTATCCGGCAGCACTTGGCAGATGAAGTCGGCGATTTCGTCTTGTTGCGTGCCGATGGCCTGTTCGCCTACCAGTTGGCGGTGGTCGTGGATGACGCGGCCCAGGCGGTGACCCATGTGGTGCGCGGCGCCGACTTGCTCGATTCAACGCCGCGCCAGATTCTATTGCAGCGCCTGCTGGGTCTGCCTACCCCGGCCTACGCCCATCTGCCGGTGGCAGTCAATACCATCGGGGAGAAGCTCTCCAAACAGACTCGAGCCCAACCGCTGGATCCCGCGCATCCCCAGATCTGGTTGCTGAGCGCATTGAAATTTCTCGGCCAGACGCCACCGGATGAGTTGGCCGGTGCCAGCCTTGCCGACTTCTGGTACTGGGCCAGGGTACACTGGGATCTGGCACGGGTACCGCATCAGCGCACGCTCGCGGCACCGGGGTAGAATGAAACCTGGAGGAACAGCATGATCGTAGATGACATCGCCGGGCTGCGCAGAATCCTGATGGACAACCGGATCATCGCGGTGGTCGGCCTATCCGCGAATTGGAATCGCCCCAGCTATTTCGCCGCGAAATATATGCTGGAACACGGCTATACCATCATCCCGGTGAATCCGGGACAGAGCGAAATTCTCGGCCAGAAATGCTATGCGAGCCTGTCCGAAATCCCCCACCAGGTGGACATCGTCGATTGCTTCCGCAAGGCCGAGGACATTCCGCCGCTGGCCGAGCAGGCCATCGCCATCGGCGCCAAGGTGCTGTGGCTGCAACTCGGGGTGATCAACCAGGAAGCCGCGCAGCGTGCCGCCGGTGCCGGTCTCGAGGTGGTGATGGATCGCTGCGTCAAGATCGAGCACGCGCGTTTGTTCGGCGGTTTGAACTGGGCAGGCGTCAATACCGGCGTCGTTTCGGCCAAACGCATGCCTGCTCCGCCGCTGGTCTGAAGGCATCTGACTTGTCTACGGCGATTTTGTCTTGTTGGCCGTCCGCTGACGGGAATACCCCCCCTGCGCATAACCCGCCAGGCCGACCATCAGGCGCACCAGCGTATAGGCCAGCCAACTGGCGACACGAGCAGGCAAAGAATACTTCTTCCAATCCTCGCGACGAATCTCCTCGGCGCCGCTTTCCATGGCGCGGTGCATGCTCGCGAGCAGCTCGGTGGCGAAGGTGGCGTTCTTTACCACGACGTTGGCTTCGCGCGCCAGCAGCAGGCTGAATGGATCGATATTGCTCGAACCCACCGTCGCCCAGGCGCCGTCGATGACCGCCACCTTGGCGTGGAGAAAGCTCCTGCGGTATTCGTGGATATGCACGCCGGCGGAGAGCAGGGCTCCATACAAGGCATGCGTGGCATAGTGCAACAGCACATACTCGACCTGTCCCTGGAGCAGTATGCTGACCTTGACGCCGCGTTGGGCCGCGGCCATCAAGGCGTGACGGAAACGCCGCCCCGGCAGGAAATAGGCGTTGGCGACGAGTATCTCCTGATGCGCTCCCTTGATGGCTTCGAGGTAGCCCTCTTCGATATCGCGGCGGTGCCTCAGGTTGTCACGAATCAGGAATGCCGCCGCCGCCTCGCCGCAGGGTGTGGTCGTCACGCTGCGCCACACGGCGCTCTTGAAGCGCCGCGGCAGACTGGTCCAGCGCACCAGCTGCCAGAGGTGGCGCATCGAAGCGTGGATAGGCGCCAGTAGCGGTCCTTCGATGCGTACCGCATAGTCGTAGCGCGGCGGTGTCTGTCCAAGGGTGTGCATGTCGTCAATGATGTTGATGCCCCCGGCGAAGGCGATGCGCGCATCGATCGCTGCCAGCTTGCGGTGCAGGCGCCGCAAGCGATGGCGGCGCAAGGTGAAGGGTGACACATCCGGGCCATATACCAGGACTTCGACACCACCGCCCAGGAGCACTGCGCCCAGGTGCTGCATGAAATCACGCGCGCCGAATCCATCCACCATCACATGCACCGCGACCCCGCGGTGCGCGGCGCGAGTCAGTGCCGCGGCGATCCGGTGTCCGGTGCCATCGTTCTCGAAAATGTAGGTTTCCAGGCGAATCTCGACTCTTGCCCCCTCAATAGCGGCCAATAAAGCCGGGAAATATTCGCCGCCCGACTCCAGCAGGTCGAGGCGATTGCCGGGCAGAAAATCCGTGCTCATGACTGGTTTGACTGGTTCGCCAGCAGGTGCGCGGAGAGCGCCGCGTGATCGGAGATGCGCGACCAGGGCGCGCCGAAATGCACTTCCGTCCGTTTGATCGAGAATCCTCTCACGTAGATGCGGTCCAGCCGCAAAAACGGCAAGGTGCTGGGAAAACTCCGCGGCGGCGGACCGGAACCGTTGTCCGTGGCGCCGAACACTTCGGTCAGGCCGAGGCGATCGATCAGCAGGCTGTCGGCGCGGTTGCGCCAATCGTTGAAGTCGCCGGCGATGATCAGCGGCGCGTCGGGCGGCACCCAGTCCTCGAGGCGCTCGGCCAGCGCCTCCATCTGCTTGCGCCGCGAGCGGCCGAACAGCGACAGGTGTACGCAGACGCAATGGACCTGAGGAGTTGACTGGCTTGCCGCGATCACGCAATGGAGCATGCCGCGGCGTTCGAAGCGCAGTTGCGTGACGTCCTGATTGTGCGTCATCAGGATCGGGAAGCGCGAGAGTATGGCGTTGCCGTGATGGCCATGATCATAGACGACGTTGCGGCCATAGGCGGTGTTTTCCCACACCTGATCGGCGAGAAATTCATGCTGGGACTGTTCCGGCCAATCGCTGTGGCGTTCGGCGTGACCAAGGTGGAGGCCCTGCACCTCCTGCAGGAAGACGATGTCCGGAGCCAGTTGCCGCAAGCGCTCGCGCAGTTCATGGACCATCATGCGCCGGTTGAACTGGGAGAACCCCTTGTGAATATTGTACGTGGCGACGTGCAATACGGCGTGGGCGCCACTTGCCGCCGGTATATTCATCCCGGACATGGTTGCCGATGGGTCGATGTCAGATCACGATACAGGCGCATAATATTTCATAATACTCCGGCCACTGCCGCCGCAGTTTGTATCGGCACGTTGAGCCGATTCCGAATTTCCGCAACCCATTCGACAGCAACCAAAGTGGCCCACCCTGTTCGCCGACCTAACTCCTTGAGCGCCCGATCCGCACATCGCCTCGCCTCGGTCGACGCAGTTCGCGGCGGCGCCATCGTGGCGATGATTCTCTACCATCTCGGTTTCGATCTGAACTATCTTGGCTGGCTCCATCAAAACATCAACGCCGACCCGCTCTGGCTCACGGCTCGCGCACTGATCCTGAGTTCCTTCCTGTTTACGGTTGGTGCCAGCTTCGCCCTGGCCGAGGCATCGGGAGTTTCCCGCCGGACCCAGCTGGCCAGAGTAGTCAAGATCTCGGCCGCCGCGCTGCTGGTCACCGCGGGCAGCTGGATCGCCTTTCCGAATTCCGCGATCTACTTTGGGGTGCTGCATGCCATTGCCGTAATGAGCATATTGCTGCTGGTCATCCCCCAGGGGGTCTGGCCGGCCTGTACCCTGGGAGTGGCGGCAATATGGCTGGGTAATGGTTATGCCAGCGGCTATTTCGACCAGCCGGCTTTGGCCTGGATCGGGCTCATGACCCGCAAGCCGCTCACCGAGGACTACGTGCCGATATTGCCGTGGTTCGGCGCCTGCCTGATAGGCTATGGGCTAGCGCACAAGATGGTCCGCCACCGAGGATTCGAAGTCCTGCAACAACTCCGACCCAGACCGCGTTTACTTTGCTGGATGGGCAGACATAGCCTGGCGATCTATCTGCTGCATCAGCCCGTGCTGTTGGGACTGTTGATTCCGCTCACCGCTTTGCTCAAGCCTTAGGGGTTCTGGCATGCCTTGAATCGGGTCGGCCGGCACCGCCGCGCACTCCGGCCACGAATGCCAACAATCGATGGTGTTATCATCCGTCCCCGTTTCGACGCTGTTGAGCATCCTGATAACGACAGCCGGTCTCTTCCTGATTTTGCCATGCGCTTAAGACTCTTCGTCGCCGGTATCCTGTTCTTCCTGCTGGCCGCAGCGATCCTGTGGCCGGCGGCTTCGCTCGCTCCGTGGATCGACAGCGCCAGCAATGGCAAGCTGCGCCTGGTCTCGGCCGAAGGCCGGCTGTGGAGGGGCACCGGCGTGCTACAGGCGCGAACCGGCGACAGCGCTTCCTGGCACAGTGCCCAGGAGATCCGTTGGCAACTGCGCTGGAGTGAACTGTGGCGCGGCCGGATCGGCGTCGACGCCGGGTTTGAAAAGGGCAGCGCCCAGGCCCAGCTCGGGTCGGATGGCATTTTCATCGAACGCCTGGACGCGAGCTTGTCTGCTTCGCTGCTCGGTGCGCTCCTGCCGGGCGCGGTGGGCCGCTATGGTTGGGCCGGTTCCCTGAACGCGCGCAGCGCCGGTTTCGGCTACTCGTGGCAGGGCCGTACCTATCAGGGGGAAATCAGCTTGCAGTGGGACGATGCCGCCGTCGCCGAAATTCCGGGCGGGGAACTCGGCGATTACCGGATCCGGATGGTGGGTGAGGGGCAGAATCTGCGCTTTGACCTGGCCACCCTACGTGGCCGTTTACAGATTACCGGTAGCGGCGAGCTCTCCGCGAATGCCTTGCGTTTCAACGGCGAGGCCAGCGCCGGCGGACCGTCCGGCCCCCAGTTGCATAATCTCCTGCGGACTCTTGGCCGCCAGGGAGCGACTCCCGACAAAGTCATCATCGATTACCGCATCGCCGGCCTGGGCGGATAGTCCGCGCGTCGGCGCATCCGGTCGGCAACTGCCGCGGCGGGTGCCTCAAGCGCTGCTGGTCACGAGACGTCGAGCATCCGCTGGAGCGCCACTTTCGCCAGAACTGCTTCGTGCGGAGGCACCGTGATGCGATTCACCACGCTGCCTTCGGCAAGATTTTCCAGCGTCCATGCCAGGTGTTGCGGGTCGATGCGCTGCATGGTCGAACACATGCAGACGGTCGGCGACATGAACTGGACGACCTTGTTGTCGGCCTTGACCTCCTCGGCCAGACGCTCGACCAGGTTCAGTTCCGTGCCGACCAGCCAGCGCGTGCCGGCCGGCGCTTCCTTGACGATGCGCAGAATGGACTCGGTCGAGCCGATGTAATCGGACTGCTTGCAGACCTCGAAACTGCATTCGGGATGAGAGATCACCAAGCCGTCCGGATAGCTGTTCCGGAAGCGCAGGATGTGCGCCGGCTGGAACATCTGGTGCACGGAGCAGTGGCCTTTCCACAACAAGATCCGGGTTTTCCTGATCTGTTCGGGAGTTAGCCCGCCCATCTCCAGGTCGGGGTTCCAGACCAGCATCTCGTCGAGCGGTATGCCCATCTTGTGGCCGCTCCAGCGGCCCAGGTGCTGATCGGGGAAAAACAGCACCTTGCCGCGCTGGGCGAACGACCAGTCGAGGATTTTCGGCGCGTTGCTGGAGGTGCAGACAATGCCGCCGTGTTCGCCGCAGAAAGCCTTCAGGTCGGCGGCGGAATTGATATAGGTCACGGGTGTGAAGTGCTCGTCCGGTTTCAGCACTTCGCCGATTTCGCGCCAGCAACGCTCGACCTTGGCCAGACTGGCCATGTCGGCCATCGAACAACCGGCGGCGAGGTCCGGCAGGACGGATATCTGTTCCGGACGCGACAGGATGTCGGCGACTTCGGCCATGAAATGCACACCGCAGAATACGATGAACTCGGCGTCCGACTGGGAGGCCAGGCGCGACAGCTTGAGTGAGTCGCCGGTGATGTCGGCGTGACGATACACATCGGCGCGCTGGTAATGATGGCAGAGCAATACCGCGCGCTTGCCGAGTCGCGCGCGGGCGGAGCGGATACGCTCCTGCGCATCCTGATCGGCCAGGTGGTTGTATTGATCGAAGTTGAGAGCGGCAGCTTGCATGGAGTTGGTATCCTGGTCTTGGTGATGTTGGAAGTGTAGAGGTGTAGGCTAAAGCTGCTTTGGTTATCGACGCTGGTCAGCTTTGCGACCAGGGCAAGCCGGCTTTGCGCCAACCGCCGATGCTGTTGCGCCGATTGTTGGCATCTTTGTCGCCCTCGAACCCTTCCAGCACGTTATAGCAATCGACAAAGCCGGCGTCGGTGGCGGCCTTTGCGGCGGCGTTGGAGCGGGAGCCGCTGCGGCAGATGAACAGCAGCAGCGCTTCGCGGTCGACGGCATGCTTCAGTTCGGTCAGAAAATGCGGGTTGAGTTGCTTGCCCGGATAAGTCTGCCACTCGATCTCGACGCTGTTCGGGATGCGGCCCACCCAGTCCAGCTCGGCGCGGCTGCGGATGTCGATCAGTCGTGCGCCAGGAGCATGCTGCAATACCTCCCAGGTTTCCAGTGGCGTCAATGCACCTTCATAAGTCAGGGTGAGGTCGCGGGCACGTTGCTGGGCGAGTCGCAGAATTTCGGTGAGTCGGCCCATGATTAGGATGTGAAACGTTAGAATCGCATTGACAAATTATAGGCTGAAGCCAGGTCGCATTCCATGCCCCTCGAGTTGTCGGAAAACAAACCCGATCCCACCCGCTACCAGGAGTCGCAAAAGGTCACCTGGGTCAGTGTCGCAGTCAACCTCGGTCTGACCATCGCCCAGATCTTCATCGGCCTGTTGGCCAACGCCCAGAGCCTGGTGGCAGACGGCTTCCATTCGTTGTCCGACCTGGTCGCGGATCTCATGGTGCTGCTGGCAAACTATCACAGCCGTCATCCTGCCGACGATAGTCATCCTTACGGCCATCACCGCATCGAGACCGCCGCGTCCCTGGCCCTGGGCCTTCTGCTGGCAGGTACCGGCGCCGCCATCCTGTGGTCGGCGGCCCTGCGTTTGCAACACCTCGAAGAGGTCCCTCCAGTCGCCTCGATCGCGCTGTGGACGGCGCTGGCGGCATTGATGGCGAAGGAAGGGCTGTTTCGCTACATGCTGGCCGTG
>Ga0172379_10001722_pt1 | contig 42223 bp, 36 predicted proteins | sample GrowelOW334metaG_FD_119756 | JGI IMG/M metagenome (GOLD analysis project Ga0172379, IMG submission 119756) | Groundwater microbial communities from an aquifer near a municipal landfill in Southern Ontario, Canada - Groundwater well OW334 metaG | ecosystem: Environmental > Aquatic > Deep... | reverse complement strand
TGATGAGAAGAAATTTAAGAAAGAGATGATTGATTGGTTGAAAAACTTCGATGAGTCTCAAATATTTGGGGTTAGTTTGGAGTAATAGATTAAAACTAAGGAAGTCGGACTTCCTTAAATTTATTAATATATCACAAATGTGCTAAAATAGCTTTATGCAAAAAGCTAAAAAGAAAACATATAAGAATGGGCTTCGGGTTGTGACTGTGCCTATGAAGGATAATCCGACTGTAACAGTATTAGTACTTGTAGGGACAGGGAGCGATTATGAATCCAAGGAGATTAATGGTATCTCACACTTTTTGGAGCATATGTGCTTTAAGGGGACGCTCAAGAGGAATTCTGCTCAAGTTATTTCTCATGAACTTGATTCTCTGGGGTGTCAATATAATGCTTTCACAGGCAATGAATATACTGGCTATTATGCGAAGGGGGACTCTAAGAATTTCAAACAAATTTTTGATATTGTTTCAGACATATACCTCAATTCTACTTTCCCTGTTAGTGAAATGGAGAAGGAGAAAGGAGTTATAATAGAAGAAATAAATATGTATGAAGATATGCCACAAGCTCATGTCTCTGATTTGTGGAATGAAGTTCTATATAAAGGTGAGCCAGCTGGACGAAGCACACTTGGAACCAAAGAGAATATTTTAAAAATGGTTCGGGATAATTTTGTAGAATATAAGAAGATGCATTATGTAGCAGAGAATACTGTGGTAGTAGTAGCAGGAAATATAACAAGTGAAGAAGTTTATAAAGAAGTAGATAAATATTTCAAAGATGTGTCAGTAAATAAAAGTGGTAAAAAAGTAAAAACAAAAGATGTCCAAGATAAGCCTAACATATTAATAAAACACAAAGAGACAGATCAGACGCATTTCATATTAGGAGTTAGGAGTTTTAATCTTTTAGATAAGAGGAATACTACTCTTGCTCTGCTTTCTGGAGTCTTAGGGGCAGGGATGAGCTCACGACTTTTCTCGAAACTTCGTGAAGAAATGGGAGTAGCTTACTATGTGAGAGCCTCGAATAATCCTTCGCTTGATCACGGATCTTTCCAAATATCTGCTGGAGTAAATAATGAGAGAGTGGTGGAGGCCTTAAAAGAAATTATTAAAGAATGTAATTTGCTTGTTAAAGAAAAAGTAAAAGATAAAGAACTAGATAAAGTAAAAGCCTTAATAATAGGGAATATGAAGATGTCTCTTGAGGCCACCGATGACATAGCGAACTTTTTTGGTGGAGGGGAGCTTATGAAAAAAGAGATTAAAAGTCTAGAAGAGAAAATAAAAGAGATCAAAAGTGTGACATCAAAAGATATTCAAAATTTAGCTAAAATTATCTTTAAAACTAAGAATTTAAACCTTGCCGTGATTGGTCCATACAAAGAAAAACAGCAATTTAAAGCAATTCTTAAATTCTAGGCATAAAAGGCTTTTTTGTGATAAAATAGCCTTATGCAAGAAAACAATAAAAATATACGTCTTTCAATTTCCAATGACTCTATCATAAGGGTAATTCTTTTCGGTTTAATTTTTTACGCCATATTTAAACTCACGAACCTTATTCTGATAGTATTAACCTCTATTGTCATAGCTTCTTTTGTGGTTTATGCAGTCAGTAAGATGAATAGATATATAAAGAATCGTACTGCTTCGGTCATAATTATTTATGTTATTTCTATTGCTGTCGTCGTCGGACTATTGTCTGTATTCGTCCCTGTGTTTATCACAGAAATGTCTGACCTTGTCGGTCAACTTTCAAAGTATATTCCAAGTAGCAGTATTCTAAATTCTTTCCAAGTAGATACCATTTCTGGAGCGAAGACTGTGGTCTCTAATATTTCACATAACGCATCCCTAGGAGATGTTGTGAAAAGCACTCAGAATCTAGTAGAGAGTCTCTCTGGTGGATTCTTCAGTATTTTTGGAACAGCTTTTGGAGGGATGCTCAACTTATTACTTATTTTCATTATTTCATTCTATTTATCCATTACTGAAAAAGGAATTGAAAATTTCTTACGCATAGTTAGTCCAGATGTCCACGAAGAATATCTGATAAGTTTATGGCAACGCACAGAAAGGAAAATCGGTCTTTGGATGCAGGGTCAAATGCTTATGGGTGTGATAGTTGGAGTCTTGGCTTATTTGGGGCTTACTATTATAGGAGTGAAATATTCTCTTGTTCTAGCTCTTATGGTTATTATAGCCGAGCTTGTACCTTTTGGTTTGGTAATAGCCACGATTCCGGCACTTCTATTCGCCTATCTAGATGGTGGAGTGACTATTGCCGCTATTACATTAGGCTTCTATCTAATACTTGGTCAATTTGAAACATATTTGATTTATCCTTTGATTGTGAAGAGAGCGACAGGTATCTCACCATTGGTTGTCATTCTATCAGTCTTGATCGGGGCGGAGTTAGCAGGGATTTGGGGTGTCTTCCTTGCAGTTCCTACAGCTGTATGTTTGATAGAATTCTTTGATGATTTAGAAAAGAAAAAGATTTTAGCTAGGGGAAATTAATATATGAATAAAACATTCTATCTTACAACTACGCTTCCTTATGTAAATGCGCCACTTCATATGGGGCATGCTCTTGAATTTGTACGAGCCGACGCAATTGCTCGTTATAAAAAATTAATAGGATTTGATGTTTATTTTAATACTGGCACGGATGAGCATGGAATGAAAATTTATGAAAAGGCCAGAGAAAAAGGTATAGATGTGCAAGACTTTGTGGATCAAAGTTTCGTGACTTTCAAAGAGCAATTAAAAATGTTTGGCGTATTGGAAGATATACATTATGTCCGGACAACAGATGAGAGTCATATAAAAGCTGTGCAAGAATTCTGGAAGAAAGTTTTTGACAATGGATATATCTACAAGAAACAATATGAAGCAAAGTATTGCGTAGGTTGTGAAAGTGAGAAAACTGATTCAGAATTAATAAATGGAGAGTGTCCACTTCATCCGAATCAAGAATTGAAGCTCATAAATGAAGAGAATTACTTCTTCAAATATTCTCTCTTTGGGGATAAACTTTTGAAGTTTTATGATGAACATCCAAATTTTGTGGTGCCCGATTTCCGTCTGAATGAAATTAAAAATTTTGTGAAAGATGGACTTCAAGATTTTTCTATTTCACGCCTGAAAGAAAAGATGCCGTGGGGCATAGAAGTACCCGGAGATGAAAATCAAGTGATATATGTATGGTTTGATGCACTGGTAAATTATATATCTACGTTAGGGTGGGGACAGACCCCTGAAGAGACCCCCTCTGCCTCTGGCATCTCCCCCTTAGCAGGGGGAGAAAAATACGAATCCCTTTTCCAAAAATATTGGGTGAATGGCAATCCTACGCAATATTGTGGAAAAGATAATACTCGTTTCCAAGCTGCAATGTGGCAAGCTATGCTTATGGCCGCTGATGTACCAAACTCACACCAGATAATAGTGAATGGGTTTATAACAGCCGAAGGAGGAGTACGAATGTCTAAATCTTTGGGTAATGGTGTTGACCCAAAAGAGATAGTGGAAGAATATGGCACAGATGCATTACGATATTTCTTGCTTCGTGAGATTTCTTCTTTCGAAGATAGTCCTTTTACCCTTGAGCGTTTCAAAGATTCTTATAATTCAGGCTTAGCAAATGGGTTGGGGAATCTTGCATCTCGCATCTTAACTTTGTCTGAAAAGTATTTGGAGAAGTGCCCAGAAATTCCAGAGAAAACAGATTTTGCAGAATATTTTGAAATTTATGAAAATTTTGATTTAAAAAAAGCTACTGATTATGTATGGGGAAAGATTGCAGAGCTTGATAAAGTAATTCAAGAAACAGAACCATTTAAGATGGTAAAAGTGGATGTTGAGAAAGGAAAGGAAATGATAAAAGATTTAGTGTTGAAATTATACATAATCGCTAGAATGCTTAATCCATTGATGCCAGAAACGAATATAAAATTAAAACAATTAATCAAAGAAAATAAAAAGCCAGAGACTCCACTTTTCTTAAGAAAATAATTTTTTCTAACAACTATAAACTAGCTACTAGAACCTAATTCATGCCTAAATACATAGATATACATGCGCATACGAATTTTAAAGCCTTTGACGAAGATCGAGATGAGGTTATTTCTCGTGCGGGAGAGTCTGATACTTGGGTGATAAATATTGGGACACAATACGATACTTCTAAGAAAGCGGTAGAGATGACCAATGAATATGAAGGGGTGTATGCGACTATCGGCCTTCATCCTATACATACAGGTGCTTCGTATCATGACAAATCAGAACTTGGGGATGAAGGTAAAGAATTTACATCTCGTGGAGAAATCTTTGATAAAGATAAATATAAAGAGCTTGCAAGACTTGGTAAGGTTGTAGGGATAGGTGAATGCGGACTTGATTATTATCACCTATCAGAAGATAGTATTGAGAAGCAGAAAATTGCTTTTATTTCTCAGATAGAACTTGCAAATGAATTAGGGTTGCCTTTGATGCTTCATGTTAGGAATAATTCAGAAGATAAAATTCATAATGCATATTTTGATGTTTATGAGTTAATAAAGAAATATTCTAAATTAGGGAATATTAAGGGTGTCTCTCATTTTTTCGCTGGCAGTGTAGAAGATATGAAGAGGTTTGTAGAGATGGGTATATTCATCTCTTTTGCTGGGCCTATAACTTATAAGCCAAGACCTGAAATTTGTGATTATGAGGCTGTTATAAAAGCAACCCCATTAGATATGATACTAGCCGATACGGATAGCCCTTATGTGGCCCCAATACCTCACAGAGGTGCTCGCAATGAGCCATCTTATGTGAAAGATATAGTGGCTAAAATTGCTCAAATTAAGGGTTTAGATGAAGAAAAGGTTGCAAATCAGATAGTTCTTAATGCTAAACGTCTTTTTGACTTATCTTAAGAAATCTGTTAGTATAATTACACATTTCATTTGTCCCGACCTTATAGTCGGTACACACAGGTCCATAATGAAATAGTATTAAAATTAATAATTAAGCGTATTTTACGCTAAAAGTATGGCTAAAACAAAAGAAGTTGTAGTTGACACAGAGTCTATTGATACAGACGCAAAGTCTTCTATATATGAAGTGGGATATATAATGCTTCCAAGTATTCCTGAGGAAAATCTTGGTGGTGAGGTTACAGTGTTCAAGGATTCTTTGGCAGAAATGGGGGCAATCTTTATCTCTGATGAATATCCTAAGATGATGGAACTTGCATACGAGATGTCTCGTTCTATTGCCAATAAGAAGCAAAAGTTTTCTTATGGTTATTTCGGTTGGGTAAAGTTTGAGTGTTCCACAGAAAGTGCAAGAGTTATAAAAGATTCTTTGGATAAGAATGAGAAACTTGTCCGTTTCCTTATGATTAAAACAATTCGTGGCAATACTATGTCTACGAAGCGTGCATATGGCAAACAAGATGGTTTCAAACGTCGCTCCACTCCAAAGTCTGAGGAGTCCCTACCTATCAATGAAGAAACGATAGATAAAGAAATTGATGCTCTTGTGGTATAATTTGGATTAGGTTCTAGGAGCTAGTTTCTAGGTTCTAGAAAATTATTATTATAATAAAAACTAATTATATGTATTTAAACAAAGCAATTCTTATAGGGAATTTAACTCGTGATCCAGAATTAAAAGCTATCGCTTCTGGGAACAAAGTCTGTACTTTTAGTATCGCCACTAATCGTACTTACAAAGATTCAAATGGTGTCAGACAAGAAAAAACTGATTATCACAATATCGTAGTATGGGGCAAGACTGCCGAGAACGTAGCTACATATATGAAAAAGGGAAGCCAAGTATTAGTAGAAGGCCGAATGGAGACTCGTAGCTGGGATGATGCTGCTACCAATACTAAAAAGTATCGTACTGAAATTATCGCAGATACTGTGCAGTTCGGTGCAAAGAGTAGTGGAGGATCGTCTTCCACTCCAAGCGGATCGAATGCTTCTACTTCTAAGAAAGAAGAAGAGATAGATACGATAGAATATCCAGAAGAGCAAATAAATGCAGAGGATATACCGTTTTAAATTAACAGCAGTCAGGCTCTAGGCGCTAGGAATCTAGCTAAAGCCTAAAGCCTAATTAACTAAAGCCTAACAATGAAACAAGATTACTTTTCATCAAATAATATTAAGCATATAGATTACAAGGATACAGAGCTATTACGTAGATTCCTTACTCCTAGTGCTCGTATGCAATCTCGCAAGAGAACAGACGTGACTTCCAAGAATCAACGTAAGCTTGCCGTCGCTATCAAGCGCGCTCGATTTATGGGATTGTTACCCTATATTGCTAAATAAAGATTTAAAAAACACGTACCAGTCCGACTGGTACGTGTTTTTTGATTTAGCTTGCGGGGGGGCTATAAAAAGGTATAATATAGATATTAAAAATAAGGGTTTAATCTTATAAAATCTTATGAAAAAGTTACTAATTGGGCTGTTCATCTTTGGATTTCTAGCTGTTAGTGCTCCGCAAGTTCATGCATCTATATTAAGTGATGCCTTATTAAAAATACAAAATCTTCAGAAAGAGGTTTCTTCTTTGAAATCTAAGCTAGGAGCTTATGCTTTAGGCTATACGCCGTCTTATACTAATTTAGATAGTAGTACGTCTTTAAATTCTTCTAGCGGGACTGGCTCAGTAACTGTTGATGATAGTTGTGCAAGTGGTGCGATTTATAGTAATATAACAGGAGCAAAATGCCCTAATGTAGCTGCTCCTATTACTCCGACGACAGACGGAACTCCTCGTATATCTTATTGGTCAGGGAAAATTAATCAGCACGTAGATATCGGAGCCCAAATGTGGCAGACAGATGCCGATGGAGTTTCTGGTGCCGATATAGACAAACTTACATATTGTAAAAAATGGTATCCGAAAACAACGAGCGTAGTTGAATACAAGAATGAAACTATTAATGCTTGGCATGATAGAGGAAATGTAAATGATTATCAAAATACAAGAATATCATATAAATGTGTTTCAGATAGTATTTTTACCGCTTCAACATTAAAAACTACTGCAGATATTTCTGTTCCTACTAGTAGTGCTTTTGTTACTGCTTCTATAGTTGGTAGTTCAATCAATAAAGAAGTTTCTTATTGGAAACTTCTGATTTCTTGTGAATCGGGGGTTGTAGTTTCTAGTGATAAGCCTAATTTATGTGGAACTGAAATTCGAATGGATACATATAATATGGCTAATCCATCAGAAGATTATTTATTATTAACAGCAGGAGTTAAAAATAATAATAGTGTTTCATCAAAATTAACTCTTTCTCTCTCTTCATATAGTTCAAGTAATGTTAGAATTAGAGAAGATAAAAAAGAAATTATAATTCCTTCATCTAATATTACGACTCCTTCAATCACAGTTTTGTCTCCGAGTGAAGATGGTAAGTTTTTGCCTGGAAGTCAAATACCTATTTCTTGGTCAAGTAAAAATACTCAGTCAGATGCAGTAGTTGATGTTTCGTACTCATCTTGTAATGATGGTTCATGCCCTTCTTATTGGATACAACAAGGATTAAATCCAACTGGAGGATTTTCATGGCAAGCTAATGTTGGTACAGGATTTTGGTATATAAATTTTGATTTACGCTCTAAATTAGGAGTTGGAAGTTACACTCTTGATCACAAAAGCATTCATATTTATGTTGGCCCATCTACTGTTCCTGTTCTAAAAGTTTCTTTAGATTCTTCAAGTCCTGTTAGTCAAACAATAGGTGCTGGTGCCGGTAATGTGGTTTTTGCTAGAATAAAAATATCCGCAGGTTCTCAGAATGTAAATAATTTAAATGCAGTTCAGATTCTTTCTGATTTATCCAATGCTACTAAATTAAATAGTCTATCTATCTATGATGGGAATAAAAAAATTGGTAGTACAAGGTCTAGTTTAGTTTATGATGGTGAGTCTTATAACTCATGGGCTTATTTAGATAATAAAATATCAATTCCAGCTTATACCTCAAAAGTTTTATCTATCGTTGCAGATACATCTCCTATCGGATCATCTCTTTATTTTAATGGCAATGTTCGTCTAGGTGTAATGGGATTCAAGGCTGATTATCCTGGTGTAGTAGTTAATCCAGATAGTGCAGTTACATATGGGGCCATGGTTACGGTTGCTTCAATTCCTGTTGTTATTGATACTGGTTGTGCTAATGGAGCGATTTTTAATTCTATAACAGGGCAGAGATGTTCAATAGAGGTAACTCCTTCTATTAAAATTCTATCCCCAAATGTAGGATCTACATATAATGCTGGTCAAACAATTCCAATAAATTGGACTGCAGGCAATCCAGGACTTTCTTATATTAATTTTTATAAAAGTGATGGAACTTATTCAACACCAGCGAGGGTTAAATCTAATCCAGATACTTCAGGTTATATGTTGTATACTTTCCCTTCAGATATACCCGCAGGTCAGTATAAAATATATGCTTTTTATGAAAAAGTTATAAATGGTATTTTTTCTTCTATAAAATTATATGAAAGTGATGGCTACTTTAATATAAGTCCTTCTGCGGGCATAGATATGGGTTGTTCTAATGGGGCGATATATAGTAATACTACAGGGCAGAGATGTTCAGTTGTTATAGATAATGGTTGTAATGGTACTAGATATAGTACAACAACAGGGCAAGAATGTAGGGTAACAGGAACAACTATAACTAATCCGACCAAAAGAGTTCTAAGATGGGGATTGATAGGAGATGATGTCAAAGCTCTTCAAGAATTCTTGGGGATATACGCAGATGGAGTGTATGGACGAGGAACAGCATCTAAGGTAAAAGAATGGCAAGCATCCCAAGGCCTCTATGCCGATGGAGTATTTGGAAATACAAGTCGCCAAACAGCAGGACTGGATAATTAATAATTACCAATTAAGAATTAAATGCCTCGCAAGTAAACTTGCGAGGCATTTGCTATTATTTAGCAGGGGCGTATTTATTGCAAATATTTTTTATCTAAGTTGTAGAGATTTTAAGAGAGTATCTAATTCTTCTCCTTTGATTTCTCTATATTCTCCTTCATTTAATTTTCCTAGTTCTATATTCATCACGCGGATGCGTTTAAGGTTTATTACTGTGTGATGTAGGGCTTCACACATACGGCGGATTTGGCGTTTTTTGCCCTCAGTAAGAATAATATTGAAAGTATCTTTTGATTTACTTGTAGTCTTCCAGACTTTACACTTTCTGCTTATAAATTTATCAAAGTGGACGCCATTTGCCATAAGCTCTATAAATTTGTCGGAGAAGTTTGGCTCTACTTTCACTACATATTCTTTCTCATGCACATATTGTGGGGCTAGAAGTCTATCTGTCATACGTCCATCATTTGTCATCAGTATAAGCCCTCTTGAGTCCTTGTCGAGTCTGCCAATAGGGAAGACAGAATTTCCCCTATCCTTACTAAGGAGAGGGCTAGGGAGAGGTTCTGGGAATTTTGTCACAGACAATATGTCTTTACTTTTTACATCAGGGTTGGTAGATACCCCCACTGCTTTATTATAAGCATAATAGACATAATTTTTCTTTGGTACTTTATCACTTACAGTTACTTCGCCATCTCTGTACACTTGGTCTCCGAGTACTGCTTTGCGACCATTGATAAAAACATAGCCTTTTTTAATTAGTTCATCAGCGCCTTTTCGCGTAGCAAAATTATGCAATGCTAAGTATTTATTTATTCGGAGTGGGTAAGATGTGGACATGATTATGTTTTAGTCTAGGTATATAATAGAAACCTACCGCTAATATTATGCTTAATATTATAAAAAGATATTTAACTGGTAGAGCTAGGAATATAAGAGAAGCTAGTATTGGAGCGATAATATATGCTACTGGGTTCATATCTCTAAATATTCCCAGCAAATATGAATCTTCTTCTTTGACGTGAGTAAAGAAATAAGTCTCTGATGTAGTTTCTATAATACTTGCTCCGACACGAGTCATAAACAAGATTAATGCCCAGATGACAATACTTCTAGTTGTGATGAAAGCTACTCCAAGTGTGGAAATTATGATGATAATAAATCCTATATACAGAAGAGTTCTTTTATTGAAATGATATTTATCGATAAGGGTCCCAATCGGTAGTCCTAAAATTATAAATGGAACTAGCATTATGGTGAACATTATCCCGATTTGATTCCAATTGAAAAGAAGATGGTTGTATAAATATATCGGAGTGTAGACAACCATCCAAGAGAAGAAGAATTGTAATATGAAATTTATCATTACAATAGCTAGCATATGATGATTAGTTTTTAGAAATTTGTACGTTTCCAAGAATGGAGTTTTCTTGTATATTTTATCTTCAAAAGTTCTCACAGATAATATGAGCCCTATAGTCATAGCTATAACCATAAAGAAAGCTAAGGTAAATATTGCTTTATATCCACCCTCCTTTGTTATTAAAAGGACAGCAATACAAGGGGACATCATCCAAGCTAGATTAACTATAGTTAGATATAATCCTCTGGTCTTGCCTATGGTTTGCGGATCACCAAAATGCTCTATAAATATATCAATACAGAAGAAGACGAGGGTATTGGTTGTTGTAAATAATATGAATGAAGTTCCTACTACATAAGGGTTGCTAGATGTTATAAGTCCTACAAGAGCAATCATATTAACGAGAAGAAATAGTAAGGTTAATCTTCGGTTACCAAGATTTTTCAATATATTTGAACTTTTAGTTAAAAGAATAAGAGTAAGAAGGGAAGCTAATGCATATAAGATTCCTATGAAGCTCTCCTTCATAATTCCAGTCAGAAATATCGAACTCACATATGCCGAGATAGAAATATGTAAGGTAAATATAAATGACAAAACATACATTCTTTTTATTTTATTCATTTGATTTTTGACCCCCTCCGCCTTCGGCACCTCCCCCTTACTAAGGGGGAGGCTGGGTAGGGGTCTTATTAAATACTTAATAATACTGGAATCACAAGGGGTCTTTTAGCTGTCTTCTGAAATAGGAATTTAGATATATTGTCTCCTAAATTTGTTTTGATATTATCAAAATTTATTGGGTTCATTCCTGTCGTGCCATCTTCAATTGTTTTCTTTATTATGAGTCTGACTTGGTGAAGTAATTCCTGATTCTCTTTCAGATATATGAATCCTCTGGAGATAATATCTGGCGATTTACGAAGTTTACCACTTTGGGAATCAATAGTCGCGATAAGGACGAACATCCCATCTTGGGCAAGCATTACGCGGTCTCTGATGACGACATCTTGTTCATCTCCGATAGAGAACCCATCTACCATCATTGGACTTGCTGGGGCTTTCTCTTTACGGAGAATCATTTTATTGCCATTATCTACTATCTCTATGATAGATCCATTATCTGGAACGATTATATTATCTCCCGACATACCAAGCGACATTGCTACTTCTTTGTGTTTGACAAGCATTGAGTGCCAGCCGTGAATAGGGATAAAGAATTTCGGATGAGTTTTCCTATGAAGCCATTTGATATCTTCTTGATTGCCGTGGCCTGTGGCATGAATGTATTCTTCACTTGTTCTATAGCTTATAATTCGGACGCCATGGCGAGTTAGATTATCCTTCAAGTGCTGAACAGCAATCTCATTACCAGGGACAATAGAAGAAGAAAGAATGATTGTATCTCCTGGACGGATAGTAAACTTCTTGTGAGTTTTATTGGCCGCACGAGATAGAGCCGCGAATTCTTCTCCTTGGGCTCCCGTCATCATTATAAGGATTTTATTGGGTGGATAATTATCTACATCTTCCACTGGAATGATTGTGCCTTTTTTAGGTTTGAAAATGCCAGCAGCTTCACATACCTCCATATTGGTCTTTAGAGATCTACCATCTAGGATTACTTTTTTACCAAGCGATTCAGCTATTTCCACAATTTTCATCAAGCGAGTAATAGAAGAAGCAAAAGCAGAAATAATAATACGTCCCGTGCCTTGTCTTATCAATTTATCCAAACCTTCGTGGACACGAACTTCTGGTAATGAAAATCCCTCGTTCTCTATATTAGTTGAGTCAGTTAAAAGCAAGAGGACTTTCTCTTTATCAAAGAATGCATATTCTTTCTCTTCTTCGTCACTGACTTTTCCATCTACTTGATCAAGCTTATAATCTCCTGGGGTAACGATAGAACCATAAGGAGTCTCTATGACGATACCCATAGAATCAGGCATGGTGTGAGTCACTCCAAAGAATCTTATACGTAAATTCCCTGCGTAGATGACAGAATCTTTCTCCACGATATGTGCATTAAGTGCGGGGAGATGAGAGAATTCTTCTTGCCTTTTCTTCATAACAAGAATAGAAAGATTTCTAGAATATAATGGGGGATTACCAATACGGCTCATCACAAGCGGGATACCGCCGATGTGGTCTAAGTGTCCGTGAGTAACGAGCATTGCACGTATCTTGTCTTTTCTTTCTTCGAGATAAGTAGTGTTTGGTATGATATAGTCTATCCCTGGAGTATCTTCTGTTTTGAATTGCATACCAGCATCGATGACGATAATATCATTACCGATTTCAATGGCAGTCATATTCTTGCCGATTTCTTCTACTCCTCCAAGAGGAATTATGCGAATAACTCCGGGTTGTGGAGGTGGGATAAGGTTTGTCTTGTTCTTTTTAGTAATTGGAGTATTTTCTTTTGGAGGGGTAGGGGACTTGATATGAGGCCTTCTTCCGCCTTTAGAGCTTCCATATTGATAACTTCCGCGGCTCATTTTGTTGTTGTTTGTGTCTGGTTTGTGCATAACTCTTATGTTATGTCTATTCCTTCCATTCATTCCTGTTTTCGGTTTTTCGTTCATATTTTTATTGTTTATTAATTATTTAGTAAAGATTTTCCATACATGATCTTTATTGGCATACCATGTATAGATAGATGTGAATCTATCTGCTGGATTTATTAATGTATCCAGATTTATATTATTAAGTTCATTTGATGTTGTATATAGATATTTCGGTGAATATATAAGCAAAGCGGGGAGATCTTTATTAAATTCTTCTATAAAGCTTTTATATTTTTTATTTCTAGCTTCCTCGTCTATTGTCTTCTGGGCATCTTCTAAAATTTTATCTACTTTAGGATTATTATACATAGATATGTTAAGACCCGGATTTTTCCTCTGAGAAGAATGCCAGAAAGAGAAAAGATCAGATTCGTGACTTATCTTTTGACCAAAAAATAATGCTTCGTATTCACGATTTTGTATAATTTGATTAAGTGGACCCATCTCATATACTTTCTCTATATTTACATCCACTCCTATCTTTGAGAGCTCAGCTTTAATTATTTCAGTACTTCGTTTAAGCTCTGGGGTGTTGCCGGTAGTCAAAGAGAATCCAAGGCGAACAATAGGGCCATTATTTACTTTCACTTTTTCGGTGATTGTTTTTTTACCTACTTTTCTTGTCTTATTTATGGTTGTTGTGCCTCCTTTGGTCCTTATGCCATCCTCTCTCATTACCCAGCCACTTTTATTGAGTAATGCATTGGCTTTATCTAGGTCTATGCCTGTACTTGTATTATTATTCTTAAAGATAGTCTCTGGGATAGGGTTATTGATAATTGTTCCATAACCGTAAAGCACTTGATTTACTATTTCTTGTTTATCGATGGCGTAATTTAAAGCTTTAACGACGTTTGGATCAGCAAATATTTTATTATTGGCACTATTATAAAATAATCCAAATATCCTTGGAGTGGATGCGGTATGTATTGTATTGGAACTTTTTTCTACGGCACTGGCATTTTGAGAACTTATGCCCCCAGCTTGGTTTATAGAACCATTTAAGATAGCTTGCACTAAATCTTTTTCATTTGAGAAAGATGTGATAGTTAATTTACTAATATGAGGAGCTCCAAGAGTAAAATCTGAAAAACTTTTGAGGACGTATTCTTCTGGAATTCCATCTTTATTTTTGTTGACAGATTTTATTTTATAAGGTCCTGATCCTATTGCTTTAATATTAAAAGGGGAGATGTTGAACTCAGAATCTTTTACATTTTGCCATATATGCTTTGGCAAAATGCCGATAGTCATATTGTCTAAGAAAGAGATATAAACTTTATTCAGAGTAAATACGACAGTTCGATCATCTTTCTTGGTTACAGTTGCAATATTCCAGCCATTTTGAGTGCTTTTCAAAAGGGGGTCTTTGATCTTATCAATTGTGAAGATAATATCATCGGCTGTTACCTTGGTTCCATCGTGGAAAGTTGCTTCTTTCTTGATTACGAAAGTGTAAGTTAATCCATCGGGAGAAATTGTGTAAGATTCTGCTAAATCAGGAATAAAAGTTCCATCAGGATTTTTCCTCATTAAACCACTATAAACAAGTGAAACGAGGTCTTTATCTGCATCTGACAAAGCTAATACTGGATTCACAAGAGTAGGCATTCCGATGATACCTTCTGTTATAGATCCTCCATTTTCTGGCACATCAACTAAGAATTTATCATTTAGTTTATTGAGAATTATAAACATTGAGATGAGAGCTACTACTACAACACCCACAAAAATATAGAATTCTTTTTTAGAGAATGATTCTAGTGCTTTTACAAGTTCTTGTTTTTTAGGAAATTTTAATTCTTTTAAGAATGAAAGAAATTTATGCATAATACGCTCTTGCGAATTAATTAATTTTTTAGTTAATATAAGTAAACACTACTTGATGAATATGGCGAAAAGAGATGAGAGCGTTAAAAGGATAGCGACAACTATAGTCACTACAAAGATGAACTTTTCAAATCCACGACGTGTATGGTAGAGGCCTCCTCCGTCTCCTCCTCCTAACACTCCCCCTAGACCAGCGTCAGATTGCTGGAGCAAAATAGCTGCAATTAGGATAATAGATAATATAATTTGTATATAAGGTAATAATTTAGCAATAATCGTCATATTTCATATATTACTATATTTATCCGAATATAGCAACCGGAAGCTCTTAGTTGTCAGGTTCAATATGTATTAAAATGTTTGAAATTTCTGGCATTTCTGTCTGTATTTTGTCTTTCAGTTTATGTGAAATAGAGTGTCCTTCCCTGACAGAAATACTACCATCTACTGTGATATGTAAGTCTACGTGATACTTCATACCCGTTTTTCTTATAAGGCACTTCTCAGTATCTAATATTCCTATTACTTTTTTTGAAAGTTCTTTTATTTTAAGAGCTACGTCATCGTGTGTATGCTCATCCATAACTTCGCCTAGTGCTGGTCTAAATATAAGATAGCAATTATATAAAATAAATAGTGATGCAAACAAAGCCGCCCAATCGTCAGCGGATTCGAATCCTTTGCCCATTATCAAAGCAATGGTGATACCTATAAATGCTGTCACCGAAGTAATAGCGTCGCTTCGGTGATGCCAGGCGTCAGCCTTGAGAGATGAACTTTTCGTTTCTTTACTTTTCTTTATTACAAGTCTATATGAAATTTCTTTCCAAATGATTATACCTGCGAGAATGAAGAGGGTATAAGCACGAGGCAATTCGTGGGGAGTATGAATGTTTATAATCGCCTGACGAGCGATAATGCCAGCAGAAATCATTAAAGATCCTACAACTAAGAAAGTGACGAGAGGCTCTATCCTGCCGTGGCCATAAGGATGATTCTTGTCGGCTGGCTTACTTGAATACTTGATACCTACGAGTACTAAAGCTGAAGAGAAGATGTCAGTGGTGGATTCTATTGCATCGGCAATCAGAGCATAAGAATGACCAAAATATCCCGCCAGCCACTTAATAGTCGCAAGCAAAGCATTACTTAAAATACTGAAGTATGTAGTTTTGATAGCCGTTTTTTCGTGAGACATAAAGGTAGTTTAGCATGAAAATAAAAATTATAAAATATGGAAATCTGATTTCCATATTTTTGTTTTGGCGGTGAGCGAAAGATATTAGGAAATTAAATACAAAATATGGTAAAATCTTTCCATGAAAGATTTTCACGATTGGAATAAAAAGAAAATAAAAATTGACGAAAACGAAATTTATAACCACCCAAAAGAAAAAGAAATATGGTGGTGCAGTATTGGTGTAAATATCGGTAGTGAAGTTTATGGAAAAGGTACGGATTATACAAGACCTGTGCTTGTGATAAATGCCGAAGGTAGTGAAAGTTTTATTGGTATTCCACTTACTTCAAATATTAAGAGTAGGAAGTATGCTTGTATTATTAAAACAGATGACGGAATATTACATACTGCTTTAATTTATCAAATACGAAGTTTTGACAAGAGAAGATTAACAGAAAGAAAGTATATTTTATCTAATGACGAATATATAAAAATAGAAGAGTATTTCAAAAAGCTCTATAAACTATAATAGCCCCTTGCGGGGCTATCGGCTCTTGCGAGCTAGAGAGGCAACCTCTCAATATTTGTATTATATCGCAAGCGAATTCAATATGCAAGGAAAATAGAAACCCCGCTTTCACGGGGTTTCTTGAAGCTTTTCGGCACTGTGACCTAGCAAGAACCGTTTTTGCTAGGTAAGGAAAGAAAAATACTGGTAATTTATATATTTTTTTGCTAGTATACCATTATGCCGAGGTGGCGAAATTGGTAGACGCACTGCGCTTAGGACGCAACGAGATTTATCTCGTGGAGGTTCGAGTCCTCTCCTCGGCACACACAGCAAAAATCGTGAGGCAAGACCTCACGATTTTTATTTATGGTTCTATATTATATTTCATCCAGAAACTTCTTTGTATATTCTTCGGGGACAGAAATAGTCTTTGAAACTTTCCAAATCATTTCAAACTGTGAAGAAAGCATTTCTACAAATTCTTTACTTTCAATAATAAAACCAAAGCATTCTTTTTTTGAGGATATAAAAGCTACTTTATTTTCATAAATCCAATACCCCATAGAGAATTCAACTTCTTTTGGAGCCAATCTAATTTCTCTCAAAAAGTTTTCTCCGACACCCAGATAAGGATGAGTCTTTATATCTACTTTCTGAGCTTGAGGCCAAATCGCATGGATATGAATATTTCTTTTTATTCTTTCTTTATTTAAATGTCTAAAAAATTCTTCCCCCAATATTTCAATCATTGCTTTTATTGGCCAATATGTTTTTGTTTCAAGATTGCGGTATAAAAGTATATCTCTCAGAGTATGAGAAACACCTTCCTTTCCTTCAAAGAATTGAAATTTTGGGCTTGTAGTTAAATTGCCTTTTTGGAGTTCTTTGAATAAATTACTGATCTCACTTTTTCCTCTTTCTAATTCTTTTATTTTTTCATTCAATATACTCTCTATCTGTTCTTCTTTACAAGTTAAAAATGTTTTAGTCCCATTCTTCTGAGATTCAATAATTAATCCATTACTTTGTAATTTTTTTAAGAAGCCATATAAAGAGGGGCGAGAGAGTCCAGTCTTCTTTGCTAAATTCCCAGCAGTTTGCTCTCCGTTTTCAAGCAGATTTAAAAAGGTTTTAATTTCTTCGTCTTTGAGACCCAATTTTTCGAATGTTTTATCTATCATTCTGGAAGTATACTCTTCCTTACTATGTTGTCAAATATGTACAACACTATATACACATTTTTATAAAAGGTATATTTTATATCTAAGGAAATATTTCTTTAATAACTAAAATCAAGGATAATGAAAACTTTTTTGATGCTACTTTTTGTTGCAATAGTAACTCTGACTTTCTGTAGTCATAAAAAAACAGTTAAACAAGTTAAAAATGAACAAGGACCAAAACTAAAAAAAGAAACCCCTATTCTTGCGATGAAATCAGTTATTTTTATACCAGTTCGTCTTACTAAAACCGAACCAATAAATTCTACTGATGATTCGTATGATACTTTTTCTGCTACTCTTTGTTTCTATGATTCTTCTGGAACGCCATATCTACTTAAGTTGTTTGCAAGTAAATCTCTCAATACGAGTCATGTAATTCAGCGTTCGGGCTTCCAAGATGAAATAGTAGAGGATTGGGATGCTAAAAGGAGAGAAGAAACACTAATGAAGACAAGAAATTTCTATTCCTTAATAACAGCAATCCCATTAACCGAATTGCGGATTGAAACTATTCTCGGGAAAAATGAGGTTTTTAAGATAAGACGTCAACGTAGAGATACTGATCTTTATCCAGAGATTGAAGAACTCTGGGGCCCCTTTAAGTTTTATTAAATTTAAAAATCCGTGGAAATTTGTTTAATAGATTTCAACGGATTTTTTTTGAGGCCTGGAGCGGAATTGAACCGCTGTATAGAGATTTTGCAGATCTCTGCCTTACCACTTGGCTACCAGGCCGAATAAGAATTCTAACTTTTTGCGAGCAACTCGTCAATTCGTTGGCGGTTTTTTTCGCCTTCATCTATGGCAACTTCTAAGAAAGGGATAGGATTTATTTTTAATCCCTTTTTTACATATTTACGAAGTTCACCTAGATTCCTTCTTATGAATCCATAAGCGGCTTTTTCTTTCTCTTGCGGAAGTACACTTATCATAATTTTGGCGCGCTTATTGTCAGGTGAAAGTAAAACTCTCGTGACTGTTATCATAGAAGTAGGTCCAGACTCTTTTTCTATGAAGGTGGCGGAAAGTTCTTTTATATGATTTGTTATTTTTTCTGATCTATATTCTGACATACAGTCCTATTTTATAGTTATTATAAATGCTTCTAATACATCTCCGGGGGCAATTCCAATCTTCGTTTCTACTTGGACTCCGCATTCATTTTCTTCAAGTACTTCTTTGGCTTTAATTTTATTCTGTTGAAGTTCTACTATTTTACCTTTGCCTATTTCAAAGTCACGTCGCATTATGCGGACTTGACCACCGTTTACAATTCTACCAGTGATTACCTTTCCTCCGACGACTTGTTTGTCTTTCGTAGAGCCGAAAGTTTTCAATATTTTTAGAGTCCCTGTGACTTCTACGGTTTCTACTCTTGGTTTTCTTTCCTCTATTATTATTTTTAGCCAATCTGTAAGTTTGTATATAATGTCGAAAGTTTCAACTGTAATTTTCAAAGTCTCATTCAAATCTCTTGCCCCATTATCAAGCTTCGTATTGAATCCTACAATGATAGTTTCTTTATTGGCATTTGCAGTCTTGAGATCATTTTCATTGATAGCTCCTACTCCCGCACTGATGATTTTGTAAGTTATTTCACTGTTGTTTAATTTATCTATTTCTTTCTCAATGGCTTCTTGTGAACCTACAACATCAGTCTTTATTATTATTGGTATTATTTTGCCAGCGTAATTACTGTCAATTTTATTAGTTTTATTACCTGATGATTCTTCTTTTATTATATTTATATAATTCTCTGCTTCCTTTTTTGTAATGAATGATTCAAAAGTACTTCCGACTTCTGGCATTGATTCAAATCCCACAAGACGAATGGGGGAGGAGAAGGTAGCTTCTTTTATTGGCTTACCTAAAAAGTTCTCCATTATACGAGTGGTCACTAAGGCTTGCCCTGCGACGACGAACATTCCTGATTTCAATGTCCCATTTTTTATAACGACAGTTGCAGAGATGCCTCTCTTGGGTTCACGATTAGCTTCAATGACTATACCAGATGCATTTAATTTGGAATCTCCTGTGAAGCTTCCCATATCTGCAACCAGAAGAATCATATCGAGAAGTTCGTTTACTCCAGTTCCAACTTTCGCAGAAATAAGAACGAAAGGAATATCTCCTCCCATACCCTCTAGATAAATACCTTTCTCCACGAGGTCCATTTTAGTTTTCTCTATATTTGCATTTGGTTTGTCTATCTTGTTTATCGCTACTATATATGGAGTCTTGCTCTCTATAATAGTATTGTAAGCTTCCAATGTCTGAGCTTTAACAGAATCTTCGGCCGAAACGACAAGGATGGCGATATCGGAAGCATAAGCTCCACGAGCACGCATTTTAGAGAAAGCTTCATGCCCTGGAGTATCTAAGAAAGTTATAAGCCTATTCTCTCCGGTTTCACTTTTATGGCTGACTTCATATGCACTGATGCATTGAGTAATACCACCTGCTTCGCATTCTGCAATATTGGACTTACGAATATAGTCGAGGAGAGTAGACTTTCCATGATCAACATGCCCCATTACAACAACGACAGGAGGGCGGACTTTATTATTTGTTTGTAATGGATTGGTTTGCATAATTTATTTTGATTTCTCTAATACTTCTTTTTCTTCTGTGGACAATTCAAAATCTGATTTACCGGCTATTATTGGCTTGGCAAAGATGCTCATCCGATCACGAGCATAAAGACTAGACATCACTACTCCATTGCCTTCATCATTTAGAAATGAGATGGCGAAGCTTTGATTACTCCCTGCATCTAAGAATGGATTGAAGCGAACAGTCTCGACGCTTCTGATGGATTTATCAAGTCTTTTATCGACAGTTACCAAATGCTTGTTTATCTCTATTTGAGTTTCTTTCAGTGTGGCCATTTGCTCACCTAGCCTTAGCATAACGTCTTCTAAGTTCTTGGCCTTAGTCCCAGCGAAAAACTTTCTAAATCTATACTCTGTTATGAGTACCCAGATAAAAAGTATTACAACGGCCCCTGCTAGTATATAAATTAAGATAGATATAGTCATAATCTTAAGAGAGTATATACCAATAAAGCATTTTTTACAACATATGGTATAGTTATTTATATGTTTAAGAAAAGAAGAATTTATTTAGATAATGCCTCTGCGACTCCTATCGACAAGAGAGTTTTAGAAATTATGGCCTCATATAATCAGGACTTTTTTGCAAATGCCACTTCTATACATAGTAGTGGAGTAAAAACTAGAGAAATAATAGAGAAAAGTAGAGAGAAAATTGCAAAGGAAATAAATGCTCACAGTGATGAGATAATTTTCACAGGAAGTAGTACTGAAAGCATAGCCCTCGCTTTGCTCGGAGTTATCTTAAACCAAAAACCAAAAACCAAAAACCAATTTATTCCGCATATTATCACATCTCTGATAGAGCATCCGGCTGTGTTAGAGAATTGTAAGATGCTTGAAGAAAGAGGTGAAGTAGAAGTAACTTATATAAAAGTAAATGAAAATGGATTAGTAAATCCGAAAGATGTGAAAGAGGCAATTAAAGGGAATACAGTTCTAGTATCCATTATGTATGCCAATAATGAAATAGGCACAGTACAACCTATTGGGGAAATAGCTAAAGAAATAAGACACTATAAGAAAGGGAAATCTAATTTTCCTTTATTCCATACCGATGCTACTCAAGCGATGAATTATTTGGAGACTTCAAATGTTGAGAAATTGGGCGTGGATATGATGAGTTTCAATGGTTCTAAAATTTATGGACCCAAAGGGATAGGAGTTCTATACAAGAAAAGAGGAGTAGAACTTACTCCAATATATAGTGGAGGAGAGCAAGAATTTGGATTAAGATCAGGGACGGAGAATGTAGCACCTATCGCAGGTCTTGCTTTGGCGTTGGAGATTACAAATAAAATAAAAATAAAAGAAGTAGAGAGACTTACCAAACTTCGCGATTATGCAATAGAAAAATTATTAAATATAAAAGTAGGTGATTACAAAATAATTTTAAACGGAAGTAAGGAAGTCCGACTTCCTAATAATATAAATATTTCTATATCTCTTATTACTAGCGAACTTCTTGTCATAGAGCTTGACGCCAAAGGGATAGAAGTCTCTTCTAGGAGTGCTTGCAAAGAGGGAGGAGAAGATGAATCTTATGTATTAAAAGCATTACGAATAGCACAAGGAGAGAAATTAAATGAGGAAGAAGGTTCTCTACGTATAACCCTCGGACGTCAGACAACAAAGAGAGACTTAGATAAATTTGTAAATGTCTTGGCTAATATTTTAGAGAAATATAAAAAGTGGAAATAGTAGACAGATATGTTATAATGACCTTATGGATATCAAAGAATTAGACAAAAAACAGCTTATATTACTTACCTTACTCATTACTTTTATCGTGTCTATTGCGACGGGTATTGTGACTGTCTCCCTTATGAATCAAATGCCGAAAAGCGTCCCTCAGACTATCAATAATGTCATTCAAAGAACTATAGAGAAGGTAACCACAGTAGAGACTCCAATAAAGAGCGACAATGCAACTTCCGATAAAACCAAAGAAGACAAATCTTTGATTGGTGATGGAGATGCTATCGTTAATATCTATTCAGTAGATACAAAAATAATAAATAATTCTACCTCTACCACAGGGACAACGGCTGTAGATAGTACACAACCAGGAGTAACGACAGATATAAAAGCTCTTGGACAAGGAATCATAATCTCAGACGTTGGCTTGGTTTTAGTGGATTCATCTATTTTGAATGAAAGTTTAGTTTATAAAGTAATTTTAAATAAAACAGACTTTGATGCGACAGTTTTGAAAAAGTTTGGTAATGGATTTACAATATTGAAACTTTCAGAAAAGAAACCAGTTGTGAAAACTCCAGAAAAAACTGATACGACAAAAACAATACAATAATTTTTTTTAAACAGTTATTATTAATTACTAGAAACTAACTACTAGCACCTAATTTATGCCCCCATTTAATCATTTTACAACTAAAGCAAAAGAAGCTATCAGGAAGGCTCACGAGCTGGCTATTGAGCGTGGGCAGAATCACGTGAATGCTCTGCATCTATTAACTGCTCTTATGATTCAAGAAGATTCCATCGTTGTCTCTATATTGGATCGTATGGAAGTAGATACAACCTTACTCATAGATAATCTAAGTGAGATGATAGAATCCCCTGAGAATAGGAATACTATCTCTCCATCTTATCAGATATATTTGACTCCCGATTTGGCCCAAGCCATAGAGAATTCTAGTAAAATTGCCGCCGATATTAAAGATGATTTTGTCTCTACTGAACATCTCTTCCTCTCTCTACTAGAAACTCCCGGAGAATCTAGGGAACTACTAGGGAAATTTAAAATATCTAAAGAAAAAGTTTTAGAAGTTCTTGGGTCTTTAAGAAAAGAAAAAGGCGGAGGAGTAGAAGTAAATAATGCCAAGAAATCCAAACTCATAATGAAGTTTACTAGGAATCTTACAGAGCTAGCTCGTCAAGATAAACTTGATCCTGTGATAGGGCGCGATAAAGAGATTATGCGTATGATGCAGATTCTTTCTCGTCGTACCAAGAACAATCCTATCCTTATCGGTGAAGCAGGCACAGGCAAGACTGCCGTCGCGGAAGCTCTGGCTCAGAGAATTGCCAAGAATGATGTGCCCGAGAGTTTGAAAGACAAAGAAGTAGTTTCTCTTGACTTGGGATTACTTTTGGCTGGGACAAAATATCGAGGAGAATTTGAAGAACGTCTTCGAGGAATCTTAAAAGAGATAGAAAGAGCAGATGATAAGATAATTTTATTTATAGATGAGATTCATACTATCGTAGGAGCAGGAAGCTCGGAAGGATCACTTGATGCTTCAAATATGCTTAAGCCTGCTCTTGCCCGCGGGGAACTTCGTGCGATAGGAGCAACAACCTTGAAAGAATATCAGAAACATATAGAGAAGGATCCAGCTCTGGCAAGGCGTTTCCAGCCCATATTTATAGATGAGCCAAGTGTGGATGATACTATTGCTATTCTTCGTGGACTTAAAGAAAAGTATGAGCTTTACCATGGTGTCCGGATTACAGACGACGCAATTATAACAGCAGTCAATCTATCTACTAGATATATTACAAATAGATACTTACCTGATAAAGCCGTAGACCTTATCGACGAAGCTTCTTCGGCCTTGCGTATCGCTCTTGAGAATAAGCCACCAGTCTTAGAAGATGCTCATAGGAAGATTATGCGTTTTGAGATAGAGAAAGAAGCTCTGACGAAAGAAGTCTCTTTGGATTCAAAATTGAAAACCGGCAAAAAAACAGAGGCAAGAATAAAAGAAATAGACAAAGAGATTAGTAATCTAAAAGAAAAAACTCACGAGATAGAACTAAAATGGAAAAATGAAAAGGAAACAGTCACTGAAATAAGAGCTATTAAAAAAGAGTTGGAAAGTTTGAGAGTAGAAGGTGAGAATGCTGAGGTCAGAGCCGATCTTGCTCGTGCGGCCGAGATACGTTATGGAGAAATTCCAGATTTGAAAAAGAAACTCGATACTAAGCTATTCCGACTTAAGAAATTGCAAAAGTCTCGACGAATTTTGAAAGAGGAAATTACGGCTGAAGATATAGCAGAAGTTGTCTCTATGTGGACAAGTATTCCACTTTCTAAAATGCTTGAAGAAGAAAGAGAGAAGCTAGCAAAAATGGAAGAGATCCTCCACGAGCGAGTGATAGGGCAAGATGAAGCCATTACAAAAATCTCAAATGTAATTCGTAGAAATAGAGCCGGCATAGGAGACCCCAATAAGCCTATTGGTTCATTCATCTTCCTTGGTCCTACTGGGGTTGGGAAGACGGAGCTGACTAAAGCACTTGCACAATTCATGTTCAATGACGATAAATCTCTTATCCGCGTAGATATGAGTGAGTATATGGAGCGTCATAGCGTCTCCAAGCTCATTGGCTCACCACCAGGATACGTAGGATATGAAGAATCAGGAAGTCTCACAGAAGCTGTCCGTCATAGACCTTACTCAGTTATACTTTTCGATGAGATAGAGAAAGCTCATCCGGAAGTTTTCAATGTACTTCTCCAAGTCTTAGACGAGGGACGCCTCACAGATGCCAAGGGTAGAGTAGTCAATTTCAAGAACACAGTGATAATTCTCACTTCCAATATTGGCTCTCAATTCATAGAGAAAATGGAGACCCTTGGATTTACCAATAATTCCAAAGTAGATGAATATGCCCAAACCAAAGAAAAAGTGCTAGAATCTCTCAAAGATTATTTCCGTCCAGAATTCCTAAATAGACTTGATGATACTATTGTATTTGATATTCTTTCTCTTGATGCTATTAGGCACATAGTAGACTTGAAGATAAAAGTAGTGGCAGATAGATTATCTGCGAAAGAAATAGGATTTGAAATTTCAGGAGAAGCTCTTACTTACTTGGCGAAAGAAGGCTATGATCCGCACTATGGAGCAAGACCTTTGGGGAGACTAATACAGAATAAAATATTGAATCCTGTTGCTAACTTCATAATTGGTAAAAGTGTGAAGAAAGGGGATAGCGTGGTGGTAGGAATGAAAGGCAAAGAGCTCTTGATAGAATTGAAGAAAACCTCCTCCGCTTCTGCTACGGCTAGTCAAAGGAAAAAGTTAGAGTCTAATATAATGATGGGGAATAAGGTGAATACAAGATAAAACAATAAAACAGTAGAACTACAAAACAGCCCGCCGGTTTACCGGCGGGCTGTTGACATTTTACGGTTGGAGAGGTAAGGTAAAAGAGATATTCTAAACATTTATAACCAAATTTTTAATGTTATGAACACGATTTATTTCAGCTCTTTAAAGTTTGTTACACCGCTTGGTAGAAGTAAAAATTTCCCACAATTGATGGGTGTAAATGATGCTGATGTTATTTTCAGCTTTCGAAACGTCACTGTTTCTGGTGACTCAGAGGCCACATATGTATTTTCTGTGGCAGGAATAGATGAAAAAGCTGTAGACAGTACAATTTCTAATGTGAAGAGAATTTTGTCTCAGCATGTTATGTCCATGTTAAAAATGGATAACCTTAGGTACCATTTGCCGGGGATTAAAAAAACGTCTTATGAATTCCATGGAGATTGGAAAAAGATAGTGAAAAAAGGGACTCAGCCTGATACGCTATATCAATTCATGGCGTCAACCGAGGTCCCAGAAGTTCACTTGAACTAAACCAGAAATGGTTAAAAGCAAAAGAAAGAGCAAACTTTTTCTTTTGCTTTTTCTTTTTGTCTAAGTTAGAGTTAAATAAAAATAAAACTCCCTGTACGTTGCCGCCAAGGAGTCTGATTTGGTTTGTTTAGTTTTTCTTGTTCCTTTACCTCTGTAAAGGAGAAAAACTAACCAATGGTCAATATGTGATTGTTTAAAAGTAATATATCATATTCAAGAATATAAACAAGCAAGTTGTGCACAAGGAATAATGTCCTTGTATTTTATAATAAGAGTTGTAAACTTAAAGAAGTAATAAATTTTATATGGAACAAGAGGAAAAAGTATTATTCAAAGCGACAGTTGTTATCCCAGTTAAGGAGGGGAAAGTTCTTCTTGGTATGAAGACGAGAAAGATTGGAGTGGGTTGCTGGAACGGATATGGTGGAGGAATAGAAGATGGAGAGTCTGTATTAGAATGTGCTGTCAGGGAACTTGAAGAAGAATCTGGATTGAAGGCTATGCAAGAGAGTTTAGAAAAAGTTGCGATAGTAGACTTTCATAATGAGAAAAGTGACGGAAGCACTTTTGTAAGTAGAGTTCACTTTTTCTTAGCTAAAAATTGGAATGGAGAGCCAATAGAGACAGAAGACGGTGCAATGATTAATCACACGCTTTTTGATATTGAAAATTTGCCATATGAAGCAATGATGCCAGCCGATAGAGAATTTTTCCCATTGATTTTAAAAGGAAAGAAGCTTTTGGTGACGTCATATTATTCTCCATTGCAAAAAGAATTAAAAAGAAAGGTAGAAATAAAGGAGGTAGAATTTCTACCAGAAGATTGAAAAATCGTGAGGTCTTGCCTCACGATTTTTTAATTGTGCGCCGAGTTGGACTCGAACCAACGATACCCAAAGGGTGGGAGATTTACAGTCTCCTGGAATAGCCGCTATCCGATCGGCGCAAATTATTTTCAATTATCAAGTGTCGGTCTATGTGTTTATTGTTTGATGGTTTAATTTCTTCAAAAAACCTTTTCACATCTTTTCTTCTAGTTAGATATAAATTATACCCACTAATACTTGATGGATTATATCTTAACCTTTTTAGCATTATTTGTAAAGATTTAAGTATTGGCAATGATCTGTTACAAAAAGATATTTGGATACCATATTTTAATTTATATACTGATCCATCTGTATCAAAAAATCCTCTTAAAAAAGCTCTTATAAACTCATCTTTATTAAAAATCCATGAAGGTACATTAACTTGGGATTTAACTTTATTTGAGACGAGACCTTTCTTAAATAGCCAGGAGGTTAGATCAACTGAACCAAGATAGACATCTCGATATCCAGTTTTACGGAGTGAAATTTTTGCATCTGTTTTAAATATTTTTTTAATAAGTAGGCTGACATGTTTAGCATATTTTTCCTCTTTATTTCCCAAACTAACAACGATTTGAAAATGACTTATGTGTCCATCCCCGAGCATTATACCAAAAAATTCTGCTAGATCTTCAGAATATTTATTAGGAATTTTTATATTATTTCTCTTCTTTAGATAATTTTTTTTTAAATAAGGAGTCGTTTTTATTTTTAAACGTTTCATTCTTCTAAAAACTGTTGATTCTTTTAGGTTCAAAATTTCTGAAACTTCACGCAAGCTCTTATTCTTTTTGGTATAAAGATAAGAAAGCTCAGAGTGGTATTTAACTTCTTCTTCTTTTGTCCAATGTTTAGCCATTCTTTAAATAATAACAAATTTAATAAAAAACTGCAATTGACTACTCTACCAGAGTTATAAATTTTGAAAATATATTATGACGGAGTATAATAAGTACATATGTCACAGCTTTATAGTAATTCAATTTTTTGGGTAGATATAGAAAAAGTTAAGCCGAATCCTTTTCAGCCTCGTCGTGAGTTTGACGAAGCAAGACTTCGAGACTTAGCAGATTCAATTCGTCAGTATGGAGTCCTTCAACCTCTTGTGGTTTCTCGGATTGAGATAGTAAAAGAAGATCAAGGTATAGCCGTAGAATACGAACTCATCGCAGGGGAGCGTAGACTTCGGGCTTCTAAAATTGCAGGCCTTGATCAAGTACCCGTTATTATTCGTGTAGGGGACGACAATATGGCCAAGCTCGAGCTTGCAATCATTGAGAACTTGCAACGTGAAGATCTGAACGCCGTTGAACGTGCTCGCGCGTTCTTCCGACTTGTAGAAGAATTTAAGTTTACACATACACAGATAGCAGCAAAAGTTGGTAAAAGTCGCGAATACGTTTCCAATACTTTGCGATTACTTGCCTTACCTCAATATATTCTCGATGCTCTTTCTGTCGGCAAAATAAGTGAAGGGCACACTCGTCCTATACTTATGCTAGTAGATCGTCCAGAAGAGCAGGAAGTTTTATTTAAGGAAATAATGTATAAGAAGCTCACAGTGCGTGATGCAGAAAAGATCGCTCGTAAGATTGCATTTGATAAAGTCCGCAAAAAGGAATATATGCAAGACCCTGAGATAAGCGAGATAGAAGGAAAGCTTCAAGAGACACTTGGTACAAGAGTTCATATAGAGAAGAAGGAGAATGGCGGATACATCACGATTGATTTCTTTACCAATGATGACCTCCGAACAATTCTAGACATTATCAAGTCAAAGAATGAAGGCGGTAATCCTCACAAAATGCTCGAGAATTATATTGCTCAAAAAGAATCTATTACAAATGATAAAGATCAGGCACAAGTTTCTGTTGCAGATACAGATAAATCGGCAGTGGATAATCCAGAAAATGATATGAATCTCTTAGATGATCGTACAGGAGAAGAGATCAAGAAAGCTGAAGAAGAAGTAGACTTATACAATATCAAAAATTTCTCAATTTAATTTTTGCCAAATGATAAGAATTTAGATAAGAGGCTATGCTGTTTTAGATATGCATTTATTTCTCTTCTCGCGAGGTTGGTCTTGGCATAATCAAGCCATTTAGAAGATGGATTAGTATTTTTATTTATTTGGATTTCTACTATGTCGTGAGTCTTAAGCTTGGTTCCCAATGCTGCATTTTTCCCATTCACTTTTGCTCCTTGGATGTGATTACCTATATCTGTGTGTATTGCATAAGCAAAATCAATAGGGGAAGAATCTTCAGGGAGATCTATGATGTCGCCCTTAGGAGTAAAGACAAAGATACGATCTTTGAAAAAATTCATTTTGATATGTTCTAAGAATTTCTCAGGCTTGTGCTCTTCCTCATTTTCATTTAATTCTTTGAGTTGATTTACCCATTCTAGATGTTTCGGATCAACTTTTTGGCTTGACCCTTTTTCTTTATAAATAAAATGAGCAGCGATACCATTCTCGGCATTCTGATGCATCTCGTGTGTACGTATCTGGATTTCTACGATTCCTCCTGTTCCCGTAAATATTGTAGTATGAAGGCTTTGATAACCGTTGGCCTTGGGCATTGCGATATAATCTTTTATTCTGTTTGGGACAGGGGTCCACTCACCGTGAATGATACCGAGGATATGATAGCAGTCGGCGACAGTATCTACCATTACACGTAAGGCGATGATGTCATAAATTTTCCCGATATCCATATTGTACTTTTGGAGCTTTCTCCAGAGGGAATATAAGTGCTTTTGTCTATAATCTACTACTGCATTCTTAATATGTGTTTCTTTTATTTTTTCTTTTATTATATCTCGGACTTCAATTAGATATCTTTCTTTGGCATCTTTCTTTTCATTTAATAAATTTTTCACTTCCTCATATTCTTTGGGATAAGCATACTCAAAGGCGGCATCCTCCAAGCGTCCCTTAAGACGTCCCATAGAAAGTCTGTCTGCAAGTGGAGCATAGATTTCTAGAGTCTCAAGAGCGATACGCTTCTGCTTGTCTGGGCGGACGTGTTTTAAGGTTTCAATATTGTGGAGTCTATCGGCAAGCTTGATAGTAAGCACGCGTAAATCTTCGGCCATTGAGACGAAAAATTTTCTCAAATTTTCTACTTTTCTTTCTATGCCTTTATATCTGACTGTTCCTAATTTGGTTACTCCCTTTATAAGAGTGACAATTTCAGTTCCAAACTCTTTTTCTAATTCTTCTTCTGTTACATTCGTATCTTCCATAACATCATGAAGAATTCCCGCGGAAATTGTTTTCGCTTTCATTCCCAGTTCAGCTAGATTTTTAGCTGTGGCGAAAACGTGGTTGAAGTAAGGTTCACCACTTTTACGAAGTTGCCCTTCGTGCGCTTTCTTGGCAAAGTTGTAGGCTCTATTTATTATATCTATATCTTCCTTCTTTAAACCTTCAACTAAGGATAATATTTCGTCAATGTTCTGCTTCATAATATATAAGTATAGCAAAAACTAGCCCCTTAGGGCTAGTTTTTATTATTTTTGATATTTTCTCCAAGTTTATGTGGGTTGTGATTTCTACACATTCTATTGCTACATCTCTCAGGGATTGTTTTCGTACCTTCCATCATTAGTGACCCACAGAGGTCGCAAATATTGCCAGTTGGTTTTGCTTTGATAGCATTCTTGCAATTAGGGTAGTCACTGCAAGAATAGAATATTCCAAAGCGTCCCTTTCGTTCCATCATCTTACCCACTTTACACATAGGACAAATTATATCCGTCATTTTTCTTTTCATTTCTTCTTCGTCTTGTTTTATGAATTTACATTTAGGATATCTTGAGCAAGATATGAATGTGCCCCCGCCGTCTCTTCTCGTTCTTATTACAAGTTTACCTCCACCACTTTTACCTTTCTTGTCGCCACAAGTTGGGCACATCTCTCCAGTTTCTTTTGGTCCTTCAAGTATTCCACCATCTATAGTTCTGGCACCGCTACATTCTGGGTAACGACTGCAAGAATAGAATTTACCCCCACGAGCAAGCTTGACTATCATACTACTCCCACAAAGAGGGCAGAGCATATCCTCGGGTGCTTCTCCCATATTGGTTGCTTTGGCAAGTTTATCTTTTTCTTTGACATCTTTCTGAAATGGTATATAGAAATCTTTCAAAGTTTTCACATACTCTCTTTTGCCATTTGCTATATCATCAAGTTCGTCTTCCATCTCGGCTGTGAAAGTATCACTGATATATTCTCCGAAATTTGTTTCAAGAAAAGTTGAGACGACATCTCCTGTGTCAGTAGGGAATAATGTCTTTCCTTCTTTTTTGACATAACCTCTATCTTCAAGAGTTTTCATAATTGAAGCATAAGTGGAAGGACGACCGATATCACGAGCTTCAAGTTCTTTTACAAGCCCTGCTTCTGTATAGCGGTTTGGTGGCTCTGTGGCTTTCTCGGTACTATTTAATTCTATAAGTTTAAGTTCTTCGCCTACTTTTACTTCTGGAAGCTCTACGTCTTCACCTCGAGCACCAAGGTCACAGATAAGCCACCCAGGAAATAATACACGGGAGCCATTGGCCGTGAAATCAGGGATAGACCCCTCCTCGGTCCTCCCCTTAGCAGGGGAGGAGGAAGAAATATTCGCTGTAATTTTTGTCTTCATTAATTTCGCATCTGACATCTGTGAAGAAACTACTCTTTCCCAAATAAGCTGGTAGAGCTTTTTCTGTTCCTCGTTTATACCTGCATTTATTTGTTCTATATGGGAGGGGCGTATTGCTTCGTGAGCTTCTTGAGCATTCTTAGATTTTGCTTTATATGTATGCTTCTCGGCATATTCTTTACCATACTTTTTCTCTACAAGAGTTATAATTTGATTTTGAGCAACGAGACTTAGATTCGTACTATCAGTACGCATATAAGTGATGTGTCCTGCTTCGTAAAGTTTCTGAGCGACTTGCATAGTACGTGAAGGGGAGAATCCAAGGCGTGTACTTGCTGTCTGCTGAAGAGTAGATGTAGTGAAAGGTGCACGAGGTTGACGCTTCTGTTCACTTGTCTTTAAATCTGTAACATACCATTTTTCTTTATTACCTAAATTCAAGATTTTATCTACAACTTTCTTATCGCGGGGTTCTTCTACGCAAGAGAGATGCAAAACCTCTCCCCCCGCCCTCTCCTTATCAGGTGAGGGAGCTTTGAAAATTCCTTGTATGGTCCAGTATTGCTCTGGAATAAATGCACGGATTTCTCTTTCTCTTTCCATTATGATGCGAAGAGCAGGAGATTGCACGCGCCCAGCCGAGAGTCCATAGCGAACTTTCTTCCAGATGATTCCCGAGAGATCGTACCCGACGAGTCTATCAAGCACACGCCTTGCTTCTTGAGCTTTCACAAGATCAAGATCAATATCACGAGGATTTTTCAAAGCTTCTTCCACTGCTTCTTTGGTAATTTCATAAAAGGCCACACGTTTAATAGGAGCTTTGACTTTTTTGTCTCCATCTAAAAGTTCTTTCAAGTGCCAAGAGATTGCTTCTCCTTCGCGGTCCGGGTCAGTCGCAAGCATTATTTGCGTAGCTTTTTCTCCGAGTTCTTTTAATTCGTGAACAACTTTTTCTTTGCCTTTTGAAATTTCATAACGAGGTACGAATCCGGCAGGAATATCTATTGCGTCTTTATTGGATTTCGGTAAGTCTCTTATGTGTCCCACACTTGCACGTACAGTAAAAGCACCATCCAAGTATTTCTCGATAGTCTTGGCTTTTGATGGTGATTCAACAATTAAAAGTTTCATACCTGTATATTAGTAACACCTTACAAATATTTTTGCAAATATTAAATTTATTTTTTAAATTTTATATCCTCCTAATTTCACCTAATTCTTCTTTAATTAATTCTTTTATTTCCATTATTGAGAGGAGGGCATTGGCGGGGCCGATGGGTAGACCGAGTTCGCGGATGAGGTCGTTGCGCTCCATTGGCTCACGGAGGAGCTCGATGATTTTCATTTCATCACGTCCGCAGTCGGCGTATTTTTCTTTGTCGGACTGCTTTGGTTTTTCAATATTGAATCCTAACGCAAGAAGAATTTCTTCACTATTAGTTACAGGGGTTGCACCCTGTTTGATGAGCCAATTAGTGCCGTTAGAATTAGAAGAGAATGCTGAGCCGGGGACAGCGAGAACATCGCGATTGTAGTCTACCGCCATTCTTGCAGTAATAAGCGTGCCCGATTTTTCTTCAGCTTCTATTATTAGCACAGCTTTTGAAATTCCTGCCATTAAACGATTTCTTTGAGGGAAAAAATATAATTGTGATTTTTCATCTGGTTTCATTTCAGAAATAAGACATCCATTTTTATTTATTATTTCTTGAGCAAGTTTTATGTTTGCTCTGGGATAGAGTACAGAATTATCTAAACCTGAGCCCGGGAAAGAGATAGTAGTGAGGCCTGCTTCAAGTGCAGCACGGTGAGCGATAGTATCTATGCCGATAGCAAGACCTGAGACTATTGCAATAGGGTAGCCCTTTAAACCCCGAATAAGTTTCTCACATATATCTCTACCATAAGAAGTGTATTTACGAGAGCCGACAACTGCCAAATATATCATATCTTCACTTGGAAGTTTACCTCTTATGTATAGAGTCTTCGGTGGTTGAGGGATTTCGTTTAATCCTTCGGGAAATTGTTCAGGTTTTAATTTATATATGTCTTCCATAAATTTTGGTTTTAGCTGTTTGGTTTTTGGTTTATTGGTATTTAAACTTCTAAAAGCAAACACCAAGAAGCAAAAAGCAAACTATTTGTGTATTATATCATTTTTTATTATACTATATATACTATGTTAGACATTAAATTTATACGTGAGAATAAAGATATTATAAAAGAGGGGGCAAAGAAGAAACATATAGAAGTAGATATTGATGCTCTTTTGTCTGCCGACGAGAAGCGTCTAGATCTTCTTTCTCGTGTAGAATTTTTACGAGGGGAGCAGAATAAGATGAATAGCTCTATTGCAACAGAGAGAGATGCTACTATTCGCAGTCAAATGATAAGTGAAATGAAGATTGTGAAAGATGAGCTTATGGGTAAAGAAGAAGAATTGAAAGCTGTAATGACAGAATGGCAAGGACTTATGCTCACTGTTCCAAACGTCCCCGACATGTCAGTCCCCGAAGGAGAGAGTGATGAAGACAATCAAGAAGTAAAAGTTTGGGGAGACAAACCAGTATTTAATTTTGAAGCCAAGGATCATATTGAACTTATGACGAATCTTAAAATGGTGGATTTCGAAAGAGGAGTAAAAGTTCACGGCTTCAGAGGATATTTTTTATTGGGGGATGGAGCACGACTTTCTATGGCCATCTGGAGCTACGCAATGGATTTCTTTTCTAATAAAGGATTTATGCCTATTCTTCCTCCAGTGGTAGTGAATAGGAAAACATTTTTTGGCACAGGTTATCTTCCCCAAGGAGAAGAAGATTTATATAAAACTCAAGATGGAGACTTTCTCGCTGGTACAGCAGAAGTACCTATTATGGGTTTCCATGCTGATGAAATTTTGAAAGAAGAAGAATTACCTAAAAAGTATTTAGGATTTTCGCCTTGTTACAGGCGTGAAGCTGGGAGCCACAGTAAAGATGTGAAAGGTCTAATCCGTGTCAATGAATTTTATAAATGGGAGCAAGTAGTTCTATGTAAAGCTTCTCACACAGAAAGTGTAAAATATCACGAAGAAATAAATCGTAATACAGAAGAATTTATAGAGTCCCTTGGGATTCCTTATCATACAGTTGTAAACTGTGGAGGGGATTTAGGTATGGGGCAAGTGAAGAAGTATGATGTGGAACTTTGGGTTCCAAAGGAGGGTAAGTATCGTGAGATTTCTTCCGCTTCATATTTCCATGATTTTCAAACTCGTCGCTTAAATATTCGCTACAAAGATGAAAATGGCAAGATGAATTATGTTCATTCTCTCAATTGTACAGCTATTCCTACTCCTAGAATATTAGTCTCTATGGTAGAGAATTTTCAACAAGCGGATGGCACGATAAAAGTGCCGACTGTTTTACAGAAATATTTTGGCAAAGATATTATCTCTTAGATAAAGATGAAGGATATCCCTACTCCACCACGAATAGCTCTCATCAAACACAATCGCAAAGTTATGAGGTTGCGTCTCGCTATATTGTTTAGCCTTTTATTTGTTTCTATAATTTTTGCCCTTTCCTATTTTTCTTCATCCCCGAAAATTTTAATCAATAAGGTCACAGTGAGTGGTAATAGTATTATAGATACAAAAGATTTAGAAAATAACGTCAATGAAAAACTATCAGGGAAGTATATGTATCTTTTCGCACGTGCCAACTTTCTAATATATCCACATAAGAAAATTTACATTAGTTTAATTGCAAAATTTCCTAGAATAGAAAAGCTTAAAGTAGAAAGAGAAGGAATGAATACTATACACATAGAAGTCCAAGAGCGTGCTGGCTCATATCTCTACTGCGGATTATCTATCCCTGAGAACAAAAAGGATATTGGAGAAAATTGTTATTTTGTGAATGATGATGGATTAATTTTTGATAAGGCTCCATATTTCTCAGGAGATGTTTATTTCAAATATTATACTAATATAAAAGGAGATGCTGATAATCCATTAGGTTCTCAAATGTTTACCACAGAAAGGTTCCATGAGCTTGTAAGATTTATAGATGGGGTCACGGCCTTAGGGTTTAAGCCAGCCTATCTAGTAATTGATAATAAGGGGATATATTCACTTTATCTTAAATCTACGGGGAGTAACTCTAATCCTAAAATAATTTTCAAAGAAGATAATGATTTGGCAAATATAATAAATAATTTTTCTACCGCTATGAGTAAAAAGGAATTTACCAATGAAATCAAAGGGAAGTATGATACTCTTTCATATATAGACCTAAGATTTAAAAATAAGGTTTTATATAAATTCGAGTAGATAAAAGTTCCGCAGGATTATTAAAATTTTCGCCGCTTTACCCAGAGTACTGGGGCCTACACGGACAAAAATTTTAACAATCCTGCTTCACTATTATGAAAAAATTCTGGGAAAAATTACCAAAGCCTTTCTTTTGTTTAGCACCGATGGCGGATGTCACCGATGTGGCCTTTCGTTGTATGTTTGCCAAGTATGGTAAGCCGGATGTCTCGTGGACAGAATTCGTCTCTGCTGATGGGCTTGTAAGTGAGGGAAGAAAAATTCTTAAATACGATCTTTTGTATACAGAAAAGGAAAGGCCAATAGTGGTCCAACTTTTTTCTTCGCACCCAGCTAAAATGCGTGAAGCTGCGAAGTATGTAGCAGAGCTTGGGTTTGATGGTATAGATATCAATATGGGTTGTCCTGATAAATCTATCGAGAAGCAAGGGGCTGGGGCGGCAATGATGAAAGATCAAAAGTTGGCAGGAGAAATAATCCAAGCTGTAAAAGATGGAATAAAAGATTCAGGCAAGAAAAATATTTCTATCTCTGTGAAAACTCGCATTGGTTATAATAAGAATCAAATAAATGAGTGGATTCCATTTCTACTTTCACAAGATATAGATGCTTTGACTATTCATGCTAGAACTAGGAAAGAGATGTCCAATGTCCCAGCTCGCTTCGAGCATGTGAAAAAAGCAGTAGAGATAAGAAATAAAATTGGAGTGAAGACTAGAATAATAGGGAACGGGGATGTTAGAGATTTGAATCACGGATATGAACTTGCGAAAGAAACTGGATGTGATGGAATAATGATAGGGAGAGCGGTGTTTGGGAATCCTTGGATTTTTTCGCGTCGACCCCTCCGGTCTAACGACCACCTCCCCTTAGCAGGGGAGGAAATAAGGAAAAAATTAAAAGCTATGTTAGAACACACAAAACTTTATGAAAAGCTCTTAGGAAAAGTGAAAAATTTTGCCAATATGAAGAAGCACTTTAAAGCGTATGTGAATGGCTTTGATGGAGCCAAGGAGCTTCGTATAAAGCTTATGGAAGCAGAGAATTTCAAGGAAGTTAGAGATATTGTGGATAACTTTCTTGTTTAAATAGATTTGTGATATAATCTCCCTAATGTATATAAATACAAAAAAGGCCAAAGAAGGAATCAATTTTTACGTATTTTTATCGTTTCTAATTAAAGCTCCGTACAAAGGAGTTTTTATTTTGTTAAATTATCTAAATAAAAATTTATGCAGGATAAATTAATCTTACAAGACGGAAGCGAAATGGAAGGGAAGAGTTTCGGGAGAGAGAAATCTGTCTCAGGTGAAGTAGTCTTTGCAACAGGGATGGTAGGTTATCCGGAAGCTCTCACTGATCCGTCATTTCGTGGGCAGATATTAGTTTTAACTTTTCCATTAATAGGGAATTATGGTGTGCCCCCAAAAGAAAAATGGGAATCAAATAAAATTCAAGTTAAAGGATTAATTGTATCTAATTACATAGATACACCCTCACATCATGAATCCAAACAAACCTTAAGTGATTGGTTGAAAATTGAAGGCATTCCTGCACTTGAAATAAAAGATACAAGAGATCTAACTAAAAAATTAAGAACGAAAGGTACGATGCTTGGTATTATGTCTTATGGCAAAGACAAAGTAAACTTTGAAGATCCAAATATTAGAAACTTGGTGGCGGAAGTTTCTACTCCGAAATTATGGCAAGTAGGTGATAAAGAGGAGACAGTCGTCGTCATAGATTGTGGTGTCAAATTAAATATTGTTCGAAGATTAACCAATCTGGGATTGAAGGTAGTAGTCGTCCCTTGGAATACTGATGTTACGAAATTACAGTTTCCATTTTCGGCTGTAATTATTTCTAATGGTCCTGGCGATCCTAAAAAAGTAAAACAAACAATTTTAAATGTTAAGAAAATTATTAAAAAGGAAATACCAATATTAGGAATTTGTCTTGGCAATCAGATACTTGCTCTGGCTTGTGGAGCTACTACATATAAGCTTAAATTTGGGCATAGAAGTCAGAATCAACCAGTTGTCTTGTCTGGTACGAATCAATGCTATCTGACGACGCAAAATCATGGCTTTGCGGTTAGAACTATCCCAAAAGGGTTTAAAGAGTGGTTTATCAATGCCAATGATAATACAAATGAAGGGATTATTCATGACACTTTACCATTTATGTCGGTGCAATTTCATCCAGAAAGTTCCCCTGGGCCACTTGATACCGACTGGATATTTGATTTCTTTTTGAAGAAGGCCAAAATAATAATTAAAAAATAATTTATGAAAATAACAACACATAAGAAAATTTTGGTTCTTGGCTCTGGAGCACTTAAGATTGGTGAAGCTGGAGAATTTGATTATAGTGGTAGTCAGGCTATTAAAGCCCTGAAAGAAGAAAAAATAAAAGTTATTCTTGTGAATCCAAATATTGCAACTTTTCAAACTTCTAAAAATCTTGCAGATGAAGTTTACTTCTTGCCAATCAATGACTACTTTGTAGAACGTGTTATTGAAAAGGAAAGACCAGATGGCATTGTCCTTTCTTTTGGTGGTCAGACTGCTCTTAATTGTGGTTTAGAATTAGAGAGAAAAGGCATTTTAAAAAAATATAATATCCAAGTTTTAGGTTCTCCCGTAAAGTCTATTCTTCTTACAGAAGACCGCCAACTTTTCGCAGAACATTTACGAGGGCTTGGCATCAAAGTTCCACCAAGTGGAGCGGCCACATCATTACGGGAAGCAATAGTAATTGCAAAGAGAATTGGTTTCCCGCTTATGGTCCGCGCAGCTTTTGCTCTCGGTGGGCAGAAATCAGGGATAGCTTCAAACATAGATGAATTAAAAAAGATCGTCAAGGGAGCTTTGGCCATTTCCAATCAAGTATTAATAGAGAAGTATCTCCATCATTTTAAAGAAATAGAGTATGAAGTTGTGAGAGATAAGTTTGATAATACCGTGACTGTTTGTAATATGGAAAATTTTGATCCTTTGGGTATCCATACAGGGGACTCAATAGTTATTGCTCCTAGTCAGACTCTTTCCAATGAAGAATATCATAAGCTCCGAGAGATAAGTATTCAGATTGTAAAAAGTCTTAATATTGTAGGTGAATGTAATGTCCAATATGCTCTCAATCCCAATCCTAAGAATAATGAATTTGATTATTATGTCATTGAAGTTAATGCTAGACTTTCTCGTTCGAGTGCTTTGGCTTCTAAGGCTACTGGTTATCCGCTTGCTTATGTTGCTGCCAAATTAGCGCTTGGTAAAAGTTTACTTGAAATAAAGAATAAAATTACACAAGTGACGCAGAGCTTTTTTGAGCCGGCTCTTGATTATGTCGTGGTGAAAATGCCTCGTTGGGATCTCGAGAAATTTACAGGCGTAGAAGAATGTATCGGTAGTGCGATGAAGTCTGTAGGTGAGGTTATGGCTATTGGTAGAAATTTTGAAGAAGCATTACAGAAAGCAGTGCGAATGCAGTCAGGCCAGATTGAAAGCGTCACAGATAATGGCTTTACCAATGGGAAAGAATTGAATACATTTTTGACGACGCCAACTCCAAAGCGTTTATTTGCTATCGCTTTATCTATGAAAAATGGCGTATCGGTGGATCATATTCACTCTATAACTGGTATTGATAAATGGTTCTTGTATAGAATTCTTGCTATTGTTTCAGCGGAGAAAGATTTTGCAAAAAGTAAAATACTTAATAAAGAAATTCTTCTATCGCTTAAACAAATGGGATTTTCTGACAAGAAGATTGGGCAACTGTCTCTTAAAACTGAATTTGATATTCGCAAAATACGAAAAAGTCTAGGGATTCTGCCTTCTATTTTTCAGATTGATACACTGGCCGGAGAATTTCCAGCGAAAACCAATTATTTATATCTTACATATCACGGTCATCATAATGATGTTTTACCACTTGGGAAAGATTCCATTGCTGTTCTTGGTAGTGGTCCATATCATATAGGATCTAGTGTAGAATTTGATTGGTCTTGTATCCACGCGGCGAGGGCACTCAAGAAACACAAGAAGCAATCAATCATTGTGAATTGTAATCCTGAAACAGTTTCTACAGATTATGATATGTCGGATCGTCTTTATTTTGAAAATATATCATTTGAAACAGTTTCTGATATTTATGAATTTGAAAAAGCGTATGGAGTTATCATCTCTGTGGGAGGACAGCGTCCCAATAATCTTGCCAAGAAACTTTCAAAAGAAGGATTTAATATCCTAGGAACGAAAGCTTCCAATATTGATAGAGCCGAAGATCGCAATTTATTCTCAGCACTTCTTGATAAGCTTGATATACTTCAACCTAAGTGGCAAAGTTTCTCAAGTATAAAAGAGGCAGAAAAGTTTGTAGAGGAAGAAGGCTTCCCACTATTAGTTCGTCCCTCATACGTATTATCTGGTTCTGCGATGAGAGTATGTTATAACAAAATGGAGTTAACTAATTTCGTTGGCAAAGCTGCCAAGCTTTCTCCGGAATATCCAGTGACTATTTCTAAGTTTATTGAGAATGCCAAAGAACTTGAATTTGATGCTATCGCCCAAAAAGGCAAGATAATGGTTTATGGGATTTCAGAACACGTAGAGAATGCTGGAGTGCATTCAGGGGATGCGACTATCGTTTATCCGACACAGCGTGTCTATGCTTCTACTGAATTTCAATTAAGAACTATTTCAAAAAAGATTGCAGAAGAGCTTCATATCACTGGACCGTTCAATATTCAATTCTTGGTGAAGAATAATCAGCCGTATGTTATTGAAGTGAATCTAAGAGCTAGCCGTACATTCCCATTCATTTCAAAAGCTATGGATGTTAATTTCCCAGAGCTTGCAGTTGATAGCTTCTTGGGATGTGCAATTCCACATACATTTATTTATCCCAGAAGTGTAGTAGTAAAATCATCACAATTTTCCTTTTCTCGTTTATTAGGAGCTGACCCTATTCTTCGCGTGGAGATGTCTTCTACTGGGGAAGTGGCTTGCTTTGGCAAGGATTACGACGATGCATTATTGAAATCTATCTTAAGTGCCAATAAATTTGATTTCAAAACAAAGGCTATTCTTTTATCTCTCGGAGGTCCAGTAAATAAAGCGAAATTTTTAGAAAGTGCTCAAATAATATGCAATCTTGGATATACTATTTATGCGACTGATACGACCGCATTATTCTTGAAAGATAATAAAATTCCTTGTCGTACTGTACGTAAAGCATTTGAGAAATCACCCAACGTACTAGATACCATTTATGGTAAAAAGGTAGCCTTTGTGGTAAATTTAAGTAGAGGAAAGACAGAATTAAAAGAAAGTAAGATAAAACGTTTGGTCACTGATGGTTTCAATGTCCGTCGAGCTGCCGTCGATAATCAGATTCCACTTTTTACGGATTTGAATCTGGCTCGTGCTTTTATCAAAGCCTTATCTATCTACTCTGTTTCTGATCTGGAAATAAAATCTTATCGAGAATATTTATAATCTAAATAATATTATGATCAACATACTTTCTACAAAACAATTCAACAAAGATGACATAGAGTCTATTCTGTCGCGGGCTTCTATAATGGAAAAGGATTTAAAAGAGGGGACTGTTAAGAAATTATTATCTGATAAAGTTATCGCTTGTGTTTTCTTTGAGCCATCTACTCGTACTCGTTTATCATTTGAGACTGCCGCTATTCGCTTGGGAGCCAATGTCATCTCTGTGGAAAATGCCGAAGTCAGTTCCTCAGCATTTAAAGGCGAGAGTATAGAAGATACCACTCGTATGCTTTCTTGTTATGCGGACGCTATTGTTATGCGTCATCATAAAGCTCTGGCAGCAGAAGTAGCGGCTAGCGTCTCTACCAAGCCAATCTTAAATGCTGGTGATGGTGCCAATCAGCATCCCTCACAAGCACTACTTGATGTATATACTATCAAGAAAGAGCATGGACGCCTTGATAATCTATCTATTGCATTTGTCGGTGATTTGAAGAATAGCCGTCCGCTTCATTCTCTAATGCCAATCTTTATGTTTTATCCAAACAATACATTTTATTTTATTTCTCCCAAAGAACTTGTGATTTCTGAAGAGTTAAGAGGGGAATTGAAAGACAAGAATATCAAATTTGTTGAATCACAAAATTTAGAGGAAACATTGCCGAAAGTAGATGTGCTTTATATGACACGTGTCCAGAAAGAAAGATTTACAAATATAGAAGATTATGAAAAAGTGAAAGACTCTTTCTTACTTAAAAAGGAACATTTGGAATTAATGAAGAAAGAATCCATAATACTTCATCCCTTGCCAAGAGTGAATGAAATAGATAAAGAGATTGATAATGACCACAGAGCCTGCTATTTCCGTGAAGCTCAAAATGGTCTCTATGTCCGTATGGCACTCTATCTTTATGTTTTTGGACTTTAAATAAATCTAAGGAAGTCCGACTTCCTTAATTTTGCATCATATGATAATATATAGAATATGTCCATAAGAAAAGACAATCTAGTTTCTGGAGAAATTTATCATATCTATAATAGGGGAGTAGATAAGC
>Ga0172379_10001721_pt1 | contig 42260 bp, 39 predicted proteins | sample GrowelOW334metaG_FD_119756 | JGI IMG/M metagenome (GOLD analysis project Ga0172379, IMG submission 119756) | Groundwater microbial communities from an aquifer near a municipal landfill in Southern Ontario, Canada - Groundwater well OW334 metaG | ecosystem: Environmental > Aquatic > Deep... | reverse complement strand
CCGGCTCTACGGTCTCTTTCCGCTTTTTATAAATGGCTCGTCCTTCACTGGTTTTCAGGCGGTACGCCATCTTTTCCTTGACCGTGGCACCGGGCGGCGGCGGAGCCGGTTCGGCTTTTTTCAACAAGTCAGCTATAGTGCGGTGGTGACCTTGCTTTTCCACCGCACAGTAGACTGCCGGGCCGTTGCCGTCAGCGTCAGTCTCTACGTCGAGAACGGCAGCTTCGCTGAAATATCCGGTGTCGGCGCAACCGTGCTGATGCCGCGCACCGTCGGATCGACGCTCGCTACGCATGGTTTCAACTCAAGTTTGTCGTTGGCATGGTCAGTAACATATCCGCCGAGAATCAACATGCTGCCTTCGGTATCCACCGCAGCCTGGGCATTATACGCCTGCTCGAAATGCTGGCCGCTGCCGGCTTTCATAATCCGGCTTTCCTCGTCGGTGAAATTGAACTGCATATCGTCCGGCGGAGTGGCGGACGGCGGTTGCGGGTCATTGCCTCTCGGCTTTTTGCCGTTCTTGCGCTGCTCGTCACGGACGGCCTTTTTCGACTCGTATTCACGCTGTTTTTCCTGTTTCGCCTCTTCGTAACGTTCCTCGATAATACTCCGGGCACGCTCCAGCGCTGCCTTGCGGTCGCTGCGCCGCTTGATCTCGTCAGGCAGGGTCAGCCCGTCTTCCAGCGGAGTGTTATCGGCTTCTTCGCCTTTGCGGATTAGTTCATCTATTTCCAACTCAAGTTGCTCAATCATTTCTCCCGCACGTTTATAGCTGACCGCCGAATGTTTGCTGGCGTTGGCCTTGAGCTTCGTGCCATCGACACTGATGCCGCCTACTTTTTTCAGATGACCAAGTTCACGGGCCACCAGTAATACTTTGGTAAACGCCTCTTTGAACGCCGCTTGGTTTTTCAGACGGAACACGCAAATGGTGTCGTGGTCTGGGTGCAGATCGCCCCCGCAGATGTAGCGCACCGCTACGTCATGATGCGTCGCCAACTCTATTTCACGCGACGAAAAACGCCCTGTCGCATAACAGTAAATCAGCAGCGACAACAGCATTTTCGGCGGATACTGCGCACTTCCGCTGCCACGTTCGTTGATCTCAAAATTATGCACATCAAGCACATCAACCGTATCCACTATGAAATGCACCATGCTGTCTTCAGGCAGCCATTCCCTCAGGTCTGGCGGAAACATCATCGGCGTGTCCCGGTCAACATTCACAAACTTCGCTGCCATCGTCAATCCTTTTTGATCGTAATATATCACTACGAAATTTTCATGCCATAGCTCTTCCGGGAAAAGTCCGACAGGCTGCTAGGCAGTGAAAATACCGAAAAGGGAATTTGATCCAGAAGATTCTTTACTGACGAACAACACAAGCGCACTATAGCATAATTATGTTCCCATAATATGTAATTATTAAACACCACGTACAATGTATTCCAGTAATTAAAATATCATCTGCCTCCGTAAGCGTCCAGCCAGCTCCATCTGTTGTTTTGTTTTCCCGCCGAGTAAATTATCCTTCAACAATAACCAGGAGGATATTTTATGGTCAAACTCGGAATTGTCTGGCGCCGGTGGCAGCGTGCGTTGTCGGGATACTGGAACAGCGGTCTTTCTTTTGCGGAGTACTGCCGGATACATGATTTGAAATTGAAAGCGGCTTCAAGATGGCGCATCCGGCTTCGCCCTGATTTTTCCGTTTCAGAATCCCCTTTGGAAATTGTTCATCTGCCCGTGCCGTCTACCCTGCAGTCTGCGCCGGAGCGCCATCGCGTTGGCAGTTCCGGCATCAAACTTGAATTTGGCCGCATTGGCATCAGTCTTGATACGGATTTCAATGTTGAAGCGTTGCAGCGCGTCCTGGCTGTGCTGGAGGTGCGCTGATGCTGCCATTATCCGGAGCCGTGAAAATCTATTACTGCCGGACGCCGGTCAATTTGCACAAGTCATTCGACGGCCTGGCGGGAGCGGTCCACCAGTATCTGCTCGGCGATCCGCTTTCGGGTCATTTATTTGTGTTTTTCAACCGTGCTTTCAATCTGGTGAAAATTATTTACTGGGATCGTGACGGCTATGCGGTATGGAGCAAACGCCTGTCGCAGGGACGCTTCAATATTCCGCAGTCAGCCGACGGCAAAATCGAGTTGGACAGTCGTGAACTTTATGCGATTTTATCCGGTATCAAACCGAAGCGTTATTATAAGCGTTTTTCTTTGTAAAAACATGCATTTTCAGGTGAAAAATCCTGCTTTCATGCTATCTTTAAAGCATGGTAGATAATGTAACAATTGAATACGATGAAGCGTTGAAAATGATCCGGCGACAAGCCGAGATCATCGAAAAACTCACCGTGCAGATCGCCTGGTTCCAACGCCAGCTTTTCGGCGCGAAATCCGAGAAGTTCGTGCCGGTGCCGGAAGGCACCGCGCTGCTTCCCGGTTTTGAAGCTGTCCCGGAAGCGGCGCCTGCGGAGGCCGCACTGCATGTCGAATCCCATGAGCGCAAGCCGCGCGAAAAATTCGGATGGAACGAAATTCCGGCGGATCTGCCGCGAGAAGAAGTGGTGATAGATATTCCGGAAGAGGACCGCGTCGGCATGGAACTGATCGGTTATGAAATCAGCGAACGGGTAGCCCGACGCGAGACCCGGTTCTTTGTCAAGGTCATCAAGCGGGCGAAATATGCCGACAAAGCGGATGCAACCCGCGGCGTGATTACCGCACCGGCCGCCGGAGACTTTCTGGATTCAATCAGCGGCAAAACCAAATTTGACATTTCGTTTATCAGCGGCGTAATATCCGACAAGGTGGAAAACCATCTGCCGTTATACCGCCAGGCTGAAATCATGAAACGTGAAGGACTCCCGATCCACCGTTCCAGCCTGTGCAGCCTGTTCTCAGGAGCGGCACAGCAGCTTAAAGTCTTTTGGGAACGGATGGACGAGCTGCTGATGCAGCGGGAAATCATCCATGCAGATGAAACCCCGGTAAACATGCTTGACCCCGGAAAAGGAAAATGTAAAAAAGCCTATCTGTGGTGCGGAATGAGCGGAATTGGTCCGCCGCTGGCGGTATTTCATTTCGCCCTGTCACGATCACAAGCTGCCGCTGAAAAACTTTTCGGCAGTTACTCCGGAACAATCATCCGGGACGCATACGCCGGCTACGACAAACTCGATGCTGATTTCGCGGCATGCTGGGCGCATGTGCGCCGCAAGTTCCTTGACGTTTTCAACTCCGGATATGCAAAAGCGGAACCGGAACTCAAGTTAATCCGCAATCTTTATCAGATTGAAGCCGAAGCCAAACTGCGGGCGGAAAAGAAAAACACGGAAACTGCACTTTTCCAGGAACGGAAAGTCGCGCGCCGCGCTTCCGCCAAACTGGTCAAAGAGTTTTTTGACATATGCCGGAAACATATTGAAAACGAAGTTCCGTCATCCCCGCTGTACAATGCGATAAATTACACATTGAAGCTGGAAGAGCAGCTCTCGCTGTTTTTGAAAAATCCGAAATTGAACATTGACAACAATCCGGCGGAAAACGCGATCCGCCCAATCGCGCTCGGACGCAAAAACTGGCTGTTCGCCGGCAGCGAACCCGGCGGCCAGCATCTGGCGATCATGCAAAGTATGGCGGCTACCTGCAAGGCGAACAACATCAACTTCTGCACATGGATGGAAGATGTTCTTGTCCGGATCAGTACCACTCCCGCCTCTGCAATCGACACTCTCCTGCCGCATTTTTGGAAACCGGAAGTAAAATAACATCCGGTACTTTCAAGATGTGGCTGGCTGGATGCTTACCGGAAAAGTGAATATTAAAAGCAGTGAAGCATTTAGTAGCCATTCAAAAATAACCTTTACATCTTCGCGATTCTCCCGGATTCATTTATTGTCGTCGTTTTTTTTCGGTTTGGCCTGCGGCGGCCTGCTGATATCGGCCAGAAAATTGGCTTTGAGTTGCGCCTTGCCGTTAGGCAGTTGCATTTTAGCGCTTGCAGGCGCTGCCGGCTGCTGTTCATGTTTCGGCGGCATGTGAACAATAATTGGTTCTTCCGCGATATCCACTTTGAAGGCGGTTCCGCAAGAGGTGCATGTAAATTCAAAGGCAGATTTAGTTTCATCTGCGATTTTAAACTTCTGTCCGCAATTGGCGCATACGAATTTCATCAGAAAACATCCCGGATTGTTATTCCATCTGCCACCGCAATTAATATATTAAGATAACTATATCTGTCATAAATTCAAGGCAGAGTATGATTTCCGGATTATTGCCCGGAAAATCCCGGACGCAGGCTAAGCTTTACTTCCGCTTCGGAGAGAAAACGCCATTTCCCGGATTCAAGCTCCCCCAGCTTTAATGCGCCCACACTGATTCTTTGCAGTGAAACGGTTTTTCTGCCGGCGGCCGCGATCATGCGGCGGATTTCGCGTTTTTTTCCCTCATTCAAAATAAAACGATAGAGGCAACTGCCGATTTCTTCGATCTTCCGCGGCAGCAGCCTTTCGCCATCGTCAATAATGCCCTGCCGCAAACGGTCCAGTTCGTCTGCCTGGATTGCAGTGTCTGTTTTTACCAGATAAGTTTTGAAGATTTCGTACCGCGGGTGACTAAGCTGCATGGCGTAATCGCCATCGTTCGTGATAATCAGCAGCCCTTCGCTGTCTTTGTCCAGCCGCCCGGCCGAAAACAGCCGGATACCGTCAATCTCCACAAGATCAAAGGCCCTTTTTTCGGCATGCGGATCATCATTTGTGCAGACATATCCCCGGGGTTTATTCAGCATGATATAAATACGCTGTTCGATCCGGACGGGGCGTCCGTCATAAACAACTTTATCGGCGGCATTAACCCGGCAACCCGGCTCCGTCACGGTTTGACCGTTTATCTGAACGAGTCCCGCTTTCACAATATCGGCGCATTTCCGGCGGGACGCGATTCCGGACAGACTGAGAAAACGGCTGAGATTAAATGTGTTTTCTTCCATATTCTGAAGATTTATGTTTTTTTCAGTCATTCTTTTGTATTTTACTGTAACAATGATGTTGATTTTAACGACGTAGTAATATACGGTTAAAATTACCGGGGGCATTACAGGAATGATTAAAAATATGCAAAAAAAAGACGAATCGCGCTTGAAAGATTCAAACACATGTTTTAATCTAATGAATGAAACAATTGTTTAACCAGGTCTGGCTTCAGTTGTAAATGCCGGGCATATATTAATTTACACAGTAACTAAAAAAGAAATTGTAAGAGAAATGACGGAAAATGTAAACAGCGGCAAGCTGTATATAGTATCAACTCCAATCGGCAATCTGGAGGATATCACGCTGCGGGCGTTGCGGGTTCTGAAAGAATCAGACCTGATCGCGGCGGAGGATACCCGCCATACCCGTATTCTGCTCAAGCACTACCAGATATCCACGCGGCTGATCAGTTATCACGCGTTCAACGAACATCGCAAAACAGCGGAGCTGCTTGAACAGATCAGCGGCGGAATGAAGGTGGCGGTGGTTTCAGATGCCGGGACTCCCGGTATCGCAGACCCCGGCTTCCTGTTTGTCAGAGAAGCGGTAAAAGCCGGAATTGAGCCGGAAATCATTCCCGGAGTCTCTTCCCTGACTTTCGCCGCCGTTGCGTCCGGGCTGCCAATCGACAAATTTATTTTCTACGGGTTTCTGCCCGTAAAATCCGGACGCCGGGGCGAAGCGATAAAGCAAATTGCCGCGGAGACTAAAACCTGCGTGATTTTTGAATCGCCGCACCGGATGGAGAAACTGCTTAATGAAATCAACGCCGGAATCGGCGCGGAGACTAAGGTTGCGGTAGTACGCGAGGCGACAAAAATGTTTGAGGAAGTAACTCGCGGCCCGGTCTCGGAGGTTATTCAAAAAACTTCCGGGCGCAAGTGGAAAGGAGAATGTGTTCTCGTCGTCTCTCCGTGTTCTGCAATAGAGTGATTATTTGGTCCTTATATATTTGAAAATATGGTCTTTTCGCTATAAATTATAATTTTAGCTTTAAGCAGGTCTTTAAACGTTTTTTAAAATGATTGAGAGCTGGAGTCTTTTTAAAATGAAATTGATGTGGAAAAGTTTTTCTCTTGCGGCTGTAATAATCACGGCCGGAGGGTGTTATAACTATACCCCGCCGCCGGTTGCCACGGAAAATGATATTTATACGGCCAGGCAGAAAGATGCCAGCGAAGAGCTTCTGGTAAATATTAAAGTGCTTTCGCTTCCGGACGCGCAGAAAATTTCCGTAAAGAACAATCCTAATTATATTTCGGTATATCATGCCGTCAATGCCGCCAGAATGCGTTATTATCAGTCATTGGGAGCTTATTTCCCGACAATAACGTCCAATTTTAACGGCGGACTGGCTAACAACCAGTATACTGGTCAGGTAAATACCAATTATCCGACCACCAACAGCCTTACCACCAGCACCAGCCTTAACGCCAACTGGCTGTTGTTTGACGGTTTCATCAGAGAGATGAACGTCTCGATTGCAAAATATCTGGCAGACAACAAAAGACAATTGGAAGAGAATGCCCGGCGTATTCTGCTGAACAGCGTGGCAAGCGCCTACAATGATATTCTGCTGGCTATCGAGCAGCAGCGCATCGCCCGCGCGGACATGGAATTCCAGCTTAAAAACTTGAAAGAAACTCAGCTTAAATACCAGGCCGGGGCGGTTCCGCTTAGCGATGTACTTAACTTCAAAATTCTGAATAATACTGCTACAGGCAGCCAGATTGCCGCCGAATACCGTTATAATATCGCGGTTTACTCGCTTTCCGCGCTAATGGGTATTCCTACGGCTAAACTCCCGCCTTACATCAAGTTTCCGCCGATTAATCCGGATACCGACGAACACCTTACATCCGTCGATGTATATCTGGATACCGCACTGAACAACCGTCCGGACCTGAAATCATTCCGCGACCTGGTTAAGGTCGCCCAGTATGGAGTATACAGAAGTTACGGTGCTTATTCGCCGGCTGTTTCCGCCTATGGCACTCTTGATTACGGAACCACTTTGACCCGTTACGGCAGCGGAAACGGCGGAATCAACCACACCTATTATAATAATCCGGGGTCTGAAGTTGGCATCCAGGCTGAATGGCTGATGTTCGACGGCCTGAAACGGGAAAATATCGTCCGGGAATTCAAGGCGGAACTGTCCAGGGCCAAATTCGAAGCGGCGTCCTCCTGGATTTCCATTATTCAGGAAGTCCGCGGCGCATATGATAATTATGTCCAGAACATCAAGCAGGCAAAATTGTATGAAAAAACATTGCTGCTGGTCAATAAACAGCGCGATCTGGTCGAAGAGGAGTATAGAGCCGGAAATACGGAGCTGACCCGCCTGAATGAAGCACAGCGTAATGTGGTAGAGGCGGACACCAATCTGGTTCAGGCGCTGGTCAACGTCAGAAAAGCAAGAGCGCAGCTCGACGCCTCCACCAATACCAATACCACCGGCTCTGTTTATACCGACGGCAACTCGTCGATCGAGTATTAATTTACAGAGACAATATAATCCGCATCCGTTTGGCTGATGCGGCATACTTTTAATTTTTAAAGAGGTTTCTCTATGGACACAGTAGTGCGATTCGCGCCGTCACCAACCGGACAGGTGCATATCGGCAATATCAGGACTGCAATCTTCAACTGGCTTTTCGCCCGTCATTGCGGCGGCAGATTTTTGCTGCGGATCGAAGATACCGACCTTGAACGGTCCACCCGTCAGGCGATAGACACATTACTGCAGTGCATGGACTGGCTGGCCCTGAGTTTCGACGGCGAGATCATGTATCAGACCAGCCAGCGGGAAGCGCATATAAACGCCGCCAATCAGATGATCGCCAAGGGACTGGCCTATGCGGCTCCCCCCCCGGAAGGCGGACTGTCTCCGATATTCTTCCGCATTCCCTGGGACTGCCGGGATTTTGCGGCAATCCGCGACGTCGGGCCGGCGGAACTTGAGCTTCATCCTGAAACACCCGTCAAAATTGATTTTACCGGCGTCAGTTTTTCCACCGTCAGCAAAAAAGGCGCGCCGATGCCTGCCGCCGCATGCCTTGCCGGATTCCGTCAAATGAAACTTTATGACAGCAAAGGCAATGTTGTTTTTGAGCTGGAAAAGGAGATTGACGGCATTATCCGCGACAAACAGCCTTTCACTTTAAACAGTTGCGTCAAAATGACGTTCATGCGCCGGGAGATTTTTTATAAAGACATTATCAAGGGCGAATTGTCCAAGCCGCTTGACGGCATTAAAGACCTGATCATGGTCCGCAGTGACGGTTCCCCGGTATTCCACCTGGCCAATGTCGTTGATGACGTTACACAGAATGTCACGCATATCATTCGCGGTGACGACCATGTGGAAAACACTTACCGTCATATCATGCTTTTCTACGCGCTTGGCCGCAAACCGCCGGAATATGCTCATCTGCCGATGATCGTCAACAGTTCAGGCAAACCGTACAGCAAGCGCGACGGTGACGCTTTTGTCGGCGATTTCAGGGAAAAAGGGTTTCTAGCCGAAGCGCTGTTCAACTATCTGGCCCTGCTGGGCTGGTCGCCCGGCGATGACCGCGAAAAAATGACGAAACAGGAAATGATCGAAGCCTTTACGCTGGAAAGGGTCAAAAGCGCACCCGCCCAGTTGGACAGCAACAAACTGTTGAACATGAACGGGGCCTATATCGCGGAAATGCCTTTTGAAAAATTCGTCGATTATGCCGGAAATTATGCCGGAAACTTTAGTAAAGATGTGAAATTTGAACAAGTTGCCCGGTTGATGCAGTCACGGGTCAAACAATTCGGACAAGTCGCAACCTGGAAGTACTTTTTCTCCGATGATTTTCCCGTCGACGAGAAGGTTTTCAAGAAACAATTGGCTTCCGCTGAAGCCAGAGCCGCTCTCGGCTTCCTTGCCGGGGAACTGAACAGCCGCAGCGAGTTGACAAAAGAATGGCTGCATGGTATAATCTCTAAAGCCGAAGAGAACTTCGGAATAGCGCATGGCAAACTTTTCCAGCCGCTCCGGCTGACGGTCAGCGGCGCGGCCGGCGGCGCTGAACTGGATGAAACGATAATGCTGATCGGCGGCAGCCGCTGCGCGGCACGCATCTCACGTTCATTGGAAATCTATCAGAAGGAAGCCTCGCCCGGAGAGTAAATATGATTTTCCGAAAGAAAAAACAGTATACCGTCTATACTTACGGAGCTCCGGTTTTGAAAAAGCTGGCAGAACCGGTGGACAGAATTGACGGCAACATCCTGGAAATAGGCAATGAAATGCTCCAGGCCGTGGCTGTTTTTGAAGGTATCGGCCTGGCGGCGCCGCAAATCGGCATCAGCCTGAAAATGATGGCGCTGAATCTGCCGACAGACCCGGATGACGGGGCGGAACTCGCAAACTCGCCCGGGGAAGCGGCTTTACTGCCGCGTATGCCGTTCGTGCTCATCAATCCGGAAATAATTTCTTTCAGCGGTGCTTTTTGCATCAGAAACGAGGGCTGTCTGAGCGTTCCGGAAATCTATGCCCCGGTCATCAGGCCTTTGAGCATCAGAATGCGCGGCGTCACGCTGGCGGGAGAAGTCGTAGACTTCGAATGCGGGGGACTCCTCGGACGATGTATCCAGCATGAAATGGACCATCTTGAAGGCACGCTTTTCGTGGACAGGCTCACTCCCGACGAATTCGCAATAATTGAACCGGAACTTAAAGCGCTGGAAAAAGCCGGCGGCAAAAACGAGTTTAAAAAGAAGATATCCGGTTAACTGAACAATTTAAGAACAGGATCGCCGATGAGTTTTTTCAATACACTGTCCGGAGTGTGCAAAGGAACGGAAATATTCCTGCAATTGTTCAGGCTTTCCCCCTGGAAAGCGCTGTGGCATCTGCTGATCCTGACAACGCTTTGCGCAATTTTTATTACTACGGCAAAAACTTTTCCGCTGTATAAGGACATTGACATTGCCTGCGATACAATTACTGAACAGTTTGGCCGGATCAAATTTACCGACAAGGGTATTCTGCCTTCCGTCGAGCCGGAAAAGGCCAGAGTTGTTCAGCTTACAGAGATTGCGACCGTTGCTTATATTCCTGACCTTCAAACCGCGCCGCTTCCTGATTTTGACCACGAAAGCACCAGAGGGGTATTCTGGTCTCCGGGAATTGTTGCCGGATGGTATAAAACCGACGCGAATGAGTATCTGCTGATTCCGCTGATATATGCACCGGAAAAGGCCAGAATATCCACCAGGCCGTTTCAAAAAGATGCGATCATGGCGTATTTAAAAGAAAATTCGTCCGTCGGCAATCCGCTCGGACTGCCTTTCAGTTCGGTAAGTGCCGCGGATAGGAAGATTCCGGTAAAAATTTGCGTCACGCTCATTACTTTTGGCCTGCAATTTATTCAAATTCTGTTTCAGACCATCGTTTTGACCTCCCTTTTTACCATGATTTTCAATCTGGTCGGAAGCCGCAATTTTAAAATTTTAAAGTTCAGGAATATTTTTGTTACCGCAATTTACGCCGGCTTCCCGGCAATCATTATCGCATCGTTTTTTCCGGCATTCGATTTGCCGCTGGACTTTAACACGGTTTACATTTTCTGTTTCGCGGTATATTTTATCTATATCATGTCCAGACTGGAGCGGGATTTATCCGGAGAAAAACCGGAAGCGCCGGCGGATGATGACTTTATGTAAAACAATTAAATTAAGGCTATGAGGAACTGATATGGAAAAAAACGATTTCTGCCGGACTCCGGTATGGTATCCAGTGCTGGCCGGACATACCTTTTTGACCACGTTCGTCAAGCTTCATGACAACGAAATCAAATCCCTGGCCGATGGCGAGGCGGAAGGGAAAAATGTCGCCGATGTCATCAGCCGGATGCGGATGCCGATGAATTCCATCCCCGGAAACTGCTTTGTTTCAGTAGACACCGTCTCCCCGACCGACACTGAACGCTTCAGAGACAAGCGCGGCGCGGTATTTTCCCCGGAAAGCGCCTGGAAATTCCTTGCCAAAAGCCAGAAAGTCCGCAATGCCGCCGCTGCCGGGATGGTTGAATATGTGTGCATCCGTCCATTCCGCCGGATGAATCAAACCCGTGAATTCCGCCTGTTCATTTATGACGGCAAGCTTTCCGCCATGAGCCAGTACTGGCTTATCCGGCACTTCCGCCGACTCGAAGGCATCAAGAAAAACCTGTGGAAAAAAGCCGAGCGCTTCTTTGAAAAAGTCGCCTGGGCGCTGCCGGTGAAAAACCTTGTCATGGACATTTATCTTACTTCTGACGGTGATATCCTGGTGATAGACATCAATCCGTGGGGCAAACCCACCGATCCCCTGCTGCTGCGCACCTGGGACCGGAACTGGGATCAGGAAACCGGTATTGTGCTGATGCCGCCGCCATGGAAAATCAGCGGCGACGTCAACGTATCGTTCTGATTTCCGGGCAGTTACTTGGACTGAAATTTCATTTGCGTCTGCGGATTTTTAACGCAATACTCCCGTAATTGCAGCAGCTTCTCTATATTTTTGGTATTGACAAAAGCTTCATTCAAATACGCCGCCGCGACTACCGGTCCATAAACATTATTAATCATAAAACGGCTTAGCGCGGAGTCCGGATCCTGCTCGAAACTGATACAAAGCAGATTTGCGGCAAAAGAGCAGCGGACATAATGGTCCACGCTGTTCGGCTTTGAGTTAGTTGCCTCGTAGCAACTGCACCACGGATTATAGGAGCCGACATAGCTGGTTATAATACCCCAGAATATCAGCACACTTAAAACCGCGTACTGCCATGAATGTATTTTCGGCGCGTATTCCCGTGCAATAAAAAACCAGAGAATCGGAATGACCGGAATCAGATAGCGGAAGCCGTAAGCCCAGCCGCCGTATTCAGCCGTCAATAATCCGTAGAACAGAATTATCGCGGCAATGGTTAGAAGAACAATCAGCTCCAGCCGGTTTTTAAGGATTTTGCGGTTAATCAGCAGTACCGGTATAATAAACAGCATTGCCGGCATATATGAGAAAAATCCTCTGTTCCAGAAAAGAATATTCCAGAAATACTCAACGGAAATACTTGACAACGACGGCTGATAACTGCCGCCGGCACCTAAATACTGAGGCAAAAATCTGCCGATCGCAATATAATTGACCAGGCACATAGCGAAAATCGGCAGCAGGCCGCCAAGCGAATAGATTGCCGTCTTTGCCACCTTCTGTTCTTTAGAAAGCAGCAGAACGGTCAGGAAAGAACTGATTCCCAAAATACCGCCGACCGGAATTTCGACATTAAGCAGCACTCCGGCCATGATCCCGATCATAAAGGCCCGGAGCGCGGTGTCTTTCGCGGAATAATCCATGAATTGCAGAAATAGAATGAACAGTATCAACGCTGCCGGAGTATGGTTGTTCATGGTAACGCCGTAGGACAGCAGCATGGTGGAAATCACCAGGCTGACACTCAGAAACAGTTTGCTGTAAAAAGGGGCTTCGACATCGCGGTCAAGCCGCTTGAAAAACAGGATGAATAAAACAATGTTCAACAAGCCGATCCCGAACAGATTGGTCAGATAAACCGAAAGAAAATAATGTGAATCGAAGCTGATTCCGGTTATTGCGGCAATGACTTTGAACATCATGCCGTGAACCACCATCAGCATCAGCGGCTTGTCGGAATATATCTTGTTCCCGACGATAATCCGGTCAACCGACCTGAAAGCTGTATGGTTCAATTCGAAAGTATTCTGCTCCGCCAGCGCCTGAACAGTGCCGAAGCGGCTGGATTCATTGCCGGCCATCGTCACTTCATTTTTTGTCAGCAGCGCAGTCAGCATGAAGAGAAATACCGTGCAGGAAAAGAATATCAGCTTTTTCCGTTTTTCGGTCAGCATATAGTTTTGCCTTTTAAAGTTTTGGTAAACTGCAAAATATAACCCCGCGAAGTTATTTTTAAATTCCGCAAATGGTAAAATCTTTTGAATTGTGCATTTTTATCAGGCAACTTTAACCCAAGATTTCCTGGAACCGGCTTGCAGATTTGCGCCTGTACACTCATTTTATGCTTGAGCGATTACAGATAATGAAAGGATTGTGAATGAGCGAAATACAATGTGTGGCCGGGGCGCTGGCGGTTTACCGGCAGAAGCCGGCTAAGGTTATTTCCGTCAGCGACGGTAAAATAGAAATCGGCCTGCCGGAAGGCGAACGGAAAAGCGTCCGGCTTAAAGACATTACCATGCTGCACATCGGCCCGGTGTCCCAGTTGCCGGCTGCGGCGCTGCCGCCGCCGGATTTGATGGAAATCGTCGTGATGCTGGAAGATGAAACGGTTAATCTCGCTGATTTCACCGCGCTGGTTTACGGCAAATCCGATCCGGCCGGGGCATGGTCGGCCTGGCTGCTGCTCGAGGAAGGCATCTATTTCACCGGCAGCATTGCTGACGGGGTCAAGGCCCGGCCGGTGGCGGAAATAACCGCCGCGCTGGAAGCGGCAACCGCCAAAGACAACAGCCGTCGGCAGCGCGAGGAACTGATTGAACGCATCCGCTCCGGAAAACTGCTGCCGGAAGACCGCCATCATTTGCGCGATGTGGAACATCTGGCCCTGGGCAGAACCGCCGCCAGCGGCATCATGCGGCAACTGAATATGGAGCAGATTCCGGAGAAAGCGCACCGTCTGCTGCTGAATCTGGGCGTCTGGGACTGCTGGAAAAATCCGTTCCCGGCCCGCGCCGGAATTGAACTGGATGACCCGGCGCTGCCGGTGCCGGAAATGGTTGAAGAAGAACGTCAGGACTTGACCGGGATGACGGCGCTGGCGATTGACGACGAGGGCAATCAGGACCCGGATGACGCCATCGGCTATGCCGGCGGCCTGCTGTGGGTGCATGTCGCCGATGTGGCGGCCGTCGTGGCGCCGGGTGACGATATTGACCTGGAAGCCGAAACTCGCGGCACGAATTTATATCTGCCGGAACAGACGGTGCACATGCTGCCGCCGCCGGTAACTCATCAGCTCGGCCTGGGCTTGCGGGAAACCTCGCCCGCGCTGTCGTTCGCCATCCGTTTTGACGATGACGGCGCGCCAACGCTGGAAAAAGTGGTGCCGTCGCTGATTCGCGTCACCCGCTGGTCCTATGAAGAGGCGGAGACGCATCTCGGCGAAGAACCGCTTAAATCGCTTCAGCCGCTGCTGGAGCAGTTCCGCCAGTTCCGCGAGGCCGGCGGCGCTTTGCGCATCGAACTGCCGGAGGTGAAAATCAAAGTTGCTCACGGCGAAGTTTCGATTAAGCCGCTGCCGCCGCTGCAAAGCCGCGAAATCGTCGCGGAAGCCATGATGGCAACCGGCGCGGCAGTCGGGAAATTCGCCGTCGAGAAAGACATTCCGTTTCCTTTCGCGGTTCAGCCGGAACCGGATATTTCCGGCAAACCGGCTACCCTGGCCGGGATGTTTGCCGCCCGGCGCGGCTGCACGGTCACGTCTGTCCAAACTGTACCGGGCCGCCACTCCGGGCTCGGTCTTGATCCCTACGTCCGCATCACCAGTCCGCTGCGCCGCTACGGCGATCTGCTGGCGCATCAGCAGTTGCGGCTGTACCTGGCCGGCAAACCGCTGCTGCCTTCCGTGGAAATTGACGGCAAAATCGCCAAATCGGAAAATGCCGCCGCTGAACTGCGCCGCCTGGAACGCATCTCCAATGAATTCTGGAAACTGGTTTATCTGGAACTCAATCCCGACTGGAAAGGCCGTGCGGTGACCGTCGAACGCATGGATAACCGCGTCACCATGCTGCTCCCGGATCTGGCCTATGAATACAAACTGCGTTCCGCCAATATGGAGTTGAACAGCGAATGGACCGCCGCCGTCAACGCCATCGACCTTCCCGGCCTGATGGCGCGTTTCACGCTGTCGCCGGCCGGATGTTGATTCATGGCTTTTATGTGGTAAATTAAATTCATAGTTTATCGTGTTCAAAACCAATTTCTAAATTAAAGCTGAAAAATGAAAACAGATAAATTCAGATTTACATTAACCGTGATTTTCATCGTTTTTATAATCGGCTTTATCGTTATGTTTGTTTCTAGAATGGGGGATTTTACTGAATCTGCCGAACTAATACTGAGAAATGGCAACCTTGAGAGGCTAAGGTTGGTACTTATTGAACGCAATACCACGGATTTGTATCAAGTTTTTTTAAAGGAAAAAACGGCATCTTTATTCAGCATTCCGCCATACAATGAAAATAGGGATCAACTAGCCGGGGGGCCTGAAAACGTTAGTATTAGTAATTTTTATGCAACTTGCGAATATGGTTTGATTCATAGCGATAATAATTGGTGGGCCGTCGTAGAATTAAAATCCGGCAAAAAAGGCAAATATTATTTAATGATAACTAAGGATGGAGAAATAATAAAGATGAAAGAGGCTTTTTTGCCTGAACAGATAAAACATTTGAAAAAAATTGAGAAGTAATCACGAAGCTGATGAAGCAGGCTGTCATTTTTAATTTTTTTAAAGGATTGAACGATTGTGGTAAGTTTAGTTTTAAAATTTTGTAATGAGTTTTGGGTGATGACCTGCCAGATGGCGCCGTGGCTGCTGTTCGGGTTCCTGATTGCGGGGCTGCTTTCGGTATTTTTTTCCGCGAGTTATGTGCGGAAACATCTTGGCGACAAAGGGCTGAAATCCATTATCAAGGCGGCGCTGATCGGAGTGCCGCTGCCGTTGTGTTCATGCGGGGTGATCCCCGTGACGGCGGCGTTGCGGAAGCAGGGCGCGGGACGCGGTGCGGCGGGGGCGTTTCTGATTTCCACGCCGCAGACCGGGGTGGACAGTTTTCTGGTCACTTACAGCATGCTGGGCTGGGTCTTCGCGATCTTCAAGCCGGTCTTCGCGTTCATTACCGGCATCATCGGCGGCCTGCTGATTGAAAAATTCGGCGAACAGGACACGGCCAGGGCGGATCAGGCGGAAGAACACTGCTGCGGGGAGCATGATTCTAAAGCGGAATGTTCCTGCGGGGACGATGAATGCCTGCCGGAAAAGCCGCGCAAAACGCTGCGGGAAATATTATATCAGACCTTCCATTACGGGTTTGTCGTGCTGCTGGGCGATATCGCGTTCTCATTGCTGATCGGGCTGATTGTGGCAGCGGTTATCTCAATGGCGGTGCCGGACAATTACGCGGCGGATACCATCGGCGGAAGCTGGCTGGCAATGCCGCTGATGATGCTTATCGGGATTCCGCTGTATGTCTGCTCTACCGCGTCCGTGCCGATTGCGGCGGCGCTGATCGTCAAGGGCTTCAGCCCGGGCGCAGCGCTGGTGTTCCTGATCACCGGGCCGGCGACCAATGCGGCGGCGGTCTCAGCCATGTGGCAGGTGCTGGGCAGACGTTCCACCATGATCTATCTGGCCGTGCTGGCGGTATGTTCGCTGCTGGCCGGGCTGCTGCTGGATTTCCTGATCAGCGGACTCGGCGCGGCGGCGATGCCCGCCTGCCACATGGATTCCAATCCGGGAATATTCGGCAAACTGTCCGCCGGCACAATGCTGGCGCTGCTGCTGGCGGCATTCATCCGCCAGTATCTTAAACATTCAAAGTTTAAAGCCCGCAGCGCGGTGAAAACGCCGGAAACAATCGTCATCAGGATCTCCGGCCTTACTTGCAGCCACTGTCAGGCTGCCGCCCGGAAGGCGGTTATGGGCGTATCCGGAGTTCAAGCCGCCGACATTGATCTGGCCTCCGGGCGGGCGGTGATCCGGCTGGAAAAACCGGCGGATATTTTCCCGGCAATCGAAGCGGCATTAAAATCATCTGGATTTTCCTGCGATAAAGAGTAGTTGCGGGGTTTGCATTTTAGATTCCGGAAAGCTAGAATATCCCGACGAACTAAAATAAGGAATTTGATACATGGAAAATCAACTGACCCTCGTAGTTCCAATCAAGACGAAATCGGAGCACCGGAGTGAAGTTCGCCGCTTACTGCTGGATCTTGCGCAGCAAACCAGAAAAGAAGCCGGCAATGTCAAATATCTCATCCACGAAGTTGCCGATCATCCGAACGAGTTCCTGATTTATGAAGTCTGGAAGAACCAGGAAGCGCTGGCATTCCACATGCAGCAGCCGTATCTGATAAAATTCCTGGAGGCGGAAAGCAAGCTGCTGCGCGAGAGCGTCAAAGCCACGTTCTGCAAGGAAATCCAGGCATAATTACATTGTTGACATGAAAGAGCTTGCCATACCGTTGATTATTTTCGGGTTGATACTCGCGGCCGCGGGTATCTTCCTGCTGTTCGCCGACCGTCTGCCGTTCAACTTCGGCAGGCTGCCCGGCGACATCAATATCAAAGGGGAAAAAAGCTCTTTCCACTTTCCAGTCGCCACCTGCATCATCGTCAGCATCATCCTGACATTTATCGTAAATATCATCTTGCGTCTGCTGAAAAAGTGAACAGCGGGTTGAAAATATGTTAAGACCGTGTTATTTAGTATCTTCCGCATTTTACATAACAAGCCGAAAAGGACAGGAATATGTCAGAGAATAGCAGCCGTCCGGACTGGGATAATTATTTTATGGAAATCGCGCGGGTGGCCGCCAGCCGCAGCAACTGCTGCCGCCGCCATGTCGCCGCGGTCGTCGTCAAAGACCGCCGGATCATTTCGACCGGTTACAACGGCACGCCGCGCGGCATCACCAACTGTTGCGACGGCGGCTGTCCGAGATGCCAGTCCGACACTCCGTCCGGCGAAGACCTCGGCTCATGCCTGTGCAGCCATGCCGAAGAGAATGCCATCACCCAGGCCGCGTACCACGGCATCAGCATCAAGGACTCGACGCTGTATACCACTTACAGCCCGTGCCTGCTCTGCGCGAAAATGATCATTAATTCCGGCATTGTTGAGGTGGTTTACCACCAGCGCTATACGATTGACAAAGTCGCGATGAAGCTGCTGCTTGACGGCGGCGTAATGGTCCGCTGCCTCCTTTCCGAAGCGGAAAAAGAAGAACTGGGTGTCAGTAAATGAACCGCGATCCGAACACCCTCATCATGACGCTGGAGCAGGCGGTCAAATGGCGGCAGGAACTCCGCGCCGTCGGATTTAAACTGGTAATCACCAACGGCTGTTTCGACATCCTGCACCGCGGCCACGCGGAATACCTTCACCGCAGCAAAGCGTTCGGCGACGCGCAACTGGTGCTGATCAACACCGATGCTTCCGTCAGGGCGCTGAAAGGGCCGACCCGGCCGGTGATTGATGAATACAGCCGGGCTTACATGCTGGCCGCGCTGGAGTCAGTGGATGCAGTCGTCATGTTTTCCAATCCGCAATGCACCGAAGAATTCCGCCGGCTGCAGCCGGACATTTATGTCAAAGGCGGCGACTACACGCTGGATACGCTGAATCAGGAGGAAAGAGCCGCATTGCAGGAAGCCGGGGCCGATATCCGCTTCATCAAGTTTATAGACGGTTTTTCCACCACCGACATCATCCGCAAGATCCAGTCCGAATAAGCATGGCCTGATGATTTTTGACATCCGGGACGCCGAACAATGCACAGAATCGGCTACGGGCGGATTATGCTTTCTACGGCGACTTTTCCAGACGGGAGAAAGGTGACGCCTTCATTCATGAGCAATTGTTTCTTCAAGGCCGGGCCGGAACAGCCGGCTCCCTGTTCGCCCATAAAACCGCCGATGGTTCCGTCGCTGGCGATAACCCGGTGGCACGGGAAAAACAGCGGGAACAGATTTTTACGCATCACGCCGCCAACGGCCCTGGCCCCGCGGGGAGTGCCGGCCATTGCCGCCAGGGCGGCATAAGCGATAACTTTTCCGCGTGGAACGTTGCGTAAAAGGATTTGCAGGATTTTAAGCTCGAAATCCGACAGCGTTGACAGGTCAAGCACATCCGTCGGCAGGGAAACGGGCCTGCCTTGAACAAAGTCGGCGACGAGCTTGAGCAATTCCGCGGCGCGGGAGCCGGGCGGCGGCAGTTTTCTCCGGGCTGAACAGCCGAGTTCGACTCTGGTCAGCTTCAGTTCTGTTTTGCCGGTACAGGTAATGCGGATTCCATTCCCGTCACTGTATATCTCTGGAGAGCCCATTTTTTTATCTCCGGTGCTTGTATTATAATCATATAAGGGTAATAATAAATCTTAATCCCGATTTCGGTAAAAAACAAATATTTAAACATTTTTTCAACAGATATAGTAAACGCGGTTATGCTTAACTGGATAAAGATAAAAAACCTGGCCCTGATCGAACACTCGGAAGTGGAGTTCGGCGGCGGCTTCAATGTGATCACCGGAGAAACCGGCGCCGGCAAGTCGGTATTGCTGGGAACGATCAATCTGCTGCTCGGAGAACGGGCCGATAAGAGCGTTATCCGTTCCGGCGCTGAACGTTGCGAGGTCTCCGCCGGGATTTCGCTTTCCGCCGCTACTTACCGGGTTTTAAAACCGGTTCTGGCGGAAGCGGAGATCCCGATCGAGGAAGCGGCTCCCGAGCTGCAGCTCCGCCGGGTGATCTCCCAGAACCAGACGAAAAACCTGATCAACGATACCCCGGTGACTTTGCAGACCCTGAAGAGCATCGGCGAACTGCTGGTGGATGTGCATGCGGCGAACGAGCATCAGTCGCTATTTTCGCAGTCCTGCCAGTTGGATATGCTGGACCGCTATTCACAGCTTGAGAAGCCGTTGCAGGAATGTTCAGCGGTTTGCGGCGAGCTTAAAGCGCTGCGGGAAAAAAGAGATAGAATATTCAAAGACCTGCCGACGGCGGTAGAGGCGGAACATCTGCGGATGACCATCGAGGAAATTGAACGCACCGCGCCGGAACCGGGCGAAGATGAGCGGCTTTCGGCACGCCACCGCGTCGCCGCCAATGCCAAGCAGATCATGGAACACGCCGCGCAGTCGGTACAGATTCTGAATGAGTCGGAGAACTCCATGGCCGACCAACTGGCGACGGTGTACCGCAACATTCATGAACTTGAAAAAAGCGACGCTGAAAAGGGCGGCGAGATGCTTCAGGCCTGCGACCAGATCAGCGAACTGCTGCGGGACCTGGCCGGACAGATTGAAGATTACAGCGGGCGCGTCGAACTGGACGGACAGGAATTTATGGAACTGGAAGCCCGGCTGAGCGCGGTCCAGACGCTGAAACGGCGCTACGGTCCAAGCCTGGAGAATGTCCTTGAAAATCTGGAAAGCTCCCGGCAGCGGCTGGAATTGTTCAGCAATGCGGAGAAAAAACGCCAGGAACTTGACGCTGAAGAGCAGTCCCTGCTCAGCCAATTGCGCAAAGCGGCGGAGAAGCTTTCCGCCGTCAGGAAAAAGTCCGCGGAGTCTTTCCGCCGGAAAGTTGTTGATAAATTGAAAGCGCTGGGCTTTCTGCGCAGTGCGCTGGACATAAGTTTTGCTGAAGTCGAACCCGGGGAAAAAGGTATGGACCGGATTGATTTCATGTTCTCCGCCAATCCCGGGGAAGAACTTCAGCCGTTGCGCAATATCGCCAGCAGCGGGGAGATATCCAGGGTCATGCTGGCGCTGAAAACTGTTCTGGCCGATGCCGATTCCCTGCCGATACTGGTTTTTGACGAAATCGACGTGAACATCGGCGGGGAAACCGCCAATCAGGTGGGGATTGAGCTGAAGGCCCTGGGGCGGAAGCATCAGGTGCTGTGCATTTCCCATCTGGCCCAGGTGGCTGCCCAGTCGGATGCGCATTATATGGTGCAGAAAGAGGTTGTCGGCAGCCGCACCTGTTCCAGAATTGCCCGTCTTGACCAGGAGGCAAGGGTTAAAGAACTCGGACGGATGCTGGGCGGCGGCAAGGCCGCGGCCGCCCATGCGAAAGAGCTGGTTGCGGCGTTATAAGTCCTTTATTTTTATATTATTTCAACTAAAGAGATTAAAATGAAAAACAAAATGACGGATCGAAGTTGCAGCAGAAAAATGTTCCTGGCGGCATCCTCTATTTTGCTGCTGGCGCTATCGGCTCCGGTTACGGCGGCGGCGGCAAATCCGGAACAGATCGGCAGAATGGAGATAGTGTCATTGACGGATTTTGCCGGCAACGCCGGCAAACTGGCCGAAAAAATCGCTCCCGAACTTCAAGCCCTGCCGTTTCTCGGAATCATCGCGCTGACGCTGAATCCGGAATATCAGGCGCTGGATTTTTCCGCTCCGGTATCAGTCTTCATCTACTCCAAAGAAGATAAATTCCTGTGGTGCGCGGCGGTCGGCAGTAATCCCAGCCAGAAGCTGCCGGCAGTCGTAAAATTTCTCGGACATGAAGCTTTCGTCAAGAAAATTGGCAGCAGAGTGGCGTTGAGCTACTCCAATCCGCTGCTGAATTCCATCAATACCCTGCCGCCGTTAATCGCTCCGGTAAAAGATGACAATCTTTCCACGGTATTCATGATTCTGGACGTGGCCAAGTACCTGAACGGATGCAAAGATGATTACAGCGAATTCAGGAATAAATATCTGGAAAGCGCCCTGCTGAAAAATCTGGAAAATAGATACGGCAGAGATCCTGCGGAGAAAATGAAGCAAACGGCGGAGGAGGTCGAAAAATTAATCCGTCAGATCGGTAAAATGACGGTCAAGTTTAATGTCCTGCCGGATTATATTGATCTCCGGATTACGGTTGAAGCTGCTTCCGGCTCCGATTTGTCGGAATTTATTTCCCGGCAAAGCCAGAATAAAGTCCAGTTGATGCCCGTGGTAAAGAACAAGGCGATAACCGCGTCAGTGGACATGGAATCCGCGCCGGATATGATTCGACGGCTACCGGGACTGCTTTTTGAGTTCCAGAACGATCCGCAACTGCAACCCGGCATCAAAAGCCTGCTGGCGGTGATTACCGCCTCCATCGACAACCGGTTCAGCTATTATACGGATCTGGAAAACGGCAAGCCGGTATTTTTTCTGAAGACGGAAAGCCGGACGGAAAAGATCTCCTTTCTCAAAAAGACGTTTGATATTGACGGCATAAAGCCTTTGGCGGAAGAGACATATTGCATAAAGGAATATGACGCCGGCAAGCATCCGGCGATATACTGCAAGCTGTATTATGACACCATTGCCGTAATCAGCGGCGATATTGACGCAAAGAGAGCATTGGAGCTGCTTAAAGAGTCCGAGACCCCGGACGCGCTGATGACGCTGGAGAAACAGGATAATCCCATTCAAATATTCATGCAGCATGACCAGGAACCGGTTCCGTCGGCAGTCGCGGTGGACATGAAAGACAACCGGATCAATATCAGGCTCAGGGTTAACCCGCTGCTGGTTAAGAAATTTGTCCCGGCGGGGCTGCTGGCAAAAAGCAAAAACGTCAACGTCCAGTCATCGCTGTCAAATTGACGATGCTTTAACCGCCGCCAGATAAACATCTCTGACGGATACGCCGGATTCTCTGGAAAGGCGGATGCAGTCGTCTATCTCCGGGGAACGGGTAATGTCCTTGCCGTTTCTGCTTCCGACTTTGATTTTGACTTTGCCGTAAGGCGTATCGGCCTGCTCGAATCTACGTTCAAGACATTGCCTGGTTACCGGATACTCCCGGATGCCGAAGGTCGTCGTTTCGCGGAATATAATATCGTAAATCGCTTTCCTGCAATCATTTCCGCAAATGACGGAAAGCATGATTCCGGGCCGCTGCTTCTTCATCAGGATTGGCGTCGTCCAGACGTCAAGCGCTCCGGCGCTGAGCAGCCGTTCAAAAACCGGACCGATAAACTCCGCCGGGCAGTCGTCAATATTGGTTTCCAGAACCGTGACGGAATCAGTTTCGTCATTGCATTCCAGGATATTGTTTTCCGCTGATTCGTAAAGAATGGCGCGGAGGAGATTCGGCCTGGCATTCAGTTCTCTTTGGCCGAAACTGTTAGCGGCGTCAATCAGTCTGCTGGCTGCCGGAATTTCCGCACGGGGCCAGACGGAGAGCAGCGCGGCGCCGGTCGGAGTCACCAGTTCATAAGGTTCATCCGTCAAAACGGACTTCAGGTTTTTCATCAATTCGACGGTGGCGGGAGCGGGAATCGGATATATGCCGTGACGGCATTTGAAAGTGCCCTGTCCCGACGGCAGCGGTGAAACAGAGATGCCCTGGACTCCGAGCATTTCCAGCGCCAGGCAGCAGCCGGTGATATCAGCGATGGAATCAACCGCGCCGACTTCATGGAAATGCACCTTCTCCGCCGGCATGTTGTGAATTTTGCCTTCCGCCGCGGCAAGCGCCGCAAAAACGCGGACGCTCATGGCTTTGACCGTATCCGTCAGTCTGCTCTTTTCGATCAGTTGACGGATGTCGGCAAAAGTGCGTCCGCCGTGTTCATGCTGATGTTCATGCTGATGTCCGTGCGAATGCGGTTCGTCAATTTCCACTTTGGCGGCAATGCCGTTGATTCCGTGAGATTCCTTCGGCGCAACTATTATCCTGAACTTTTCCTCCGGCAGCAGTGACGCGAGTTCGCGGTTCAATGTCTCCGCATCCGCGCCGAGACCGATAAGCGCGCCGAGAATCATGTCGCCGCTGGCTCCGCCGACACTGTCGAATCTGATGATTTTCATAACATGCTCCAATTACCTGTTTAAGCCGCAGACAAACCATACTGCGGGTCCGGACGCGGGGCGGACCAGTTGTGCCGGATATATTATCTGGTTGCCGCAGTCGCTAATATATTCCGCCAGTTTGAATTTTTCATGGTCCGAAACCAGAAAAAATAAATTTGCCGCCGCATTAAGCGCCGGCAGCGTAAGCGTTATTCGCGGCAAAGCCGGCTGTGCGGTTGCCGGCGGGGGGACTTTTATCACCAGCCGCCGGCTCTCCTTCAGCGAATCAGCGTCCGGAAACAGCGATGCCGTATGTCCGTCATTGCCGACGCCCGTCTGAACGATGTCGAAAACCGGAATGCCGTCAGCAGTTCTCCGCATCGTCCTGTAATTGCGCAGCAGCAGTTCGTAATCGTCCGCGGCGGCGGCTTTTTCGGCCTCGATCCGGTGGATGTTCAGCGGCGGAACCGGAACATTTGCCAGCAGCAGACGTGCCGCTCTCCCGAAGTTACTGAATTCCGAGTCCGGCGGAACGCAACGGTCATCCACCCAGAAAAAGTGTCCTTTGGACCATTCAATGCGGTCCCGGCAGTCCCCCGCCAGCAGCGCAAACAGCCCGTCCGGGGTCGTCCCGCCTGACAGCGCCACCGTGAAAAATCCGGATTCCCGGACCGCCCTTGCCGCGCAGTCGCAAAAAAATTGAGCGGCGGCGGCGAAGACTTCGTTTTTACCGGGAAAGATTTTAAAATTATCGTTCATTAAAATACCTGAATTACTTGCTGAAAAGGAAGTTTTTAATGCCGGTGAAGATGATCTGCGAGGCCAGCGCCGCCAGCATCAATCCGGTAAGCTTTGACAGAATATTCAACCCTTTCCGGCCGATTGCGTGTTCGATCCAGTTGCCCACAAACAGCATGCTTCCGGCCAGCAGGACAGCGGTTGCGATGCCGGAGGTGTCAATCATTTTTTCGGCGGCGGTTGTCGCGGAACCGCCCATTACCAGCAATGCCCCGATTGTTCCAGGGCCGATGGTGAACGGAATGGAGAGCGGCACCACGGAGATATCGCCTTCTTCAGTATCCGGCAGGGCCGGGGTTTTTCCGGAAATCAGATCATAGGCGGTAAAAAAGAGGATAGTTCCGGCCCCGATTCTGAACGCGTCCAGCGTAATTCCCAGGAAATAAAACAGCGGTACGCCGAAGAAATAGAGCAGCAGGCAGATAACTAAATTCGACAGCATGGTTTTTGCGGCGACGGCGTTCCGCTGAGACCGGCTCATATGCTGGGTCATCGCCACAAACATGGACAGAATAAAGAACGGCGTCAGCAGGAAAAAAATCTTGATGAGCACGGCAATAAACGAATTTTCGGGAGCCATTTAAAATACCTTCAAATTAATAAGTTCAGTTCAATAGGACCTTGATGATGTTATCATCCTGTTCAATGGATTTAATGGTTTCAGGAGCGGGTTCGGCGTCAAGCCGCAGCGTGCATGAAGCTGCATGGCCGCCTTCAAAAATCAAGTTTTCCATCTCTTCAATATTGATACCATCATTTCTGAGTTTGTCAAGCACTCCGGCAAGAACTCCGACGCGATTGTAGTGGCGGATGACCAGATTAATGATCGCGGATGACTTGGCGCTGATGTTTACCGTATTCAGCGGCCTGCCGGTCCGTTTGTAGGATTCAACGATTTTCACCACTTCGTCGGCAATGGCTTCAGCGGCCTGTTCGGTGGACGCCCCGATGTGCGGGGTGCCGGTAATCATCTGAGCCAGTTCGACATCGGCAAAGCCGGCTTCCCCGCCCGCCGGTTCGTTTTCAAAGACATCGGCCGCCACATTCAGCTTTTTCGATTTGATCGCCTCTTTTAGCGCGGCGGTATCGACGATTTCGCCGCGGGAGGTATTGATAAAGATCGCGCCATTTTTCATCCCGGACAGAAAATCTTTGCCGATTAGGTGTTTCATTTCAGCGGAAAAGGCCAGGTGGACACTGACCGCATCGGCGTTTTCCGCGACTTCCGCCAGACTGGCGCAGTATCCTATTTTCATTCCTTCGGCGGCTTCAGGGGTCAGGCTGCGCGACCAGGCAATCACATTCATGCCGAGGCCTTGGGCCCGTTCAGCCACGGCTTTGCCGATGGACCCGAGCCCGATAATGCCCAGCGTCCGGTCTTTAAGCCCGCTGGCTTTGCTGTATTCTTTTTTCCGCCATTGGCCGTTCCGCAAATCGGTTGCGGCATTTACAATCCTCCGGTCGGCGGCAATCAGCAGGCCGATGGCAAGCTCGGCGACTGCGGCGGTATTTTTGCCCGGACAATTGGCAACGTGGATTCCGCGACTGCTGGCGGCGTCAAGGTCGATCGTGTTGACGCCGGCCCCGGCGCGGATTATCAGCGAGAGCAGCGGCGCGGACTTTATCGCTTCCGCGGTCACTTTGGTCGAGCGCACAATCAGGATTTCTATATCCGCAAGGTTTTGCGGCAGTTCCTCCGCGGACACTGATTTGCAGATTACGCGGCCGCCGAGCTTTTCCAATTGCGCGTTTACCGCGTCCGACAGTTTGTCCACTACTAATATCTTCATTTTTTTCTCCCGTTAAAAAAACCGTACAGTTGGTTTATAATTATAAAATAACTGTTAAAGAAAAGGTTGCAAGTATCTCAATCTTTATATTTTGGACAATCATCTGCACATTTTGGACAGTACCCAACCACGGAGACACAGAGGCACAGAGAAATCCTTTTTTCCCGTACTTCATTTTGGACACCGCTCCCGCACATTTTGGACAGTCGTTCCGCACAACGCGTTTCCAAAATCCGAGAGTTCCGGGATATTGCCGTCCGAAACGGACGGCAATACGACAAACCCATTTTGGACACCGCTCCCGCATCCCGCAAAAGCGGGAGACAGCCGTCTCCCATAGGCCCCATAAGACCCATAGGCCCCATTGTTTTCCCCTGCGCCAGCGCCGCACTCCGAGTCGCTGGAGAGTCACTGAGCACAACGGTTTTTGTTTTACACCCATTTTGGACACGCCGCTCCTTCATTTTGGACAGCCCCGTCCGACACGGACGGCACTACAAAAAAACATTTTGGACACCCAACACTCCGATACTTTGGAGTGCTGTTGAGCACAACGGTTTCATAACTTTTCTCGCTTTCACCATTCCAAGACTTTGGAGAGTCACTGAGCAAAGGCTGTTTCGCCCATGCGGCCAGCATAACCAGACGGACAGCCGTCCGACTCCGAGTCGTTGGAGAGTCTCTGAGCACAACGGTTTTTGTTTTACACCCATCTTGGACACGCCGCTCCTTCATTTTGGACAGCCTCCTCCGATACGTCCGGCACTGCACTAAAACCATTTTGGACACCTGTTCCCCATATTTTGGACACACGTTGAGCATAATGTCTTTCAGTTTTACACCCATTTTGGACAGTCCCGCGCCAGCAGAATAAACCGGACAGCCGTCCGCTCTGTGGCAACCGTTTCGCTCCCGGTTATGACAGAGCATAACCCTCCATTCTGGACAGCCGACTCCGATACTTTGGAGTGCTGTTGAGCACAATGGTTTCATAACTTTTCTCGCTTTTCTCGCTTTTCTCGCTTTCACCATTTCAAGACTTTGGAGCATCGTTGAGCAAAGGCTGTTTCGCCCATGCGACCAGCATAACCAGACGGACAGCCGTCCGACTTTGAACACAACCAATTTTAAACACATAGAGCGAAATCCTGTTAATTCTTTGTTCTCTTATATAACTTATCCTGTCTATCCCTGTTAACTATGTTGCCATATTTCCCCATTTAAATTTATATCAAAGTCTACATATATAGTATTTTTGTCAACTGAAACGGCAACAATAAGTTCAAATAATGCGATTAAATGCATTTTTAAAAGCGTATTCGTTTTAGCAAAATACGCGATATATATTTAACCGGAAATGCAGAGAAAGCAAAGCCCGGGATCGCCGGCTTGTCCGTCTATGGAGGATCGCCTGACCTGCTTTATACTCTTCAATTCCATAATCAAGGTTCGCCGTTGAAATATTTTTTCCGCTTGCATTTAACGGAACATAAAGCATGTTAAAAAAAGAGGCGATTGAAGCAGGCAATCCGGACTGGTTGCAGCGCACCGCCAGAGAAGCGGGTATTTAAAAATATTATCAAAAACAGCGATACAGATGATGAAAAATATAACCTTTATCGATTGGTTGAGTAAAGTTTACTCAATATTTATAATTACTTTAATTTTGCTTTCAGGATGCGTGGCAAAATCAGAAAGTAAAGACCCCGCATTACTTCTAAAATCAACTGATGAGGATGCGCAAGCCCAAGGGGCATTGCTATTATATGATTCAAAGCAATATGATAGTCAGTTTATTCCGCTGCTTATTGATGTTTTGAAAACATCTAAATCGAGTGGCACTAAATGCAACGCGTTGCTTGCCATATCTTGTTATAAGGAAAAAGCTTCAACGGCCGTTCCTGAAATTATTCGGCTGCTTAATGACCGTGACAAAACAGTAGTTTCTAATGCTATTGGTGTCTTGGGAAAAATAAAATCATTTCCTATAATATCTTTGCTGGAATTGCAGAAAATTGCAAAACGCGACAAAGAGCTTAGGGGGATTGCATGTAAAGCGATAGGAGAATTTGGCAGTGATGCCAAATACACTGTGGCGGAAATAATAAGTTATGTAAATGACCCGGATATTGATACTAGGGCAGAAGTAAGGCAGGCGCTCAAAAAAATCACCGGCAATAAATTTTGGATTTCAGTTCCGGAAACCGCGGAAATCCAACCTGAGCAAGCTTCAACATTTAAACCGACTCAATTCAGGTTTGAAAATTACGCCATAAAAACAATTCCAGAGGAGACAAAGAAAATTTATATAACTCGCGATCCGCATAATGGGCGGGAAGTTAATGTCCGCTTTGAAAATATTCAATATGACAGAATTCCTGCCTTTATCAGTTTTTTAGAAACGACACATCCGGAAAAGAGTTTTTTGATAATACATGGAAATAGCACTAACGATTTCGACATTATCGAAATTATAAGATATTGTACTAGAAATGATCTTAATCTATATCAGGTCTCTGATATTATGGTCGCCGGATGTAAATATCTTAAATATATATCTGTTATTCAAGAACATAATGAAGATGAATAAAATTTGCGTACCGTCGCAGATACCGCCTTCTTTGTCTGTCAATTTGACAAGCCGGCTTTTTTCGAATGCTCGCTGAAAAGATTCCGACGCAGACTTTTGGAATCATGATTTTCTTCATTTTCGGCGCCGTTGCAATTTAAGGCAATCAGAATAATGGAGGAAATGGTGGGCGATGGGGGGCTCGAACCCTCGACCTCTACCGTGTGAAGGTAGCGCTCTAGCCAATTGAGCTAATCGCCCGTTTCAAAACGCTTATAAAAATACTTTCATATTCCAGCTTTTCAAGTTGCGTTTACGCGTATCATCGGGATTACTGCTGGGTGACGCCGGTGAGTGGAACGAATCTTACGCCGATGGTTTCTTTTATTTTAAACCCGCCGCCTTCGCGGACAACCACATTCAGCGACTGCACGGAACCGGAGTCGCCCAGAGGAATAACCATGCGGGCGCCGGGCTTGAGCTGTTCCAGAAGCTGTTCCGGGATTACGCCGGCGGCGGCGGTGACAATGATGCCGTCAAACGGGGCTTCCTCCGGCCAGCCCAGGCCGCCGTCGCCGACCCGGAAATGAATATTGCGATAACCCATCGCTTCGAGATTCGCTTTTGCCCGTTCCGCCAAGGCGGGAATTATTTCGATAGTGTAAACATCCTGAACGATCTCCGCCAGCACCGCCGCCTGATAGCCGGAGCCGGTGCCGATTTCCAGGATGCGCTTGGCAGGGTCCGGACTGAGCAGTTCGGTCATATAAGCCACGATATAAGGCTGGGAGATGGTCTGTCCGTGTCCGATGGGCAGCGGGCTGTCGGCGTAGGCGACCGGCTGCAAGTCATCCGGCACCAGTTTATTCCGTTCCACTTTCCGCATTGCCGCCAGCACCGCCGGATTGGTGACCCCCCGCATTTCGATCTGCGAACTTACCATGATTTCACGATTAATAATTGCCCTCCAAAATTAAAAAGGAATAAAGCAGATATGGCCGGACCGTTTACCGGTTTGTTTGTCTCTGCGGACATCTAACAGATGCCAGCCGAATGAATAGCTGGAAAATTCTTTTGATCCGCGTGCACTGATGAACGGAAAGATATCATAACTGTATTTGTCATTCTGTTCTTCCGCATGGTAAAGATATCTTAGAATCCGGAATGAACTATAGTTCGGGCGGCTTGCACTTTCCGCCATGAAAAAGAGAACGTTGGTATAAGATTCATCGTTTTCAAAACTGCTGTAATACAAAGGAATCAGCAGCGAATATCCGGTCTTGCTGAAGGCTGACTTTGTGCTGTTGAACTTAATCGGAGTTTCCTTATATCCGCTGAAAAAGAGCGGCAGGACGACGGTATCGCCTTTATTTTCGACGGCAGTATATTTACTGTTAAACTTTTTGATTTCCTGCATCAACTCTTCTTCTGTTTCGCACTTCGCCTGCATTCCATATTTTTGCATGGCTGCAATCAGGCGACTACGGGTTTCAGCCATTTCATTTTTGCTTTTCAGTTGAATATAGAACCAGTATTGCTGATAATTATTTGATATTTCAATGGCATCTTTCTGCTCGATTAAAGCCGGGTTCCAGACTTTATTCCTTTCTGCTGTACGAATGTATAAAAAGTAGAAATCCTTCCGCGATTCAATCATATTCTGCGAATACGGGAAAACCTGATCTCCTTTTGCGCAAGAAGAAGACATTAACAGCAGCGACCTGATTTCAGTTTCTTCCCGTTGGTCGGTTTTATTATGATAGTATTTAAACCCAAACGGTCCGATAAAGCTGAATCCTTCATTATCAACATTGACCAGCAATGACGGAAAATCTTCATTGACTGACACCACCGGCCAGAACCTGAAACTGCTTTTTTTATATCCATATCCGATCAGCGGAAACAGAATGTCAGCACGTTTGCTGCTGAAATTTGACAGCAATGGCATAATCAGCAGATTATTTTCCTTTCCTCCATAATAAAACAGCGGAAAAGCGGCACAGGAGAACGGCTTATCCTTCTCTGAATACTGATAATACGGAAACAACCACAAACTATTTTCATCCGGAGAATTCTTCTGATGATAAAACGGCAGTACGGCACTGGTGACTGTATCCTTATCTGTCCCCTGATAGTACGGAAACAACCACAAACTATTTTCATCCGGAGAATTTTTCTGATGATAAAACGGCAGTACGGCGCTGGTGACCGTATCCTTGTCTGTCCCATGATAATATGGAAATATCCACAGGTCACTCGCGGCCGGCGCGGTTTTTTGATAATAAAACGGCATTACTGAGCGGGAAAACGTATCTTTGTCTGAGCTCTGATAGTATGGGAACAGCCATAAGTCGCTGGTCTCCGGGGTTTTTTTCTGATAATAAAACGGTATCAAGGAACGGATATATTCGGTGCCGGCAGTGTTGCTCTCGCAATAATACGGGAAGAGAAACATATAATCAGAAGTTTTGTCTTTTCCTTTAAAGAAAAATGGGGCTGCCCATGCCGCGGATTCTTCCGGCGAACCGGAATATCCTCCGAGCGGCAACATTATACCGGTATAACTTTTATCTTCATTGATGCTGTGATAATATAACGGGCCCATGACGTTGACCCAGTAATCGCCTGATTTAGAATCCGATCCATACATGAAAGGCAATGTCAAGAAAGTCCTCCAGCCGTCATTTTGCCGGTATAAATATAGCGGCGGCAGCATATCGTTGACGGTGTTGTCGTCTTTCGTTCTGGAGTGATAATAAATCAGCGCCATCAGCGACTTGTTGCCATAATTGTTGCGGTAATGTCCGAGCAAGCCGAACATCGGCAGATAAGTACTGTTGTTTTCAGTCTGGTCGTAATAATACAAAGGGAAGAACCAGCCGTAGTTGGAGGATTTGTGGTAACATAACGGAAAAAATCCACCGCTGCCGCTGGCGGAATTATACCAGAACGGACCGCCGTAATTCAACCCGGGATTTCTGGAGAAACAGAACCCGGGGAACCCGATGGAATCCGGTGTCCACCACACAGGCATAACATAGCTGAATTTCGGTCCAAGATGATAGAGCGGGAATGAGCCGTTAAACGATTTCTCCCAGTAGGTATTAAGCACCCATCCGTCTTTATTGACCGGATTCCACGCCGCCAGCGGGAACATGACAGAATATTCATTGCCGTCCCTGACGTAAAAAGGCCGGATCGCCATGCCGTTTTTATCAAAATCCGCCATTGGCCACAGTATGGTGAAAAGTTCAGGCCGGCTGTAGACCAGCGGCCAGAAATTGATCCGTTCCTGATTAACATTCAATTCTGCAGGATTATCTGTTTTGCGGGCAAGTTTCAGCGATGAATCGGTTCCGCTTTTTGCGGTTTGGCGGATGTTGCTTTCCGGTTCACCGGCAAACGGCGAACTTCGCGCCATACGGCGGCTTGATGCGCATGAAACTGTTAAAATCAGTGAACAGGCGGTTGCAGCGATAATCGCTGTTCTGCAAGTCAGCAGTCCCGGCATAATGTGTTTCTCCTCAAGTCTGTTTTTAGCAAAAGCGTGTTCAGATAAAATAATCTTCGCGCGGACAAAATCAAACCGGATGTTGCGGAATCCGTTTGCGGTGTTAAATTACTGATGGTGTTTATTTAAGATATTATAATGAGAGATTTATGCGCCAGAGAACGCTTTCAGCTTTAAAACAATATTTCGGCTTTGACGGATTTTTAGACAATCAGGAAGAGATCATCCATCACATTCTGGAAGGCAAGGATTTATGCGTCATCATGCCGACCGGCGCGGGAAAATCGCTGTGCTATCAACTGCCGATTTTGATGAGTCCCGGCTACGGCATCGTCGTCTCGCCGCTCATTTCCCTGATGAAAGACCAGGTGGATGCGCTGCGGGCGAAAGGCGTCCCCGCGGCATTTGTAAACAGCACGGTGTCGAATTCCGACCAGCAGGCCATTCTGCACGATGCCGCCATCGGCAATATAAAATTGCTCTACGTGGCGCCTGAGCGCTTTTACATGAGCTCGTTTCAGCAGTTGCTGTTGAATTGTCCGCCCGGCATGATGGTGGTGGACGAGGCGCACTGCATCAGCCAGTGGGGCCATGATTTCAGGCCTTCCTACTCGCGCCTCGGCGACATGGTCAATGACTACGGAATTACGCAGGTATGCGCCTTCACCGCCACCGCCACGTCAATCGTCAGGGAGGACATCAGGACGCAGCTTAAACGCCCGGACATGCATCTGCACGTGGCCGGTTTCAAGCGGCCGAATCTGGCGTTTACCGTGCTGGAATGCGGCGCCAACAGCCAGAAAAGCCTGGCGCTGGCGAAACTGCTGAAAAATCCCAGCCCGACGATAATTTACGCGTCCACCCGGAAAGCGGTTGAACAGATCGCGGAAGAGTTCAAGCGGTTCGGCTGCATCGCCTACCACGCCGGCATGAGCGACGAAAGCCGGAGCGCGGCCCAGGACCGATTCATGAACGATTCCTGCCCGGTGCTGGTTGCGACCAACGCGTTCGGCATGGGCATTGACCGCCCTGACGTCCGGCGGGTCATTCACTATAACCTGACCGGTTCGCTGGAGGCGTATTATCAGGAGGCGGGACGCGCCGGGCGGGACGGCGAACCGGCGGAATGCACTTTGCTTTATTCATACAGCGACCGCTTTGTCCAGGAGTTTCTGATCGATTTGAACAACCCGCCGGAAGAACTGCTGAAGGGACTTTACGCCGCGCTGCGCAGAACCGCCCAAAGACAGAAAAACAATATCCTGGAAGTGACGCTGGCGGAACTGGTCGCCGCCGTGCCGGAGGCGAAAGCCGATAATCAGCTCAGCAGCGCCATGCGGATACTGGAGAAAAACGGCTATATCGAGCGCGGATTCAAGTCGAACAATACCGGCTCCATCCGTTTTACCGGCAAGCTGCTGGATTTAAAAAACAAACATTTCGCGGAGTCCACGCAGCGTTCCCGTTTCATTCATCGCTGCATCAATCATTTCGGAGCGCAATTGTCCGCGCCGACGGCCTGCTCGTATGACCAGCTCGCCGCCGTTGCCGGGTTGACCGTCGAACAGATAAAGCGGGTGGTGCGGGCGCTTGAGGACGATTGCGTTGAATGGACGCCGCCGTTCGCCGGAAACACCACCGCACTGCTCCGCCCGGACGAACCGAAGCTGGAGATTGATTTTGCGGAGTTGACCAGAAAGCGGGAATTTGAAATCGCCAGACTGGATGAAGTCATCAGTTATACGAACAGCCGCAAATGCCGCCAGCAATTCCTGATCTCTTATTTCGGCGAAGACACGGCCGGCTGGAAATGCGAAAACTGCGACCGCTGCCAGACCGCCGTTCACGCCCCGCGCCGCGAGGCCGGAGCGGATGAAAAGGAAATCGCGAATATAATCCTGTCCACGGTGCTGGAATTCAAGGGCCGTCTGGGCAAAGGCAAAATCAGCCAGGTGCTGGCCGGCGCCAGAAGAGTGGAGATTGTCGACTGGGGACTCGACAGCCATCCGCGCTTCGGCGCGCTGAAAGGCATCAGCCAGAACAATATTCTGCTGTACATGAAGTCGCTGGAGAATCTAGGCTGCCTCGGCCGTGCCGGAGACCCGGAATTTCCGTGCATTGAAATTACGCCGCAGGGCATTGAAGTGCTTAACGGCCGCGCCGGCGTAATGCTGGACTTCCCGGAAATCGCGGAGCATGCCGCGCCGAAAGCAAAAAAATCTTCCGCCGGGCCCGTAAAAAAGAAATCAGCCGGCGTCTGGAATATATTTAATGACGATGATGATGATGACGATAACGATTTCAGCGCCAGCCGCAGTGATTTATTTGAAAAGCTGCGCGAACTGCGCACAAAAATGGCGGAGCAGAAACGGGTTCCGGCATACTGCATCTTGCATGATTCCGTGCTGACTGAACTGGCGAAAAAACAGCCGGTGACGCTGCTGGAAGCCTCGAAAATCAAAGGCATCGGCCCCGCAAAAATTGATACCGTAATCCCGAAATTCCTGGCCGCGATCAGCGCCTGGCGGCAGGAAGACGTTATTAAGTTTTGAACTTGATTAAATAATATTTGCGGATAAAGTAAAACATTAAAACAGGCAGCAGGATATCATGCTTTACAGCAGAATAAAAAATCGGACATGGGAAATTCTGAGTACAGCCGGACGCGGCGATTATCCCGCCGTTTTTTTCCAATGGTTCATGCTGGCGCTGATATTGTTGAATGTCATTGCGGTTATATTGGCTACAGTTCAGTCTGTCAATAATCAATTCAATCAATTTTTCAACTGGTTTGAGACGTTTTCGGTAATCATCTTTTCGCTGGAATATCTGCTCCGGCTGTGGAGCTGCACTTCGGCTCCAGGACGCAGTCGGTTCTGGGGACGGATAAAATTCGCTTTTTATCCGATGTCAATAATCGACCTGTTGTCGGTGCTGCCGTTTTATCTGCCGTTTTTCGGGCTGGATTTGCGCTTTTTACGTATTTTGCGCATGTTCAGGATTTTCCGTCTCGCCAAAATCGGACGCTATTATCAATCGTTAAATCTGATGCGCAACGTTTTTGCCAATAAAAAAGAGGAGATCGTGTTGTCCGCCACCATAATGGGGGTGCTGTTGATTCTATCGGCCAGTCTCCTGTATTATCTGGAAAACGAGGCCCAGCCGAAAGCGTTTTCCAGCATTCCGGCCGCGATGTGGTGGGCCGTCACCGCGTTGACCACTGTCGGATACGGCGACATCTATCCGGTGACGCCGCTGGGAAAAATCGTCGCATCGCTGATTGCGATCAGCGGCATCGGCATGTTTGCTCTCCCCACCGGCATTATCAGTTCAGGCTTTGTCGAGGAGATTCAAAAACACAAAAAAGGACATGCCGGACCACCAGAACAGGACGGCGGTAATATCATATGCCCTCATTGCGGCAGGCAGTTTAACCATGAGGAAATCAGGCAGGCTGGAAAAAAGGAATAACCGCCTTCGTTTTCAGCGGTGAATGATGATGCCCTTGAGGCCGCGCACCTTCGTATCCCCGAAAGAGCCGGCAATGGCCAGCAGTTCCGTGTCGGTATAGGTCTTATGCAGCAGCAGACTGTCGTCGATAATTTCGGCCGGATTGAACTGCTGAAGCGTCCATGCCCGCTGTCCCAGCGAATGCAGTTCGTGGCGCATCGTTTGCAGATCATCGACGGAAAGCAGATGTTTATGCACGGTCGTCCGCACATCAATTGAAATATTGTTTTCGACGGCAAAGCGGATCACGCTGTGGACTTTTTCCGCCAGTTCCGGAATGCTGCAATTGGTGATCTCGTGATATTTTTCGGACGGCGCTTTATAATCAACGCCCAGCGCGTCAATTCCGGCTTCCCGGTGAATCTCGAAAACTTTTTCCGGCGTGCTGCCGTTGGTATCCAGTTTGATCATGAACCCTTTGGCTTTAATCTTTTTCACAAATGACAGCAGTCCGCGGCGCAGTGACGGTTCGCCGCCGCTGATGACGACCCCGTCCAGCCGCCCGACCCGCTTGTCCAGAAAAGACAGAAATTGTTTTTCCGTGATTTCCGGCTGGCTTTCAGGATCAAAAACCAGCGACGGATTGTGGCAGTAGGCGCATTTAAAATTACAATTTCCGGCAAAGACGACACAGGCCAGTTTGCCCGGGAAGTCAATCATGGAAAAAGTCCGCATTCCTCTAATATTCATAAACTTTACCAGCGTAAATTTTTATCCGGCAGATGAAAAAAAAATTCTCCTGCCCTGATGCGGCAGGAGAATCAGGAAGAACCGGATTATGCATCTGTTTTTTTCAAGCAGGCGCAATTGACAGTTTCAAAAGTCTTTCTGTCCTTGAACTCTTCCCGCTTGCCCTTGTTCCAGCTTGCGACCGGCCTGAAATAGCCGACCACTCTGCTGTAAACTTCGGTTTTTGCTCCGCATTTTGCCATTTCACGCTCCTCTGTGCAGCGCTTATGCGACTGCCTGTTTTGAGCAGTTGCCGGCAGCAACCGCGTAGGTTTTTCTATCTTTAAATTCTTCTTTTTTACCTTTGTTCCAGTTTGCAACCGGCCTGAAATAACCACACACCCTGCTGTACACTTCTGTTTTTGCTCCGCACTTCGCCATCTTTCATTCTCCTTGCTTAATTTATTGCTGAATCAGTTCCGGTCATTACGGGGTTACTGAGTTCCGGCCCTGGAACACAAAAGCTCCCCTTCTAATCAGATTCTGATTCAAACCTTATGATTTTTTAACATTTTCGCGACATGGGTGGGATGCGCGAAAAACTCTCTTTAAAAACTGCTTTATCTCTTCATAACTAATTCCGGCGCCATGGGTGGGATGGGCAGGAAACGATTTATAATCTATCAGCCGACAACCTTCAAGCCTTCTTCCGCCGCTTCCAGCGGACATTCGTGGTGTTCGCCCGGAATATAACCATGGACCGGGCAAATACTGAATGACGGCGTAATCGTGAAATAGGGAATCTTATAGGTTTCGGCAATTCTCTTCACCAGCGACGACACCTGCGCGGCATCTTCAATCCGTTCTCCGATGAACGCATGGAAAACGGTTCCGCCGGTATATTTCTTCTGCAGCGGCTCCTGAAGGTCAAGCGCCTCAAACAGGTCATCGGTGTAGCCCACCGGCAACTGCGAGGAATTCGTGTAATACGGATTGGCGTCTCCCGCGCAGATGATGTCCGGATATACTTTGCGGTCGGCCCGCGCCAGACGGAAGCTGGTGCCTTCCGCCGGGGTCGCTTCCAGGTTGTAGATGTGATCTGTTTCAGACTGGAAATCCGCAATTTTATTGCGCATGAAATCCAGAACCCTGGAGGCAAAATCGTTGCCTTCCGGATCAAAAATCGAACATCCGAGGAAGTTCAGGCAGGCTTCGTTCATTCCCACCAGCCCGATCGTGCTGAAATGGTTCTGCAATGTGCCAAGATAAGTCTTGGTGTACGGCAGCAGATCGCCGTCCAGGTGGCGCTGCACTATTTTCCGTTTAATCTCAAGCGAATCCTTCGCCAGCTCCATCAGGTGGCCGAGCCGGTTGAAAAATTCTTTTTCATCTTTCGAAATGTAGCCGAGACGCGGCATATTGATGGTGACTACGCCGATTGATCCGGTCTGCTCGCCGGCGCCGAAAAGCCCGCCGGTCTTGTTCCGCAGTTGACGCACGTCCATCTGCAGGCGGCAGCACATGCTGCGCACATCGCCCGGATTCAGGTCGCTGTTGATGAAGTTCTGAAAATACGGCAACCCGTATTTGCCGGTAACCGCAAACAGCAGTCTGGCGTTTTCGCTGTTCCAGTCGAAGTCGCTGGTAATGTTGTACGTCGGTATCGGGAAGGTGAAAATCCTGCCGTCGCGGTCGCCTTCGCTCATCACTTCCAGGAACGCCTTGTTAATCAGATCCATTTCGTGCTGGAAATCGCCGTAGTAGCTGCCGTCCTGAAGTTCGCCGCCGACAATTACCGGCGTCTTCTTCAGGTCATCCGGAACCACCCAGTCAAAAGTCAGGTTGGTGAACGGGGTCTGACCCCAGCGGCTGGCTATGTTCAGCCCGAACACGAACGACTGTATGCTTTGCTTGATTTCGGAATATTGAAGATCATCGAATCGGACAAACGGCGCCAGCAGCGTGTCGAACGAGCTGAACGCCTGGGCTCCCGCCCATTCCGTCTGGAGCGTGGAGAGAAAATTCACAATCTGGCCCAGCGCGGTGTCAAAATGTTTCGCCGGTCCGGCGCTGGCCCGGCCGCCGCGCCCGCGGAATCCTTCCATCAGCAACTGCCGCAGGCTCCAGCCGGCGCAGTAGCCGACGATCCCGCAGGAAAGGTCATGCAGATGAAAATCCGCATTGGTATGGGCGTCCGCGATTTCTTTCGGATATATGTTGGATAATGTGTAATGGGCTATAACCGTTCCGCTGACATGGTTCAGCAGGCTTGCATAGGAATACCCGGCATTGGAGTTTTCGTTTACCCGCCAGTCTTCGCGGTCAATGTAGGAGGCGACCAGGTCCTGGACGTCCATCATCAGTTTCTTGCCTTCGCGCATCTTGTCATGCTGGGCGCGGTACAGAATGTAAAGCTTGGCCGCTTTGGAAAGGCCGCGCTTGATAAACGAATTTTCAACCAGGTCCTGGATAAGTTCAATGTCAGGAACGGCATTGGCCTCGAATCCCTTTTCCTCAAGGGCGCTGAGGACGTCTTTGCAGATGGTCACGGCCAGTTTTTCATTAGCCGTGCCGGAGGCTTTCAGCGCCTTGCCGGCGGCAATCGCGATCCGGTCAGGTTCAAAATCAACGACCCGGCCGTCTCTCTTCCTGATTTTTTTAATTACTGAACTTGTGTTGGGCATCGTTAAAAATCCTCTCCGGTATTAGAGTTTATTTTTTATCGTTCATTCCCGTAAAATCACCTATCTCCCCAGACAGCAAAAATCTCACGGTCCTTTTTTCAATGCTCTTAATTTAAATACATAATATGGAAGATTCAAATTGGCAAACCACAAGATATTGTGTTTTTTTGAAAAAAAATTATAACCATTGTAAATCAATAACTTATAATAAATGACGCCTCTTTTGGCATATTATTTCAATTCTGCAAGCGCAATATTAAATAAATATTAACGCTTTTCCGTCTTGATTCTTTTCATTGGAGAGTGTATTTTTTTCAGGAATTAGTATATCTTGCGATGTAACCGGGATAAATGACAGATAAAAACGAGATTAAACCATGGAACGCAATAAACGGATTCTTATAATTGACGATCAGGAAGACCTGCGCGAACAGCTTGCGAGACTGCTGGTGAATGCCGGCAAGCCGAACAAGACGGCGGCCATGGTTCAGAGCATGCGCGCCCGCTTGATGGGCCTGGAACAGTCCCCTGAAACGGATGAATCCAGAACTGACGGCCCCACCTATGACATTGACACCGCCGGACAGGGCGAGGAAGCGTTTGAAATGGTCAAAGCCGCAATTGAAAACGGCGCGCCTTACGCCGTGATGTTTACCGATATGCGCATGCCCCCCGGCTGGGACGGCTTGAAAACCGCCAAAAAAGTCCGCGAAATTGACAAAAACATTGAAATCGTAATCATGACCGCATTCGCCGATTACGAGCAGGACGAGATCTGCCGCGAAGTCGGCACCCCGGAAAAACTGCTTTATATCAAGAAGCCGTTTCAGGCTGAGGAAATTTTTCAGCTCGCGCTGTCGCTTACCTCGAAATGGAATTTTGAGGAACTGGAGAGATCCCGCAGAAAATGGCTCGAAAATCTGATCAAATGCATGCGCAAAGTGAAAATCTCCTCCAATGTGAAAAGCCTTTTCGGCGCCACCCTCGAATCCCTGCTCAATTTCACCGAAGCGCAGAAAGGCCTGATTGCGGTATGGAACGACGAGAAAAAAGCCTGGACGCTGCGCGATCATCGCGAGGTGCAGGAAGCTGAAGCCGAAAAGTTCCTGAAAGACAGCTCGGAGATGCTGAAGGAGGCTTCCGCCATCCAGAAAAGTGACGGCAAATATCTTATCCCGCTCAAGGCCGCCGACATTACCGCCGTTGTGGCGATTTATGACGCAAAAACCGAAAGCGATCCTGAATGGTATAAATTGATGTCGCTGCTCGTAATGATCTCCAATGAAAATCTGGAGACAATCTCTTTCAAGGAGAAAAAGGATTCCGCGGGAACTGAAACCGCCAGACTGCGCAGCGTAGTCAGGGAAATCAAAGAGTCCGCCGAAAATTTCCTCAAGTCACATAAAGACGAACCGGAAATCAAAAAAATCGTGGAAAAATCCAATTCCGTACTCGAAAAATAATTCCCCCCGTCGTCGCCGTTTTTTCAGCAGAATCCAAAGCTAAAGACCCCGGGTTTACATGGAAATTCTTTCTGCCCGTCATTCATCTGTTATTTGTATAATGGTATTTTGCATAGTGCGTCTACTTCTTGTCATCGGAAGCAGGAGCGGGCTTCTCGGCTTTGAGTTCGGCGGCGGTCTTGGCTCCTTTGGAGCGGAGCAGGGAAATAATTTCCTTGGGCTGTTCCCTTGTAGTTGCCTTGTCCAGCGCAGTGCTAGTTTGATCATTAAAAAATCCATATCGGTCAACTGCATTTATATCCACGCCTTTTTCTATAAGCAAGAGTATTATCTCAGTTTTTTCAGTATTATTCATTTTTCTATGACATACAACTTCCATCAACAAAGTTCTTCCGTTCAGGTCTTTTGCTTTTACATCAGCACCTTTGCTAATCAAATATTTAATAGTTTTCGCATCATTCGCATACATTAACGCTGTCGCTTTGCTTTCATCTGCAAAATTAATATCCGCACCATTCTCAACCAGAAGTTTTACAATCTCATAGTACCCATTTTGACAGGCGCCCATAAGAGGAGATTGTAATTTACTGTTGCTATTGGGATCGGCTCCGTGTTTAAGCAACAACTCAACCATCTTAGTTGAACTACTATAATTGGAGAAACAAGTTGCAAAATTCAGAGGGGTAAAACCATTATCAATTTTTGCATTAACATCCGCACCTTTGGAAATTAAGAGTTGTGCAAATTCAATATCATCTGTAACTACTGCGATATGCAGAGGCACCATGCCTCTTATTGTCCGTGTATTAACATCCGCACCTGAAGCTATCATCCGTTTGGCGATATTTATAGCCCCTTTATTATCATTATTGTTGAGACGTGATTCCAGTGCTTCGTTATCGCCAACGCTACTACATCCAGATATAAGCGCTGTTATAATGAAAATACACGATACGATTATAACAACTTTCATTTACTTTGTCCTCATAATTATTGATATTCCCAAATACTCTAATTTGCCATCGGGGTAAGATTTAGCTTTGGAGTTTTCGTGCAATACTTCATTGATTTTACGCCTCTTTTCGCTATTTTAATTCCACCTTCAAAACAACAAACTGAAATATAGCCGGATAGGTAACATTATCAAGCATCAGCAACCCAAAATTTGGCTTCAATACTTTTACTGAAATTCTGTCAGAACGTTTAGAAAAAATGATTTTCAATTGACCCGTATTTTCCAATCAAAAAGCTTTTCAATAATTATTTTCAAGCCAGGAAAACAGCAAAGATAAAAACCCGATTTTCCCTGGATACGATCCTGTTATTTAATCAGGATATAGCTTATTATAATTCATTGTTTATCCTGTCTATCCTGTCCATCCCGGTGAAAATCCATGGTCCGGACCGGACTTCGTTTTTACGCCTTCCTGATCTCGATTTTTTGTGATTGACAACTGCAATTTCATGCTGCGTAATGTCCTTTATACAAATGCTTTATACCCATGCCGCACACCTTTCTGTTGACAAAATTACTATAGGTATACGCGTGTTGCGACAGGCGATAACGCGAAAAACAATAAAAAATTAAGGAGACAGGTATCATGGCTGAAACAAAGTACGACGAAAGTTT
>Ga0172379_10001720_pt1 | contig 42273 bp, 45 predicted proteins | sample GrowelOW334metaG_FD_119756 | JGI IMG/M metagenome (GOLD analysis project Ga0172379, IMG submission 119756) | Groundwater microbial communities from an aquifer near a municipal landfill in Southern Ontario, Canada - Groundwater well OW334 metaG | ecosystem: Environmental > Aquatic > Deep... | reverse complement strand
TCTGTAAAAAAGCAAAGATAAAAAGTTGGGTGACTTTAAATACGGTCGTTTATGATGAAGAAATTACCGATATAAAAAAGATTTTAGACAAAATTAAAAAAACTGGAGTTAGTGGCATTATTGCCTCTGATTTGGCGGTGATAAAAATGGCAAATGAAAAGAAAATTGAAGTTTGTGTTTCAACCCAAATGTCGGTGTCGAATTTGGAAACAATAGAATTTTTGAGCAAGTGGGTGGATAGAATTGTGTTGGCTCGGGAATTAAATTTGGAACAAATTAAAAAAATAGTTGAGGAAATTAAAAAGAAAAAAATTACTGGACTAAAAAATAAATTAATCGAAATTGAAATATTTGGACATGGAGCAATGTGTGTGGGAATTTCGGGTCGATGTCAGATGAGTTTATATCATCAAAATTTGTCGGCTAATCGGGGTAAGTGTGTGCAAATGTGTCGACGAAAATATGAAGTGACGGAAATGGAAACTGGAAAAAAATTAATCCTTGATAATAATTTGATTATGAGTCGAAGTGATTTATGTACAATTGGATTGTTGGATAAATTAGTGGAAATTGGAATTAGTACGATTAAAATTGAGGGTCGAGCTAGAAGTGCTGATTATGTTGACACGGTGGTTAGGGTTTATAAAAAAGCATTAAATTTAATTGCAGAAAATAAATATAAAAAAACAGAAAAAGAAAAATTTTTGGAAGAATTAAAAACGGTTTTTAATCGAGGATTGTCAACTGGTTTTTATTTGGGAAGAAGTACAGATGAATGGGCTATTGGTGAAAATAATTTGGCGACAGAAACAAAAATATTGTTGGGGAAAATTGATCATTATTATCCAAAAGTTAAAATTGCTGAAATAAAATTAACTACTGATAATAGAGTAAATAATGGCGACAATTATATAATAATTGGTCCAAGCAGTGGTGTAGTCAGAGGGAAGTTTTTTGAGATAAAAATGGATAAAAACATCATGACTTTTAAGATTAAAGAAAAGGTGAGAAAAAACGATAAACTGTTTATAATAAAAATATGACAATAAGAGCCAATGATATTTTTACACCACAGGGAATTTTGGAAGAAGTTGAAAAAGATCCAAAATTGGATTTTCTAATGAATATTTTTAATATTCCCCGAGCTTTTGGAGTCAGTGGTTTTGGGGGAAATTGGGATGTGGGCAAACATTCTTATGCAACGGCGTTGATTGCTGTTTTTTGGGCGAAATTTAATAAGTATCCAGAAGTGACACGAAATAAGTTAGTAATAATGGCATTGCTCCATGATTTACATGAATCAGTGACGGGCGATATTTTGCCGATGTTTAAAACCGATGAATTGAGAAGTAAATTAGATGAATTACAAAATAATATTTTGGAAGCGTTGGAAGTGGAATATGATGAAAATTTGGAAAAAGATTTAAAAATTTGTGATTTGGTGGCTTTTTTATATGAAGTTAAACAGGTGTCTCCTAATATTATGCACCCGAAAAAATTAAATTTGGCCAATGTGATGGCAAACAGACAACTGGAAACAATTTATAAATATTGCGAAAAGAAAGGCATTGAAAAAAAGAAAATCCAAAAATTTTTGAATTGGTTGGAAATATAAATATTAAGAGCATTTATGATTTTTATAAAAATAAGTAAGAAAGTTTGGTCTAGTTTTTTAAAATTTGTGTTAATGACGGCATTAATTCATATTGGAGTATTAATTTTTAGCGCGATTAAAAATGGAAATATAAAATTTTTAAATTATTTTCAAATCTTAGGATTAGCTCAATTTTGGCCAAAAATTACTACTGGTTGGATAAGCGATGTGATATCGGCGGTGACTATGATTTTTATAATCATTGGTTTTTTGATAATTAATCTAAGTGTGAACCGTCGCAAAAAGGTTTATTCTGAGATTTCCCACAACGACAAAGAGTGACTCGATTTCTGATTTCATAAGTTGAACCATCGACAGCTTCGATTGGGACTCCCCCTTTGACACAAAGAGGGCCATTGTGATGAATACTAATAGATTGATCTAATTTTGATTCGAGTATTTTCCCTGTAATTTTATCAACAGCAACTAAACGACCAGAAGGACAACAATGACATTCTTCGATAGCAGTTTGTTTTGATTGAGAATTATCAGAATTTTCAGTTAAGTTCCAAACTCCGCCGGCTCGATGACAAAAACCAGCACCAGCACAAAGATTAGTGGCGTCTTTTAAAATTAAATCTGGGCCATCAATTTGACTGGCAATTTTTTCAAACTTTTGCTTAGCATCGCGATTTTCAGTGCCATTAAAATGATTAATTTTATGAGAACCATCACAAAAAGGTTTATTTTTGGAATGACCACAACGACAGAGAGCATAATCTTGATGAGTTGGAATTGATTTCCCTTTTTCGGTTTTTAAAGGAATACTTTCATCGTCATATTCAACAGTGTTTTTATTTAAAGGTAAATTATCGGAGACAAAATATGGTCCGTTTTTGGAAACTTTTATTTTGGGCATGGTTAATTGTACTCCAAATAGTTGACAATGATTATCTTTACCTGTACCATAGGTATAGGTATGACAGAATTAACAAATTTTAAAAAAGCTCAAAGCCATTTGGGCAAAATCATTAAAATGATAGAAAATGGCGAATATTGCATTGACGTGATGCAGCAAAATTTAGCGGTGATTGGCCTTCTCAAATCAGCTCATCAAATGTTGATGGAAAATCATTTGAAAACCTGTTTTTCGAGTGCGATTAAAAGCGGTGATGAAAAAAGGAAAGAAGAAATGACAAAAGAAATTTTGAGAGTTACTAAAATGTTTAATAAATAAATATGGTAAAACGGATTTACAAAGTAGAAGGAATGCATTGTAAAAGCTGTGAAATTTTAATTGAAGATTCTTTGGAAAGTATGGTGGGGGTAAAAAAAGCTGAGGTAAATTTGACGGAAAATATACTGGAAATTGACTCAAAAGAAAAAATAAGTGTTCAAAAATTAAATAATATGTTTAAAAAAAATGGATATAGTTTTTCTGAAATAGGAAACAAACCCACTCCACCCTCACTTGAAAAGGGAGGGCTTTGGTGGTTGCCGGCGGTAATGATAATATTGGTGTTTTTATTACTGAATAGATTTGGATTGGCGAGTTTTTTGAATGTTAATGATCAAAGTTCATTATTAACATTTTTTGTCTTTGGAATTATTGCCGGATTTTCGACCTGTGGAGCATTGTTGAGCGGAATAATTATTTCTTATCCGAAAAGAACTTTGGAAATACTATTGGGAAGAATGGTAAGTTATACAATTTTGGGAGTAATTTTAGGAATGGTGGGACAAACGATTTCTATGGCCGGATTGGCTAATTTGTTAATAGTAATAGTGTCGGCGGTAATGATAATTGTGGCTTTGCAAATGTTACAAGTGAAATGGGCCAAAAAAATTAAAATAAATTTACCTAAGTCGGTTGGTAAAAAAATAACCAGCAAAAAATTACCGATGATGATTGGATTTTTAACAATACTTTTACCTTGTGGTTTTACTTTACTTACAGAAAGTGTGGCTATGTTAAGTGGAAGTTGGATGAGCGGAATGTTAATTATGTTGGCTTTTGTATTGGGAACCAGCATTCCCCTGTTTTTAATTGGATTATCGAGTGAAAAATTATTTAAAAATCAAAAAATAATGGGTTTGCTGATTTTATTTTTTGTGGTTTATACTTTGAATTTTCAGTTTGGGATTTTAAAACCCACCCTACCCTCCCTTGAAAAGGGAGGGCTTAAAACAGAAAATCAAGAACCGGCTCAAATTATAAAAGCTAATTATACTCGATTTTTAGGATTAAGCCCCTATACTTTGACCGTTAAAAAGGGTCAAAGAGTACGAATTGAAATAGATGTAAAAGAAAATGAGTATGGCTGTATGTCGACGATTTTATTACCAGGGCTTTTTGAAAGACCACAAACTTTAGTGGCAGGACAAACTTTGGTTATGGAATTTACTCCAGAAAAAATTGGAACTTACAAATTTACTTGCGCAATGGGAGTGCCCCATAAAGGTGAAGTTCGAGTAATTGAATAATTATTTGTATATAATCTAACATATGATTAAAACGGAAACTTTAAAAATTAAGGGGATGCATTGTGCCAGCTGTGCCAATATTATTAAGAATAGGGTCTCTAAGGTTGAGGGGGTTAATTCAGTTGATGTTAATTTTGCCACGGAAACGGCTAAAATTTCCTACCATGACGATGTAACCAATCATCAATTGATGAATCAACCTATTTCTAAGCTAGGCTACAACTTTGATATGCCGGATAATGAACACCATCATATGATGGATGATAAATCGCACCAGAGAATTAAATATATCCTGCCAATCTCAATTTTGGCTTTTGTAATTATGCTGTGGAATCTTGGATCTAAATCGTTTTCTTTTATTCCAAATTTTCCAATTTCAATGGATGTTTTAAATATTATTTTTTTGATTTTGGCAACCATAGTTATAGTGGCAATTGGTAAACCTTATTGGCAGGGAATTTTAAGATTTGTTAAATTTGGGGCGGCGGATATGGATACATTAGTGGGAATAGGTACTTTCACGGCTTATGTTTACAGTGCAATTATTATACTTTTTCCACAGGTTAAAAATTATTTAAATTTGCCAGCGGAAAATTATTTCGATGTGACAATTGTAGTGATTGGTTTTGTAACTTTTGGAAAACATTTAGAAATGGTCTCTAAGCAAAAAACTGGTGAAACGATTAAAAAACTTTTGGGATTGCAGGCTAAAACAGCACTGGTTTTACGCAATAAAAAAGAAATAGAAATTCCCCTGTCTGAGGTACAAATCGGTGATCTAATTATTATCAAACCAGGAGTTAAAATTCCAGTTGATGGAATTATTACTAAGGGGTTTAGTTCAATTGATGAATCAATGATTAGTGGTGAACCACTGCCGGTGGATAAAAAAATTGGTGATCAAGTGGTTGGAGCAACAATTAATAAACAAGGTAGTTTTCAATTTAAAGCAACAAAAATTGGTAATGAAACTTTACTGTCTCAAATTATAAAAATAGTGGAAGAGGCTCAAGGCTCCAAAGCCCCAATTCAGGCTTTGGCTGATAAAATATCTGGCGTTTTTGTGCCGATTGTTTTGATAATTGCAGTTTTATCTTTTATTGTTTGGTTAATAGCTGGGGTACCTAGTTTGGCGTTATTATCTTTTGTGGGAGTGTTGGTAATCGCTTGCCCATGCGCACTTGGTTTGGCCACGCCAACAGCAGTGATTGTGGGGGTGGGAAAAGGAGCGGAAATGGGGATATTAATAAAAAATGCCGAAAGTTTGGAAAAATTATCGCAAATTGATGTGTTAATAATGGATAAAACTGGAACAATCACTAAAGGTCAACCGCAAGTGACAGATATTATTTCTCTGTCGGAAAATTTTGACGAAAAAGAAATTTTAAAATATGCGGCTAGTGTGGAGAAATTATCGGAACATCCGTTGGCACAAACAATTGTGGCTAAAGCAGAATTGGAAAAAATAAAGTTGTGGCCTTGTAAGAATTTTGTGTCTCAAGAAGGAGTTGGGGTTAGTGGTATTGTTGATAAAAAAAATATTTTAATTCATAAATTGGACGGAACAGATGAATTGATTAATCAAGGTAAAACAGTGGTTGTAATTGAAATTAATAAAAAGATGGTTGGTAAAATTGCGATGAGCGACACGATTAAGGATGAGGCGGTGGAAGCAATAAAAAGAATTCATCGACAAGGAATTAAGGTGGTAATGATGACTGGAGATAATCAAAAATCGGCTGAATTTATAGGTAAAATGGTAGGAATAGATGAAGTCGTGGCTGGGGTTTTGCCACAAGAAAAAGCTTTAAAAATTAAAGAAATGCAGGGTTTAGGTAAAAAGGTGGCAATGGCTGGAGATGGAATTAATGATGCTCCGGCTTTAGTACAAGCTGATGTAGGAATTGCAATGGCGACAGGAACAGATATTGCTATTGAATCAGCAGGGATTACTATCTTGCATGGTGATATTCAAAAAATTTCTCAAACAATTGAATTGTCTCGAGCTACGATGCGAACTATTAGACAAAATTTGTTTTGGGCATTTATTTATAACGTGGTTGGAATTCCGATTGCTTCAGGATTATTGTACCCCGTTTGGAAAATTACACTAAATCCAGTTTTTGCCGGACTAGCAATGTCTTTAAGCAGTGTGTCGGTGGTGGGAAATTCATTAAGATTAAGGACTAAAAAATTGGATAAAAAGGTTTATTATTAAATAATGAATAAACTGTTATTTTTGTTACTTTTTTTGGCTGGTTTTTTTGGATTGGTGATTATAAGTCAGCCATGGTGGCCACAATATATTTCTTTTCAAAAGGAAATTAACCCGAATACTATATCTGAATATTATGACCCTCTTGCACGAGTGGGAATATTTAATAATAAAGAAGTGGTGGTACCACAAGATCAACAACGAGTTTTAGGAGATATGGTGGCTATGACAAATAATTCAAATAAATATATTGATGTGGACTTAACTTCTCAGAAAGTTTATACCTATGAAAATGGTCAAAGGCTTAAAACATATATTATTTCGTCGGGAAAATGGGGAAGAACTCCGACTGGAGTTTTTAAAATATGGACTAAAATTAGATCACAAAAAATGGAGGGCGGGTCTAAATTAACAAAAGATTATTATTATTTACCGAATGTTCCATATATTATGTTTTTTTATAATAATGTATACGCCAAAAAGGTAGGATTTAGTTTACATGGTACATATTGGCATGATAATTTTGGAGTGCCAATGAGCCACGGTTGTATCAATATGAGAACGGCTGATGCAGCTGAAATTTTTAATTGGGCTGAAGTTGGGACAGAGGTGAGAATTTATGGGAGATATGAGTATAAAAAGACGGCGATGAAGTAAAATTAATTTGATAAATATTTTTTAATTAGATATGTTACAATACTTCCAAGAAAGCCGGTAAGTGTGACCAACGTCCGCTAGCCGGTTTTTATAGTTTTTAGGGTAATTTAACAGTAGACTTTATTTCTTTATAAAGTCTTACTTTATCTTTTTTCTTAGCGAATCCAATAAATAATTTCTTTTCAAAACTAGCCAATAATACTTTTTGAATCGGATTTAAATTTTTTATATCTTTGTTGTTAATTTCTTCTTTAAGTCTGGGACAAACTCCATATAAATCAGCTATTTGTTCTTCTGGATCATTATTAAACTTGGTAACAAAACTAATTGAAGTTAAATGTTTTTTAGATTCTTGAGGCGTGATATTTAGATTACTAATACCATTGACTAAATAATGGAAAACATTTTGATAAATAATAATATCTTGTTCTGAATTACTGGCTTCACTAACAACTTGTCCTTTTAGATTTTTAGCAATAAGAAATTTTAATAAATTAGAAAAAAGCGAACGATATGATCTGTTTAAAACAGTATTTTTGCTCCATCCGAGTCGGAAAGCTTTTTCTTTATCAACGTTAGTACTTAAAATAAAAAAGTTATATTTATTTAAAAATTTTTCTAAATCTAAGGAAAAGTTTTTAATTTTTATATCTGTTTTTAAATCTCTGCGTATTTCAGTATTATGTATAACATAATTTTTTGATCCAAAATGTTTTAATTTTAAATCTTCAAAATCAATTTTCATTTTTTCTCTATTATTTTCTCCAATCATTAGACCGACAACAGTAAAAAATGGCTGAATTTTAAAAGATTTAACATCTGAAGTTCCAGACTCGTCTATAAAAATAAAATATTTTTTATTAACGTTAGAAATCATATTTGAGTTTAGCACTCAAAGTAATATTTATTACGATAAATTATTTTTTATAGATATTTTTTATCCAGATTTTTTTAAAAAAAGGAATGGAAAGGGTGGATAATAAAAAACCTAAAGTTGGAACAATGGCGTTAATAAATGGTTTTGGTAAACTGGCAAATTTGAAAAATAAAACAACGACAAAATAAGTTGAAATAGTAATTAAAAGTTTTCGAGAAAAACTTGTTTCCCAAGCTTTGTCAGCTTCAACTTTTGAGTTTCTAATTTTTATTTTTTCAATTTCTTTGGTTATTTGATTTATATTATCCATATTTTTAAGAAGACTATATATTTATATTTATATAATTTTTATTGACATAATTCCATTTTATTTTCTGGGAGAAGAAATTTGCGACTGGGTTTTAATTCGGCGATAAATTCGGGGGTGTGACTGACGATAATCATGGCGCCTTGATAAAATTTTAGGGCTTCTAAAATTAGTCTTTGTGAAAGAACGTCGAGGTAAGTGGTTGGTTCGTCGAGAATTAAAAGGTTGTAATTTTTGGCTAGAAGAGTGGCAATAGAAAGACGGGTTTTTTCACCACCAGAAAGGGTAGATATTTTTTGAAAAACTTTTTGACCGGGGAATAAAAATCGGCCTAATAAACAACGAAGTTGAGCTTCCGTCATTTCACATTTATCTTTGACTGTTTCTAAAAGATTTTTCTCCATGTCAAAAGTTTCAAATTCTTGGGAGTAATAACCAATTTTTAATTTTTCATCTTTGATAATTTCACCGGAATCTTGGATTAACATGCCCATTAAAATTTTAATTAAAGTGCTTTTACCAGCACCATTTTGACCCATGAGAGCAATTCTCTCACCTCTTTTAATATCAAAATTTATATCAGTTAAAACTTTTTTTTCACCATAAGACTTACATATATTTTTGACTATAAATGGAACTTCGCCAACCCAAGCTGGCTCGGGTAATTGCATGTTAATTTTTTTAACACTTGGTGGCATTTCTGGAAGAGCGACTACTAATTTCTCAATTCTTTTTTGCAAATTAAGTTTTTGACGAACACCTTTTTCAGATCGATTGCCAGAAATTCTGACTAAGCCTTTTTTCATATCTATAATCTTTCGTTCTTGAACATGAATTTGATTAATCAAAAGGGTTTCTCTCTCACCTTTTAAATTAACATAATTACTGTAATTACCGTTATATTCAGTGATTTGTTTGGTTCGTTTATCAACTTCGATAATTTTATCGATGTTTTTGTCGAGTAATTTTAGATCATGGGAAATAATAATTAGAGTTTTGGAATAACGACCTAAAAAGTTCATCATCCAAAGTTTACCTTCGACGTCTAAAAAGTTAGTGGGTTCGTCTAAAAGTAAAATGTCTGGCTCAAAAATTAAAGCCCTGGCAATGGCTAATTTGGTTTTTTGGCCACCACTTAAAACTTGAGGTTTACCCTCAAGAGATAAACGAGATAATTCTAATTTAGAAAGCATTTTTAAAAGTTCGTAATCTTGTTTTTGCCAATAAGGATCTAAATAATCGCGAATTGATTCAGCTTTTTCCATGGTGGCATCGTGTTTGACTTCTTGAGGAACAGACATGACATCGCCGACGATGTCAAGGTTGCCATCATCAATACGATCTTCACCGGTAATTAAATTAAAAAGAGTGGACTTACCAGAACCATTGGCCCCAACGACACCAACTTTGCTATTTTTGGCAACATAAAAGTTGGCACCTTCAAAAATGTTCTCTTTGCCGTAGGAATAAAATATGTTTTTTGCCGAAATCATCCTATGATTGTATCATCATAAGGAAAGTTAGAGAGAGTTTTAATACATTCTCGCCTTCGCAGAAAATGGCGAACTTTGTCCGCCGAAGTGAGCTATGGCGAGCGAAGGCGGAGGGTAGAGGTCTACTTCACCTTCGGTTTCGTAAGACCATGGGGAACTCGACCATTCTCAAAATCTTTCATTAAAGCTTCAGAAACAAATCTTTTATATGCAAAAGCTTTTCCAGATCCAGTCTTTAAATATATTTCAAAATCTCTGGCTTGTTTTTCTGTTTCAAATCCACAATACCAAGCTAATTTCCAAGGTAGGTGTGGTTTAGTAGATTTTACTTGTCCAGTGTTGTGAAGAGTAAACCTATTTTTTAAATCAATCGTGGATCCGAAATAGAAAATATGAGATTTTGAACTATGTAATATGTAAGTGTAATACATATTACAATATTATCAGATTAGGCATGTAATTCTGAAGCTTTAGCGAAAGATTGCGGAGGGTAGAGGATTTGAACCTCTGCGGGTTTCCCCACACGCTTTCGAGGCGTGCGCCATAAACCACTCGGCCAACCCTCCATTTCGGTGCGCCTACCAGGAATCGAACCTGGATCAACGGTTTCGCAAACCGTCATTCTATCCATTAAACTATGGGCGCGAATAAATCATATGAATTATACCAAATAAAGTCTATTTTTCCCGTTTTTCCCAAGGCATTTTATCGTTCCACCATTTGGCTAATTTATCAACAAAATTTGGTGATGATTCAACTAAAGGTAATTTCTTTAAAACAATTTTTTTAATTTCTTCTTTATCTGATTCTTTGATGACTAAAGAAATTTGTCGAGGAATTCTTAAATTGGTTTCAAATTCTAAAAGCTCAGTATTGAGACTTTTTCTGAACCAAAATCTTAATAAAATATCCCAACTGTATTTTGAATCACCAAAATGGACGGCTCTATTGGTTATTTTATATTTAACGACTTGGGGAGGAACAGTGGAGAGAACATAATATAAAAATAAAACTGAAACGAGAGCGACAATTAGAAAAAATTCTTCGATAAAAAATAAAACAACTGAAAATAAAATTAAAATTGAAACGACAGTGATCCAAAAATCTTTGTCTCTTTTCTTAAATGCCCTCTCGGCCGCTTCCCATTCAATTAAAGTTTTCTCTTCATTAGTGTCTTTTATAACCCTATCAACCCTACTTACTGCTTTTTTCTTCATTGTTTTAATTTTAAAGCATTTGGGAAAAATTTGATATACTAAAACACTATCCCCAGGAAGGGTGCGGCGAATGGTAAGCCACAGGTTTGCTAAACCTGCGTCAGAAATGGCATGTGGGTTCGACTCCCATCCCTTCCGCCGAACGTTTGGTGTTCTGTGCGACCCTATCGTTATATCAAATAGCCCCTAACCTGTTGTCAAATATTCTCAATTTTCAACATTTATCGCTAAAATAGCCTGTAATGGTTAAAAAAATTTCAAAAAAGGTGTTTTAACTACCTAAATTGGTTCTGTTCTGAGTTTAAATTAATCTTTATACCTACACTGTCAGATGCAATTTCCACAATAATTAATGCATATTCTAAATTATCTTTTCCTTTATAAAGAAAACTCTTACCGCTTTTTATATCTTTCATCTCTTCTGAAGGTTTTCCTGGAAAAGTTATAGTTAAATCTGAATCGGTATGCGAAAGAACTCGATTAATACCAACAATTAAACCAGAAGATGAATCAGTAAAAGATTTACTTTCATCCACAAAAATTACATTATTAGAGTCAGCTATTTTTTGTGGGATTTGCATAGATAGTGGTATAAGTTTTTCAACAATTGTTGGTGTATTAGTTTGTCCAATACTACTATTGGGATATTCGCTTGGTCCTGAAAAAATTGAAGGCCACCATGGAGCGGTAAAAATTCCAACGATTGCTGGTACTATTATCTTTGGATTCTTATACCATTTAGTCTTTTTTATTAAATTTATCTTTGTTGAGTTAATATTAGTTTTTATAAATGCATTTTCTTTACCGCTGATAAAAGCCGAACCGTTTACTTGACTGTTTAAAAAAACGTTTTTATTACCAGTCACCTTAAGAGTGGCAGGTGTCTTGTCGCTTTCATTCCCTGTTTGTTCTTTTTTCTTAATGTCTTTCCAGTTTGCCATGGCGATATTTTTGAAATAAACATGATAATTAAATTCATCTCCCCACGCAATAAGAATAATTTTTTCTCTAACATTTGGATTTTTAAAATGCCAGTTCGGTTTAAATTCAAGTGACCCATTAATATATATCTTTAAAAAATTATTGTGGTTAATTTCGAGTTTGATATTAATTAGTTTATTGTTCGGGTATTTCTTTGTTTTGTTTAATTCCTTAATGTGATCACCGTTTAAATAAGCAGTAAGTCCGTATTCCTTATTAGGGGGAGTAGACCCTAAATGAAATAAAAAACTATTATTACTTCTTAATGGAAAAATATCTTCATTAGGGTCAAATAGTTTAAATCCAGCCCTCCAATAATCACCTTGTGGTTTAATAGTGAACTCTAATTCACTTACCTTTCCATCTATAAAAACTTCCCTAAAATCAGCCCCTTGAGGATTATCTGTTTTACTTGCGCTCCAATTGTCCATTTAAATTTATACAAAATAATACAGTAATTATAGTATTTTATTTTACTTTATAGTCAACTGTTTATTGTGCAGTATAAACTTTGTCTTAATTGCCGACATAACTTTTAATCTTTCCTCTGCTGTTCCAGTTTGTAAAACATAAAGTAAATATTCTTTGACCATATCTTTGTCGACCTTATTAAAAGCGTCATATTCTATTTCTCTTAGGTTTCCACTTATAAATTCTTGACGAAGAACTCTTGATCTTAATCCATGAAATCTATCAATATCTTCTTTTAAATATGAGGCTAGGTAAACTTCGTCTAATTTAATTTCATCTATATGAGCGACCAGCTGTTTAATTAGATATTCTTCAGCGATATAAGGCTCATCGCAATCATAATGCTCTTCATATTTTGTTTCATTACTTAAAATAATTCCCGTATTTAAGGTTAATATTGATTTTTTATAAATTATAGGATATAATTGGTAGTGTCCACAGTAGAGATAAAAGATAGACTAAATTTTAATGAAATTGAGATATCTGGCCCGATTGGTGTAGATATTTTTTTAAGTGAAGAAGGAAAAGATCGAAGGGATTTGTATAAAAAGTTAAAAAATATTTTTAATAAAATTCCTGACGTAAATATGGATTTTGATGAAGCGTATGAAAAAGATTTGGTTGGTAATGAAGATTTAATTGATATTTATGATGGATTAGGAAAATTTATTGAAGAAGATGTTGAAAATAATAGCCGAATTATCCTTTATCTTCCTTCACAACTCTTGCCTAATATGGAAAAAGAAATTAATGGTGAAATTTTAAGAAAATCAAGGAAAAAATTTTCTGAAGTTTATAAAAAATCATGGATTAGATTATTGTTTGAGGAAGATTGGCGAGCTGATTTTGTTGATGGTGATATTTTAGAAGCAGGGTTGGGAGAACCAGTTCCAGTTAGAAAAGTGGCTCATTTGGTGTCAGATATTTTAGAAAAAAAGATAATTGATTACGAGGAAATAAAAAAAATAGTTAATGTTTGTGATGACGAAAATTTGAAAATAAATTTGACTGAAGGATTGATTGTTGCGGCTGATAAAAAAATAGTAAATTTTGATTTTGATGAAAAATTGGTTGATAAATTATTTGATTTACAAAAGCCAAAAATTGATAAAAGTTTTATTATTAGCCGAGCGAGAATTAGATGGGAAAACCAAGTTAAAAAAGAAAAAGAAACTGAAAAAAAATCAGAAGTAATTTGTCAAAAAATAATTGATGGTGAAATTGAATTTAGTGAAATTAATGAGATTGCTGAAATTGTGGGTATTTTTAAGGCTGGAGAAAAGATTAATTTAATAGAAAAATATTTGCCTTTAGTTTATGATTGTTGGATTAAAAATAAAAATATTTTTGAAAATGATATTAAATCTGGATTAAGCCATTGGAAAAATTTAGGTATTATTTCTGATGAAGTTTTGGAAAAATTTAAAACAAAATTGCCCGAATTTAATCAACTGATGGCAATAAAAACTAAAGAAATGGTAAAAAAAGATTTTGAAATTTTTAGAGAAGCAGTAATAAAAATTAAAGAAGATGGTGAATTAATGAAATATATTTATCCAACATTTTTAGTTTTTGGATCAAGAGTTAAAGGATATGCTGGTGTGGAAGCAGATATAGACGCGGCAATATTTTTTAGACCAGAAACTACTTTTGAAAGAAGAGAAGAAATTTTAGAACGACTTCATCAAAAAATTCCAGCATTAAAAACTGTGGAAAAAATTTTGGAATATTGGATTGATAAAAAAGATGAAAAATTTGGATTTAAAAATCCAGAACAAAATGGAAAAATTATTGGAGTAAAAGAAATACATATTTTTTGGAATGGAATTTGGATTAGCTCCAATAATGAATTTAAAAAGATTAGCCAAGATATAACAAAAAAATATCTTAATTTGGAAAGATTTGGGAAACAAAAGAAAACGATTATAACTGTTTTCTTACTTAAATTGGAGATGGATATAATCCAAAACAGATTTATGCATAAAGGTTATCGTTATTTTTATCCATCTAAAAAATCAAAAGGCACAGTCCATTCAGATTTGATCGATTGGCAAAGTGATTTTTGGGAACCAGAGTTTAGACGGATAGCGACACAACTTTTTTTAAGCCGAGTTTTTTTACCCGAGATCAGATAAATTTATTCTGAATTTTCGATCGGAAGATTTAGGGCCGTAACCAACAAGTACAACAGGAATTTCTAATTTTTGTTCAACATAATTTATAAAAATTTCTTCGAGATTTTTATTATCCGTAGATTTGAGAGTGGTGAGAATTGGGTGACAATTTTTTAATAAGTTGGTGAGTTGAACTTGATGATTTATTTGATCTGATTTATTTACACCTTTGTAAATTTTTATGGCGATAATTTTATTGTCTTCAATTTCAAAAAAATCTTGGAGGTTGTTTTTATCTCCTAAATATTGGTAACTTTCGCAAACTTGCCAATTTTGGTTTTGATTTAAAATATCTAAATAACTAATTCCAAGACCACTGATTGATCCGCTAAAATTGAGTGCATACTTCATGGCAACTAAATCAAAATTTCCATTTCTAAAAGGGCCGAGCCATTCATTGGCACCGTTATTATCCGAACTTTCAATTATGGAATCGGTCATTTCTTGATTGAAAGAAACAAGAGGGCCGGCACCATGACGAGTAATATAACAACGACTGACACCAAGACGAACTATCTTACCGTCATAGTTTTGATTTTTGATGGATTCTAAAAGGTCTTGACCAGTAGGATCGACTTGGGTGACATGGGGAACAAATCCAAAATCTGGATGGAGAAGTGCACCGTGTGATGGTTCGCAAACAATAGTGCCATTTTTATTTAAAAGTTCTTGAAAAAAAATTTGGTCAGTGATACGAACTAATTTTGATAAAGATTGACAAGCAATAACGGTTTTCTTGATAAGATTTTTATCCTTAATGATGGAAAATTCAAAAAGGGCACGATCAGAGATTTCAGATGGATTTTTATTTTCTAAAAGTTTTTGGGATTGATAAAGTTTATGTTGCTGAATATTTTTAATTTTGTTTTGAAGAAAGTCAAAATTTTGAAAAAAATCAGCAGCCCGAAGAGTTAGATTTGGGTCTGAAGAATCTTTTATAGCATCACCAACACCTTTGCCAACAGTTCCCTTTTTATTGTCACCGAGTAAAACTTCGCGAAGACGACTGATGGCTTGATGATAAGGAGTGGTGCTAATACAGTTTTCATCAATAATTATTTTGTCAAAAATATTTTCAATTCCTTTTTCTTCGAGCATGATTGCTTCTTCAAATAAATCGACTGGATTAAAAACCATATTTTTTAAATAGGTTTGAGCCCCATCAAAAGTACCACAACTGAAATGACTGAAAGAAAAAGTTTCACCGTTATTATCGACGATATGGTGACCCGATTGAAAACCGCCAGATCGAATGACGGTGTGAGCATTGGTTTCTTGAACACATTTTTGAGTGGTGACACCCTTGACTTCTTCACCAATACCAGTGCCAAAAATTGAAATTATTTCTTTCATATTTCCCTTTCGTCCTTTTGGACTCATCAGTTCTGATACACATCAGAAGAGGGATGTAGGACAGATTGTTTTGTTGCCAAAAGCAACCTGTCCTGACTTTTGTAAAGAATGTTTGCGTTAGAATTTAGTCCAATCAACTTCGTTTGAATCGATAGATGGAGTAGTAACGACGCTATTAGTAGTAGGATTTTCGCTTTCGCGGGCGTGACCAATGGGCCAGGGGTTGCGATAGTGACTAAAAATATCACCAGGTTTGGGGATATTATTAAAGACGTCGAGTTTGGCCTGAGCGCCAAAAAGCGGTTTGGCCGGCTGAATTATCTGCCAAATTTTTTTGGCATCGTAATCGGAAATTTTATTGTTACCAGAAGCCTGAAGAAAGGCAATAAAACTAGTTTCAAGAGGTTCTTCTGTTTCGGTGATATACATTAATCCAGCCTGAAGTTCGGCTAGATAATCAGCGTCACAACCAAAAATAACTCGATTGTCACCAAGTAGGTCGGACCACCAAGAAGAAGTTGGATAACTACTATTGATCTGGATAAAAAAGACATGCCATTTTTTGAGAAGTTCTTGACAGATTTTTTTTGTGTAAATGGATCTTGATTGAATCTCATATCCTAGATGGTTTTTGACATCAGAAGCAAGAACGCGACCGCGACCACAGGCATCAGCAATAATAAACAAATAGCCTTTCAAACAGTATTGATTAATATCAATATTTACTCTGTCATTGATATAGCAGAGACCGAGATCATAGTCTTCATCTGAATCACCACCATCTTTGTCGGGGATTAATTTAGTAACATGCTCGGCAGCAAGATTGCTGGATTCGAACTGAGCCATTTGAAAAACAGGATGTTTGTCCTGAACATCTTGAACTACGGCGACAGAGAGATCAATTTGATATCTCAATTGAAACGGAGAAAGCATATCAAAAAGTTTTTTCATTCCAAAAAAGACTTTACCAACATTTTCACCCATCGAACCAGTGCCATCACCGCAAGAAACGACTGGCATTTTTATACCTTTGGTTAAAAGACAGGTGTTATTACCGTTGTCGATAAAAGCATTTCGGGATTCGCGAGTTTTGCCTTTGATATCGACCATGGGGTCGAGTTTGCCAGTTTCGCGATAAACTTTTTGGCCAGCATCGTGGACTTTCTCTCCGCGGGTGCGCATTTCACTGACGGTTTTTTCATAGTGACTGCTACTGAAAGTTTCTGTGTGTCTTTTTTCCACCATTTGAACATCACTCCTTAATGATTATTTTTGGATAGGTGCAAAATTTATGAAATTGTCGTTTTAAACCTGGGGTACCATCCTCCTTTTGAACTTTTGGCCAAATGCCATCTGAAAGTTCATATAATTTATCAATAACTGTACCAGTAGTATAATTTGTCCCTTCAATTAATTTGGAAAGAAAGGATAAATAGATATGGTGATGTTCGAGAGACATAATGTCTTGATCATGAGGTGAAGATTCAGAGTTGGTTCCACCAGTTGCATACCAAACTATTTTGGCAGCATTTGAAATTTCTTGGGACATAACTAATGAATCAATATTTTTTTGAGCAGCAGAAAAATCGAGGATAAAAACGCCGTGAAGATTGGTTTCGAGGAGAATATTACTGGAATTAATTAACTTAAGAGAATAACCATAACTGTGAATAAAGGCAAGAATTTTAAGAAGCTTGCCTAAAATCCAATGACCAGTTTGAAGATCGATTCGCTGATCGCCTGTTAATGAAGATAAGGGAGAAAATTGTTGATAAGATTCGATGTTTTCATCAAATCCTAAAAACATAGCCTTTTTAGGACCAGCATCAAAAGTCTCTAAAACTTTTGGGAAAAAGGCGCCATAGTTTGGTTTCCCTAAACCTTTATTTTGACAATCATTATCGATCTCACGAGCAATCAACTGTAATTCCCTGAGAATATTGGATTCTCTGACAATAGAGTCATTTTCGTAGGTTTCAAGAGCAATTTTCATAAATCCAAATTGACCGGAAGGAAGCTGGGTAACGTACAATTTACTGTTACTGGTTTTGGCAATCGGAGCACCACTAGAAATGCTGGCAGATTTTAAACCAAAAATAATGTATTTTCCGTTTAACCCATCAAACTCTGTCATTTTGATTAATGAAGATGAAGTATTTTCCCGAGGTATTAGTGGCGCGAGAGCTAAAATTAGTTTAATAAGATCCAATTATTATCACTCCTTTCAAAAAATGACGAAACATTCCTTATTTTTAAAGTACTTTTCCTTTCGTCCTTTTGGACTCATCGGTATCGATACACATCGATAGAGGGATTGGGGCAGTTTTTTTTCTAAAAAATATTAGAAAAGGTCCTACCCCAGAAATAATTGTTGTTTACTACCTCCTGATCTTAGTTTTGTAGGCCAAATCCATGAGGACTTCTAATTGGGCTAAATATGGTTTTAATTCTAAAGGAAGATTGGAAATGAAATCGCGATCATTTTTAAAAAGACATTCGCTAAGTGCGAGTAGTTGAGAATTGTTGATAATTGAGGTATATTTTTCTTTGTTTAAAGAAATGAATACTCCAGAAGGTGAAAAAACACGAAGTGTTAAAACATCGAGAACTTCCAAAAAATCCCAATAATTAGAATCGAAAATAGTTTTGTCTATGCTTTTGGCATTGTTAATCAACCAATCGGCGATGGCAGCATGGTCTTTGCCGTTGACAATCTCAGAGTATTTTTTGATGAACTCATTGGGTTCGAAAGGTAGAGCCTGTACCGGCTACGACCTCCTTCGAGTCGAGTTTGTCCCAAGGAATGGCATTTCCAAGTTGGAACATTGCGGTAAGATAACTCAGTTCTGATTGTCCGGCGGTCACTTTCGGAAACTCCATAATGGCCAAGGCGTAACGAGTGATATTTCGTTCAAGACGGACATAATCAGCTGAAACGTTAACACTAAGCATTTTAATCATCTGATCATGATTACTAGCACCAATCTGTCCCGGCAATGACGGATTTTCGAGCACGGTTTTAATATTGTTAGCATCGAGAGCCAAAGCTCTAGAAATAACAATACCGGTGCCGGCAAAAACGCGATTGATTTGATCAATAACGCTTTCAGCTGCATCACGCAAGGTGTTGGTGTCAGGAGCCTGAATCAGACTGGAAGCCGCACTACCATTGCCGGATGCAAGCATAGAAAACATACCCATCATTGCCGCCGGATTAGCAGCTGTTTGTTGATAAGTTGAGAACCACCCTATGATTTGCTGATGAAAACCTAAAAGCGCCGGCCAAAGATTGATCCGAAGTTTTTTGAGTAGTGCATCTTTTTTGGGCTGAGTAACACTAGCACTGTCGATTTCGAGAGCAGAAAAAATTTCGGCGTAGTTTCTTCTTATTAGAAGTTTCTGTAAAGAGTAAAAGTCGTTACTGCATGGAACTTCCTGTTCTTCGGCGAATTTTTCCATAAGGTTAGCTAAAATTTTTGGAAGTTCGTAAAGCCCGCTTTTGTCTGCCAGAGATGCTCTGATGGCAGCGATAACTTCAGTTTCACCAACCTTAAGTTCACCACCAACTTTAAGCATGTTCAGGAAAGAAACATCGTCAGGTACTTGAGGTAAAACATCCATTGAAGGCTGCCCGGCTGATAAAACTGCGATTGATTCGGATCCTTTTTCGGGTGGTGTCGGAATGAAGGCTTTGGCGATTTCTTTGGCCAAAATAAACCCGCACCCACACATAGTCCTGATTTCTTCTGGTGAAAGACCGATCATATTGGCTTCGGTTTTTGCACCTTCGGATTCGAGTTTTGAGATTTGATCGTCATTTAGTCCGAGTTCGACAAGTTTGGTTTTCAGGGTTTCGTTCATTTTAATAAACCTCTTTTCAAAAAAATTACCATTAAAAAGTCTTTTATGACTAATGGCTTACTAAGCACAAAATTTGTACTCACTAAGCCATCAGCCACAAACTAAAACAACAATTATTTGTTAAAGTACGAAAACAGCCTATAGTTTATCACATTTGACATTTTTTACAACAAAAACCCTATTTTTTTGAAAAAAAGCCGAAATTTAAATACTTAAGTTGGTCTAAATAATATAAATAATTTTAAGAAACCCTTTTTTAAAAGTGTCTTATTTTCTCATTTAGCTACAAAAGATTACAAAAAGGACAGCAATGATTTGGAATAATAAAGATATATTAATACTAAAACCATAAGCTTCGTTCAGATTTCATAGTATTGATATGTAAATTATTTTAGAATAAGGTTGTTATAATATTTTCATGGAAAATTGTGAAATAGGTTATCCGAGTTCAATTGATAAGAGTTTAAATTTGGAAAAACTGGGATTAGATCAGGGATCGAAAAAAGTACTAAATATTAATATTGTCGAAAACATGTCAGAAAATAATGGTTATGAAGCTCAAGTAATAGCAACAAAAGGATTTTTTAATAAAAGAGTAGGTTCTGCGTTATTAACTTCTTTCGACATTGATTCAGATGGAAATATTCAAAGTGCACACTTAAATGTCGTTGAAACTGTTAAAAAATATCGTGGAAAAGGTATTGGTAAATCTGTTGTCGAAGCGGCTATAGATCTTGCGCAAAAACGCGGAATAAAAAAAATTGAATTAGATTCGGTTGATGATGCTGTTGGTTTTTATAAAAGGTTGGGTTTTAAGGAAGTAGAAAACGGAAGTGGCCGGATGCAAATGGATTTAACAAATAGGGTTGTTAAAAAAGTAATTTAGACCTAATATTACAACATAAAGTGGTTTTTAGTGTTGTAGGGATAGATTAATTCCATATTCAAATGCTCCGCTCTCGTTTTTACAGCCTGTAATGGTTAATTTTTAGAATGAATTAATTGTGGTAACATAAACCAATGTTGTCGATTTTACATCAAAGTTTTTGGAGGGATGAGGCTTTTAGTGTCCTGCTTTCTGCTAAAAGTTTAAAAGACATTTTGCTTTTAACAATTAAAGATACAAGTCCACCTCTATATTATTTTTTGCTTCATTTCTGGATAAAATTATTTGGTGATTCTGAATATATAGTAAGAACTTTATCTCTTGGTTTTCATATTTTATTGGTAATATCTTCATTTTTCATGCTTAAACATTTAATTAAAAATTGGAAATTGTCCATAGTTGGATCATTAGCAGTTTTATTAAATCCATTCTTATTAGAATATGCCTTTGAAGCTAGATGTTATTCATTTTTTGCTTTTCTAATAGTCACTGCTACTTATTTCTTCTTAAAAAAGAAAAATTTTGTTTCTTCTATATTTTTAGCGCTTTCCCTATTGACACATAATTTTGGAATTTTCTTTTTATTAGCTTTTGTTATTTTTTGGATTTATAAAAATAGAAGTTCTCTTATTAAGAGTATTAAATCTGCTATTTCTTTATTTACGTTACCTTTTATTGCATTTGGGATTTGGTTTTTATTTCTTTGGAATCAATGGACTAAAGTTGCTGGTGGTTTTTGGATTGAACCAAAAAATTCATCTATATTTTTAGAAACATTTAGAACTTATTTTCAAGGGTCGACTGATTATGCCTCAAAGGGAATGATCTATAATTTAGTGGTTGTTTTAGTTATTTTGGGAATATTTTATTGGTTTAATAAATATATTTCTCAAAAAGATAAAGAAATAGATATTAAAAATGAATCCGTTTTAATTTTTCTTTTTTTGATTCCATTTTTAATTGTCTATTTAATTTCTGCTTTTTGGATACCAATATTTCACGAAAGATATTTAATGCCAATTTTACCTATATTTATTATTTGGATTATTTATTCTTTATTTAAATTATCTAAATTAAATAAATATTTATCATATTTTATTTTTGCCATAGGCATTTCTTATATTATTTTTTTAATTCAAGGTTCAGAAGAAATAGTCAAAAAAACAACTAAACCAGCTATTAATTACGGGGTTCAACAAGTCCTTTCTAAAATTAGTGATGATGATGTAATTATTCCTGAATCAGAACTTAATTTTTTGGAAGTTAAATATTATGTAAAGAAACAACGACCTGATATTCCTGTTTATGTTTATTTACCTAATAAAACTCCAGTATTTTATATTGGTTCTGTTTTGTTTGAAAAAAACGAAATAATAGATAAATATCCAGAAAATAAAAAGATTTGGATCATTACTAAAGATGGTGGAAGTTATTTAAAAACTGACTGAGAAGATATAGTGTTGTATTTTTTTAAAAAAAAACAAAAACTAAAAATAGCTTGTAATTGCGACAATGTCGCATTATAATGGCCATTATGGCTAGACAATCAATTGCTAAAAAATCAGTCTTAAAGATAATTAAAAATGCTTCTACTCCCGTCAGTTCGACAGAAATTCAACTTAAATGTAATTTGTTTAATAGAGCCACAATTTATAGAACACTCATTACTCTTAAAGAAGAAAATTTAGTCCGTTTGATTGAAATTGGCGACGGATCTCTTCGTTATGAATCTATTGAGGATCACTATCATCATTTAATTTGTTCTAAATGTAAAACTATTCAAAGGATAGATTTACCCAAAAATGAAGAAAAGAGATTGATTAAAATTCAACAAAAATTTCAGCGAGAAACGAAATTTATAGATTTGGAACATTCTCTAGAATTTTTTGGGTTATGTTCTCATTGTAAAAATATATGATGGAAATATTAATAGATGCACTAATTGATAGTCTAAAAACTGTTCCTTTATTGTTGATTCTGTATATTGTGATCGAATTAATGGAATATAAATTTGGCGATAAAATTAGAGAAAAGGTTCAAAATGCAGGAAAAATAGGACCCTTGATTGGAGTAATGGCGGGAATTTTTCCTCAATGTGGTTTTTCGGTAATTGCGACGGCTCTATTCACTCAAAAATTATTAACTATTGGAACTTTATTGGCGGTTTATTTATCTACCTCTGATGAGGCAATACCAATAATTTTGTCACAACCAGATAAAGCCTATTTAGTGCTACCTTTAATTGGAATAAAAATTGTAATAGCACTTGTAGTTGGTTATGGGGTTGATTTCTTTTTTAGAAAAGATGAAGAAAAGATTATAAAACACATTAAATCAGTGGAAAATGGTCATGATAATAAAAATCATAATCATGAAATTGTTTTAAATGAAACAGCTTGTTGTGGACACTCAACTTCAGCTGCTTCAAAAAAGTTCGATATTAAGGAAATATTTTGGCATCCAATAGTCCACACATTTAATGTTTTTATTTTTATATTTTTAATAACTTTAATTATTAACTTTGCAGTTTTTCAATTAGGTGAAACTTTTTTAAATGACTTTTTTACTAAAAATATATTTTGGCAACCATTTTTGGCAGCGACAATAGGATTAATTCCAAATTGTGCTGCTTCAGTGGCAATAACTGAATTATTTTTAAAAAACATAATAGGCTTAGGACCAGCAGTTGCAGGTTTATTGGCTAGTGCTGGTTTAGGATTGTTAATTCTATATCGAGAAGAAAAAAATAAAAATATATTTTTTAAAGTATTGGCTATATTGTATGGAGTCAGTGTTTTATCGGGATTAGTAATTCAGCTTTTTGGTTAAGGTTAACTTTATCACTATAATTTGTTAAACTTTGGGATGACTATTGGGCTTTTTTTGGGAATACTTTTTTTCTCCTTGGGTTTGGATAAAGTAATTTTATATTTAATCAGTAAATTTGGTTCGATAAATATATTTTCTCAATCTTCTCTACAAACAATTCCCTCTTTTTCTTTGGAATTGGCCCAGGCAAAATCAATCGACATGATTGAATATGGACTGCTTATTTTAATAATGGCAGTATTGTTTGGTATAACTATTTTTTTATTAAAAAAACGTCAAAAAAAACAGCCTTTTTATGATTGGTTTTATTTTATAGCTTCTCTCTTGTTTTTTACCCAGGCTAATTTTGTTGGTTTTTCAGGTAGTTTAATGTTGATTTTTTTTGTATTGTTTCAAATTATTTTTTGGACAATGGTTTTATTTAAGAGAAAAAATAAAACTATAAAATTCGACAGTCGATTATTAATCAATGGCATTTTTGTTGGTTTAATAATGATGCAGTTGGTTCAAAAATTTAATTATTCCCTAATTTTACCGCTATTTATATTAGTACTAATGCCTTTAATTTACCACCTGCTACCATTTAATTTTTTATCAAATCCAAGTCATGTAATTTTAAGTTTTTTTATATTTAGACCAGGAAATTTTAGCTGGCTTTTAATTTTATTAGTAATAACGGCGGTCATGATAGTTTTGACAGAATTAATTAAATTTAAAAATAAGAAAAAAATAACTGAACTAATTTATAAAATGTATCCGTTTGTACTAATTACTCTAGTAGCTTTTAATCCTTTGTATTATTGGACAACATTAGATCCAGTTGAAGAAGGATTTTGGTTGGGATGGTTACAGCATCTTTTAAACAAAGAAGTAATGTATAAAGATTTTTTAGCCTATCACCCACCATTATTGGCTTGGCTGCTTAAATATTTTGTTTTAATAACCGGAGCGAGTGTGGCTAATATGAAACTCTTTTTTCATTTGATGCAGATAGTGGCTTATTTTATTTTTTATTTGCTAATTAAAAAAGTTATCAACAATAAAATAGGCCAGATAATAATCTTGGCTATGATTATGGGAATAAGTAGCGGTTTAACTAAAAATAATGCCGAAATTAGATTGGCGATGGGATTATTACCATTAATTCCATTATTTAATTATTTAAAGTTCAAAAATAATCGGTGGTTAATTTGGGCGGGAATAGCCAGTGGATTGTCAATATTTGTTAGTTTGGAAGTGGGAATAGTATCACTGTTATCAATCGGTGCCTTTTTGGTTATAACTAAAAATATTAAAATAATAAAACCATTATTAAATTATTTTGGTGGACTATTAATAGTAATCATTCCAATATTTGGAGTGCTTCTTTACCAAGAATCACTGTGGGAGATGATTACTCAATTAACTTATTATTCCAAAGCATTTACTGACGGTTATTTTAATTTGGCAATCGATAGAACTAAACTTCTACCACTTTTAGACTGGAGAGCTGTTAATGATTTTTTGGGTTCAATGGAAATGTGGTGGCAATTTAGCCAAATAGTAATTATTGGTTCATTTTTTTTAGGAATTTATTTTTATTTTAAAGGAGAAAAAAAAGATTCAAAGAATGGCATTTTTATAATTCTAAGTTTAATTGGTTTGGTTTTATTTAGAAGTGCTTTGGGTCGATCAGACTGGTGGCATTTATTGCCGCTGATAATTATTGCTTTAATTTTGTTTGGCCAAATAGTTGAAAAATTTTACCAGAAGCCATCTATAGTTTTTGGTATAACTCTTCTGGTTTTTGCCATGATTTTAAACCGAGATGGATTTAATGATTATTTTTTGTATGGACAAGTGGAAAAAATTCAATCTTATGGAAAAATTCCAGGAACTTCTAAGAACTATCAAAGTCCAAGATTTGGAATAGCCGTTGATCAAGGAACTGAAACAGCGAATATGGATAATTTAATAAATTATATTTCGCAAACTTCGCCGGATAAAAAAATATTTGCCTATCCTTGGATGCCAGAAATTTATTTTTTGGCTGACAAGAAAAATGCGACTAAAATTGATACTCCTTATGGTTTCTTTACTAATGATTATCAGACGCAGATGATTGATGATTTGAAAAAAGATGAAAAAACAATAATAATTTACAATTCAGATATGAGTTTTGGAGGGCTGGGAGCAGATAAATTGGAATTAATAAATAATTATATTTTAGATAATTACACAACTGTAGAAAAATACGGAAAATTTGAAATAAAAGAAAAATGATAGAACTTAATCATACTATTATGTTATAAACAACCTATGCCATTAGAAACAGGTTCATCTAATCAAGAGTTTGAACTAAAACAGCCAAATATTGAAGAATATAAGAAAAAAATAGAAATAACAGATTTTCCAGGCGAATACCCTAGTATTGAAATTTCAGATGCGACTAAAAGAATTTTTCCAGATTTTATTAATTCAGTTGAGAATTCTGGTAAAAATAAAGAACCTGTTATTTTTGCGGTGGTTAGATGTTGGAATAAAGATGAGAAATCAGTAGCAGAAATGCTTGATCGAGTTGACGATATTAAAGAATCATTGCCTGGTTTGCGAGGGGTAATTTTGGCAATTAACTATGATCAGGATAAAGATAATATGACCGAGAATAGTTTATTAGAAGCAAATAAACAAAGAAAAAATAGTGTTCCGGTGCTACCATTGCGGATTAAAGGATATTCTTGGACTTCTGGATTAAATGTGGGAGTGGCTTTAATGAATGAAATTGCTAAAGAAAAACAGATAGATACGAAAAACATAAAAATGTTGAGTATGTCGTTTGATGCAAATATAGAAAAAGAGGAAGTTGAAAAAATGAAAAGACTATCTGATGAACAAAAATATGTATTTACAGTTAGAAAAACTTCTGAAGACAAACCACCTTTTGAGTTAGATCAAAATAAATTATGGGAAAAGTTTAAGGTTATGATGAGAGAACCAATGAATAGTAATCTTTTTGAATTAGTCTATGCAATGAGAAACACTTTGAGCTTGGTTCCTTTAACGGATTTAATCGATTTTGGTGGTTTTAATCCTCTTTGTGATGGTAAAGAAAGACCTTTGAAATCTGGAAACAAGACTTATTCGATTAAAGGTATGGAAGATTCTGAATTTTACATGAGATTGTTTTTAGATGCTTTAAAAACGGGAAAAACAAAAACTATTAAAGAATTTAAAAAATCACTTGACGAGCCAGTGGTTTATAATGATCCCTCTTGGCAAAGAATTGGAGAAGTTGATCGTTTTAAAAAAATTAGTAATGAAACTGATGCTTTGAATAAAATAGTCAATAATTTGGCTCAGTCGATAAATGATTCTCAGATTAATAAAATATCAGTAGAACAACAAGATTTTAGGATAAATTAAAAATTAATTCAGTTTTTAATAAAAAAATTATAATTAGATATGTTTAATAGAAATAAAATTGGATTGGTGTTGGGAGGTGGCGGAGCGAGGGGGTTTTTTCATATGGGAGTGATTAAAGGACTTCAAGAAATGGGGGTGAAAATAAATGAAATCAGCGGGACATCGATTGGAGCAGTGATTGGATTAATGTATGCGGCTGATCCTAAAATTGATTTTGAAAAAGTGGCAAGTGAGTTGGTTTTTTTTAAATTAGTTCAAGAAATGGTCTTGGGAGGAGTTAAAAAATCTGATGGAGTTTTGGAAAAATTTTTGAAAAGTCATATTAAAGCTAATGATTTTGATGAATTGAAAATTAAAACCAGATTTAATGCAACGGATATAAATAATAATCAGGAGGTAATTTTTGAAAAAGGGAGAATTTTTCCAGGAATAATGGCTTCGATATCAATTCCTGGGGTGTTTCCCCCACTTAAATATCAGGATAGATTTTTGGTTGACGGCGGAGTTACTAATAATATTCCAATTACTTTAATTAAAAATTCAAATAAAATATTGATTTCAGATATTACTGGACCGATTAAAAAAGTGAATGAAAAAAGTTTGGGTGCTGATATTTTATATTCATCATTTGCGATGTTGCAACGAAGTAATAGTTTACAAAAAGCTAGGGATATTAATAAAAAAATAATTTATTTAACTTTGGACGATGATAAAACTTTTATTTTAGATTTTAGAAAAAAGAATTATCAGTATTTAATTGATTTGGGTTATAAATCGGTAATGGAAAGAAGAAGGGAAATATAAAATCAACCCTAAGTCCCTCCTTGGACAAGGAGGGACCGGGGGAGTTTTTTTTATTTTTTGTCGCTAAAAAGAAAAAATAGAATATAAACCGCTGATAAACCGACGAGGTCATAAACTAGTCGAGATAAAAAGGACATATTTCCAAAAATCATGGCGACAAGATCATAATTAAAAAGACCAATTAAACCCCAATTGAGTCCACCGACGATGATAAGAATGAGACAAAAAACATATAAAGGACTTTTTTTCATTAAAATACACCTCCCTTTGTAAAATAACTAACAAATTAATATTAGACGAATTTTACGTATATGTAAAGTTTATTCAATGAATACCCTCTTCAACTATGGTCTCTTCGGAAACTTGACCAACAGTTTTGTCTTCTTCAATAATTCTGGTTTTTTTCCAAGATCCACGAGAATAGAAGATAAAAGCGACAATACTGTTAAAAATATTAGTAATGGGAAAAGTTAACCAAATGCCTTGAATGCCGAGAGTGGTGTGTTGTGATAAAAAGTAAGCTAAAGGAATTTGAATGCACCATTGGGAAAAAATGGTAATAAACATGGTGATTTTGGTTTGACCAGCGGCGTTAAAAACGCTGCTAAAACACATCTGGAGTGCAACTAAACCAAAACTAAGAGAAACGGTTTTAATAAAATTAGAAGCTTCTTTGATAACAGCAAAATCGTTGGGGACAAAAAAAGAAACAAACTGTCGGGAAAAAATAAAAATAATGATTCCTAAAAATGATAAACAAGTAAAAGCAACAAAAGCACTGATTTTGGAGGCTTTGATGGCTTGATTAATGTTTTTAGCTCCAATGTTTTGACCAACCAAAGTTCCATTGGCAACAGATAGTCCGATGGCAATAAAAATGGCCACTTGAATAATGTTTGAACCAGCTCCGTAAGAGGCAACAGCAGTGGTACCAAAACCAGCAATAAGAGATGTCATAAAAACCATAACTAAATTACGGGATGATTGTTCAATTGATGAAGGTAAACCAATTTTAAAAGCTTTTTTAATAAATTTAAAATCTGGCTTAAAATCACTGATTTTTAAATGAATGCCATGTCGCCCACCAAAAAGAATAATAAAACCTGAGGCGGCAGCAATGGTTTGGGTTAAAAGAGTGGCGATAGCAGCACCAGCAGGGCCAAAAGACGGGATTGAACCGAATCCAAAAATTAAAATTGGATCAAGAATAAAATTTAGTAAAACAGTGGCAATGACGATATAGACGGGAATTTGGGGACGACCAATTCCTCTCATGATGGCTTGAAAAATAAAAAAAGAAAAATTAAAAATAAGACCAATAAAAGAGATTCTTAAAAAAGCTAATGCCATGCCAAAAATTTCAGAATTAGCACCAATAAAATGAAGAATCTGCGGAGCAAAGATAAAACCTAAAACACTAAAAACAAAAGAAGTACAAAGGATCATTAAAATAGTTTGGGCAGCAGCATGACTGACCATTTTATTATTTTTGGCTCCAAAATATTGAGCAACAAAAGTGGATCCGGCCATAGCAAAACCAATTCCAATGGAAACTGTAAGAAAAATAATTGGAGTGCAAATGGAAACAGCAGCAAGAGCAGTGCCTCCAAGACGACCAACCCAAAAAGAATCGGTCATTTGATACATGGCCTGAAAAAGATTGGCCATGATAATTGGAATAGCTAGAGTAAAAAGTGCCCTAAAAATGGGCATTTTAATAATATTTTTGGCTTTATTAATCATATAAAAACAGTTTTTAATCTTACCAAATTAACGGCTGAGTTAAAACCCTCCGAAATTTGGAGGGTTTTAAATTAATTAAAAATTAATAAATATTTAATTTTTAGTCACAGGAGTGATAGTAGTAGTGGCAGAATTAATATTAATGATTTTGCCAGTGACAGTACCATCAGTGTTTTGATCACCAGAAATTGAAATTTGGGAACCAACTTTAAGACTGTTTTTATCAACTTTAGTTGCTTGATTAACAGTGGTGGAATCAGAAATCATAATAATTTTAGAACTGCCATCGTTAGTTTTGACAGTAATAGATGAGGAATCAACACTGGTAATTTCACCGATAGTTTCTTTAGCAAAAGATCTTTGACCTTGGCCAACCATTTGGTTACCAGTACTACCTTTATTGCCAATCCGGTTGGAATTATTACCGCCAGCCATTTGAAATTGACCATTTCGAGCAAAAGATGGTGTTTTACTTTTTTGATAAATAAAACCGCCAGTAAAACCAATGGAGAGAGCAATTAAAGAAATAATAATAGTGGAAATGGGAAACATTTGTTTTAGGTTTTTCATATTAAAGAAAGGGAGATTTAATAATTAATAATTAATTGATAATAAAAAATTAAACTGAAGTGAACCTGAAATTACTCGTATCGAAGAGCTTCAATTGGTTGGAGGCTGGCGGCTTTTTTTGCGGGATACCAACCGAAGATAATACCAATTACCACCGAAACACTGAAAGCTAATAGAACAGAATACGGAGAAATAGTAAAAATTGATGAATTGATACGAGAATAAAAATAAGAACTTAAGATGCCTAAAATTACCCCTAAAATTCCACCAGTAAAAGTGAGAATAATTGATTCAGTTAAAAACTGAGCGATGATAGTTTTCTTTTTAGCGCCAAGAGCTTTTCTTAATCCAATTTCTCGGGTTCTTTCGGTGACAGTGACTAACATAATATTCATTATACCTATGCCACCAACAATTAGAGAAATGGCAGCCACACCGGAAAGAAGTGAAGTGAAGGTACCAGTGATGCTAGAAGCAGTGGATAAAATTTCTTCTTGCGAGCGAATGGAAAAATCAGCTTTGGTGGTGTCTGTAATTTTGTGACGAGCTAATAAAAAATAACCGATTTGATTTTGGGCTTGAATCATAACGTCACTACTGACTGCTTCGACAGCAATGGATGATAAATAAGTGACACCAAAAAGTTGTTTCATGGCAGTAGAAAGAGGAACATAAATGGCATCGTCTGAATCAGACATACCAGATGAGCCCTTAGCAACGGTGACGCCAATAATAGTGAAATTTAACCCATTGATACGGATAATTTCACCAACTGGGTTATAACTGGAACTGCCAAAAAGATCAGTAACAACAGTGGGGCCTAAAACGGCGACATGACTGCGAGAATTATAATCACTGACGGTAATAAATCGACCTGAAGCAATGGTGATATTGTGAATACCGGAATAGGCAGAAGTGGCTCCGTAAATAGTGGTGTTAGTATTATTATTTCCGGCAATAACTTGGAGACGACTGGAATATTCTGGAGAAACTGCACTCACAGCAGTGAGTTTAGCGGCTTTGAGAGCGTCGGCGTCGGCAAGAGTTAATGTTTTTCTGACAGTAGAAGTTCGGACCATACCAGAACTTTGTGATCCGGGGGAAACAGTTAAAAGGTTGGTACCCAGGGCTTGAATTCTGGAAGTAATAGATTTTTGGCTTGATTGACCAATAGAGATAAGAGCGATGACGCTACCGATGCCAATAATAATTCCCAAAACAGCTAAACTAGTTCTCATTTTATTGAGTCGAAGAGTATTAATACTTTCTTTAACTAATTCCCATAATTCAATCATTTTTTAATACCTCCTTTTCGATAGCGGCTCTTCGACGTTGATGATTAGTACTATCTTTGATAATTTTCCCGTCTTTAATAAAAATAATTCTTTTGGCATGTTCGGCAATATCTGGTTCGTGAGTAATCATAACAATAGTGTGACCTTCGTCATTTAATTTTTCAAAAATGGACATAATTTCATCGGCTTGAGCTGAAGCAATATTACCGGTTGGCTCGTCGGCTAAAATCAGTGCTGGATTTAAAACTAAAGATCGAGCAATGGCAACACGTTGTTGCTGTCCACCAGAAATTTGATTTGAGGTGTGATTTAAACGATCACTAAGACCGACCATTTTAAGGTATTTTTCGGCAGTTTTGAATCTTTCTTCTTTTGGAACACCGGCATAAGCCATGGGTAACATAACATTAGTTAAAGTGGTAGTTCGAGGTAAAAGATTGAATGCTTGAAAAATAAAACCAATTTTTTTATTACGGATTTCTGATAATTCGTCATCTGATAAATTTTCAACTTTTTTACCATCCAAAATATATTGACCACTGGTTGGTTTATCGAGAGCACCAAGGATGTGCATTAAAGTAGATTTACCTGATCCGGAAGGACCCATGATGGCGACAAACTCCCCTTCGTTAATTTGGAAGGAAATATTGTTGAGAGCGACGGTCTCTAAATCGTCAGTTTTGTAAATCTTGGAAAGATTTTTGGCAATAATAATGGCTTTTGATTTTGACATAATTATTTAAATTACATTCCTGGACCACCCATGCCACCAAAATTACTACTTCTAGTATTAGAGCTGCTGAAAGCAGAAGTATTATTATTATTTGACTTAGAGTCATTGCTAATTGAGGAAGAAATAATAGTTTCACCTTCGTTGAGTCCAGAGGTAACTTCCGTTTCACTGTCATTGGTTTCACCAATGGTTATATTAATAGTGGAAATGACATTATTTTTCATGATTCTGACAGTGGTGGTACCGTCAGTGGCCGTGTCAATGGCAGTTGAAGGAATAATTAAGATGTCGGCTTTGGAATTAATAATAATTGTGGCGGAAACAGCCATGTTGGTATAAATTTGTTGATCAGTATCATCGATAAGAACAACAACAGGATAAGTGGTAACACCAGAACTGGTAGACCCACTAACATTAATAGATAAGACGGTGCCAGTAAAAGTTTTACCTTCGAAAGCATCCATGGTTAGGGTAACTTTTTGACCAGATTTAATTTTGGGAATATCTGACTCTGATAGACTAAGAGTGGCTTGGTATTGACCGTTGGGATTAGTAATACTGCCGACAGCATGAGAAGTAACAGTGGAAGAGTTTTCATTACTATTGGTACCAGTGGAAACAGTAATTGACTCAGAGGTATTAGAAATAACAACTCCCGAAGCAATACTTAAATTACTAACAATACCAGCAGAAGTTGCATAAATAGTGGAGGAAACTTTTTTATAATTATCTAAAGCAATAGAAGTTTGCTGTTTGGCTTTAGTGATAAAAGCGGAATAATTGTTGTAGGTGGTTTCGTCGGTAGTGAATTTTTGTTTGGCTAAAGTTAAAGTTTTTGTAACAATGGCTCTTTCGTTATAGGTGTATGTGGTTTTGGTTTTTTCATTGTAATCACCGCCGATCATTTTGTCATATTCTTTTTGGGCATCAAGAACTGCTTGGCGATCATTCCACATCTGAATATCAGCAGCTGATCGATCAGCGATGGCGGCTTTTTCGCTTTGTTGCATGGTTAAATAGTTGGCCCAAGCAGTAACTTTATTATTAGTACCGTCGTCATCAAGAGTAATTTCGGCTATTTTTTGACCTTTAGTGACAGTATCTCCATCTTTGACATAAACAGTTTTAATGGTACCAGTGGCACCAGTGGTAATAGCAGATTTATTGGAAGAAGTGATAGTACCAGTGGTAGAGATAGAGGTTACTAAAGTACCTTTGGTAACCTCAGTGGTTTTATAAGTTATTTTTTTGGTAGAAGAAGTTATTTTTGAATAAGTAAAATAACTAATTCCACTAATAATTAAAAATATTAAAATTATTCTTAAAATTTTAGGTAATTTCATAAGTGGGATTGTAAGAACTAATTCTGAATGTTAACTGAAACGTGGCAAATAGATAACAAAGGTAGCTCCATTATTTAATTTGCTGTCAACTTCCAATTTTCCACCGTGTGATTCGACTATTTTTTTAGCAATGGAAAGACCAAGACCGTAACCTTGGGCTCCATTTTTAGTACGAGCATTATCGGCCCGATAAAAACGATCAAAAATATGAGGTAAATCTTTTTGGGAAATACCAATTCCGTGATCGATGATTTTAAAAATTATATTTTTTCTAGTTTTAAGAGCGATGAATTTAATTTGACTGGATTTGGAACTATATTTAATGGCGTTGTCGAGAAGAATTAAAAATAATTCTTCTATTTTTTGAATATCAATGTTAATTTGGCCATTAATTGGGTTATATTTAATTACAATTTGTTTTTTATCGGCTTTGGGTTTAATTTTTTTAACAGATTCAGACATTAAATTTTTAATTGAAAATGGATTTAAATTAAGAGCAGATTTATTATTAAATTGATTTAACTCAAGAAGAGAGTCTGATAATGTTTTTAATTGATTAGTAGAATAAATAGCATCGGTGAGAACTTTTTTTGACTCGTCTAGACTTAATTTAGGGTCGCGAAGAGAAACTTCCAGCATGGCTTTAAGGGCAGTGATGGGAGTTCTTAATTCATGAGAAGCGTCACTAATAAATTGTTTTTGATCTTCAGTCATTTTTTGAATAGGACGAAGGGTGCGACCGGCTAAAAAATAAGAAAGAGTGCCAGAAATTAAAAGAATAAAAAAATTAATGACGGTTAAATTGGTTAAGAGGCGTTGTTGACTCTCAATGATTAAATCAGTATCGACTAACATTGGTGGTGGAGGTAAATTTGGATAAGAAGAATTTATTCTTCTTTCAATTCGGATTCGTTGAGACTCGGCAAAGTGAATAATTTCCATGCTACTTATTTGGTAAATAAGAGCACTGAAAGAAAAACTAATAACCATAATAATTAAAAGGTACCAGCCGGTTAGTTTTAATCTAGCTTGTTTAAACATATTTTTGTATTAAACCCTCTGTCCTCCGAAATTTCGGAGGACATCTCCCTTGACAGGGCGATTTATTTTAAACATTTAATTTTACTCACTGATTTTATATCCAAAACCACGGATAGTCTTGATTAATTTGGTTTTGAAAGGCTGGTCAATTTTTTGACGTAAATTTCTGATGTAGACTTCGACAGTGTTGGGAAGAATATCGGACTCATAACTCCAGACATGCTGAATTAATTGATCTTTATTTAAAATTTTATTGGTATGACGCATGAGACATTCCAAAAGAGAATATTCTTTACTAGATAAATTGATTTGTCTTCCATGACGAGTGACTTCATAAGTCGATAAATTTATAGAGAGATCACTAACGGTGATAATTTCACTGGCAGAATTTTTAGGACGACGAGTTAAAGCTCTAATTCTGGCTAAAAGTTCTTCAAAGGCAAAAGGTTTAGTTAAATAATCATCAGCCCCACTGTTGAGTCCTTTAATTTTGTCTTCAACTTGACCTTTGGCGGTGAGCATTAGAATAGGAGTGTGTATTTGTTGTTGGCGAAGTTGACTACAAACTTCGATACCATTCATTTTTGGGAGCATATGATCTAATAAAATTAGATCATAATCCCCACTTGAAGCCAAATCAAAACCTTTTTCACCATCAAAAGCGATGTCGACCGTGTAGTGTTCCTGCTCTAAACCTTTTTTGATGGCAGTAGCAATTAAGTGTTCATCTTCGACAATTAAAATTTTCATAGTTTAATTATAAATCTAAAGCTGAAAATAAACTGAAAAAAATTTTTAATAAAAATTTTATTTATTCTGTTAAGATTAATTAATATGAATAAAACACAAGAGAATCTTTTGAAAGCATTTGCGGGTGAAAGCCAAGCGAGAAATCGTTATAATATGTTTGCCAAAATGGCGAGAAAGGAAGATTTAGAATGGATTGCTAGGGTTTTTGAGGAAACAGCTGATCAAGAAAAAGCCCATGCTGAGGAATTATTTGAAATGATTAAAGAACCGGTGGGTGTGAGCGATGTTTTATCGATTAAACCTTATAGTGTGAGAACAGTTGATAATTTAAAAATGGCAGCTGAGGGTGAACATCATGAATGGACGGAAATGTATCCAAACTTTGAAGAACAGGCAAAAATTGATGGTGATGCGGAAGCAGAAAGATTATTTAGGGAAGTGAAAGAGGTGGAAGAAAAACATGAGGAAAGATATATTATTATTGCAACGCATTTAGACGCTAATACCCTTTATAATCGAGAAACTGAATTAGAGTGGAAATGTGTGAATTGTGGTTATATTCATAAAGGTAAAGCTCCCCCAGTTGAATGTCCTGTTTGTAAAAAACCTTTTAGTTGGTATATGCCTTTAGGATTGGTAAGATAGGGAATGAGGTTATTAGTAAAAAATACTTGGCTGGTAATATTTTTGGCGATAATAATTAGTTTCGGTTTGCCAAGTTTTGGAATAGTATTAAAACCTTACCTTAGTTTGTTTCTGATGGTGTTGATGTTTTTGAGTTGTTTGGACATTGATTTAAAAGAATTTGTTGAAGCATTAAAAGATTTTAAAATTCAACTGTTGATATTATCAATAGTTCATTTAGTTTCACCATTAATAGTATTAATATTTTTGAAAGGATTTTTGAGTGAAGAAATATTTTTAGGATTAATATTGGCTTCGGTAATCCCGGCGGGAAGAGCATCGGTTTTTTTGGTGAGTATTTATGGAGGGAAACCAGAAACAGCTTTGGTTGTTTCATCAATTTCAAACGCCTTAAGTCCAATTGTAGTGCCATTATTGGTGTGGTTATTTGCTAAAACTAGTATTAAAATGGATCCAATAGAAATGGGAACCACAATTATGTGGTTAGTGGCAGTGCCGATATTAGCGGCGATTTTAGTGAGATGGATGGGTTTGGCAAAATATTTAATAAAGCAAGCTTCTGGTTTATCGGTAATATTTTTATTTTTAATAATTGTAGGAATAATTTCACCCATAAGACAGGTAATATTAGATAATTGGGAAAGATCAATATGGTTAATATTAATAGTAATTGGATTAATATCTTTTGATTTTTGGTTGGGGTGGAAAATTGGAAAAACAAAAGAGGATAAAATCACATTAGCAGTGACTTCGAGTTATAAAAACTATACTTTAGGAACTTTGGTGGCATTAACTTTATTTAATCCAGTAGTGGCATTGCCGTCAATAATTTATACTATTACTAATAATTTAATGTTGGTGCCGATACAGATTTTGACTAGAGGAAAAAGGGTAAAATGAAAAATATAATTAATATGAAAAAACCCTCCGATTTCGATAAAATCGAAATCACCTCCCTTGACAGGGCGGCTTTAAAGATTGTATTGGTTGGGGGGTGTTTTGATATTGTTCATTTGGGTCATTTGATTTTTTTGGAAAAAGCAAAAGCAAAGGGAGATATATTAATAGTACTTTTAGAATCGGATGAAAATATTAAAAAAAATAAAGGACAAAATAGACCGATAAACAATCAAGAAAATAGGGCTGTTTTTTTGACTAAATTGAAAATGGTAGATTATGTAATTAAATTACCAGAAATGAAAAACGATGAGGAATATTTAGAAATAATTAAAAAATTAAAACCAGAAATAATTGCTGTTAGTGAAAATGATAATAATTTGGAAAAAAAAATGAAACAAGCTAATGAGGTTGGGGCAAAAGTATTAGAGGTAAGTAAATCAATTCCACATCAATCGACAAGCCTAATTATTGATAAAATTAAGATATAATATCGACTACTTATGAAAAATGAGACAGCGAAGATAGGTGATGAGATGTATTATGATGAAAGGTCGGCTGGCGGCTTGGTTTATAAAATTGAAAATAATAAAATTTTATGGCTTTTGATTAAGACTGCCTCTGGTTCTAATTTTAGAAGCGAAAAAAATAAAGGGAAGAATGTGTCGATTTATAAATTTCCAAAGGGTCATTTAGATAAAAGCGAATTTTTAAAACAAGCAGCACTGAGAGAGGTTGAGGAAGAAGGTAGAGTTAAGGCTAAAGTAATAACTAAATTGGGATCAAATGATTATATTATTTGGGATAAAGAAAAGAAAAAGAAAATCATTAAGAAGGTGACATTTTTTATGATGGAATATTTAGAACAAAGTAATTTGAAATATTATGATGTTGAGATGGTTTTAGAAAGATCATGGTTTAGTTTTGAAGAAGCTAAAGAAAAATTAGCCTATGATAGTGAAAGGATGCTTTTAAAAAAGGCAAAAATAGAATTGGAGAAGTTGATGAAAAAGTAGGTTATAATACTCGTACCTTAATGGAGGGGTCGCATAGTGGTTTAGTGCGCTCGCTTGGAAAGCGTGTATGTCGCAAGGCATCGAGAGTTCGAATCTCTCCTCCTCCGCCAAGCCATATATTTTGATACTTTCTTAATACTTAATAAGTAAATTAAATGAGTCTAAAATTTACAAAGTGTGGTTGTAATCTTAAATAATAAAAGATAGTATGAGAATATATGATAAATGGCAATACGGTTTCTAAAAAAGATATGTATTCGATTCCTATGTTGGTTTTATGGGTCGGAACTAAATGTTCCTTAAAGTGTAAAGATTGTTGTAATTTGATTCCATATATTAAACAAAAATCATTTAATATTGACTTTATAATAAAAGACATTAAAGATCTTTGTAAAATTTGCAGAATTGAATACTTACAAATTCAAGGTGGAGAATTATTTACTCATCCTGAGATTGAAAAAATAATTCGCACTATTGATAAACTGGATATACCTAGAATATGGATTACGTCTAATGGGACAATGACATTAAAAGAAAACGTATTAGTAGCACTAAAAAAAGTAAAGCATCCTGATTTTAGAATTACATTAAGCCAATATAAAGATATAGGAGAAAGACAACAAAAGTTTTGTGATGTATTAATAAAAAATAAAATTGCCTGCAACAAATATTATTTTTCAACTAAGGTTGGAAGATGGTTATTAATTCACAGAGAAAACAAAAATAATAATAATAAGAAGGTGCAAGAAATATATGACAATTGTGCATTTAAAGTATGTACTACTTTGGTCGATGGTAGATTGTTTCACTGTGGTAATGCTTATGGGAGTGAGGAGTATTTTAAAATTAAATTTACTAACAGAGAGAATCTTGATATCCGAAAATTGGTTATAAATACAGGAAGTAATATTGAAAAATCAGAAATTGTTAAAACATTTTTAGAAGATAAGAGATTTAAAGAATACTGCCGATATTGCCTGGGAACAAAAGGGGTAAAAACTGTAAGAGGTGGAATTCAAATAACAAATCAAAACAAAAGAATAATTAATTATTTTAGACTTTTTATTAAAAATTTAATAAAATAGGTTCTAATTACGTCAATGGTGCGCCGCATTCAGCCTAAGGTTCCATCAGACTTGAACTCTGTGACTAGAAACCCCTTGGTTTCCTTCGTTTTTTTTTAGGATTTAATAATTTTCAGTTTTACAGCCTGTAATGAGTAAAATGGTATGCTTTATTAAGCATGCTATCTATAGAAAATATTCTAAAAAAATCAAAAACCATCGCTATTATCGGACTTTCCGATAAGCCTGATCGTCCAAGTTACCAAGTGGCTGAATATCTAATCTCTCAAGGTTTCACTATTATTCCAGTGAACCCAACCATCGAAAACGTTTTTGGTCTTAAATCCTATTCGAGTTTTAGTAGTATTCCCTCCAATATCAAGATTGATATTGTTGATATTTTTCGTAAATCAGATCAAGTTCTACTAATTGTTGAAGAAATAATTAAATCTAATCAAAAACCAGTAATATGGTTTCAGGAAGGTAGTCTAAATTTAGATGCAGAAAACTTGGCTAAAGAAAATAGTTTTGAAGTAATCAGCGGAATTTGTTTAATGAAAGCTCATCAGAAATAATTTTTAATTACATTTTTCAAAAGCAGTTAGATGCTTTTCTTGAGAAGCGTTCATAAGATTAGTGAAGACGCCAACAAAATTACCAATTTTAGTAATTACCGCCTCATATGTGGAAAGGGCTTCATATTCATAAAAATAATTATTTATTAAATAAATTAACTAACCAACCAAACATCCCGTTTGTTTTACTTTCTTTATCAATCTTGTTTTGTAAAGAAGTATTTTGATAAGTCATCAAATCAATAGTTTCTTGGAGTTGTTGTAAATCTCCAGAATTTTTGGTTTGGAGTTTTAATTCTTCAAGTTGTTGAATCATGAGACGATTTTGTTCCATCTTTTGTTCCATAGTTTGGATTAATTTTTTATCTGAACCAATAAAAAATTTAGCTACTGTTCCTCGGGAATTCAACTTGGCAACATCTGAAACTATTTCATCTTGTAATTTAGTCTGGTTTTGAGCAATTTCTTTAACTTCAGTTCCAATTCCACCTTTGGCGCCAGTAGTTTCAATTAATTCTTTTACTTGATCTGAAACTTTAGTTAAACTGTCATCAACCGCTTGATTCAACTTTTCAGATTCTTGAGTTTTAACACTAAGTTGAGAATCCTCACCTTGGTTTTGAGTTTGGACTTCATTGGTATTTTTAATTTGATTACCAGTTGGTGAAACAGTTGGTTTTTTGGTTGGAGATGCGGTTACCGTGTTTTGACCATTAGTACCTTGGTTGCTACCAGTAGTATTTGATTGAGAGCCAGAAACTGCTGTTTGTTGTCCAGTTGCTTGTTGTCCTTGAGTTTCAGTTGAACCCTTAGCTAGAGCAGGAGTAATTGCTAATAAAAAGAGGAAAGACAAAATTAAGTATTTTTTCATTAAAAAAATTAAATTAATAATTATATTAATAGTATCATTATTACAAAAACATACGTTTCCTTTTGGATTATTTTAATTGGAGAAAAATGCATTTTAGATTTTATCTAATTTAGAAATCATAAAATAGGTTCTAAATGCGTCAATGTTTCGCCGCCAAATGTTGTTTGCATCCTATTGACAGACTAACTACTTTGTATTACTATATAGAGGTACCTAATACTACTTATTAGTTAAATGAAATATATGAATAATTTAACCGAAATGCTAAAAGGTGTCCTTGAAGGATGTGTTTTAGAAATTATTAGTAAAAAAGAAATATATGGTTATGAAATTACAAAAAAATTAAATACTTTGGGTTTTGACGATGTGGTTGAAGGGACTGTTTATACTATATTATTAAGATTAGAAAAAAATGAATTAGTTAATATTGAAAAGAAATCATCAGATATAGGTCCTACTCGAAAGTTCTATTCTCTAAATGAAAATGGAAAAAGAGAGCTTAAAATATTTTGGGATAAATGGAATTTTGTTTCAAAAAAAATTTATAAATTAAAGGAGGAAGTTTAAAATGTTAAATTTTTTAAAAAAAATTATTGGTGATAAAAAAGAATACAAAATGATGATGGCGCGAGTCGAAGTCATGCCAAAAGATTATCAATTTGTGTTCAAAAAGATTCAAAATTATATGTGGAATCATGCCGGAGGTGACAGTATGGACATGTTAAAAGTTCAATACGACCTGATTGATTTGTTTGAGGCTGGCGTTGCGGATGGTAAACGTGTATTAGAAATCACAGGAAAAGATGTAGCCGAGTTTTGTGATGAACTTTTACTTAACACGAAAACCTGGACTACTGGTTGGCATGAGAAATTGAACAATGAAATCAAGAAAAAATTCGGGAAAGAAAAATAAGTTCTAATCATACAATGATTTACTGTTTTTAAATTGTTTTAGATTTAGTGTTATTATTAAATTGTGAGAAAAAAAACATTAATCTCAATTATTATCTCTGTTATAGTAGTTGTGGTTGTCGGAGTTGGTTTTTATTCTTATTTAAAAAAACCTTCAATAGAAGTTTTGAAAGATTCAAAAATATCGGAAGAGATTGAAGGACAAAAAATTGTTATTATTGAGAATTATGCATATTCCCCAAAAGAAATAACGATTTTGGCTGGGGAGAAAGTTGTTTGGAAAAATAAAGATTCTATAAAACACAATGTTTTCTCGGATGCTGGAAAAGAATTATCTTCGGAGCTACTTAGTCTAGATGAGACATATTCACACACTTTTAATCAGACTGGAGAATATGACTATCACTGTACACCCCATCCTTTTATGACAGGAAAAATTATTGTTCAATAAAAAAATATGAAACAAAAAAATATTTTAATTTATGTTGGAATAGTTATGGTAGCAATGTTAATAATTTATTTTTTTCTTTTACCAACCCCTTTATCTAACCCTATGAAAAAATCAGAAGCGATAAATTTGGAATTAGTTGCAGATAAATTTGTTTCCCCTATAAAGTTACTTGAATCCCCTAATAATAGCGGTAGATTATTTGTTACTGACCAAACTGGTCTAATTAAAATAATAAAAGATGGACAAGTATTGGATGAACCATTTTTAGATTTAAGGAAGAATATGGTTAAACTAAAGGAAAGTTATGATGAACGAGGGCTTTTGGGAATTGCTTTCAGTCCTAATTTTGAAAATGATAAAAAATTTTATGTTTATTACAGTGCGCCTTTGAGAAAAAATGGTCCGCAAGGGTGGGATCATACCAGTAGAATTTCAGAATTTAAAGTTTCTAATGATAACCAGGACAAGGCAGATTTAAATTCAGAAAAAATAATTTTGGAAATTGATGAACCACAATTTAATCACAATGGTGGAGAAATAATTTTTGGAAGTGATGGCTATCTTTATGTGGCTGTCGGTGATGGTGGAAACGCGGATGATTTTGGTTTGGGGCATTCGAAAACCGGAAATGCGCAAGATCTGTCTAATTTGCTAGGTAAAATTTTACGAATTAAAACAGATGGAGGAATCCCTGAAGATAATCCTTTTGTTGGAAAAACAGGAAGGGATGAAATTTATGCTTATGGATTTAGAAATCCATTT
>Ga0172379_10001719_pt1 | contig 42285 bp, 29 predicted proteins | sample GrowelOW334metaG_FD_119756 | JGI IMG/M metagenome (GOLD analysis project Ga0172379, IMG submission 119756) | Groundwater microbial communities from an aquifer near a municipal landfill in Southern Ontario, Canada - Groundwater well OW334 metaG | ecosystem: Environmental > Aquatic > Deep... | reverse complement strand
ATTTCAGTCCTACAAAAGTAACGGCACTACCGGAGGGGCGGCTCTTGCTTCGGCTGAAACCGCTTATCAATTTGATAACTACGCGACGCACATGTTGACGATTTTAGGAAGCGGCAACGTCGGCATCGGTACTACCTCACCTGCGACTAAACTGGATGTTAATGGCACAATTACCCAAACTAACCAGAAATCTTGCGCTACGGGCCTCACAACGGACGCCTTAGGCTCTATAAACGGCTGTGTGGCTTCTGATCAGTCCTTAAAGACAAACATTCAACCGGCCCAATATCCGGCCTTATCCTTAATTTCCCAATTAATTCCTAAAAATTATAAATGGAAAGATACCAAAACTAAGGATGATTTAAATCATACCGGCTTCATAGCCCAGGACTTAGAGAAGATATTCCCTTTAGCGGTTACCAATTCAGGCTTAGATAAAGACGGAAAACAGATGAAAGGCGTTGACTCTAACGCTTTAATCGCCCTTTTAGTCAAAGCTATCCAAGAACAGAATATTAAAATACAGGAGCTGGAAGAAAAACAAAAATCATCCGAGAAGTCTATCAATTCGATACCCTGGTTTTTTACCCCTACTTTTAAGTGTCAAAAGTAGGGTGCGTTGTCATTGGTGTAAACGTACCTTAAAGGTTAAAAAAGTAAGAAAAAAATAAAAATTGCTCTTGACAATTAAATAAATTCGCGTATAGATGAGTTCATTATTTAAGTTTTAATACGACTTTGACCGGACTATTAGCTAACTAAGCAATTATCCGGCCAAAAAAACTCACTCTATGCGGGAGGCAATCCTTAAAGAGACTCTTTTCGAGTTTGAAAAGTTTTTGATGGTGAAAAAAGGAATTTCGAGCGTTACCATCGGCGGTTACCGGGGAACGGTTAAAAGGGCCTTAAAGAAATTTAGGACCTTCGATCCAACCCATGAGGACATAGAAACCTACATCCATAAGATGTACGAAAGGGAATACAGCTATTCTCACGTGGTTAATACTTCTTTATCCCTCGAATGGTACATGAACTTCATTAAAAATCCTTTAAAGCTTGGCCGGCCAAAAAAACCCCGGACGATTATAAAGGACGTTTTAACTGAAGCGGAAATCACCTTACTAATCAACGCTTCAAAAAACATCCGGGAAAAGGCCATGGTATCGATTCTTGCCTATTCAGGGATCAGAAACGGGGAGCTCTGCAACTTAAGGGTCCACGACGTAAACCTTGGGGATAATATGGTCCGGGTGATTAAGGGGAAAGGCCAGCGCGACAGGATGGTAAACATATCCGGTGACTGCACCCGGATTTTACTGGATTACTTAAGAGAGTACCCGAGGAAATCAGACGATCACTTTTTCACCACGCTTAAACGCCATAACAAATATTCGAGCCACGACCTAAGGAAAGTAATTAAAAATCTGGCCCGGCGCGCGAAGCTTAATAAAAGGGTATATCCGCACTTACTGAGGCATAGCTTAGCCACTAACCTTATCCGGCGCGGAGCGAATATCACTTTAGTACAGCGGCAACTTGGTCACTCGTTCATCGAAACTACCATGGTCTATATCAGAAGTTTTCCTCAGCGAATCCAAAACGAATACAATTTATATATACCGAGTTATTTATAATTAATTTTCAAAATCTATGGGATCCAAGTACTGGCTAGACAGCCAAACAATAAGAAATATTTTACTGGCAATTATTCCGTTTCTCGCTTTAGTCTTAAAATCGTTTGGTTTTGAATTTACGCCAAATGACCAAAACGATTTGATTGATTTGATAGTTAGCCTAGTGGCCGCCGTTTCCGGACTTTACTTTTTAATAAAGGCCATGATCGGCCGCTTCAAGGCTGATCGGCCGTTAAGAGGCTATAAATATTAGGATATGCAGGCAAACCTTCAATTATTGATTTCATTTCTAACTTTGGGAGCTTTTATATTTGGCTTATATAAATATTTTCGCGATCCGGATGTTAAAAATTTTGAAAGCATTAACCTGATAAAACAAGCCTGCAAACTTAGGCATGGCAATTTAGATTCAGAAATTTCTTCCATAAAAAACAACCACCTAAGCCACATTGAAAAAGATATCGCGGATATAAAAATAAGCTTAGCCAAAATTGAAACAATTTTGGAGGAAAGGGAAAAAAACAGGCAAGGAGGCTAAAAATGAAGGAGCTCTTTTACAGACTGCTCGATTACATCTTTCGGTACGAACTTCCAGACTTAGAGGAGATTTAAAATGGCTACCACCCAATGCCCCGGATGTCAATCGCTGGTCGTCGGCGATGAAAGATGTTTAGTCAACTGCTCGAACTGCGGGACCGGCTTTAAAATGCCGATCGGATTCCAGTCTCGGGTATACCGCCGGTGCGACTGCGGACAACATCGATTGTCCTTTAGCCACAGGGAAGGCGAAAACAGCATTTACCAGGCGCCCTGCAATGACAAAATTTACCGCTTCCACTAAGGAGCACAAGGCCAGGCGGGAGCTAAACAAATCCCGCCACCCTCAAAGATAACTTCTAACATATGAAATCAAACAAAAAAACTTTAATATCCGGATTGTTTATTTCAATAGCTATTTTTCTTTTAGGCTTTATTAAAATTAATGCCGGTATCGATGCCGACAAAATTGAATCAATTTATACCGATAAAAAGAAGGAAAAGTTTGAGGAAGTAAAAAACAGCGCTGATAAAAAAAATTCCCACCAAAACGCCAAAATTCTTACTAAAGAATACGAGCGGATTAACAAAAAAAATAAAACCTATAATTTAAGAAACAAAAGGCTGACTGAGATTTTGGATGAAAGGTTAAAAGCGGATTTACAAATAACTCAATAATATGGAAAAAACTAAAGACATAAATTACGGCTTGGTATTTGAAGAGGTGAAAGAACAAGACTGGGTATTTGGCGCCAGTCCTTTGCAAAATAAAGTAATTTTTGCGGACGGGCACGGCTGGCAAAAATTTATTTGCCAATCGGAAATCCAATTTAACCGAAATTTCGATAGCTTTTCCTGCGTAACTTATGCTATTTTAAAAGCTTTAGTTATGCATATTTATTGCGTTTACGGCATTTTGCTTGATTTAGATGAAATGTTTACGGCCGTAATGAGTAGGACTATACCAGGGGTGGGAAATAGCGTGAGAAACGTCATGGAAAGCCTTAGACTGGACGGCTTTGTTGAAGAATATATTGCCACCAAGCTGCGCTATGCCTTTGACGCCAATACTACTAAGCAAATGTTTTTCGCTGATCAGCCTTACAAATTAGTGCAGGAAGCTCTGAAAAGCATAATCAAATGGAAAATCAATTGGGAAGCGCTTACCACTTCAAATAATGTACCGCATAGCTTGATAGTTGGAGCGCTTAAATATTCCCCGGTAGTGATCACCGGCCGGGCCTGGATTAAAAACGATAAGACCGGCCTTTACGTAGATGAAGGGTTGCCGGCTAACCACGCTCATTTAGCGGTAGATTATGATAGCAAAAATCCGGACATTATTATCGATAGCGATACTTATCCGAAAGACTTTCAATACAAGGAAAACGTTACCCAGGATGATTTGATAAAGCAGCTTGATCCGACTTACCGCATTTGGTCGGCCCATAAAATAACGGCCGAACCGATTATATCAAGCGAGCCCAAGAATTTCTTATTAAATAAGATAAAAGATATGTTAAAAAACATTATCAGGTGCAACAAAGTAACTAACAGTAAATTAGAAATCGGCGCCGGATCGCTTTGGTTTACCAAGGACGGAAAACGGCAACGGTTTAATAAGTGGTCTTTGGACGCTATAACTTTAATGACCGTAAATTTCGGCGTCCAGCAAGCCAGTGATACGGAAATAGCTAAGTTTAAAGAAACAAGCGAATTTTTTCCGGCTAATTAATTAACTTACCAATATGCTTAGTTATACCGAGCGTAGAAATTTATTTGGCAGCTTAACTAAAGACGGCAGTACCGCTAATTTACTCATTGGAGATCGGTTGATGAATTCGGTCGTCCGGGAAGTGGTTAAAAAAAAGCCTTTTGATTTTCTTAAGAAAACCAAGACGGCGCTTACTGAAGCCAGTGTACAATTTTACAAGCTGCCTTATGACTGCGGCAAATTAATTTCTCCACCCACCATTACCATAGCTGGAACCGTATATACTCCGAGGAAGTGCTCTTCCCGGGAAGAATGGGATCGGCTTAACCAAAATACCAATATCACCTCCAATATTCCGGAAAGGTATATTGTTTTTGGCGGCCAGGTAGGCTTTTATCCCAAGCCTTCAGCAGGATCCAATACGATCACTTTTGTTTATTCAAAATTGGTTAAAGACTTATCAATTGCCGATTACACCACCGGAGGGATCCTGACGACTACAAACGCCGGCGCATCGATAGTCGGGACCGGAACCAGCTGGGCGATCGGCATGGCCGGCATGTGGCTTAGGATCACTGACGATACCGCGGCTAATAAAGGGGACGGCGTATGGTACGAAATTGATTCGGTTAGCAGTACTACCGCTTTGACTTTGGAAAAAAATTATGAAGGCGTATCGATAGCGGCCGGGAACGCCGGCTATACCATCGGGCAGATGTCAATTTTGCCTTACGGATTCGGCATACTGCCAGTTTACCGGGCCTGCCAAATTTACCACTCAACCTTAAAACCGGATAAATTTTTAGCCGCCGAATTCAAGGAATTATACCGGGAATCTTATTTATCTTTAATCGAAAACCACAGCCTGGAAACTTTTGATCCGGTTATTTTGGATGAAGAAGTAGAAATAATTAATCCAAATTTATCAGTCTGGTTATGAAAAGAACTATAAGGGTAAACAGCATAATAGGCGGCCAGGGCCCGACCCAATATATAAACATTGAAGGCGGGTATAACGCCGCGCAAGGCGTAGATCCGGATTTTCCGGCCGAATCCGGGGACAAAAGAGCCTCGGGTATTATCGTACCTACTGGTTATTCTAAATTTTCCGGAGCCAATGTCGACAGCTTTGTTAACTGGCTTATTACCAATATTAAAGATGAAAAGGTTTACGGTTATCAGCAAAACGGCAAAGTAGTAAGTTATGACGAAAATTTAGCCAATGAAGCTTTAGTCGGTACGCCTACTTCAGGAGCGGGAAACGGGGGAAATTATTATAACAATTACCTTTATTTCATGACCCCGACTAATGTATCGCGCTACGGACCGTTAAACGGAACTCCTACTTTGACAAATACATTTTGGACCGGACTAAGCTTAGCCGCTTTAACTAATACCACTTATCCGACTATAAGAAATGTAGTTATTCCTAATCATGCCGGGCATGTGCACGGCGATAACTGCTTATATTTTGGCGACGTAATAAGCGGCCAGGGAGTGATTCATAAAATTAAAACCACTAAAACTACAGTAGAGGGCGACACTAATAACGGATCAGCCTATAACGCTTTAGATCTTCCTTTTGGATTTTATCCGGTAGATATTGAAAGCTCGGGCACTGATTTAGCTATAGTAGCTATCCAAACCACCAGCGACAATTTAATTCAGGGTAATGCCCATCTTTTTTTATGGAACACGATTGACGACTCATTTTTTAAAGCTATTCCTTTACCCGATCCTTTGGTTACGGCCGTAGTGAACGTGAACGGAATCTTAATGATATTTACCGGAGACGGAAAAGACGGAGTAAGGATCTCAAAATATATCGGAGGCAATTCGGTTATTCCAGTCTTAGAGATAGACGAAGGAGCGCCGCCGTTCGCCGGCGCGGTTGATGCTAAAGGAAATAAACTGTTTTGGGGGGCTTACCAGTCCTATCCTACTACTGCAGGGGTAGTCCACGCCTTAGGATCAAAGAAGTCTAATCTGCCCCAAGGCTGGCACACCCCGGTTAAGTGCACTTCAGCAGGCGCCAATCCCATGGTAACGGCCGTAAAAGCGGTTGAGCAGGATTCAACCATGACGCCTAAAGTAATCGCGGCCTGGGGAGACGACTCAGGAAAGGGAATTGATAAATATTCTTCAAGCGCGACCTTAAGTTCAGTAATGAGAATCGGTCCTTTTAATATCGGGGAAAAGTTTAGTATCGATCGGATAAGAATCCCTTTAGCAAAATCCATAGCCGCTAATATGCAAATTATTCCTAAGGTTTATATTGACGATGAATCGACTACCAAAACTTTAGCCACGGTGAATGCTACAAATTATAACGGCTTAAGAAAAGTGATTTACAAGGGAGCGGATCTCCAGGACTATATCGGGGAAAATAACTTTATTTTGGAATTAGCCTGGGGAGGCACGGTCCAGCTTCCGGTATTACTTCCAATCCTTGTAGATATCGATATTTACGAAGACGAATAAATTTAAAATTAAACTAAGATGAGCAAGGATTTTAACCAATTTGAAATACCAACGCCTGAATCAACCCAATATGTAACCGAAGAGCAGGTAAGGGCAATTATTAATGATACTTTAAGGTTTGTTACCGAGGAGACTAAAAATAGCGGCGGTGAAATAGGCTGGAAGGTAATTTCCGATGAAGTCATTTCCAAGGTTTTAACCTTGTCTGTTAAAGACGGGACTGGAGATTCTAAGATTCAAGCGGGTAAAACCGATTTTACCAACACCGAAAACGGTTTTATTTTGGGTATTGATGATTCTGATTCCAATAAAGTTAAATTTTTTTTAGGGAATGACACTAATTATATTAATTGGGACGGATCAACTTTAACCATAGTCGGAGGGATTGATATATCTTCTAAGCTGGATAAAACCGGCGGGGCTTACCAAAGCGCGGCATCCGGATCAAGGGTATTAATTTTTCCTGATTTAAATACGGGGATACAAATTATTGACGACTCAGGTAATGATGTTTTTAAAGTTTTAGTTGGCGGTACGGATGTCGGAGATATAGTCATGGGAAATTTTGCATCCGATAAGGGCTTAAAATGGGATAAGTCGGCGGGAACCTTTACTGTAAAAGGATCCTTGGTAACCGGTGCTTCTTCAATTATAGATGGTCAGTATTTAACCGATTTGACTGTTACCGGATCTAAGTTAGCCAATTTAACCATTACCGCAGCTCAAATTGCTAATGCGACTATTACCGGTACCCAAATAGCTTCAGCAACTATTACCAGCGACAATATTCAAAACGCTACAATCACGGGAACGGATATTGCCAGCGCTACAATTGCGGGGTCAAACATTATAACTGGAACAATCACCGCCACGCAAATCGCGAATGCCACGATAACGGCCGGCCAAATTGCCAGCGCAACCATAACAGGGACGCAAATCGCCGCGGCGACGATTGCCGGGTCAAATATTGTAAGCGGAACGATAACGGCCACACAAATCCAGGACGCAACCATTACGAGCGGAAAAATAGCCACCGGAACGATAACCGGAGGCAATATAGCTTCAGGCACCATTCAAAGCGGAAATATCGCGTCAGGGACTATTTCGGCTGGAAATATTGCTAATCTAACCATCACCGCGGCCCAGATAGCTAATTTAACAATTACAGCTTCACAAATAGCCAACCAGACCGTAACCAACGGCCAAATCGCCCAAAATACCATTACCGGCGGAGCAACCGGCAATTTAGCCCTATTAGCGGTTACGGCCGATAATATTGCGGCTAACACCATTACCGCCGCGAAAATCGCCGCCCAGACAATTACTGCGTCGGAGATTGCCGCCGGGACGATCACTTCGGATAAAATCACCGTAACCAGCCTTTCAGCCTTATCAGCCAATATGGGAACTATTACGGCCGGAACGATTACGCTTGACGCTTCCGGACATATCAAGTCAGGCCAGACAGATTATAATACCGGAAACGGATTTTTCTTGGGCCATTCCACTTTTAATACCGGGGCAATCACTCCAAGCACTTTTACTAATACAGCTTATGGCGACGGTGAATCATGGGCTACTCCCGCTAACGCCGGAGCAAGCGATGATACATACACGACTAACGGAATATTATCATCAAACAGGAGTGATTATTTAGACTGTACTAATTTAAGTTCGCCAGTTCCTACAAACGCGACGATTGTCGGGATTAAAGTTGAAGTAGAAATAAAATCTAACGTTGATACCGGCGCCATAGACGTTACCGCGCAATTAATTAAAACTGGAACCGCTCAGGGGAGTAATCTTGCGGCCGGAACTACAATAACTACCACCGAATCATATATCACTTACGGCGGAGCTTCCAGCATGTGGGGTCTTACTTTAACCCCAGCCGACGTCAACGCTTCAAATTTTGGTTTTAGATGGCAAGGCAGGCCGACCGGAGCGGGCAGGACTTTTTCGATTGATCACGTAAGAATTACCGTTTATTATACTATTCCGGTATTTTCAATTGGAAATTCCGATAATTTTCAAACTTTTAACGGTACTACGCTCGAGGCAACTGATATGCAAATTGCTTTTAGATTAACGTCCGGCGAAGCGATAACGGCTGGCGACGCTATCCAAATGGGATTCTATACAGGAACTTTATTTATTCCTTCGGAAGACACTTATGTAAGGGAAGACGAGCCAAATAATAATAAAGGCTCAGAAGTAATTTTATATGCCGGGGCAAATGGAGGACAAAGAAGATATATATTTGCAAAATGGGATTTAACCGGACTGCCAACCGCAAACTTAACTTCGGCAATACTTTATTTTAAAACTTCCAACGATATTCAAGGAGGAACCCCTGTTTTTTATAAGATTACGTCCAGCTGGGCTGAAGGGACGGTTACCTGGAATACCAAGCCTACTGTTGGCGCTTCATTAGGATCAGTTTCAACGCCAAATAATAATACTTTTTATTCTATAGATATTACTACCCAAGTTCAAAATTGGCTTAATGGAACAGATGCTAATTATGGAGTGCAGATTAGTGACGCATTTCTTGGAATGAATTCATCCGAGGCAGCTACCGCGGCTGATCGGCCGTATCTCTTACTAACTTATGACAATTCAAAAATATTTAAATCAAAGGCTGATTATTCCGCCAATACTCAAAGGTGGGTAGGATTTGCTTTAGAAACAAAAGCGGTTGATTTATCAACTAAAGTCCAATTTACGAATATTTATACATCGTCAGGATTAACTCCCGGAAGCATTTATTATCTTTCCGATACCAGCGGAGCAATTTCCACGTCTGCTGGGACGGTAAGCAAAAAAGTAGGTTTAGCCTTAACTGCAACCAAGCTATTAATTTTAAACACATGAATAATATTGAAAAGTTAAAAAGCGCCCTTGAAAAAAAAGAAAAAGATACCAGTGAAGAGCGTATTATCAAGCTTGAAAATGCGGTTAAGGAAATTTTAGAAATGCTTAAAACTAGAAGCTTTTAAATTATTAAGTATAATATTATGGCATTAAAACCAACAGACCTTATTAAAATAACTCCGGAATTTTTATCCCAATATAAAGGGCAGAAATTTGCTTACGGCGGCGATGGTGAATTTCAAAACAGGGTTTATGACGTTACCGATGCCGGATTAGTTGATACTGGTCAGACTTACCAAGGCGGTTCAGTTGTTAGATTTGACCCTTATTCCGGCATAGGCCAAGGTTCAAGACAGGATACATTTAAGTATTTTAATCTTGATAATTCCGAATTTCAAAACATGGTGAAAACTAATAACCCCGGACAATACCAGGATTTATGGGGTTCGGCTCAGCCAAAATTTAGGGCGAGAAATTCTAACGAGGATATGTATGCTTATTTATCTGAAAAGCAAACTTGGGAAAAACAAAATTTAGGCAGTTCAAGCATTCAATTAGGACTTTCCCCGGAACAATTAGCGGCAGAGAACGCCAAAGCCCCTAAGCCTGTTTTTCAAACATCCGGACAACCTCCAGTAGTTGATCAAGCTAAGGCGGTCCAAAGCATGCTATACAAAAACTCGGCCGGGGCTACTATTGATCCTAGCAAATATACCAACCTGCAAGGACCGGCATTGGACGAATGGGCTAAAAGCCAAGGCTACAGTCCTGTTGGAGCCCAATCAGGCGCTACGGGCCAAAATGACGCCTTAAACACTGCTTTAAAAAACAAGGTAGATCAAACCAATAGCGAACTCAGCGCCAACGAAAATTACGTTAACGCGGTTTTTCAAGCTTATCACGGAAGACCGGCCAATAAAGAGGAACTGACTAAATTCACCGGTCAAAAAGTCGGAGACGTTTTAAAGCAAATAAAAGCCGGATCCCCGGATAAGGGATTTAATAAAGAACTGCAGGAATCGGGAAATAAAGTTGACGCGGGATTACAAGCGGCTCTAGACCGGGAAGCTAAAGGCCAGGCTACAGCCACAGACCAGGCTAATTTAGCTTACGCGCGCCAAAAAGGCATGATTCCAGCTAAAGGGGCTAATGGCGACGCTACGGGCCAAATTCAGGCTTTAGGGAACGCCATAAATAACGCTGGAGCAGGGGGATCACCCTCAGGGACTCCAACCGTTACCCCGACTACTCCAGAGGCTCAAGCGACCACTAACGAACAGGTTAAAGCCTTAGAAGCCAAGATAGCGGAACTGATGGGAAAAACTCCGGAAGAATTGGAATTGGAAAAAACTTTAAACAATTTATACTCTTCAGAAGAAATGGGAATTAATAAAATTAAAGACCAACCCATAGCCATGGACTTCATAACAGGACAGGCGGCCGCGGTAGAAAGAAGAGTCAACACTCAAGCCAACACTTTAACGAGAAAACTGGCCACTGAACAAGCCAGAAGAGCGGCGGCCTTAGACGTAGCTAAATTTGAGCTGGGAAGGGAAGATGTAAAAACCGAAAAAACTGAAGCCAAGCAGGAAAAATTGGAAGACCGGGCTTACCAGGAAAAAACCAAATTGGACGATAGAACTTATCAGGACAAGGAAGAGGACGAAGATTTTGCAAAAGATTTAGCTTTAAAAGGTTATTTTAAAATATCCGGACCATCAGGACTTAAAGGTTTAAAAGAAGATCAGATTTTAAGGATGCCGGACGGAACAATCTACAAAAAGCCGGCCGGAGCAGAAGATACCCAGATAGTAACCGCAAACAGCCGGACGCTATTAATCAATTCAAAAACCGGGGAAATTATTAAAGATTTGGGAAACGCTTATAAGGGGACAGGAAGCGGATCTTCGAGTAGTTTAACCAAGGAAGAGCAAGCCTTTAAAAAAGTACTGGACGAAGAAATTACCAAACTGGCGAGAGGGGGAAGCTGGGCCCAGTCATGGAACAGAATTAAAGGCTTATATCCGGATGTTACAAATGAGCAATTAGATCAGATGCTTAATAAGGGGCAGTATTATAGTCAGACGGGAAAGAAGGAAGAGGAAACTAATCTTACCAGAGCAAATGTTTCTAAATTATATGGTCTAAGTGATGATGACACAAAAAACGGATTTTTAGGAAACGGGAAAACAAACAGGCAAAAATTAGACGACATTATGGCTTCAATCACTCAGTATCAAGCCGTTGGTTATTCTGATGATGAGATATTAAAATTAATGAAAGAATAATAATTTATCAAATAAATGGCCATTAATTATTCAAAATTTATTCCGGGAGTCAGCCAACCGGTTAAACAAACCGGAACTATTAATTATTCCAAGTTTTTATCGAAGAAAAAGGAAGAAGAGAAAAAAGAAGAGCCAGCCAAGCCAATTAACCAAAACGCCGAAAAGGCCAAGTTTACCATTAGCAACATGTTTAAATCCGGCCAGGCTACTACTGCACCAATATCAACTATTCCGGCAAGAACCAATACCGACGGAATCGATCCGGCCCTAAAAGTTCAAGGGGAGAAGATAGTAAAGAATCAGCCGGTTATTCCTACTAAGCCTAAACCATTCAGTGATTTATTTAAAAAGAATCCGGAGAGAAAAGAAATGACCTTTAACGTAGGGGAAGGATTGAGTGAAGAAGAAAACAAGAAAGCAGAAAATACGGCCGGTATTTCCGGACGGGATAAATTAGCCAGGCATAAAAACCCGATGCTGGACGCCATGCTAGTTAACGCCGGCATAACCGAAAGACAAGTAGAGGAAGCAGCGCCAAAATCCAGACTGGCCGCGGCTGGAGCTTTATTAGATATGGCTTTGCCTAGCCAAGGCATAGGCCAGGTAACCGGATCACTCAGGCTGGCGTCTAAAGTCCCTGGAGCCAACCTAGCAGAAAATATCGGGGAAGCAGTAAAAAAAATCGGCAAAAGTGATTTTATTGATGAATACAGCAAATTAAAAAAACAACCAAAATTTATGCCGATTTCCCAGCCGGCAAAAGAAATTAAAATCGGCAAAATAACCGAAGAGGCTAAAGCAATAATTAAAACCCAGGCTGATGATGTTGTGGTAACCAAAAAATCCCTTAAGCATATAGCCGACAAGCCAGAAAAATTTCCAGAAGATGTAGTCCGACGAATACCGGATATTATACAGAATCCTTCCGAGATATTAGAAGGTAAAAAACTTAAAACCGGTGAGGAAAGATTTTTATTTGTTAAAAGAAATGGTGGATCAGCGGCTTCAGTTGTTGAGGTTAGCTTTGAAAAAAATAAAAATACCGTAATTACGGTATTTAAGTCAGACGATAAGTATCTTCAAAAATTTAAGCCTCTTTGGAAGACGGGCGCCTCAAGTGAGGCGGTCCTTCCATCTGCTTCAGCGCGCGAGGCGCTGGCTGGCAGCCGACCCGAGTTTTCTGCTCTTAAAGAGGCTGAAAGTTTCGAAAAAGGTACTGATAATATTAACGTAGCAAGGCAGCGCGGAAAAGTCAAGAGCTTAGCTGAAAGGGAACAGGATTTAATAAGACGGGAAATGGAGGCAAATCTTAAAAAAGACTTCGGTGGCGAGTTAGAAAACCAATACCAGGCGTTTAAACCCTTAATACGCAAGCTGTACGGCTCGTACGCTAATTTTATTGATGAAGCCGAGGATTACGCCAAAATTAAAACAAAGGCCCTGCAAAAGGGCATTTTAGGCGAAAAAATAGATAATTTATTATATTCCCAGGAACAATCCGGAGATGAAGTTTTGGATATGTTTAAAGACCGGATTATTGGCAAGGTGGAAAATAAGGGAGTTAAAACCGAATTAACGGAAGAGCGAGTAGCACTTAACCAGGAAATCAAGACTCAAAAAAAATTAGAAAAGCGCGGGCTAAAAGAATCGTATTTAAAAATGAGAGAAACACAAAAAGAGAAAAAAATATCTGATGAACAGTTAAAAAGGTTAAGAGAAAAAACCGGGGCCAAGGAATGGAAAAATACCAGCAAGACCCAGATAGACGATATGAGAAAAGAGCTTTCAAGATTGAAAGAAGGGGATCGTTATATTGACAGCGACCAATCCGAAGGACTTATTGAATACGTTAAAAAAGAATTTAATGAAAATCTTTTTCCGGACCAGGCGATAATGACCGAAAGGGAAGTATTAAAAGATTACGGAATTGTATTGCCAAAAACCAGAAGAGGCGGCATCCGGGCTCCGATTCTTGAACTTGAATTATGGAAGGACGGATCAGCCATTTCTCTTTCAAGAGAAACGCTGGAAAGAAACCTTGAGCGCGTTGCCGGCAGTGAGGCAGACGAAATAAAAAATTTCGTAGTTAATCCCACGAGAAAAAATGAAACCGCCAGAATAGAATTTACAAATGGTTTACGGACGTTAATGAACGACACGATTGTTAAGGACATGAAAATAAGGGTCGGTTCAAAGGAAGACGCTTTAATTCAAAGATTTGGAGAGCAAAGGATGGTTCAGCAGGAACTTTGGGATCAGACAAAAAAAATAGCAAAACAAAGAGGGGTAAAAAAATATAAGGATTTAATATCCATGGCCCTACAGGATGACGTTCCTCCAGGCTATCCGGTAAATTTCTCAAGGGGGATTGATTCAGAAAAATTTGCCAGGCTTCCTGGTAAGGTTAAAGAAAACATTGAGCTTGCGGTAAATGATATAAAAAAAATACACAAAGAATTGAAGGATCTCGGCGAAGAGGGGGTACTAAAACAGAAGTCTTCGGATAAATGGCAGGATATCCGAAAAGCTACAGAATACTTCAGGGAAATTTATAACGACCTTTTAGACCGGGTAAATAAAGAGCGGGCAAAATTTGGTTATGAGCCGATACAAAAAAGGAAAGATTATTTCAGGCATTTTACAGAAATGGAAGCGGCCATAGACAAAGTGGGAAACGTTTTTAAACAAGAGGATCTACCTACTCAAATATCAGGGCTTACCGAATTTTTTAATCCAGGCAAGCCTTTTTCCACCGCGGAGCTTAGAAGAAAAGGCGGGTTTTTTACCGAATCGGCCATAAAGGGCATGGATAATTATTTAGATACTATATCTAAGCAGATTTACCATATTGACAGCATTCAGCGGGGAAGGGCGATTGAAGCCTATATTAGGGACGCGGCAGAGGTAAACAAAAAAGTAAAATTGCCCAATCTTGTCGCAAATCTCCATGAATATACCAACCTGCTTTCCGGAAAAAAATCAGCAATTGATCGCGCGGCCGAATCTATGCTCGGGAGAAAGATTTTTGTATTGGCGAACTTAGTTAAGCAAAGGACTAGTGCTAATATGATAGTGGGAAATATTTCATCGGCCTTAACTAACTTCATACCCTTTACTGAGTTTTTGGCTACCACCAAAAAGAAAGAAGTCGCCCAAGGAATATTTGAAGCGGCCACAAGCGTATTTAACAAAGGCTACTTTGATATTAACGGGGTAGAATCAGACTTTTTAAAGCGAAGATATCCTATTCAAAACATAGATTTGACCAAGACCAAAAAAGCGGCCGAGGTAGCCGGATGGCTTTTTGAAACGGTTGATAAATTTACCGCTAAATCAGTAGTTTCTGGCAAATATTTTGAAAACCTTAAAAAGGGCATGACCGCAGCTGAAGCAATATTGGAGGCAGATGTTTACGCCGGCAAAATGCTGGCCGACAGATCAATTGGACAATTGCCTAATTTAATGGGAGCTAAAATATTTGCTCCAGTTTCCCAATTTCAGACTGAGGTTAATAATGTTTATTCGGTAATTACTAAAGATATGCCTAAGCTTTCGGAAGGAAATAAAATTAAATTAACACGCATGATAGGAGAATTTATAGTTTATTCGTACCTTTTCAACGAGGCGTACGAAAAAGTTTCCGGAAGAAGGCCGACCATAGACATTGGATACGCGATTTCGTACATGATGGGGTTTGAAGAGGAAGCTAAGGATAAAAGCTTTTTAGAGCGGGCATCCAAAGAAGCGGAAGACATCGCGGGAAATCTTCCTTTTGTCGGAAGCATAACCGGCGGCAGATTTCCTATTGGCGCCGGAATACCGAGTCTTAAGCCTTTAGCCGGAGATATTTCAGATTATACTGACGGAAAATGGAAAAAAGAATTGGCTAAACCGGCATTTTATTTAGCTCCTCCATTCGGCGGCGGCCAAGCTAAAAAAACTATTGAAGGAATAGGCGCCTACAGGGAAGGGGAAGTTAGAAGTAAGTCGGGAAAAACCAGTCTTTATAGCATAAAAAAAAGCCCAGCCAACAAGGTACGGACTGGATTATTTGGAAAATATGCTACACCTGAGGCAAAAGAATATTTTGAAGGTGTCAATAAAAAAACAACCCTGCCCGGGTTGCCAAAAATACCTAAACTTCCCAAGTTACCACCTTTAACAAAATTTCCTAATCAAAAATAAATTATTTTTTTATCAGTCCTATCAGATGAAATATATATAAAAAAAGCGTAAAAAAAAGATATATTACAAATAAAATAAAAAAAGGCAAAAAAGAATATCCAATAATAAATGAAAAGAAAGAATCCGGATAAACTAAAAATACAAAAAGCCCTATAAAAGTGAAAATTGCTAATAACACTTTAGGTATTTCAGAATATCTTAAAAAATCTTTCATTTTATTTTTAAAAGTAGTCATAAAAATTACTTAATATAATCAAAAAAATTAAAATAAAGGGTAATATCTTCTCGGTTATTTAAGACAATCTTCCCATCGCAAATCTTAATACTAATATTCAGGTTTTCAGCGTTGCCAATAACCCCCTTATTTTTAAATACTTCCAAATCTGAGCTCTTAAAAACAATAAAACCGGTTCTCGGCTGCTTTTCATTTTTTACCAAGTATCTTAAAACCAAAATATAAAAAGTGTCTTTAAAATTATATCGTTCAAATTGCTTTTTATCTACAGTCGCATAAAAACTTCCGTTTCGAAAATTTGCAGTTTTTATTTGGATGTAATAAAAATCTTTTCCCTTGGAAGCGACAATATCAATTCCCTGATCAACGGCCATTATTGAAGCGTTGAATTCTCTAAATAACAGTTCGCTCAGCACCGCGTGTTCTCCAGCTCTACCGGTAAAAAGGCAATTAGTAGGAGGTAAGATAATATCTCCGGGGGTTGGCGTTCCTTTAGGCTTTTTTTCGGCGATAATTTTGTAAAAGCCTTTCTTGTAGCCGCCCTTGCCGTTTGGTACTTTTTTAAAAACTGATCCCTTTTTTCTTTTAACGTCGCCGATTAAAATGCGGTTGATATTTTTTTTGAGATCATCTTTGCCTAATTCTTCATCTAAACCGCGGGTAATAAATTCATCGGATATTTCATCAACGTGAAGCCCGTTTTTTTTACCCAAAAGAATTTTAAAAATTGTGTCTTTGTTTATTGCCATGGCAATTTTCTTAATTTATCCAGACTCTACCATAAACCAAGGAATAATTCAATAGCCCGTCCTTGACAGGGAATAGAGCAGTTTGGTAAGCTTACTTAAGCATATTAACAAATAGGGCTGATCCCCCTCAAAGAGCTTTCCCGGCACATAAACTTGTGTCGAAACTTCTGGCGTAGGTTCTAAAAGGATCAACGCCGCAAGGCAAAACAAACTAAAGGGTTTGCTCGCCTACGCTGGAGGTTTTGGTACAAGTTTTTTGTATAAAAAAAATCCGCTGGCAGCGGAGGGTAAAATGGCCGGGTAGTGAAATTGGACATCACGCAAATCTGCTAAATTTGCATTCAGGGATCATAGCCCTGCCCGGTCACAAATATTTTGAAAATTACCCTTCGCTACTAGCGGATCTTATTTTGAGGGACAAAAAAACGTCTTTATAGCATAAGGCGCTTTTTTATTTAAGCATAGGACTCTTAAATATATATTAAGACAAAAGATATGTCAACCCTCTTTTGATTTTATTTTGAAGCACTTGTATTTGTTAACAGTATAATATTGCCCGGCCAGGCTTGTCAATAGGCCCATTGACTTATATTTAAAGGTATCGTAAATTGCTCAGTTAACTAACGGGAGACCCCTTGTGAGGATCCCCCTGGCCAACCAGGAAGGTACTAGCTTCCAAAATTGGTTATTTAAATTATAACATGAATGGCCGCTTGTCGCCATTTTCTTGTGATGTTATGAATAAAAATTTAGAACTTTATATCCAGTTTTTAAACTGGCTTCGTATTGGGCATTCGCTCGATACAGTTTCTTCCTACAAATGGGGCTTAAAAGTTTATCTTGATTGGTGCGACGGAGTGGAAAAAGATATTTTAAAATTCAAAGAAAACGATTTCGTTGATTACGCCAGCTATTTAAGGGATGATCGCGGCGTTAAACGTAGCACTTCCGGACATTATATTTGCGCGCTTAGAACATTTTGGCGCTGGCTTTACCGGCAGGAATTAGTAAAATTTGACGACAGCTATATTCCGGTCCCGAAAGATAACGACAAAGAGCATTATCCATACGTTGTAAAACAAGAGCTTGATTTAATCCTTAATTATTTTGATGAATTTTATTCCGAGCAATTGCGCGATAAAACTATTATTGCCTTTTTAGCGGCCACCGGCTTAAGGTTAGGAGAAATGCTTGCCATGGAAATCGGGCAAATTGATTTGGATGATAAAAAGGCCACGGCCCGGACATTTAAACGGACTAACCACTTCCGGGAAATTTATTGGGACGACGAAACTAACCGGCTTCTTAAAAATTGGCTGGAGGTCCGGGAAAAATATATGGAAAAAGCCAACTTTCAAAGTAACGCCTTATTTATTAGCCTGGCCCGGACGAAGATCGGAAAACCCAGCTGTAAAAGTAATGTTCAAAAGATGATCCGGAAAGTCCGAAAAAACTTAGGAATCAAAAAAAAGATAACCGCGCATTCATTCCGGCATGGCTTTGGTCATAAGGCAGTGGAAAATCAGATCCACCCCAGGCACTTACAAATAATGCTTGGGCATGCTAAATTAAATACCACAATGTTTTATATGGGCGTCAGTAACAAGGAAGTAGAAGAAATTTACAGAAATAAAATGGAGAGCAGTTTGACACGGCCTTAATTATTTGGTATACTTAAGGTACAAAACTAAAAACAGCGAACATGTCACCGCAGTGGTCAAAGCGTTAATCGTCTATTCTGTTTATATATCAAAAAGTGCCTGCCAGAAGAGCGGGCATTTTTTATTTTTGCATTTTAACGGCTTGTAGTATAATGTAATAAGGGATGAATTGCCCCTTTATTTTATTTAATTATGCCGGCTAAAGTCGCCAATATCGCCAAAAACACTTCGTATTTTACCGTTGCCTTGGTTTTGCAAAAGGTGATTTCTTTTAGCTACTTTATAATTCTCGCGCGCTACTTAGGCCCCGAAGATTTGGGCAAATACTATTTTGCCATATCATTCACTACGATTTTTTCTATTATTATCGACCTTGGGTTTGCCGGAGTGCTAATCCGCGAAGTGGCGAAAGACAATAAAACAGCTGATAAATTTCTAGGAAGCATTCTGGCCATGAAGATCCCCTTGACCGTTGTATCGTTCATCATGGTCGGAGTTTTAATTAACGCCTTGGGCTATCCCGACGTTACGAAATTCCTTGTTTACGTATCAATGATCTGCATGGCGCTTGATTCATTCACCCTGTCGTTTTTTTCCACCATCCGCGGCTTCCATAATTTAAGCTATGAGAGCGTCGGTTCGATTATTTTTCAGCTTTTGGTTATTATAATCGGCGCGGCGCTCGTGAAAATGGGCTTGGGGCTAAGATGGATGTTTTTGCCTCTTATTGCCGCGAGCGTTTTTAACTTTTTTTATTCCATGTACCTGGTCGGGGTAAAGTGGAAGATTAAAATAGCGCCCGTTTGGGATTATCAGCGGATAAAATACATTTTAGGCATCTCCATCGCCTTTGCCATGTACGGCGTCTTAAACCGGGTTTATACTTTTCTTGACTCCGTATTATTGTCGCTTTTGGCCGGCGACCGCGAAGTAGGCCTTTATCAGGTTGCTTTTAAAATCATTATTGCCCTGCAGTTCCTGCCCATGGCCTTTGCCGCCTCGCTTTATCCGGCCCTTTCCTTGTACTGGCTGAAAAATAAAAGCCAATTGTCCGTTACTTTCGAGCGGGCGATGAATTATTTAATTATCATATCCATACCGATTAGCGTCGGGATAATCATGATTGCCGATAAGGTTGTTTTGGTTTTTAAGTCCGGCTTTTCCGAAGCTATACTGCCATTGCAAATTACCATCGCCCAGTTGTTATTCACCTTTGTCAATTTTCCCATCGGCTCATTATTAAACGCCTGCGACCGGCAGAAGCAAAATTCTTATATCATGGGCGCGGTGGCGCTATCGAGCGCCGCTTTGAATATAATGCTAATTCCCCGGCTCGGCGCGGTCGGGGCGAGCATCACCTCTTCGGTTTGCGGAGTATTGCAGGTCGCGCTAGGCATGATTCTCGTAAGAAAAATTATCGACTATCGATTGAGGAAAAATTTACTGATATTTATAAAAGTAACAGCCTCGGCTATAGTTATGGCTTTATCAGTTTTATATTTAAAAAATTACATCAACGTTTTTGTTACCGCCGGCATCGGAGGCGTAATTTATTTTATAGTTTTATTCCTTCTGGGCGGGTATAAAAAAGAGGATGTTATGAGTATCGTTGAATCATTTAAGAAAAAGCCGCAGATTCAGGAAGAAGCGGTGGAAAATTTATAACTAAATCCAATTATGCGTTTTCTTATATTTACTTTGGAATATCCGCCGTTTAAAGGCGGGGTCGGAAAATATTACGAGGACATGGCAAAAAACTGGCCCGAGGGCAGGGAGATTTTCGTTTTGGACAATAACGACGGAAAATTAGTGTCCAGCCGCTTGCCGCGCTATAAGTGGCTGCCGTCAATCTGGCGGCTTTGGGTGAGCGTGAACAAAAATAAAATCAACCATATATTGGTCGGCCACGTCTTGCCCCTGGGCATAGCGGCTTTTATCGTTAACCGGCTGGCCGGGATAAAATATTCGATTGTCCTCCATGGCATGGATTACCTTTGCGCCTTCAAGACCGAGAGAAAATCCTGGGTGGTCCAAAAGATTTTTTACCGGGCTGAAAAAATAATTTGCGCCAATAGCTATGTGGCCGGACTTTTAGCCGAAGAGCTCGGCGAAAAGATTGCGAAAAAAATCGTAATCATAAATCCGGGAGTGGACGGGAAAATAAAAATCGACAAAGGATTATCGGATAAATTAAAAACGCGGCAGGGCTTAAAAAATAAAATCGTGTTATTAAGCATCAGCCGGCTGGTCAAGCGCAAAGGATTTGATTACGTGATTGAGTCTATGCCTGAAATACTGAAGGCCGCGCCCCAGGCGGTTTACGTAGTAGGCGGCATCGGCCCGGACGAGGAATATTTAAAAGAAAAATGGCAGGCTCTGCCCGAGGAGGTGAAAAAAAAGGTGATCTTTATCGGCAAGCCGGATGATAAAGAAAAATGGGCCTGGCTTTCCGCCTGCGACATTTTTGTCATGCCGTCCCGAAAAATTAACGGCGACGTCGAGGGGTTTGGCATTGTTTACCTTGAAGCTAATCTGGCCGGCAAGCCGGTAATTGCCGGCGATTCGGGAGGGGTGCGCGACGCGGTTTCCGATCAGGTAAACGGGCTTTTGGTTAATCCGGATGATAAAGATGATATTGTCCGGGCGATAGTAAGCCTTGTTAATAACAAGGCCCTCCGCGAAGCTATGGGTGAAAAAGCCCGGTTAAGAGTTTTAGAAGAATATAGCGCCAAAGGCCAGGCTAAAAAGCTTTACGAGGCTGTTAGCGGCGAATAGTAAAGGCGATTTTTGGCGAATATTTCAAACTAACGCGTTTAAGCCGTTAATGCATCGCGATTACTTTGACGCGAATCTTATATTTTGATATTATATACTATATTATCGGAAACATTAACGAACTGGTATTCGGGCAAAACGCTTTTTTGCCGTTTATTTTAATTTAGGGGATTAATAGCATGGAAGAAACAAAGCCGCGAAGAAAAATATTCAAAAGAATAAGCATTGGTTTATTGTCCGTTATACTGCTTGCGGCCTCTTTCGGGGCCGGCGCCTATTTTTCCCAGAAAAATGAGGTTTTAAAAGAGCTGGCTAAAAAGGAAGTGGTATTCTTAGGGAAGCTAACCGGCAAATATTCAGGCGATTCGGGAAAATTAACCCAGGACGTCGATTTTAATTTGTACTGGAAAGTTTGGGATTTACTGCATGAGCAGTACGTCGATAAGGATAAATTAAACGACAAAACATTGTTTTACGGCTCTCTTCGGGGATTGGTTTCCGCGGCCGGCGATCCGTATACGGTTTTTATGGATCCGAAAATTTCTCTTGATTTTTCCAATGATTTAGCCGGAACTTTTGAAGGAATCGGCGCGGAAATCGGGATGAAAGACGATACGATAACGATTATTGCCCCCTTGCCGGACATGCCGGCGGAAAAAATGGGCTTAAAAGCCGGGGATAAAATTTATGCCATTGACGGAAAATCAACCGCCGGCTTTACTGTTGATGAGGCGGTAAATAAAATCCGCGGCCCCAAAGGGACGGAAGTAACCTTGACGATTTACCGCGAGGGCTTTAAGGAAACAAAAGACTATAAGGTAAAAAGGGACAAGATAACGGTAAAAAGCGTAAATACAAAAATGAACGAATCCGGGATTTTTGTAATTACGGTAACCAATTTTAATGATGACACGCAGGGCTTGTTCGATAAGGCAGTGACCGAGGCAGTAGAAAAAAATCCCAAAGGAATTATTTTAGACTTAAGGAATAACCCCGGCGGCTACCTTGATACGGCTATAGAGATGGCTTCAAAGTGGGTTGACGGCGGGATTGTAGTAACCGAGAAATTTTCCGATGAAAAAAAGAACGATTATTTGTCCCGCGGACGGGCGCGGTTAAAAGATTATCCCACCATGGTTTTAGTGAACCAAGGTTCGGCGTCGGCTTCGGAGATCGTGGCCGGAGCGTTGCAGGATGCGGGAGAGGGCGTTATTATCGGCCATCAGACCTTTGGCAAAGGCTCGGTCCAAACCCTGGAGAATTTGTCGGACGGATCATCGGTGAAAATCACCGTTGCCAAATGGTATACTCCTAAAGGCAATAATATAACCGAAAAGGGGATAACTCCGGATATAATTGCAGAACTGAAGCCAGAAGATTTTGATAAAGGAAAAGACCCCCAGATGGACAAAGCCGTCAATATTCTTACCGGCAAGGAAAAATATGATCCGAAAAAAAGCGAGGTAAAAAACGAGGTTAAAAAATAGCTTCGCTTGATATATCGGTTCCAATAAGCTATATTAGAACTATATGGCCAATCCAAAAGGAAAAAAGAAGATCTCAACCAAGTACATTTTTGTCGTCGGCGGAGTGATGTCATCAGTCGGCAAGGGCGTGGCGGCCGCCTCAATCGCGAATATTTTAAAATCCAAAGGCTACGCGGTGTCGAACATTAAGTGCGACATGTACATTAATATTGACGCCGGGACAATCCGCCCGACCGAGCACGGCGAGGTTTTTGTCGGGGAGGACGGCGTTGAGGCCGACCAGGATTTAGGAAATTACGAGCGGTTCACCGGCAATCCGGTTACTCGGGTGAATTACATCACTACCGGCCAGGTTTATCAGGAGGTGATAAGAAAAGAGCGGAACCTTGAATATGGCGGCGAGGATGTTGAAGTAGTGCCGGATATTCCGAACGAAATTATTAGGAGAATCAAATTGGCGGGAAAAACCGATAAGGCGGAAATCGTGGTAATTGAATTCGGCGGTACGGTAGGCGAATACCAGGTTTTGCTGTTTTTAGAAGCGGCCAGAATGATGAAATTGGAAAGCCCAAAAGATGTTTTGTTCGCTATCGTAAGCTATCTTCCTATTCCGGAGATGATCGGGGAGATGAAGACTAAGCCGACTCAATACGCGGTCAGGACGCTGAATTCGGCCGGCATCCAGCCAGACTTCATAATCGCCCGGGCGGCCCGTCCTTTAGACGAAAAGCGCCGGGAAAAACTCGGAATTTTTTGCAATATTTCCAAAGACGACGTAGTGTCGGCGCCGGACGTAAAGTCAATTTACGAAATACCGATTAATTTTGAAAAAGAAGGCTTGGGCGAGCGGATATTGGAAAAATTCGGCCTGAAAGCCAGGCACAAGGACTTAAAAGAGTGGGCGGCAATGGTTAATAAGTACAAAGCCGCGAAACGGCCGGTAAAAATCGGCGTGGTTGGCAAATATTTCGCTACCGGAGATTTTTGCTTGTCTGATTCTTACATATCCGTGATTGAAGCGGTTAAACATGCCTGCACCGCCAATAACTGCACGCCGGTATTTTGCTGGGTTAATACGGCTGACATCGAAAAGAACGGCACTGGCGCTTTAAAACAGTTTGACGGAATAATCGTTCCCCAAGGCTGGGGATCAAGAGGAGCGGAAGGAAAAATCGCCACGATTGAATATTGCCGGAAGAATAAAGTGCCGTATTTCGGTTTATGCTACGGCATGCAGATGGCGGTAATCGAATTCGCGAGAAATGTTTTAGGCTATAAGGATGCCAATTCGGAAGAGGTCAATCCAAAAACAACTAATCCGGTAATCCATATTATGCCCGAGCAAAAAGAATTAATTGCCAAAAAGCAGTACGGCGGGACTATCCGCTTAGGCGGCTGGCCGTGCAAAATCGTGCCCGGCACGCATCTTGAGTCCGCCTACGCCAAGGCTCCGGCGGATAAAAAAGCCGGCTGGAAGGCTGGAAAAGATATGATCGTATCCGAGCGCCATCGCCACCGCTACGAATTCAATAATAAATACCGCGAAGAAATGCAAAAGATGGGTTTGACCATTGCCGGAACTTCGCCGGACGGACTGATCGTCGAAGCGGTTGAAATAAAAGACCATCCGTTTTTTATCGGCACCCAGTTCCATCCCGAATACATTTCCCGCCCGCTCGACCCGCATCCTTTATTCGTCGAATTCATCCGGGTGTGTTTAGAAAAGAAATAGTTGTTATATCCTTTTAAAATAATTGCCAGTAAAAAATCCGGGAATAACCGGATTTTTTAAACCGCGCAATTTAATAAGTTTAACTCGATTATTATCACTCCACTATATATTTAAACACCACTACTTCGCCGTCGCCAAAACTCTTCCATGAGCTGGCGGAAAGCTTGGCCTCTTCTAAAATTTTCGGGTATTGAAACCAGTATTTGTTTAAGACAAAATAGCCGGTTTTCGCGCTGGTTAAATTCATGGCTTTTTCCATCCTGGTTCGCGTTGGCTTATCATAGACCATGGCCAGATAATACTGGTAAAGCGGCCCGCCGGTCGGAATCGGGTAATTAAAAATTTCCTCGCCGGTTTTGGCTTTTAAATAATGCTTAAAGCCGAATTCATGTAACGCCGCGGCTGAAACTTGCTGGTTGGCAAGAGCGATGTACTCCCCGCCCGCGTCTTCTTCCATCCATCGCACGGCCTCAATATCGAAATTTCCGGTGGAAAGCCCGCGTGAATTAAAATAAGCGTCATAGCGGGGATAAGAAATGTATAAGGAGGCGGTCATGAGAACGGCTAAAAGCGCGCCGCTGGAAAAAAGGATTAATCCTTTTTGGATAAACAATTTTTCCAGATACCATTTTAAAACAAGCAAAATAAAAGGGAAAAGGAATAATAAGGCTAAGAATAAAATTCGGTCCGAATAAGCCGACCGTTCGTAATTTATCAAATAACTGAAAGACAGCCCTTCGGTTAAAAAATAGGAGACAAAAAAAGCCAGGGAAGAATAGGCGTAGATTTTGTATTTTTTCCAGTTGCTTTTTAGGGCAATGATAATGCCTATTAGGGCAAGAATTAAAATTATTTTTATTCCGTTTGACTGGATTAAATAGGAGAAATTCAGGAATAAGTTTTCTTTGTTCGGTAAAATTATTTTTAAGCTTTGGATAAGGCTGGAAAAGCCCGGAAAGCTTTCAGCAGGGGACTGGCGCGGTTCGCCGTTTCCTTTTTCAAAAATATAAAAAGCCAAAGGCAGGGCAGTAGAGCATAAAGCGTAATAGCCGAAATACAGGTATTTTTTAAGGAAAGCTAATTTTTTTAACGCTGGAGAAGAAAAGGCGCTCGCCAGGCCGGGCTCATGGTCGTTGTAGTAAATTAAAAGAAGAAGGGAGAAGAGAATAGCGGGGATGCCGGCTAAAGGATGGATTGTAAAAATCGCCAGCGCCATTAAAAATAAAAAAACATATTCTTTCATTTTTTTGGCCGCCAGGCTCAAGGCGATAATGATGAAAACGAGTAAAAAGGCCAAGTTCTGCGGGGTGGTCATAATTAAGAAGGAGAAGGGAAAAATAAGTAATACAATAGCCAAGGCGCTCGCGGAAAACTCGTCCCAGCCAAGCGATTTAAAGACGCGCGCCATAATCGGCGGGATTAAAAAGGCGCCTAAAACAGGAACTAAAAATTTATTCAGCCAGGCAAGCGGAATAAAAAGTATTTTATGTAAAATAATGGCGAGCCCGTAAAATCCGGAATAGTAAAAAGTTTTTGGTTCTATCAATCCTTTGGCGTCAATTACTTTCATCGCGGATTCATGGATAAAGGGATCAAAGCCGTAGCCGATTTTATAGACGAAAAGGGCCGCGGAAAAAGATAAGAAATAGTGGAGGGGAATAAAAACGCGCAAAAGGTTTTTTTCAAAGCGGCTTTTCCCCGCGTGAGAAATAAAGAAAAGCAGAAAAGACGCGGTAAAGTATAGAAGAAAGAACCAGACCGGAATTACCTGCCAGGGAGAAATTATCGCTTTGGCCGTCGCGCTAAAAAAAAGCGTATAAAAGGCCAGAACGGTGAAGATTAAATAAGCCAAGCTTAAAAAAACAAAAATCGCCGACGGCCTTTTCCAAAACGGCGTATTCCCTGAAGTTCTACCGGTTCTGGAAATTTTAAAATAGGGAATCAGCACGAGGCTTAATAACGCGGTTATAGCGATCGACAAAAAAAGGCCGATGCTATTCAGGCGGTAAAAATAGTAAACCAGCCCCCCGGAGAGCGACAGAATGGAGAAAAGCTTTAAAAAAATAAAAACCATAAAGATTTGCTAAAATTAGGAAAAATTGCTAGAATATTACCAGTATGAAAACAAGGACAATTATGCTAATCCTGGCGGTTTTAGCAGTAGTTTTTTTTGCTTGCGCCAGTTCTTATATCTATTTGTCGCAAAAAGGCGGATTTGTAAAATGGTCTTCGCCGGACGAGACTGCTAATTATTTTTTTTCCAAGCTCTACGCCCAGAATGGAGAGTTTAGCATTTTTGAAAAATACAATTTATACGCCAAGGACATAATCCACCCCCGGAGCTTTAGAAGCGATTTTGGATTTCTGAAGCCGGTAAGTTTCCTTGGTTTGCCTTTAGTTTACGGCAAAATCGCCAGCTTTACAACCTGGAAAGTTATCGGCTACTTAACGCCGATTTTCGCCGCCATAGGAATAATTTATTTTTATTTGTTCTTGAAAATGTTTTTTTCCCGGCGGACGGCAATTTTTTCCGCGTTTTTACTGGCGGTTTTCCCGGTTTATTTTTATTACTCGGCCAGGAGCATGTTCCATAACGTTTTGTTTACCGTATTTCTAATCATCGGCCTTTACTATACGCTGAAATCCGTTCCGAAAAAGGAGGAAAAAGAAAATAAGAATAATAATAGCCATGAAAAAGCCGGCGCCAAATTAAGAGAGAAATTTTTAAAGCTAGACTCCGCCCGTATTAAGGATTTGCTCTTAGCTGGTTTGGGCGGGCTTTTTATCGGTTTAGCGGTTACGGCCAGAAGTTCAGAGCTTTTATGGCTGGGTCCGCTTTTCGGAATGATTTGGATTTTTAATTTTTGGCGGTTCGGAATTCCGCGGCTAGTTATTTGGATCTGCTTCTTCGGCTTGGCGCTTTCCCCGATGCTATTCAATAATTATATACTTTATTCTTCGCCAATCCGGGGCGGTTATCCGGAAATGAACCAGTCAATCCAAACCGTAGCGATGTCCGGCCAAGAGCTGGCTAAAAGCGTTCCTGATCTGGCTAAAGGTTCGGCCGTAAAGGCGAGAGGGCTGGCTGGCGAAATAAAAAGGGCTGTTTTTAGTTTTGGCTTGAATGTGCCGCGCTCATTAAAAATTTTTAATTTGTATTACGTGAAAATGTTTCCCTGGCTTTTTTGGCCGTCTTTGGCCGGCATGCTTTTGTTTCTTTTACACTTCAGAAAAATTAAAAAGAAGCATATCCTTTATCTTCTCGGCTACCTGTTCTTATCGGCCGTTTTGATCGTTTACTATGGCAGTTGGGAGTTTTACGACAATCCCGACCGCCAAGCCGCGACTATCGGCAATTCCTACACCCGCTATTGGCTTCCAGTCTATCTCGGCGCCATTCCGTTCGTATCTTATCTTTTCTTCAAACTTATTGACGCGCCTAAACTTTTAATCGATTGGCTGGAAAAAGCAAATATATTTAAGACTGGCTTGGGCGGAACAAAAAGGTTATTTTCCCTGTTTAGAAGTTTATTAACCGGGCTGGCCGTTGTTTTTTTTACAAGCCTATACGCCAATTTTATTTTGTTCGGTTCTGAAGAGGGCTTAGTCCCGACCTATTATAAAGGGCTCGTTTCCCGAATCGAATATGCCCAGGTTTTGGGGTTAACGGAAAATAACGCCGTAATCATCACCCGTTATCACGATAAGATTTTTTTTCCGGAGCGGAAAGTAGTAATGGGGCAGTTTGACGATCCGAATATGATTACCGAATACGCGCATATCGCCGATTATCTGCCCCTCTACTATTATAATTTCTCCTATAAGCCGGAAGCGGTAGAATATTTAAACAACGGGATTTTAGGAAAAGCCAATTTGAAGATGAAAGAAATTAAAAAAATCACCAAAGATTTTACTTTATATAAAATAGAGCCAATTGATAAAGTAGCGGCGGCGCCGAAGGTGAGGCGGAAAATAAAGCCGCGAAAAACCGCGCCGGCTATAAAAACAGAAGGCTCTACGCCGGCAAAGCCATGAAAAAAATTATTGCCAATACAATTTTATCCTTAAAAGAAAAACTCGGCCAGCCGTTTTATTTAAAGCCGCAGACTTTTAACGCGGAATTTTCGGTCAAGATAAAAAGCCTGGAGGATAACAATGAGCTGGTCGTAGTTTTACCGGTTCCGGAAGCCATCGGCGGCCAGAAAATAGCTAATGCGCCGGAATTTAACGTCCCGCCAGCCATAACCGGAGCTGAAAGCGCTTACGGCAATAACTACGCGGCCTGGAAGCTGGTAATGAAGAAAAACGAAGAAATCGAAATTAAAGAAAAATTTACTGTAAGCGCAAATCCAAGTTTAGGAATCCAGGATAAAGAACATAACGTTGATAATTACAAGAAGGACGAAAACTATAAGCTGTATTGCCGGGCGAATAATTTTATCCATCCGGATGGCGGAAGAATCAAAGCGCTGGCAAAAAAAATAACCGGCCAGGAAGGGGATGTGATAAAAATACTGAAAGCCATAAACGGATACGTGGCTGGCAATTTAAAATACGGCCGGCCAATTGAAGGGCTGTATTCTGATCTTAACGCCATTGCCAATCCGGAAACGGACTGCGGCGGGTTTGCGTCGCTTTATACTTCTTTGGCTATCGCGTCGGGTATTCCGTCGAGGATTGTATCCGGATTCTGGGCCGGGTATGAAAATAACGCCATGCACGCCTGGGCCGAATCTATGCTCCCCGACGGAACCTGGCTTCCGGTTGATCCGGCGACCGAACAGCTTAGAAAACTAGGACGGACGAAAAAGTTCGGCGGCTTTGGAAAAATCGGAAGCGACCGGATGATCATGTCAAAAGGCTGCGATTTAAGCTTTACGATTGGCGCCCTGAACTTTAGAGCAGGCATTTTGCAAAATCCTTTGATAAAGTCCAATAAAGGGGAAAAATCAGTCCAGAGTAAAAATATTTTTATTACATAATTATTAATAATAAATGAGCAAAAAATATGGCCAATGAAAAATTTCCTGATAATACGCGAAAAGTGCTTCCGTTTAGGCAAAAGGAAGGCGCCCAGCCTGAAAGCGAAAAAATAGAAGTGAAATTTGTAAAATTAATGGATGCGTTTGAAGAAATCGCCAATGCTTTAGATCTTATGCAAGATTTGGATGATCCGGAAGAAGAATTTAAAAAGTTTCGAAATCTATTTGTCAATAGGATTAATATTGATAAATTGGGAGAGAAAATTTCAGAGATAAGAGAAAAAGCTGGCGGAAGAACTGAAATTGACCATTTACTTTATTCGGTTTATATCCATATTTTCGCGCTTAGCCCGTTAATTAAAAGCGGTAAACTTGAAAATATTCCTGATAAAGATTTAGGTGAGAAACTGGAAAACTTAGCAGCCGCTATCAGGGGTATTGTAGCGGCCAGAAGGATTTATAAATAGAAGAAACCCGCGATTTTATGATATTCACCGGATTTTCGCCCAACTTAACCGGAAGAGACACGCTTATAGCCTTAAGCTGGCTTTTGTTTCCGTGGAAGTGGAGAAGTTTATCAAGAGGCGATAATCCCCGGAAGGCGGAAGATGAACTGAAAAAATATTTTGGCTTTAAAAGCGCCTATACTTTTGACAGCGGACGGACAGCCCTGTATTTTGCCTTAAAAGCTTTGGGAATAAAAGAAGGCGACGAAGTTATAGTACAAGCCTACACCTGTGTTGTCGTGGTAAACGCGATAAGATGGACGGGCGCCCAGCCAGTGTATGTTGATATCGCGGATGATTTTAATATGGACGCGCGCGAACTGGAAAAAAAAATTACGGATAAGGTAAAGGCGGTGATTGTTCAGCACACCTATGGACTGCCCGCTGACCTGGAATTAATCATGAGATTGGCCAAAAAGCATGGCCTAAAAATTATCGAAGATTGCGCCCATTCTTTCGGAGCAAAACATGACGGGAAATTAACCGGTACTTTCGGCGATATCGGCATGTTTAGCTTTGGAAGCGACAAAATTCTATCCTGCATCCGGGGCGGAGCATTGATTACTAATAACGATAACCTGGGAGAAGCGCTAAAAGACTGCCAAGCCGGATTAAAACCGATGCCTGGGAAAATAATAATCCAGCACCTTTTGCATTACCCGGTTTTTTACATAGGCAAGGCGCTTTACGGAATAATAATCGGTAAAGCTATTCTGGCTTTGGCAAAAAAATTGAATGTCATAAATAAAATCATTACCCCGGAAGAGAAAGCCGGGAAGAAAGACCAGGCTTTCGGCCGCGCCCTGCCAAACGCGCTTTCTGCCATACTCTTGAATCAATTAAAAGAAGTTGATAAGATAAATGAAAAGAGAAAAAAAATCGCCGGCTATTATAGCCTTAAGCTGGCTATAGTTTCCGGAAAGCCGGCCAGAGGGACGGACGAATGTATTTTTTTAAGGTATCCGATCCTCCTTGACAATCCCAAAGAATTAATGCGCGCGGCGAAAAATAAAAACATCCTTTTGGGAGACTGGTATAATTCGGTCATCGCCCCGCGGGATTCTGTGCTGGCGGAAACCGGTTATATAAAAGGCAGCTGCCCCCGCGCGGAGCGAATGGCCGAAAGAATCGTAAACTTGCCGACCGGGCGCGGCGTTGATAAAAGCCAAGCCGATAAGATAGCTAAGCTGGTAAATTCATTTTTGGAAAAATAATTGATATGGCCCTGGAAATAAGAGAGATCGAAAACGAAAAAGAATGGCAGGAATTCGAGGATAATTTTTCTCCCCACACGTTTTTACAAACCTGGGAGTGGGGAAGGGCGCAGGAAATGATGGGCTATAAGATTACGCGCCTCGGGGTTTACGGAAGCGAAAGGATGAGCGGGGCCATTGCCGGAGGAAAAGTGAACGAAGATATAGAAGCGCCAAGCGTAAAGCCATTAAAAGAAAAACTGCGGGGAACTGCATTGGTCTATAAAATTTCCGCCCGTCGCGGGGCTTTTCTTTTTTGTCCTCACGGCCCGTCAGTCGGCTGGAAAAACGAAGAGGAATTTCGCGCATTGGACGGGTATTTAAAAGAGCTTGGCAAAAAGGAAAAAGTTTCTTTTATCCGCGTAAGTTCGCTCGCGCCGGCGTCGAAAGAGATGGGAGGCTTGTTTTTTAAATACGGATACCGAAACGCTCCGATTCATATGATGCACCCGGAAAATGCCTGGATACTGGATATTGAGGGGAGTGAAGAAAGCGTTTTAGCCGGCATGAAAAAGCGCACCCGCTATTCAATCCGCAAAGCCCAAAAAGACGGGGTAAGAATTGCCACTTCGCGCGATTCTAAAGATGTTAAGCTTTTTTACGGCATGTATCTGGAAACGGCCCAGCGGCAGAAATTCGTCCCTTTTTCGGAAAATTATATAATGAGAGAGTTTGAGATTTTCGAAAAGAACAATAAGGCTTTGATGTTTTTTGCCTACTACCAGGAAAAAATAATTTCGGCGGCCGTAATAATTTTTGCGGGGAAGATGGCTTTTTATCATCACGGCGCTTCAATCCGGATGGGGAGTTCGGGCATTACCGCTTCAGAACTCCTGCAATGGGAAGCGATTCGCGAGGCCCGGCGCCGGGGGCTTTCAGGCTACAATTTTTGGGGGATTGCGCCGCCGGACGCGCCCAATCATCCCTGGCAGGGCTTAACGCTGTTTAAGAAAGGATTCGGGGGGTATCCGGAAAATTACCTCCACGCCCAGGATTATAAATTAACCAATCGGTACTGGCTAAACTATATAGTTGAAAAAATTAGAACCATGAAGCGAGGGTATTAGCAAAAATTCGAGTTTGGTGCTAGGATATCGGGAATAGAGCCAAGAGAGCCGGAATATTGATGATTCATAAATTAATTGTTTACAATAAAATAAATATAAAACGCTATGTTTAAGAGGATTAAGGATTTAAGATTATCAGTAATAAAACAAATGGAGCTTAAAGCTTCCAAATATCCTGATACGATTTCTTTGGCCCAAGGGGTCCCGAGTTTTGATACCCCGCAATTTATTAAAAGGCGGGTGGAAAAAGAATTGAAAAATGAAGTGATGTCCCGATATTCATTGGCGCCGGGATTAGCCGAATTAAGGGAGCTTTTCGAAATATATTTGGCAAAGGAAAACATGTTTTATGACTGGGAAACCGAGATTATTGTTACTGCTGGAGCGATTGAAGCCTTAACCGCGACGATCATGGCTATCACCAGCCCGGGCGATGAAATTATCATTCCCGAGCCGGCTTATACTTCTTACCGGGAAGTGATCGTTTTAGCCGGTTGCCGGCCCAAATACGTTCCGCTCCACGAAGATGACTGGACCCTGGAAGTAAAAAATATTGAAGAGGCGATTTCTCCGACAACCAAAGCCATACTTTTTTCCAACCCGAACAATCCGACCGGAACAGTATTTTCCAAATCACAGCTTCTGGAATTGGCCGAGCTGGTTAAAAAGCATAATATTTTTGTCATCACCGATGAATTATATAAGGATTTCGTTTTTGAAAAGGAGTTTTTGGGCGGCGACCGGCTGTTCTCTTTAGCGGAGATTCCCGAGATCAGGGAAAAAATAATCCGCGTATTCAGCTTGTCTAAACTTTTCGCCATGACCGGCTGGAGAATCGGGTTTTTGCATTCGGACGCCAAGGTAGTAAAAGAAATATTGAAAGTCCACGACTGTTTGGTTACCTGCGCGCCGGTAATCTCGCAGTTTGCCGCGATGGGCGCCCTGGAAGGGTGCGAAGACAACATTACTAACTTTAACGTTGAGTTTAAGAAGCGGCGGGATTTAATTTGCGCGAGGTTTGATAAGCTAAAAAAATATTTCAGTTATGTTACGCCCCGGGGCGCGTATTATATTTTTCCGAGAATTATAACCGAAGCTTTCCCGAATGCCAAAAAAGTGAAAAATGAAAAGGGCCGCGAAGTTGTTGACTCCTGGGAATTCTGCTGTGATATGCTTGATAAAGTTAAAGTGGCGACAGTTCCGGGATTTGCTTTTGGACCGTCCGGGGAAGGGCATTTTCGCCTTAATTTCGCGAGAAGCGAAAAAGATATTAACGCCGCTTTAGATCGGATCGAAAAGTACTGCAAAGATTATGGGATTGAGTGAAAAGAGCTGGGCATGCTAGGCCAGAGGACAGTAAGATCAGGGCTTGTCGTATAGTGGCAATACACTGCATTCGCATTGCAGGAACGCGAGTTCGATTCTCGCCAAGTCCACCAAATTAGTAATTCGCTGTTGCGCTCGGTCTCTAGGAGTGCGAGTTTCCTGCCTTCCGACAGGCAGGGATTCTCGCCAAGTCCACAATTAATTGCGCATACTAGAAAGAAAACCTCGCTGAATGAGGTTTTTTTGATAGAGTTGACAAACTCTACCATTTATGCTAGAATTATCTGTTTAAGGTGAAGAATCGTATCTTATGGAAAAACATTCAATTTTAGCCAAAAAAATATCAAACCTAGCCGAGAATCGAATTATTCGCGATTACGGCGGCTTATTATTAACCGGCGCAAAAATTGCCACGGTTGTTTTTACAGCGGCTTTTATCTTAGCCGTTTCGGCGCCTTTCGCGCTGTCTGCCGGCGGACTAGGAACGAACGTCAAGCAAGCCAAGACAAAGACCGGGACTACGGTTTATTATCTTGACCATAAGCGCGGGCTGAAAAAATCCTATACCAGCGCCGCCGCGTTTTTGTCTTATGGCAATAAATGGGGCAATATCAAGACCGTCAGCCAATCACAGCTTGATTCTTTCGCGGCCGCTAATTTGATAAAAACCGCGGGCAGTCCGGGAGTTTATTATATTTACGGATCGAAAAAGGCTCTAATAGAAAGCGAAGCGCAATTCAATTACCTGGGGTTTGACTGGGACGGCATATTAACGGTAACCAATCTGGACTTCAATTCCTACAAAACCGTCAGCCTGGATGAATTGATAAATAATGTTTCTTCTACCAAAGATTCCTCTTCGGAAATAGAAAAGGCGCCGGAGCCTCAAAAACTTACCATAACGCCAGACAACAGTTCGCCTAAAGACGGCGTGGTGATTTTTAATACTAAAGATAATCTGGTCGGAGTCTTCGGCCTTACTTCCAACATAAAGGAAAAGGTGAAAATCTCTAAAATCGTTTTTGACTTAAAAGGCGCGGCTTCGGCTGAAGACATAAAGAATATTTACCTGGCTAACGAAGCCGGAACTAAATATGATAATCCGTATTCACTGGACGGAAGAAAAATAAGCTTTAATTTATCCGATTCCGGTATCTTTATTCTCCCCGGGCAAACTATTAAATTAAAAGTATATTTTGATTTGGCCGGCGGTAAAATAAATCAGGGGCATGTTTTACAGATTGCCGTAAATAGCGCGGACTATATCAGCTCGAACGTTAAATTCTCCGGAAATTTTCCTTTAGCGTCCGGCAGATTCAATATTATTGAAGCCGGGACTTTGCTTCCTAAAGCCACTGTCGCCGAAGAAAGCTTAGCCGGATATAACTCCCAGGCAATTATCGGCGCGACTGAACAGGTCGTGGCAAAATTTACGGTTTCCGAAACTTCAAAAAACGACAGCTTGGTGATAAAAAAAATAATCCTAAAAAATAAAGGCACTGCCAGGCCGGAAACTCTTAAAAATTTTAAGCTCAAAAATAAAAACGGCAAAATCCTCGCCCAGGCTGGCGCTATGGACGCAAACGCCAACATAACTTTCATTCTTGACGATTACGAAATATCAAAATACTCCAAGGACGCCTTTACCGTCTTAGCCGATATCGCTGACGGTGAAGGTAAAAATTATAATTTTAACGTAATAGACGCTTCGGTATTCGGAAAAAGCCTTGATTATGCCATTAACCCCGAAATAACCGCCAAAGACGAGACCTTTAATATTAAAAGGGAATATCTTGGTGTTGTAGCCAAGGATTTAAAGGCAAGTAAAAACATTTTTTCCAAAGAAAAAGGCGTTATTATCGGTAATTTTGAAATAAGAAATAACAATAAAAAAATAAGCCTTCAAAGCTTGGAATTTGAGCTAACTAAAAGCGCCAAGGCCCCGGTCCTTGATTCAACCGTATTTCTAGCCAATTACGAAACCGGGGAAATTTACGGATCGGTTGAAGGCAGTAAGTTAAGCGCGGGTAAAACCGCTGTCAGTTTGATACCGGTCGCGATTGAAGCGAAAAAGACCCTGGTTGTTACCTTAATAACCGATATTCCGCAATACGCCAACGCCGGAGATTATTACCAGGCAATCTTGTCTAAAATCAATTATTCCGGAGAGAACGGCCTTATCTATTCGGACGAGGTCGAGGCGCCGGGAGTGAAATTAACTGTGTCTAAATCGGCTATTTACGTTTATCCCAATAAAGAATTAAAAGGGCTTACTTATATCAAGGGGCAAAAAGGCATTACGATCGCCAACTTTATTATTGAGACTTCAGCCGGCGAAGACGTTGCGATAAACGGCATAACTTTTGCCATGGGCGCCTCTTCGGGATTAGTGAGCTATGAAAACGGATTCAGTAATTTAAGGGCTTACATTAACGGCGCGAGAGTCGGGGAAGTAATCGCCTCTCCGTTCGGGGCGGCTTTTGAGATAAACGGATTTAATTATAAGGTAAGGGCCGGCAACCGTTATGAATTAAAAGTAGTTGCCGACACGGTAAGCGATCTAAGGGTTTCCGAAACCCAGATGGCCCTAAACCAAATCACCGCCGCCGGCTATACGTCCGGCATTCCGGCTACGGTTTCGGGAATTAATATTCAAAGCTACTCTGTCTACTTCGACGTCTCGCAAATTAAAATCGATGCCAAAAGCGGCGGCAGCGCGGCCGCCGGCCAAAAGAAAAATCTTGTCGCCTCCTTTAGCGTTGCCAACGAAGGCGTTGAGGATGTGTCTTTGAAAAATGTTACGATAGTTACGAGCGATGCCGGGTTCAGCTATAGCCTGGGCTATTCTAATTTAAAGATTGTTAAAAGAAGCGATAATTACCAGATTGGAAATATTAGCAAGCCGGTGGCCGGAGCTAACCGCCTGGGCATGAGCAACGCCCTCGTTAAAAGCGGCGAAGAAATCACTTTTGATGTTTATGTTGACGCCGATTCCGATGTATTGCCCGGAACTTTCGAGGTATATTTTATCGATCTGGCCGCTAAAGGCGAAGTGTCGGAGCTTACGCCAAAAATAAACGGTGATCCGACTGGTTCGGCTACAGTAATCGTGAACTAAAATAGATTTTATAGCGCAATTTAGAATGATGATAATTAAAACATCCCGCCAATTTAGCGGGATGTTTTTTAATGCAGAGTTTAAGCCTGGAATCTGGCTTTTTAAAGCAATGCCTAGCGCTATCTTACGTTGACTGTCACTTCGTTTTTGACGCCCAGATCAATATTGACCTTATCGCCCTCCTTGATTTTTCCTTCAATAATCTGCATAGCTAATTCGTCTAAAATTTGGTTTTGGATTACGCGCTTTAGGGGACGCGCGCCGAAAGTCAAATCATACCCCTTATCGGCCAGCATCTTTTTTACCTTGTTGCCGACTTTTATGGTAATCAATTTATTCTTCAGCCGTTTTTCAACCTTGTCCAGTTCCAGGTCGACAATCCGCATCAAGTCTACTTTGGTCAGGCTTTTGAATATCACTATTTCATCAATCCGGTTTAAAAATTCCAATTTAAAGTTATCCCTTAGAATGCGGTCGATTTTTTCTTTCATTTCCTTGTTGCGGCTTTTGGAAAATTTATCGATATCCGCCTCATCCGAGTCGGCCGAAAAGCCGATAGTATATTCCTTGATCACTTCATTGCCCAAATTAGAGGTCATGATAATAATCGTATTTTTGAAATTAACAATGCGGCCCTTGGCGTCAGTCAGGCGCCCGTCATCCAAAACTTGGAGCAAAACATTGAACACTTCCGGATGAGCCTTTTCAATCTCGTCGAATAATATTACGCTATATGGCCGGCGGCGGATTTTTTCCGTAAGCTGGCCGCCTTCTTCATACCCGACGTAGCCCGGAGGCGAGCCGATAAATTTAGCCACTGAATGCTTTTCCATGAATTCGCTCATATCGACGCGGATAAGCGCGTTTTCGTCGTTAAACATGAAAGAGGCCAGGGCTTTAGCTAGCTCGGTTTTTCCGACTCCGGTCGGCCCGACAAAAAGGAATGATCCGATCGGCCGTTTTTCTTCGGAGATGCCTGCCCGCGACCGGCGCAGGGCATTAGCAATTACTTTAATCGCTTCGTCCTGGCCGACCACTCTTCCGTTTAATTCCTCTTCGGTTTTGGTCAGTTTTTCTTTTTCCGATTCCAGCATCTTGGAAGCCGGGATTCCGGTCCAGCGCGAGATGATTTTCGCTATATCCTGGTCGTCGATTTCTTCTTTTAAAAGCCTGCGTCCGGATTTTTGCATTTGCACTAAATCATTTTCCAGCCCTTTTAGCTGGTTTTCTTTTTCCGGAATCCTTGAATAGCGGATTTCGGCCACCCGGGTAAGGTTATCGCCCTTTCTTTCGATAATTTCCGCCTGCGACCGCAAATCTTCGATATCTTTCTTGATGGCCCGCATGCCGGAAATGATTTCTTTTTCATTTTTCCAGGCCAATTCCAAATGATTGGCGCGCTCGCGGATTTCCTGCAATTGCCGGTTGATGTCTTTTATTTTTTGCCCGGCTTTTTTTTCATGGGCCAAGCCGGCTTTTTCAATTTCCAATCTCCTTATATCCCGGTGCAAATTGTCCAATTCGGCTGGAGAAGAATCGATTTCCATCCGCAGGGCCGAAGCGGCTTCATCAATCAAATCAACGGCCTTGTCCGGCAAAAATCGGTCGGAAATGTAGCGGGAGGAGAGAATGGCGGCGGAAATAATCGCGTCATCAGTAATTTTTACGCCATGGTGGATTTCGTATTTTTCCTTGATGCCCCTTAAAATTGCAATCGTGTCTTCGACGCTGGGTTCCGTAATATAAATCGGCTGGAAGCGCCGCTCCAAGGCCGCGTCGCGCTCAATGTATTTTTGGTATTCTTTGGTGGTAGTAGCGCCTATGGTCCGAATTTCGCCGCGGGCCAAAGCCGGCTTCAGCATATTCGAAGCGTCCATCGCCCCTTCCGAGGCCCCGGCGCCGACTAAAGTATGCAGTTCGTCGATAAATAAGATTACCCGGCCCTCCTGGGATTTCACTTCTTTAATTACCGCCTTTAAACGCTCTTCAAATTCTCCCCGGAATTTCGATCCGGCCAAAAGCGAGCCTAAATCCAGGCTTAGAATTTCTTTGTTCTTAATGGTTTCCGGAACATCGCCTTCGACAATGCGCTGGGCCAGCCCTTCAACAATCGCGGTTTTTCCGGTTCCGGCTTCGCCGATCAAAACCGGGTTATTTTTAGTCCGCCGGGACAGAACCTGCATTATCCTCCTTATCTCGTTATCGCGCCCGATTACCGGATCAAGCTTTTTTTCGCGGGCGAGCTTAGTTAAATTATTGGTGTATTTTTCCAAAACCTGGAATTTCGATTCCGGCTCCGGGTCGCTGATACGCGCCGACCCCCGAAGCTCGGACAAAACCTTCAATACTTTTTCATATTCAATGCCGTGGCGCAGTAAAATATCCTGGGCTAAAGACTTGACGCCGATTAAAGACAAAAATAAGTGCTCGGTCGAAATATATTCGTCTTTTATCTGGTCGGCTTCTTTTTTAGCCCGGTCTAAAACTAACGCGACTTCCGAAGTTCCCTGGACCATGCCGATTTTTCCGGCCACCCTTACTTTGGGCAGGCGGTCCAATTCCCGGTCAACATCCGAGATTGCGTCCTGGACGGAAATTTGGAGCTTTTCTAAAATCGGGATAATAATGCTGTCAGTCTGCTCCAGGAGGGCGGAGAGCAGGTGCAAAGCCTCAATATATTGCTGGCCGTTTTCCTGGGCGATAGTCTGGGCGCTTATTATGGCTTCCTGGGATTTGTGGGTAAATTTATCAAACATAGTATTTGGTTAGTTATTATAATTTATCCGAATCTATTTATTATTACGCGGAAATTAAGATTTTTGATTAAGCTTACTGTTTTAGCACTCTCTAAGTTAGACTGCTAATTAATATATCTATTTTTAAACTCGATGTCAAGTATTATCAAAGGTTTCTTTAGGCTGTCAATTCCTATATTATCCCGCGTCATTTAAGACGCAAGAAAAGCCCCGTCCTTTCTCATCATTTTAAGGCTCAAGATTTTCAAAAAATAAACCTGGATTGCCTGTCTATAATTTAGCAAAAAAACCCGGATTTGGAAAGGAAAATTGAAAAAAATAAAAAGATGTATTATAATGAAAATATGCCTAATATTAAATCAAAAAGCCTTTTTATCGCTTTTATCCGCCTAAAAACGCTTTAGGACGCCTAAATTCTTTTATTTGGCCTATGGAAAAGATTAAAATTTTGGGAGTAAACATTTCCAAGTTAACCGGCGATGCGGCAAAAACAATCGGCGGATTATTAGAGGATGGCCGCAAGCATTTGGTTGTTACCGTTAATCCCGAGATGCTGTTAGCCGCCGCCAAAGACGAAGAATTCTATTACATCCTTAACCGGGCCGATTTAGCTTTGGCTGACGGCGTGGGTTTGGTTTTCGCGGCCTGGGCGATGGGAAAAAATATTAAAAGAATTACCGGCGCCGATTTGGTTAAAGATGTATTTAAGCTGGCGGAAGAAAAAAAATTAAAGGTTTCCATCCTGAACTGGGAAAAATCCTTATCCAAAAATAATGATATCGAAAAAACCTTAAAGGACCGCTATGGAAAGCTGGCGTTTGAAGTGATAACCGTAAACCGCGATCATAATAAAATGGACAAGGAAGCGTCCGGCGAAATTATTTTTACCAATCTCGGCGCGCCGTTCCAGGAAAAATTAATTTACCACCACCTAAAAAATTGGAAAAACGCCAGGCTGGCAATCGGCGTTGGCGGCGCTTTGGATTTTTTAACCGGAAAAATAAAAAGGGCGCCGAAAATTATGCGCCTCTTGGGCCTGGAATGGCTTTGGCGGCTCGCAATCGAGCCGAAAGCGCGGTTTAGAAGAATAATTAATGCCGTAATCGTTTTTCCTTTCAGGTTCATTGTCTGGAGATTTGTTAATCCGTTCCGCTACCGGCCTAATGTTGCTTGCCTGGCTTATAAAAAAGAAAATGGCGGTTATAAGATAATAATAGTAGAAAGGACCGGAGAACCCGGGCATTGGCAATTGCCCCAGGGCGGGATAGATAATATGAAGATAGAAAATGCGGCCTTAAAAGAGCTTTATGAAGAGCTGGGTTCGGAAAAATTCAAAGTAAATAAAATCTATAAAAATATTTATCGCTATAAATTCGGCCAACGGAAAGAAGAGCCAAAGGAATATGCTTTAATGTCCCAGAAGCATCGCGGACATAAAGGCCAATCGCAAAGCCTGGCAGTAGCCGAATTTATCGGCTCTGACTCTGACATTAAAATCAACTATTGGGACCATTCGGCCTGGAAGTGGGTAAGCCCGGAAAAACTTGTAAAAGAAGTTTTTATTTCAAGAAGGGAAGCGACCGGGATTTTTTTAGAAAAGTTTAGGGAAACGGCAAAATAAAGCGGGGATAAAAATATGAAAATCGGAATTGATATAAGAACACTAATGGATGAGCGGCCGAGCGGAGTTTCTCTTCATAATTTTAATTTACTTCAGGAACTTTTTAAAATCGATGCAGATAATAAATACCGGCTTTATTATAATTCGTTCAAAGATGTTAAAATGCCGGAATTCGCCGAAGGCAATAGTCTGACGGTTCGCGGCCGCTATCCGAATAAAGTATTAAACTATATCCTGTTTAAAATTTTTAGCTGGCCGAAAATTGATATAAAGCTTGAAGCCAAGGCCTTCCTGATGCCTCATATTAATTTTATCGGTTTGTCGGATTTTAAAAAGCGGCCAGCCGGGCAGGGCAAGCGAGTTTTAGTAATCCACGATTTATCATTTATGCGCTATAAGGAATTTTTTTCCTGGCGAAAAAGGATTTGGCATTACTTCATCAACGTTAAAGAGCTAGTAAAAAATTTTGACGTAATCGCGGCCGTCAGCGAAAGCACAAAGCGCGATATAATGGAATTGTGCGAAGTCCCGGGAGAAAAGGTTAAAGTTATATATCCCGGGCTAGAAAGAGAATACCGCGTGCTTCCAAAGGCTGACGTTGGGCTCGAAAAAATAAAAGAAAAGTACGCCTTGCCGGAAAAGTTTATCCTTTTTTTAGGTACGCTTGAACCGAGAAAAAACATCGAAGGGATAATCCGCGCTTACGACGCCTTAAGAAAACGCGGGGAAATCGGGGAATACCAGCTCATTATCGCCGGGGGAATTGGCTGGAAAGCCAAGGGGATATTTAAGGAATACAAAAGGGCGGAATTTAAAAAAGACATAAGCTTTCTCGGCTACGTTCCGGAAGGGGACAAGGTTTATCTTTACAATCTCGCTTCCCTCTTCGTCTTCCCTTCTTTTTACGAAGGAATCGGCTTTCCGCCGTTGGAAGCTATGGCTTGCGGAGTGCCGGTAATCACGAGCTTTTGCTCCAGCCTGCCGGAGATCGCCGGAGACGCCGGGCTCTTAGTTGACCCCTATAATTCAAGTGATCTAGTTGAAGCCATTAAAAACGCCTTAAACAACCAGGGGCTTAGGGAGGAGCTTATTGAGAAAGGGCTTAAAAAAGCGGCGGGCTTTAGCTGGGAAATTGCCGCCAAAAGATATTTAGAAGTTCTAACCAAAAATTCTTAGTTTGTAAGTTGGCTGTTTGCGCGGCCTCTGGTATAATTACAGGAAAGAAACCCCTAAATAATTATGCTTGAGAGGGTAAATTTGAATAATTTTGATCTGCAAAGGATGGTTGTAATCGTCTTCATAAT
>Ga0172379_10001718_pt1 | contig 42288 bp, 35 predicted proteins | sample GrowelOW334metaG_FD_119756 | JGI IMG/M metagenome (GOLD analysis project Ga0172379, IMG submission 119756) | Groundwater microbial communities from an aquifer near a municipal landfill in Southern Ontario, Canada - Groundwater well OW334 metaG | ecosystem: Environmental > Aquatic > Deep... | reverse complement strand
GGATAATGATAATGACGGTCTAGGTGATCCCGCTAACTCAACTTCGATTTGTTCTTACACTGTACCGACCGGTTATGTCTCAAATAAAAATGATGCCAATGATAATGATTACGATAATGATGGCAGTGTCACCGGGACAGATTGTAATGATAGTGATGCTACTATTCACGATAATCAAACTTATTACCGCGACGAGGACAATAATGGTTTGGGTGATCCTAATGATACTATTTCTGTCTGTTCTCTCACCGCACCGGCTGGGTATGTTGCCAATGACGACGATACAAACATCAGCACTCAATCAATTGGAGCAGTAGCTTATGTGGTCGGAACCAAAACCGGTCCTGGTATGGTTAAACTGTATGACAGTAATGATGTTCTAATCAGACAATGGCTGGCTTTTCCAAAGTCTGGCGTTATTGCCCGGTTAGTGAATATTAATGGCACAAAATACGTGCTGGCTGTCAAGAAAAAATCCGGTTCTACCTTACACATGTATAATATCAATGGTACATTATTGGATGTTCAAAAAATTCATACCAAATTACACTGGCGACAACCGGCCGTTGGAAATCTGAATAATGCTGCCAGTACGGAAGAGTTTGTTATTTCTTCACATGGACATAATACCTTGTATTTTAGAGCCTATAGTTACGATACTAGTAGTAATGCTTTTCATTTATTAAAAAGAACTAGTTATCATTATGTCGGCGGGACTTACCGTGTAGAGATAAAAAATAAAGTGGCTCAGATCAAGGTCAACGGCATTGGTAAAACGGTGTTCAATTGGAAACCGTTTTAAGAAGTGGTATAATAGTACCGTGATTAAAAGATTATCGACTCTAGTCTGTTTAATAGTTGGTTTAACATTAAGTCAACCCAGCCATGCGGCTGTGTTTAGTGACGATCTCGTTACCAACGGTAAATTCGATGCCGGTTTAGTGGGATGGTCGGGAGTAAAAGTGGCCGGTACAAATATTATTGATCAATATGCCTTAGATGGTTTGTTTTTGACAATGGGACAAACCGGTCAAATCCAATCGATTAGTCAGACAGTGAATATTCCCACCGGAACTGGTCGCACCACAGTGAGTTTTTATTATCGTTTGTTCACTAATGATACCGCTCATGACTATTTGCGTATGACAGTACAACGTCAAGATACCGGTGAAATTGTGGCTAGCCAAACTTTTTTGGCCAGTGACGGTGATGTTAGTACCTGGACTAAATCTGTTTTAGAAGCCGGTTCGTTATCTGGAAAAACCGTGGTAGCAACATTAGCGGTCGTGAATGACAGTACGGCTTTAACGTTTGTTGACATTGATACAGTTAGCATAAAAGTTGAGTCAGATGGTGAACTGGTTGGTATCGTGCAAGACACTAGGCAAAACCGTTTACGCAAGGTGAGCGTTACAGTGCGCCGGCCCAACGGTACTAAAATTTGGACAGGTCAGACAAATAATAAAGGTAGGTTTATTGCTGATCATTTGCCAGGTAACGTGAAAAAATATCGGGTAATTGTAAAATCTAACATTGCGAAATTATCCAAACGTATATTGATTGATTGGGCAAAACAAACCAAACAAACTTTCACATTGCATGGGTTCTAAATTATTATCAGTTTTGTGTGGTAGTTTAATCTGGCTGAGTGTGGCTCAAGCGGTACAGGCAACTGATGTGATCACGCAATATGATGTGGATTTAACTGTTCAACCGGCTGGTGTAGTTGATGTGATAGAAACTATTCAATATGATTTTGGTGATTTACCTGGCCACGGTATTACGCGCACCATCCCCACCCAGTATGTTAATGGGCTATTGAACGATACTATCTCAGTTAAATTACTAGATTCAAATTGGCCGATTACTGATGAATCAACTAACCAGCAAGTATTTTGGCGCATCGGCAACCCACTTAGAACCATGACTGGATTACAAACATTTATAATTCATTATCAAGTTGACGGGGTTCTGACAGATTATCAAAAAAATAATACTCACTACGTTGAGTTGTATTGGAACGCGATTGGCGGCGAGTGGGAGGTGCTCATCAACCTTGCCTCTGTGACGGTGCATTTACCGCCAGACAGTGATTTACCAGATTATCCCGCACAATGTTATTTTGGTCCGTCTGGTTCTACCGCCACTTGTACCTATACCAAAATAAATGATGGTTATACCGCTATGGTGTCTCAACTGCAACCGTATGATTATCTGACTGTGTTGGTGGCGGTTAACCCTACGGTAGTGCAAATGCCCAGTCAGTCAGAAAGATATTGGCGTATTTTTCAAAACAATTGGTCAGTGGTTTTTATACCGCTAATTTTTCTTGTCACAATTACATTATGGTGGTTGAATCGTTCGGTTAAACCCAGCAAACCATTGATACCAATTTATGATGTCCCGGCTGGCATAACTTCGCCCTATCAAGCCGAATATTTGACTACCGGTACAATCACGAATAAATCCATCGCGGCAGAATTGATTGAATCGGCTCGGGTTGGTGAGTTGGAATTTGTTTATGATCAAACTAAAAAAGCCGTCAGTACCATTCGCTCGTTAGGTAAAGAGGGGCGCACTGATAGTGTAATTACCATGTTGCGTCAATTAGTATTTAGCACCAAAACTGAGGTTGAATTATCCAAAACTACGCTGTATGGGGCTGGTTTTATTAACTTGGCCAACCATGAGGCCGCGGCTTTAATAAAACAACAAGGTTGGTTGAGTCAAACCAAACAAACGATCAAAGTACTTTTATCAGCCTATAGTGTCGTTGGCTTTATTGGTGGGGGATTATTAATCGGCTTTGGTAATGAACAACAAATGCGTCATTTAGTTATTACCGGTATTGTATTATTCGTGTGTGGTATTGTGTCATTCTTTTTTGTCATGCGGCGTATACCGTACAATACGGCTGGGCGGGATGTTAAACAGTTATTGCTTGGTTTAAAATGGTTTTTAAGTGTCACTGAAACTGAGCGCTTAAAATTTTCTCAGGTGCCCAAATTAACCCCCACTCTGTTTGAAAAATTATTGCCTTACGCCATCGTTTTTGGAGTAGAACAACAATGGGTAAAACAATTTGAAACTATTCTGACTGAACCACCCCATTGGTTACATGGAGCTAATTTGATGTTGTTAAACTCAGCTTTGTTATCCGCTAGTCATACCACTAATAGCTTCAAAGCCCCGGCCTCAGGGCGTTCCGGTGGTGGCGGCTTTAGCTCGGGAGGGTTCTCCGGTGGTGGTTTTGGCGGTGGTGGCGGCGGGCGATGGTAAAAAATTATTCTTGATATAATCTGTCATTATTATTATGTCTGTTAGACGAGGTGAACCACATCCAAAACGCGAACGTACCATGATAAGTGGTAATGGTATACATGATGCCATGATAGAGGTATTAACGGTACCAAAACCAGTTGTTACCATTAGAGATACTGCCCACAAGGTGCGTGAATTTGTTGCCCAGCATGTGCCTGAGTTACCGCCAGACGCCGCTGATGGTTTTTATAGCCCAGCTCATGCTATGGAGCAAGCCGCTCGATTTATGGAAGAATTTGCTGCTCAGACAATTATGCGTTCAGCCGCTGATACAATAAAGCGTTTAGCCACTCATGCTGAGCGGACAAAAAATATAAATGTCTATACCTCTGGAAAACGGCGCAAGCAGGAGGTAACATTACCAGGAGTAACAGAGTTAACCGCGGCTTGGAAAATGTCTCCAGCCGGTCGAGAATTCAGACAATTATTAGAAAATATTTCTCATCACATATTAACATCTGATCCAATTATAGATGATACTGTACATGATATCTCGCGAGCGATCGATCTAATTATTACAGCCAAAGATGAGATGCCTGATGTAAATGCAAAAATAGCGAATCAATTTCCGCGCGCCGTTGTGTTGATTCTAATCAATTTAAGTTTGTTACTAGCTGAGGCAAAAAGACACAGTGGTGAGCCATTACCAACTAGTCGTGATAATCTTCATAATCTACGGTTAGTGCAAGGCTTGTTTAATTACAATGAAAAAGCCGAAATAGAAAGGATAAATAAACCAGAATCATCTGAAAAAAATGTTCCATATATTGTCGAACAACCACGCGTACTAAAAGTCTAGCCTGGTAAAATTAAGCGATATATATTAGGATAGAACAGCTCTTTCGCCTCCGTCGTTCAATGGATAGGACACAAGATTCCGGATCTTGCGATAGAAGTTCGATTCTTCTCGGGGGCACAGTTAGAGTTTTCCACATCTACTACACTTGATAGTATTTGGGTGAGTTGTATACTTTGGGTATATGACTATAAAAACTATCAGCGCAACAATTTTTCTTGGATTTATTAGTGGCTTGCTGGGTACAGCACTATTGGTTGGTGCCATACTGGCTTGTTTCCTGTATAAACCTGAGGCAGTGTGGAAAGTATTACCAGCTCCAGTCTCAAGCACTACCAGCTCAGCCGTGAGCGTGGCACCGGTAGCCGATCGTGATAATCAAGTTGTCACAGTAGTAGATAAAGTTAAGCCAGCTGTGGTGTCGATTGTGGCTACTCAAGATGTGCCGGTGTATGAACAATATTATGATCAACAGGATTTCTTTGGTTTTTCCATGCCGCAGTATCGACAAAATGGTACGCAAAAACAGGAAGTTAGTAGTGGCTCAGGGTTTTTAGTATCAGCCGATGGCTATATTGTGACTAACAAACACGTTGTATCTGATGATACGGCTGATTATACTGTTTATGCCAATGATGGTACCAAATATCCGGCTATCGTAGTGGCGCGTGATCCGGCCAATGATATTGCTATTATAAAAATCGACGGGAATGATTTTACCTTTCTGGAATTTGGTGATTCTGATCAATTAAATGTAGGGCAAACCACCATTGCCATTGGTAACGCCTTAGGTGAATTTAGCAATTCGGTGTCGGTTGGCATTGTGTCGGGTTTAGCTCGGTCAATTCAAGCGGGAGATGGTTCAGGTAAGGCAGAACAATTACAGGGTCTGGTACAAACTGATGCCGCGATTAATTTAGGTAATTCCGGTGGCCCATTACTAGATTTATCCGGTAAGGTTATTGGCGTAAATGTGGCCATGGCTCAAGCCGAAAATATTGGTTTTGCGTTACCCGGTAATTTGGTAAAAAGTACCTTTGAAACTGTCAAAACCACTGGTAAAATCAGTCGATCATATTTGGGAGTTAGATATATGAATATCACCCCTGATCTTAAAAAGAAGAACAATCTACCAGTTGATGCCGGCGCCTTAGTGTTGCGTGGCCAAGACCCAACAGATTTAGCCGTTGTTCCCAGTTCCCCAGCCGACAAAGCCGGGATACAGGAAAATGACATTATTCTTAAGATAAATGATCAAACATTGGATGAAAAACACGATTTAACTACCCTAATTTCCCAATACAAGGTGGGGGATAAAGTTACTTTGCAGGTCTTACACGATGGTGAAGAAAAAGATATCTTTGTTACTTTAGAGGAGCGTACCCAATAGATATTGGCCGTTTGGACTGGACATATTACCGTGCAATAGTGTATTATTCCGTTCTGTAGAGTATTTTAAACAATTATTAACCGTATCATTATGGCAAAGCCAATGACCAAAAGCCAATTCATGGCCGCCCTGTCTGAAAAAGCAGGTTTAAACAAGAAGCAAGTTGTCTCCATGTGGGACATGCTCGTAGACATGATCTACAAGCAAACCAAGGAAGCCGGTGAGATTACCTTGCCAGGCTTGGGTAAATTACAGAAAAAACATCGCGCTGCCCGGGTGGGTCGCAATCCAGCCACTGGTGCACAAATTCAAATTCCAGCCAAAACTGTGCTGAAATTCCGTGTCGCCAAACAAGCTAAAGATGCCGTTCTCTAAATACTAGATTGACGGTTAGCCATACAACCCCGTAATCAGCGGGGTTGTATTATTCAAAGCATAAAACCTAATTTTTAAAACACTCAAGACGTATGCGCACATCATACACATTAACCGCCTTGCTGGTAGCCACCGTTGTGGTGACTGGTGTTGGTTGTTTGCCGACTACTAAGACAAACACTGCACCAAAGACTGGTTCAACTAATCAACCCTCGGCTGATACGGCTGCTCCAAAAACCTATGCCGTTGGTGAGGATGCACCAGCTGGTGACGTTATTCATAAAGTCACATTGGTTGAACAAATGGATGTTATTCCAGCTTCAGCTACACTGCCTGAATGGAAAATTATTGCCGAAGATACCCCAGCCGCCGAAGGGTTCACCTGGTTACATATCAAAGGAACGGTCACTAATAATAGTAAAGAATCTGGTACCGTCACCACTAGAGGTATATATGTAATTGATGCTGATGAGAATCAATTTGATGCCTCAACCGATACCACTATTTATGTTGATAGCGATAAATCTCCTATCTACATCAGTGTGCAACCAACCCAAACAGTGGAATGGGATGGTTATTTTACCGTGCCAAAGGATAGTACCGGTTTAGCCTTAGTGGGGAATGATCTATCGTTCTTGCCAAAAGCCGAGGTACGCATCGATTTGGGGTTATAAAAGTTAAACATAATAAAAAACAAAAACAAGCAGTGGGCGAATAATATTCGCCCGCTGCTTGTTTTTATGTCAGGGTTTAATAATTCGTGTTGGTGTTGCTGTTTGTATCGCTATTTGTATTGGTTGTATCGGTGGTATCTTCAGGCGGTGTGCCGACAATGACCTCACCGGAGGTACCTTCAGGTAAATCAAACATGGCATTGGCGGTTTCAATCAGCTGAGCCGAGGCGGTTTGTTTAGCACAGGCATCTAGGCTATCATACGCTTCATCAACATATACCACCGGGCCGGAACCGGTATATTCGACCCGGCGTAAGTGCAAACCAGACGGTATAGCCGAGGTGTAGCCAGTTTCGGTATCAGCTGGGCCAGACATATCAGATAATATAATTTGACCATAAAAATCATCACTCGGTGTGACAGCGCGTTTGACTGGGAAAACAGTACCGCAATCAGAGTCAGATTTAGGAAAATACAATGTGATGATTTCTTCACCATCTTTGGCTACAACATCCGATACTTCTAATGTGTTCGTATTATCATTTACAGTATTAGTATTGTCATTACTATTTGGTTCAACTAAACCTTCATCATTGGTGGGTTTATTTGTATTACCATTCTTTTTGGTTGAATTTTTATTGGTAGTAGAATTACTATTTTTTACTGTATTAGTATTGGCCACAGTGTTGGTATTAGAAGTGGTTGAAACAGTTTTATCAGGGGCTAACAATAAATAGGCAAAGTAGCCGATGAGGGCTATTAACACTACAATAACTAAGCCGAATAAAATATATATTGGTTGGTTTGATGTTTGTTTAGTCATAGCTACACTATACACCATCACCTTGACGCCTGTCACCCAGTAGAGTAATCTATGCGTCACTATATTAAATATGATTTGGAAAAGACTTATTACAATTTATTTACCGGCTCTGGCCGTGCTTTCCATTATTGGGGTGGCCAGCGTGATGTTGTATAAAAATAATGATCCTAAATTAGAAGAGGTAAAGTTTGTGGAGAGCCCAGCTGTGGTATCGGATACTGCTCCACCGGTAGTTATTGAGGAATCTGTTGTCACACCGGATCCAATTATCAGTGCAACACCAAATTCAGAACCAACACCAGTAGTTGAGCCAAAGTTAGGTGTGATAAACAGTGTTATAGTCACCATTAGTGGGCCAGGAGTAGCCAAGCGGTGCGAGGTGACGATCAAACAAGACAAAACGGTTCAAGCTGTAATGTTACTGGCGGCTGAACAATGTAATTTTAGTTATCAATGGGAAAAATATTCATCTTTAGGCATATTTGTAAAAGAAATAGCCGGTGTGTCATCAGATAAAAAACCGCGTTACCATTGGATTTATTATGTGAATGGTAAATTAGCCGACGTGGGAGTAGCCGATTACACCGTTGTAGCGGGAGACAAAATTACTTGGCAGTTTGAACAAGATTATTAATTATTTTTATAAAAATTATGAAACATTTTCTTTTTACTTTATTACTTAGTTTAATTGCCTCACCTGTTTTTGCGGCCGATTATATTCAGACAAATATTCGGATCGAAACAGCTACTGGCACTGTGTATGCCGGTGATGTTTATTTAAGTGATATTGGCTGCTCGATACGTGATACTAATGGTACACGTCATGTCATCACTGGGGCTAAGGCGGTGTGTGCTTTAAAACAGGCCGCTAGCTTAGGTGGTTTTGCTTATGACATACAAGACTCTAGTTATGGTTTATATCTCACTAGCCTGGCCGATCAAATCGCCATTGGAAGTGATTATTGGTCATTTATTGTGAATTACACTCCAGCCAGTGTCGGTTTGGCTGATTATACTGTACAAAATGGTGATGAAATAATTTTGTCACTGGGTGGGTATCCAAATACTGCTTTGCAATTAAAAACACCCAACCAAGAAGTGTTGGCTGGAAATAAATTAACCGTCCGAGTAAAAGCTGACGGCCAGCCGGTGGTTGGTGCTAAAGTACATTTTGGTGATGTTATAAAAACCACTGATAACTTTGGCAAAGCCAGTTATAAACCAAATACACTTGGTGTCCTTAATGTTTATGCAGACAATACTGGATCAACCAGAACTTATAATACATTTATTCGGGTAATGAAACCATACAGTACTAATCAGATATTTACAGTTAGTGATCAACAAGCGGCCATAAATTCGGCAACACAATTTTTATCTAACCAGGTTGGGGATAATGGTTTAGTAAATGATAGTCAAAGTTTAACCGAGTGGACAGCTCTGGCTTTAGCCAAGACCGGTGCCGATACAAGTAAAATACAAGTGGCGGTGTTGAATTATGATCCGACCACCACCATGCCTTTTGCTACCACGGAAATAGCTCGCCACATTTTAGCTGTTCAGGCGTTGGGTTTTAATGCGAGAAATATCAATGGGGTGGATTATGTGGCACGTTTATTAGCCATGAAAAATAATCACCAGTTTGGTGATGAAGCTTATGTGAATGATGATATCTTTGCTGGTTTGGCTCTAACCGCTGTGGGGGAAGATGCTGGTGTCGCCATCACGGCCGCACAGCAAGCGATAAATACTGATGGTGGATTATCTTATGCTGTTGCTAGCACCGTTAGTGATGTTGATACTACTGCCTATTATGTGCAGTTGTTAAATGCCGCTGGAGATGATGATTATGGCCAAACCGTACGGTATTTACGCTCCCAACAAAATCTGGACGGCGGTTGGGGGTATACTGAACATAGTGCGTCAAACTCTTCCAGTACAGCGGTGGTAATTCAAGCCTTAAACGTAGATATGAATAATGTCCGGCGCAATCATCGCACTGGCTATCAGTTTTTACAGTCAGTCCAAGCTCCCACAGGTGTGTATAAATATGATACCTTTGGTTCTAACAGTAATAACGTTCTCAACTCTAGCTATGCGCTCTTGGCTATGCTAAAATAGAGGCATGATCCATCAAGTAAAAGACTTCAAACATCTCATTGGGCACTTACCAGGCATGACTGACCGTCAGGTGGAAACTCACCTCGGTTTGTATGCTGGCTATGTCAAAAAATTAAATGAAATTCAAGACAAATTAAAAACGGTTGATCCAGTTGAAAGTAACTATACCTACGGAGCTTTTTCTGAATTAAAACGGCGCGAAACCGTGGCTTTTAACGGTTCGTACTTACATCAAGCTTATTTTGAAAATATGACCGCCCAGACCACTGAGCAGTTATCTCAATTTCGAGCTGCCATTGAAGCGAGTTGGGGGACTTGGGAAAAATTTGTGGCCGACATCAAAGGTTCGGCGGCTTCCACGCCAGGTTGGGTAGTGCTTACAAAAAATAAAATCGACGGGATGCTGCATACTTATATCATGTATGAACATAACGTGAATTTCCCGATCCACAATAATGTCTTGCTAGCTTTGGATTGTTGGGAACATGCCTTTGCCATTGATTATGGTACAGACAAAGCCAAATACGTTGATAATTTTCTAAAAGTAGTAGATTGGCAAGTAGTAGCCGAACGGTTTGTGGCGGTACAGTAATAATATGATTGAGCAAACTCAGTTCATTTCTATAGTTTCCCACCAGTTGCGGACACCGGCTTCAACTATGAAATGGTATTTAGAAACGTTGCTGGAAAATCGCCATGGTAATCCCATTAATGATTGGCAGCGTGATAAATTGCATCAAGTGTATCAAAGTAATGAGCGCATGATTTCGTTGATTAATGATTTATTAAATGTCTCACGTTTGGAAGCTGGTAAATTAATGATCAAGCCAACGGCCGTAGTCTTAGCGACGGTAGTTAACCCCGTGTTGGAAGAGTTGCTGCATTTTGCTCACGCCAATAATGTCGAAATCACTGCTCAACTACCAAGCGATCTACCAGCGGTTAGTGCCGATGGCGATAAACTACGCGAAGTCTGTCTTAATTTGGTTAGTAATGCCATTAAGTACAGTCAACGTGGTCATCGCCCAGTAATCATTAGTGCGCGGGTTGTAGCTAATATGGTTGAGTGTGCCGTAAAAGATGAAGGCATTGGTATGTCAGATGAGGCGCAGACTCATTTATTTGAAAAGTTTTTCCGAGCCGATAACGCCATTGAATTACAAACCGAAGGGTCGGGTCTAGGCATGTACATTGCGCGTGAGATTATTCGTTTACACGGTGGTGATATCCGGGTTGTTTCTACTCTTAATCAGGGCACAACGGTTTATTTTACATTACCAATTTATGAAACAAAGTAAGTCTATTCTAATTGTTGAGGATGAAGTCTTCTTATCTAAGATTCTAGCGGAACGGATGCGTGATGAAGGGTTTGATAATATTGAGGTCGCCGGTAATGGTGAAGAAGCGTTGGCTAAGATGGTAACACAGCGCCCGGATATTATATTATTGGATATGATTTTACCGCGCCTGAATGGGTTTGAAGTATTACAACAAATGAAAGTTAATCCGAAACTAAAACAAGTGCCAGTCTTAGTCTTATCCAATTTAGGTCAAGATGATGACATTGCTAAGGCCAAAGCTTTAGGGGTGGCTGATTATATTGTGAAAAGTAATTTTTCTTTGCAAAAAGTGGTGCAAAAAGTTAATACTATTTTAGCCGCCAAACAACCACCGGCTGGTTTTCAACTCTTTGAGTTAATCATCGTTATTGCTACGGTAGCTATTTTAGCAGCTATTGCGGTGATCTTGATTAATCCCTGGCAACGTATTAATCAGGCACAAGATCGACAACGGTGGGCCGATGTTGATAAGTTAATGGATGCTGTTATTGATTATATTGCCACCCATGACGGTAAATATCCGGCAGATTTGGCCAGTGCCACCACTGTACCGATTGATCCAGATGGGACAGCGCCGTATACCTACACAAAATTAGATAATGGTTTAGTAATGATTACCGCTGAGGGTGCTGAAACTGAAGTCATCTCTGAAGTGCGTTAGTGCCGCGAGAGAGAATCGAACTCTCATGGAAGTAAATCCGTACGATTTTGAGTCGTATGCGTCTACCAATTCCGCCATCGCGGCCGACTGAACGGTTTTGATAATAGCATTTTTCAATTAGGTGTCAATACGCTATACTACTACGATATGGCACGGGTAATTGCTTTTGCGAATCAAAAAGGCGGGGTGGGTAAAACCACTACCACCGTCAATGTGGCGAGTTTTTTAGCCTTGTCCGGTAAAAAAGTGTTATTGATTGATGCTGATCCTCAGGCTAATGCCACGAGCAATTTGGGTATTAATGCTAAACAATTGGAACGGGGGATTTATGATGTCATAATTGGTAAAATGCCGTTATCTAATGTGTTGTTTCAAACCGCCGTGAAAGATCTGCACATTGCTCCGGCCACTATTTCATTAGCTGGTGCGACCGTTGAATTAGTGCCACTCGAACGGCGCGAATATCAACTGCAACAGGCTATAAAATCTGTGTTATATTATTACGATTACGTGGTAATTGATTGTCCGCCGTCATTGGATATGTTAACCGTCAATGCTTTAGTGGCAGCGAGTGAAGTGATTGTGCCGGTGCAGTGTGAATATTTTGCCCTGGAAGGTTTAGGTCAGCTTCTGCAGACGATCGAATTAGTTAAACAACATTTACAACCAGACTTATTTGTGAGTGGGGCAGTAGTGACGATGTATGATAAACGGAATTCATTATCCAAAGAGGTCATGGCCGAACTACAAAAATATTTCCCCGATCGCTTGTTTTCCAGTATTATTCCACGCAATGTGACATTAGCTGAAGCACCATCCTTTGGGCAACCCATTGCGGTATACGATCCACATTCTAAAGGTGGTAAGGCGTATGCCGCCCTAACTAAAGAAATTATGTTATACTCATAATCTATGGCACTAGGTCGAGGGCTAAGTTCCCTGATTCCATCAATTGATAAACGGGTTGCTCAAGCGGCCGTGGCGCAAGTCTCGGTTGATGATATCGTTCCAAATCCGCATCAACCCCGGCGGCATTTTTCTCATCAAGAACTTGAGGAGCTGGTACAATCCATCAAACAACATGGTATTTTACAACCGTTATTAGTGTCACCGGCGGCACGCGGTTATGAACTAATCGCTGGCGAACGTCGTTTACGTTCGGCCAAAATTGCCGGTTTGGAAACCGTGCCAGTGATTGTCAGACAGGTTGATGAATTAGAAAAAATCGAGCTGGCTTTGATTGAAAATATTCAACGCTCAGATTTAAGTCCAATTGAAAAAGCCGAGGGTTACCGCAAATTATTACAGGAGTTTGGTTTGAACCATGATGAAGCGGCTAAAAAACTTGGGTTATCACGCTCCAGTTTTTCAAACACTTTGCGCTTATTAGATTTGCCCGGCGATATTCAAAAAGCCTTAGCCGAGGGTAAAATCACCGAAGGGCATGCTAAGGTATTATTGGGTTTAGATAACGAACGTGATCAGCGTCGGTATGTGGAGTTGATTAAAACTGATCACTTGTCTGTGCAAAAATTAACCACCGCGGTGTCTGGTGTCACTAAACAACGTCATAGTTTACCATCCGGTGTGTTTTCCGAAGAATTAGCTACAGCTTTGGGTACTAAAGTAAAAATTACTCCCACGCAAATTATTATTGAATATTATTCTCCAGCGGAGTTAAACACTATCATTAAAAAAATCACTCGTAATAGTTAAGTACGGTTAAGTTTTTGTAGAATGTGTCGTTTGGCTGAATTGGTTTTTACCAGATTAAGCCAATCTGGGTTGGGTAATTTGCGGTTTTTATCAATCAGAATTTCAACCACATCACCCGATTTCAGGGTGGTATCTAAGGCTACCATCGCATCATTTACTTTAGCGCCAACACATTTATGCCCAATATCGGTGTGAATATGATAAGCAAAATCTAATGGGGTGGCATTATCCGGTAAATCAATCACATCACCGCGTGGGGTGAAGACAAAAATATGGTTCTGAAATAAATCAATTTTTAATGACGTTAGATATTGTTCTTCATCTTTAATGTCTTGTTTTAAGCGCGCTAATTGTTGAATCCAACCCAACTTTTCTTTGGGAATAGCGGTTTGATCACTTTCTTTATAGTGCCAGTGCGCCGCGATACCAAACTCAGCTTCGTCGTGCATTTCTGGGGTGCGAATTTGAATTTCAGCAATCTCGCCATCGGGCGTAAACACTGTTGTGTGCAACGACCGATAACCGTTGGGTTTGGGTTGGGCAATATAATCTTTAATCCGACCTTTTAAAGGCGGACAGAGTTTATGCACAATGCCCAGTGTTTCATAACAGTGAGACACATCAGCGACAATAATGCGCAAAGCCACCAGATCGTATATTTTGGCCAAATCACGATCATGTTTGATTAATTTACGATACAGTGAATAAATATGTTTAGCCCGGCCATGTACAGAAATGAAAGCAATATGATGATCAGACAAAGTTTTACTAACGGCCTGTTGTAATTTACGGACAATTTTTTCCTTTTGGCGTTGTTCTAATTCAATCTTTTTTAACAGCCAGGCATATTCTTCCGGATAAACATACGGGAAAGATAAGTCTTCCAGTTGTCCGCGCACATCACCCATGCCCAGGCGATTGGCGATGGGAGCATAGATTTCGAGAGATTCCAAAGCGATGCGGCGCTGTTTTTCTGGAGGCAGAGCTGATAATGTTTCCAAATTGTTCATGCGGTCGGCGAATTTAATCACAATCACGCGCACATCACTGGCCATGGCGACAAACATGCGGCAGAGATTTTCCACATAACGCTGAATCCCGCGGTATTTCAATGTACCCAGTTTAGTCACACCTTCCACTAAGAAAGCTACTTCTGAACCAAACGCTTTTTTAATATCTTTAAGGGTCCGCTCAGTATCTTCAGGCACATCGTGCAACAAACCGGCCGCGATGGTTTTGTCATCCATCCCAAAGGTGGCCAATTTGTAAGCCGTGGCTTTGGGGTGATCAAAATACGGGGCGCCAGATTTGCGCATTTGTCCCTCATGCGCTTTTTCAGCAAAGTCAAAAGCTCGTTCCAGCAGGTCAAAATCCGCATCCGGCACCTGTTCTTTGATATATTCCATTAGTTCTTCCCGTTTCATAGTTTCTATTATAACCTACGTGTTATGTTTATTTCTTCCGGGCGGTAATTAAAGCGGCAGCTTGGTCTAGGGTGATTGTCATTGGATCTTGGCCTTTGGGAATGGCGGCATTCACTTTACCGCATTTAAGATACGGTCCGTATTTACCGTTACATAATTGCATGGGGGCTTTCAAGGTAGGGTGATCACCGATGATTTTTAATACTGTCGTGCGTCGACCTTTCACTTTTGGAGTAGCTAACATTTCACAAGCGCGCTCAAATGTTAGAGTAAGGATATTATCTTCTGGGCTCAAACTTCTCGTTTCTACACCACACCTGATATATGGACCAAAGCGACCATTATCAGCGACAATTTTTTCGCCGGATGATTCATAAACACCCAACACTTTTGGTAACTCCAATAATTGTAAAGCCACATCTAAAGTCACATCTGGTATTTTCATACCCGGCAATAACCCTTTCATTTTAGGTTTAATGGTCTTTTCTTTCTTTATTCTCTTTTTTTTCTTTTCGCCCGTTTTCTTTTCAGCGTCTTCATCTTCCTTCATCTTTTCAGCGATCCTTTCTCGATCACCCAATTGCACGTATGGTCCAAAGCGGCCATCCAGAACATACACGGGTTTTCCGGACACTGGGTCTGTGCCTAATGGAGTGGGACCGGTTGATCGTTTTTCGATAAACTCAACTGCTTGGGCGATGGTTAATTCGTCCGGCGCAATCGTATCAGGAATACTGGCGGTGTCTTCACCGGTGGTAAGGACACGTTCAACAAATGGACCAAACCGACCCACCCGAACGTTTATAGCATGTCCGGCGGCATCGTGGCCAATTGGAATCGTGCAGGTTTTGCGTGGATCAATTTCAACCTGGAGCATGTTTTTTAAACCAGCTTCGGTCTTATCTCCAAAGTAGAATTTTTTTAAATAGGGGAGAGAGGTGACAGTTCCTTCGGCGATGTGATCTAAATCGTCTTCCATAGCGGCGGTGTAAGCAGTGTTAACGACATTGGGGAAGTTTTGACTCAATAAGGCATCCACTGCAAACGCCACAAACCGCGGGACTAAAGCGCCACCTTGTTTATAAACATAGCCGCGATTTTGAATCGTATCAATAATCGTGGCATAGGTACTCGGGCGACCAATTGCGTCACTTTCTAATTGTTTAATTAGCGATGCTTCGGTATAACGAGCCGGTGGTTTGGTATGATGTTCCAAATTTTCCGCACTGATCGATTGAACCGGTTCACCCGTTTGTAAATTAGGCAACACTACCTCAGCCTCACTAGATGTATCATCACTACTTTCATTATAGACTTTAATAAAACCGGCGAACTGAATAGTGCGGCCACTGGCTTGAGCTATCACATCGGTGTAGGTTAACTGGACGGAAGTTTGTTGCAGTTTCGCATCGGCCATTTGTGAAGCAACAGTTCGTTTCCAAATTAAGTCATATAAACGGCCTTCTTCATCATTCAAACCAATCTCATCAGCGGTGCGCATATCTTTACCGGCTGGACGAATGGCTTCGTGCGCTTCTTGGGCGGATTTTTTACTGCGATATTGGCGGGGAGCATCTGGTAAATATGGTTCACCATAGAGACTAGTTATTTTTTGCCGAGCGGCTGAAATGGCTTCACCAGATAAATTAACCGAGTCGGTACGCATGTAAGTAATATAACCTTGTTCATACAAACGTTGAGCCACGCGCATGGTTTTACCAGCCGGCCAACTGAGTTTACGGCCAGCATCTTGTTGCAAGGTACTAGTGATAAATGGTGGCTTAGGTGTGAGAGTGAGCGGTTTTTGTTGAACATCACTCACTTGCCAAGTTTGTGGAGCCACTCGATCGGCGAGAGCTTGGCCAGATACCACATCTAATACCACCACATCTGACTTTGCTTTAGCTAACAATTCACCAGTGGTGTTATCAAAGTCTTTAGTACCAGCGACTCTCTTATCACCAACCTTTGTAATTTTTCCAGTGAAGCGATCGTAATTTACTGTCACATCATAGTAAGCTGAACTACGAAAGGCCATACGGGCTTTTTCACGTTCCACCACTAAATGTAGAGCGGCACTTTGCACACGTCCGGCCGATAATTTTGGAGCAACTTTACGCCACAAGATGGGCGAGATTTCATAACCATATAAACGATCCAAAATCCGGCGCGTTTCTTGAGCTGACACCAAATTCATATCTACACTACGCGGATGTTCCAGGGCGGCTAGAATCGCGTCTTTAGTAATTTCATGAAACACCATGCGTTTCACCGGCACCTTAGGTTGTAACACTCCCAGTAAATGCCAGCTAATAGCTTCTCCTTCGCGGTCTTCATCAGTCGCGAGAAACAGTTCATCGGCCTCTTTAACTAATTTTCGTAAAACCGCAATATGCTTTTTTTTATCACTCGGTATGATATAGAGTGGTGCAAAATCATGTTCCACATCAATTCCTAAACGAGACCATTTAGCGGTTTTGTATTGCGCAGGGATATCGCTGGCTGATTTTGGTAAATCGCGGATGTGACCTAAGCTTGATTCAACAACATACCCACTCGGGAGGAATTTCTTAATCGTTTTTGCTTTTGTAGGGCTTTCAACTATGACTAATTTCATACATTGACCAAAGATTCTTCCGTACTATTCCTTTTATTTCTAAATCTGTCAAGTTTTGTTGCAAAGTCGCAATATCACAATCTACCTGTTGAGCCAATAATTCCAAATGTATGGCACCACCAGACAAGTGTTGTAAAATAGTGTTTTGCAGAGTAGAAATATTTGTTAAGTTTGGGTGAGTGGCCGGTGAGACGTAATTCAATTCAGATAAAATATCAGCTGGCGTGTTTACTAAAATGGCACCCTGTTTGATTAAATTATGTGTGCCAATTGAGCGACTACTAAAAATTGAACCGGGTACAGCAAAGACTAAACGGTTAGATTCTAAAGCATGATGCGCGGTGTTGATGGCGCCCGATCGTTCAGCGGCTTCTATCACCACAGTAGCTAAACACAAACCAGCCAAGAGGCGGTTTCGGGCAATAAAATGATGACGTTTAGCCACAGTTTTTTCTGTATATTCAGATAGTAACAAACCATGATTAGATATTATTCTATCGGCGAGTTGACGATGGGCACTTGGAAACATGACAGAATCATTTAAACCGGAACCAAGCACCGCAATAGTTTGGCCATGGTGTTGTAAAGCAGTTTGGTGAGCCACGGCATCGATACCAGTGGCTAAACCGCTAACAATGACTAAACCAGCCCGGACACACGCGGCTGTGATTTGCTCGCAAACGGCTGCACCATACGGTGTCATGGCGCGACTACCCACAATGGCAATGGCCGGCTGATATAAGGTGGCCGCATCACCGATGCTATATAATAAGTGTGGCGGATGGGGGATTTCTCGCAACAACGGGGGGAGATCTTGGGATGAAATTACCATAATAAAAACCCGCAATAATAACTTAGGCGGGCTTTTATAAGACTCTAGCAAACTTTACGCTGTTTGACAACTTTGATATAGTCACCCCATGAGAAACAGGTGGATTGGGCTTTATAGTGTTGGCGTGGTCGTTGTCGTGATCGGCGGAGTACTTGGGTTTGTCTGGTGGAAAAATGGGTTTGATGAATATATGCCAGTCAGCGGTAATGTCGTTAATGTTACGTTGGTGCCGGAAGAAACAGTTAATTTGCCGGCTCGGTATTATGCGTCAGCCGGTGTGGTGGGGCGACGTGGAGTGATCTTGTTGCACCAAAATAATAGTAACCAGAATTCATGGAACCGGTTAGCGGCTGAATTACAAGAGCGCGATTTTGAAGTGATGACGTTTGATTTTCGCACCACCACGGATTACAACTTGTTAGTGAATGATGCCGCCGAAGCCGTAAAATATCTCCGCGATATTAAGGCCGACATGCCGATTGCTGTGGTGGGAGCCGGTTTGGGAGCGAATGTGGCGATGCGGCTAGTAGATCAAGATACAGCTTTAACTGCCGTGGCACTGATTTCACCGCAATATAATTATAGTGGTGTAAAAATTACGCGCGCCAATCAACGGTTTGTGCGGCCGGTCTATTATCTTGTTAGTCAATCTGATGCCGTCAGTTTAGCTGCTACCCAAGGCCTATATGATAAAAGTCGTTCCATTACTAAAACTTTACGCATTGTCACAGAAGCCAGTGGGCGAGGGACAAAATTATTACGCCATGCTCCAAAGCTTCGCGCCGGTTTAATTGATTGGTTAACGACTGTATTATGACTGATCATATTTGGCGGATTATCATTATTTTAACATTGTGGTTGGCCACTTTGTATGTAGTCACTCATTTTAGTAAGAAATTTTTAACTCTAGTCTTAACCAAAAAAAATGTTTTATCACAGCAACGAGCGACTACTCTAAGTGGAGTGGTGTCACAATTGTTGCGCATCACCATAGTATTGATCTTTGGTATGATGTTGCTCTCTGAGTTTGGGATACCGGTTATTCCAGTATTTGCCGGCGCCGGAGTTTTAGGAGTAATTATTGGTTTTGGCGCACAGTCGGTAATCAAAGATGTATTAGCTGGCTTATTTGTGGTGTATGAGAATAATTATACCAAAGGTGAGTTAGTAAAATTGGGTGAGATCACCGGCGTAGTCGAAGATGTCTCTCTGCGTATAACCATTTTACGCGACCAGTCTGACGTGGTGCACTATATTCCGAATGGTTCTATTACTGTGATATCTAATTATTCCAGAACTAATAAACCGGGTAAATCTGTCTAATAATCCAGAAAAAATACTATGATAAGATTTTGGCTAGTTACAACCCTACTAACACTATTACCCTTAACGGTTAGCCACGCGCCAGTGACTAACGTAGCCATGAAACAAATCATTACTACACAGCGGGTGAAGCTAACCTGGGATCGTGTGACTACAGCCAGACGCTATCGTATAAAAATCATTCATAATGGTGTCCGCATGGCTCGGAAACTTGTCAGAAAGCCCAAAGCTAAATTTCGTGAAACTAAATTCATTGATAATGAATCGTATACTGTCTATGTGCGGGCGCGGGGTAATAAAAATTATACTAAAACTGATTGGACAACTTTTACCTTTGTTTTTTTTGATATCGATCATGATAATGATTTAATTAGTGATGCTGACGATCCAGATGACGACAACGATGGTATTCCGGATACTGAAGATAGTGACCCATATGGTGTGAGTGGTACAGTTTATCCGGTGACGATTAAACAGAATAGTTTTGTGAATGGCACAATTACGCTTGCGCAAAATGATAGTGTTACTTGGATCAATCAAGATGAAGGTGGTCATGCTGTTTCGGCCACTAATGGTCAATGGTATAGCCCACCGTTAGAAGCCAATGAATCTTATACGCACATATTTTCTGCAGCCGGTGTTTTTCCATATTACGATCCAACGCATCCGCTTTTAACCAGTCTCACCGGCACGATCACAGTGACGAGCCAATAATATGCGTTACAACAAAAGCGTCGTGGCGGCAGGATTCTTAGTCGGTATAATAGTAGTGACAATTATTTTGCGCGTCCGGTTTTATTTTTATCCACCGCAAGATCGTTTGACTGATCAATTTACTAATCTGGTTGCTGTGACTGTACCGACCGAAGACATTATTCCTGACTTAAAACCAGTCGACACAAAACAGGCTTTATATAACAGTGATCCAATCATTACTGATTTAACGACTGGCTTACCTTTAGCCAGCGCGACACAATCTGGTCAGGTTTTTATTTTGTTGTTGCGCGGGAGTGATTTAGTAATTTGGTCGGAGCAATCTGAACAGGTATTACATGACAATATTACTTTAGTTAATGGTCAACCCCCAGTGGCATCGTTGACTGTTACTGCCAATGGCTTTGTGCTCGTGGTTGATCGTTTGGTTGAGCGGTATGATACCGTTTGGCAATTACGTGATAGTCTCACCTTACCAGTGTCACCACGCTTGGTAGTGGCGAATGATGATACTGTTTGGTTTTATACAGCTGACAGTTTAATGACAGTCGCTTTACCCACCGGCACAGTATTAGCTCAACAAATAATCATTGATAAACTGCCGTGTGCTCTTGTACTGGATAACACTGATGTTGTTACCATCCAAACTTCAGACACTAATACTACGTTTACAAAATTAAATAATTTAGGTGTAGCGCAACCGGCGATTGTAGCACAATTAACTTTACCGGACTCATGCCAATCAGCCGTGCGGGCAGGGAAATTAGTCGCGCTGGTGTTTGCTCAGCAAATTAGTTTGTTGGATGACAACTTAGTGGCGCAGTATGTGCCGATCACTTTAACCCCAAACATGATTGCTCCACAAGTATTAATCCAAGATGATGGCTTGTCTGTGATCTACAGTACGTCAGAAACATTAGGAAATTATACGACGCATTTGGCTAAATATCTAACCCCAACCTCCCCCGTTCCTCGCTGACTCGGAACAGCCCCCTCCTTTCAGGAGTGGGGCGAAGACGGGGTCCTTGTCAATTCCTAAGATTAGGAGTATATTCGTTAATGAAAAGCGCCACCTATGATTGGGGGCGTTTTATGTTTAATAGAACTTTCACAGCAAAACAAATTCATTTACAAAGAAAGATTATTAGGATTTAAGTTCAGACGGCAATTCGCTATTTATCGATATATTGTTGATTTTTACTGCCACGAAAAGAAACTAATCATTGAAGTTGATGGCGAAATTCACAAAGATCATCAAGGATATGATCAATCAAGAGATGTTTATTTACGATCATTTGGATATTCAGTAGTTAGGTTTACAAATGCAGATGTTCTAACCAGACCTGTCTGGGTCTTAAATCAAATTTCCCCACTCCTGAAAGGAGGGGGGAGGTTTACTCAAAATAGATTCATTCTAATTGTTCTAATTGTAGTACCGCTTGGTGTAATAACCGGGTATATAAATTTAAACCGATTTGTTGCACATGACCGTGTTGTTTTTTACCTAAAATATCACCCACTCCCCGGATTTCTAAATCTTTCATGGCTAATTCAAAACCACCGCCCAAACCTTTTATTTGATGCAGCGCGCGCAAACGATTTTGCCCCTGTTTGGTGAGATGTTGTTTGGTGTAGAGCAGATAAGCATAACCTTGAATATGGCTGCGTCCAATTCGGCCACGCAATTGATATAATTGAGCCAAACCAAAATCTTCCGCGTGTTCAATAATTAAAGTATTAGCATTAGAAATATCCAAACCATTTTCAATAATGGTTGAGGCAATTAAAACATGAATCCGTCCACTATAAAACTGTTCCATCGTGCGAATTAGTTGGCTAGCCGGCAATTGGCCATGCGCCACGGCCACAATGTGATTAGGAAAATGCTGGCTCACAAACGCCTCACGGGCATAAATGGTACTGAGATCATTGTGCACAATATACACTTGGCCAGAGCGGTCTAACTCTTGCGCAATAGCTTGCCTTTCTAATTCCGGAGAAAATTCATTGATGACAGTTTGAATACTCAGGCGTTGGGGTGGGGCAGTATTGAGCACGGAAATATCGCGCAAACCAGACATGGCCAAATTGAGCGTGCGGGGGATCGGTGTGGCTGTCATAGTTAAGACATGAGCTGAAGCGCGCAGGGCTTTGAGACGCTCTTTATGCAACACACCAAAGCGTTGTTCTTCATCAATTACTACAAAGAATAATTTTGGAAAGTTAATATCACTGGATAATAAGCGATGTGTCCCAATTACAATGTCAACTTGGCCAGCTTGAATGGCTTTAACAGTGTGTCTAATTTCCGCGGCAGTTTGTAAACGAGATAAACAAGCCACTCTCACTCCATATTTATCGAGGCGATTATGAAACGTGTGCCAATGTTGATCGGCTAACACGGTGGTTGGCGCCAGCAAGGCCACTTGGCCACCACCGGCTAATACCACATGCAGGGCAGCGCGTAAGGCCACTTCCGTTTTGCCAAAACCAACATCACCACATAGCAAACGATCCATCGGTTTGTCATTAGCCAAATCTGTTAATACATCAACTATCGCTTGATCTTGATCGGCAGTTAAAATGAAATCCACATCCGCCGCACAATCGGCTTCAATTGGCAAAACTGTGCTCGGTACCACACTGGCGATAGCCGCATCGCGTTGGGCATGTAGTTCTAATAACTCACGGGCGGTATGACGGACATCATCTTGCACGCGATGCACTAAGGTTTCCCATTGCGTGCCGGATAATTTTGTTAGTTTCGGTTGGGCTTGGCCTAAATATTTTTCCACGCGATTAGCCGCTTCTAAGGGGACAAATAATTTATCATTACCTAAATATTTTAATTTAAGATAATCAGTGCCATCGATATTAACTTGACCTTCAAAAATACCAATCCCATGATCAATATGCACCACGTAATCACCTAATTCAAGCGAGCTAATATCCAATGGTTTAACAAACGTGGCTAAAGTTTCTTCTTGACCAAAAATATGTGCATCGGTTAAAAACAACCAATGGTCTTTCGGATAAATAAACCCATCTAGTGCTACATTTGGTGTAGTAATAGTGGCCTGAGGTAGAAGTGATACTAATTGTTCTGGTTGGCACGTGGCGACTTGCACGGTTAAAAATGTGCCGGCATCCTGCTTTAATAAAGCAAAGCGTTTATGGTAAAACTTCGGGGTAATATATTCATATTGTAGATCACTTTCTGTCCATAATGGTAAGTGGGCAGAATAAGCTTTAGGATAAAAATCAATTTGATAAATCTTACCACCGGCTTGTTGTGTAAAAACATCCAAGCTAGATAACTGTATAATAGTGTTACCATCAAATTCTACCCGTACCGCTATCTGATCAACAATATCCACAATATTACCGCGCACGGCAAATGTGCGCGGTGACACAGCCCGGGGTAAACGTTCAAACCCCATCAGATGTAATTGGTGAATTAAATCAGATAATAAAATTGTTTGCTTTGGTGCTAAGTGCAGAATACGTTTATTGTAATCGGCTTGGGTTAAGGTGTGCTCATCTAAAAACACTTGAGAGACTATGGTGTCATCAGGGAATTCGCTATAAAAATACCGACACAATTGTTGCAGTTGCAATACTTCTTTATCGGATTGAGCTAAAAAAAACACCGGCCCTTTAGCCAATAATGGGGGGAAACGGCGCGACAATTCAAAGGCAATTTCAGTCAGTGTTCTAAAGTGCGGCACGGGCTGATTGTAAAGTGCTTGACAGCTTTTGTAAAGTTGTTATACTGCGGCCGATTTTAAAAATCTTTATTATAAATAAATGTCTAGCCATCCAGGTGTATGGGCTGGTGCAGGATACTCACTCCTCCTAAAGTATGCTGTACCGTTCAAGTAGGCTTTTGTCTCGCCTATACATTTGGATGATTAGACATTTTTGTTTTGAACACTCTTCGGAATTTACCCCCAACCCCCTTGCAGGGGGCTTAAGATAAGAAAAGATGTTTTCAAAACTTATTTATTATTTCCCCCTGCAAGGGGGACTAAGGGGGTAAACTCCAGGTGCTTGATTTTTCCAAAAATATCTGTTATAATTTTTTAGTATGGATCCCAGATTACACGCCTATCTCAAAAAAATTATTGAAACGGCTCATCATAGGCAAGATATTCCTGAACCGTTATTAAATAAAATGATCGCTGATTTACATATCCAGTTGGATGATCGTTTAATGACGATGGAGCCAACGGCTACTGTTGAAGAAACACTACAGCAATTCGAGCAATCATATATAAACATCGTCAACCGTGGAGAAAAAGTATAATAAAAATATTCTAGAATCTGTTGTTAAACGAACTGCCGGTTTAACGGTGGATTTGTTTAATCGCGCCTTAGAGAGACACGAAATAACTGGAGATGTTGATAAAGATAGCTTAGTAGACTTTGCCCATGAGCATGGTTTGGAAGCAGGTGAAATTGATCAGGCCTTACAGGAAGTATCCGAACAATTGGATATCGAGGCTAGCAGCGTGGCTCGGCATGAGCATGAAAGTAAACGTAAAGAAACCAAATTGTTTGATGTGCGTAACCAGGTTAGTTTACGCTGGCACAGTATGTTGGAAACGTTTGGTAAAGGTAAGATTGCCGAACGAGCTGAAAAACAACGCCACGATCGCCTACAAAATAATGATTATATTGCCGGCCTCATCGAGGCGGCTTTAGAACGAGCTTCAATTCGGCGTCGGTTTAAACAATATTCTGAAATTGGTGGCAATAATTTTGTTGGTCTTCTCAAGCAATATCAAAAAAATGAAATCACCCGGGCGGATTTGGAAAGACAAGCTGATTTTAATGACGGCGTTGATGTCATTGTGGAACGATTAGATATACCACAACCATTTAAAATTGATGGTGTAGCCATTGAGATGACACCGCAAAATGAAAAGATGATCAAGAATCACCTGCGGTTTGTTTTACAAGCCGAAGTAATTCAATTAGCTCAATTAGGCGAGATGAAGGTCATGGAAACCGGCGCTTATCATGTCACCGATAAACGTAATGCGCGCACGTGGGCAACAGTGGCCTCAAAAGTACTTGGGTCTGGCACGCTGTGGGGTATAGGTGTACGTGGCGTGGGTCGCATGGCGATTGGCGGCTCGATTGTGGGCGCAAGTTTAGCCAGTAACCCGGTGGGTTGGGGCGTAATTGGTGCGGCGATTGGTACCGGTGCTGTAGCTGGTGCCGCCTCACAATGGGCGCAATATAAATTCGTGCGCCGCCAACAACGCAAGATGGATTTAGCCACCGGTATGACACGTGAGCAAGTGGGTGGTTTAGAAGTTACTAAAAGTGCTCAGGAAATAAATACACACTTACTTAACCTTGTTCGAGAAATAAAGACGTTAACTCAAGCAATGACAAGGGAAAAATCTTCAGAGTTAATGGGTAAAGTGCAAGATTTATATCAAATTATTATCGAGACTGACTGTCGTTTATTACAATCACAAATTGGGGGACAAGATTTAGTGTCATTTGGTTTAGAAAATAGGTTACAAGCCAGTTTGGATTTATTAGAAAATCTAAAAGAAGCCACTTTGGTAGTCCGTGATACTCAAGCTAAACATTTACCAAATATTGATTTATCCCATATTGCGCATGATGCCAAACAAGTGGTGGACACCATTCAGAGAAATTTAGAATCGGCTTTGTCGCGTGGTGAAGGGAAACGTATGTTATTAGGTGGTGTATTAGGTGGCACCATGGCCGGAATATCGGCTACTGCCATGGATTACATTTCCAGTTGGTTAACGGTTCACCATGTTAATGTACCGGTTGAAACACCACCGCCAGTTGAACAGCCTCCAACCTTGGTCGCTAACCTAAATCCTAATTTACCGGATACGATAACTTTTCAGGGTCATCAAGTGTCTTTGCTCATGGATAATGACGGTAATATGGCTATTTATAATACTGATAGTGGAGCTGTTGATCTAACACATCCATTAACTGATCCAATCGATACAACTCCGTATGCGGCTGATCATCAGTTGCATGTTGATACTCAACCAAACGGAAACATTATTATATTGACTGAACATAATGAACCAGTAGCGATTTATGATATCGATGTCGATGCTACCACAACAGTGAGCCATGAGATTGATCCAAACAGTGAGGCCGGTAGATTGTTAGCGCAGATTAGTGATCCCGCTTATATCGAGCAAACTGAAAGCTGGCGCCAGCAACGGTTAGACTTGTTAATGGAAGCCTATTCTTCCGGTCGATTATCTAGTAATGAATCATCCGAATTAGTGGCCGCGCGTTTAGAACGAGCCACGCGGCACATGTTGATGGAAACAACTACATATCACGGTAATAAAGATCAGGCATTAAATGAGGCTTTTTCTGAAGATGTAACTGTCATTCAACACCAAGATTTACCCTGGATAAAAGGCCCTAGTAGCCACGTTGCCAGACGCTGGATCGATGTTGTGACCGCTCTACGTAAAGTTGAACCAACTGAACAGACTGTTGAAACTCTCAAAGTGAAATTAATTGATCAAACCCCGCCACCACAACCAGTAGTACCGCAACCACCAGTTGTCACTGAACAAACCAACCAGGCCATCATTAAAGCCACCCAAGCCGCCGCCGCTTTGGCCGGTTTGGCCTTAGATCAATATATTGCCCCGGTTCGTTCCCACGGTGGTCAGCCCGCGCCACATGAGGCGCCTCTAAACAGATTAGAAGAGTTTAAATTTGTACCGGCGAAGGAAGCACCTGAAGAAGTTGCCCCGACCGTGGTAGTGGCACCACCCCGAGTAATTATTCCACCACTGCCACGACCAGAACCTCCAAAACCTGCGCCCGCACCGGAAGAGGCATCAACAGTAGAACCATCCGATGAAGAAGTACAACGCAAAGAAAGTGCTGAATTAGAAAACACTATTAAATATCCTGATTTGGCTGCATACATTGTTGAAGAAGTTCATAAACAAATACCGGCTGATGATAGAAGTGTGGCGATAGATTTGTTAGTGGCCGATTGGAATGATAAATTTCCAAGTGGCATGGGAGGACTTTCTAATGGTGCTATAGAACAAACTCTTGGAATAACTCTCGGTAATATTCCCACTATAATTAATGGAATTGTTAGTCGGATGAAGGCAGCCGTGCGTGATCCAGCAAAAGTTAGTGATATTATTCATATAGTTGATAGATCAAAATTGGACGAGTTAGATGAATTAATGGCACCCCCTGATACCAAACCAAAACCTCCAACACCTACACTAGTACCAATCCCTCAACCAGAAGAGGTAATAGCTGATCAAGTTGTCTTGCCAGAACCAATTCCCGTAGTGCTTCCTCCAGCTGCAGAAGTTGCCGCTACCGAACTGGCTGCTACCGTAGTAGTACCAACTGAAGCAAAACCAACTCCAGCTTCAGCGGAGGAAATAGACAAACAACGTAATATACTGGAGAGTGTTTTTAAGTCAAAAGAATTGGCTGGTGTAATAGTCGATGGTATCAAACATTTACCAGCGGCTAGTTTCACACAAGCCGTAAAAGCTTTAAATGGTAATTGGCTTAGATTAAAACATGCTGAACCTTTTTTAGCGCATTTGGATGAAATAGAAACACTACAAGTTTTGGGTTTAGATCCGCTTGAAGTCAAGATCAGTGCGACCGGTTTGATAGCGAATATTATATCGAATGCCCCTAACATTATTACCTTAGTGGATACACCAAAAAGGTTAGAATGGAAAATAACTGATAAATCAAAAAAAATTAAAGAGAAATTTGGTGATAAGTTTAGAACTGGTTTACAAAATTATGTTATTGAACAATCTCTTTATGGGGTAAGAGTAGTAGAAATTTTAGCCGCGTTTAATCAACAAACCCAAAATTGGAAGGGTACAAGACCGGAATTATTAAAAAAATTAGGTTGTTTTGATGAGGCTGGTACATACGATGAAAGTAAGGCCGAAGTGGTGTTTGGTAAGATTGTAAGAGGGGAGAGTATTGAATAACGGATCGCTGAAAAGATGAAGGGGATGAAGACGCTGAAAAAAAGACTACAATGATCCTTTTGCTTTCCCATTGACAAAAACCGATAAATCAGTAAAATTTTTGGTTCCCTTGGAAAAAGGGAATATTTGGTGTGCGTGTATTAAAAATACGCCTGCACCAGTTCTTTGACAACTCCACGATTTTACTATTTGTAATCCATAATGGTTTTTTCATTGTGGTTTGCGCATGGTAGAGACGTTGCATGCAACGTCTCTACCATGCGCAAACCACGTTCATGTTCGGAGGAACCAAGATGTCCTGGCTCTACGAAAACCGCAAGTGGGTTTCGACCCTGGCGGTTTTTTTCCTGTTCTGCGTGACGTTTATTTGTGGTGTCGGGGTCGTCGGGGTTAACACCCCGGCGATTGGCGACGCCACGACCGGCGTCGCCGAGTCCACCCCGACCCCTGCCGCCGTCGAGCCGATGCTCACGGCGGCTGCGATCCCGACCCCGGCGCCCACGGAAACGCCGGTGGTCGAAACCCCCACCCCGACCCCGGAGCCCCCGGTGGTGCAGGCTCCCAAGCCCAAGCCGAAGGGGCACGGGCTCCTGGCCAAGGGAGCTAGGGGTGAGAAGGTGACGGAGTTGCAACAGCAGCTCCGTGAGATGGGGAATCCGGTCGCGGTGACCGGAGAGTTTGACGGAGTCACCGAATCGGTGATCCGTCAGATTCAAATGACCGCTGGGATCGACAACGACGGCATCGTCGGTCCCAACACCCGGTCGGCTCTCACCACCGCCCTCGTGAAGGCGCGTGTGCGAGCCAAAAACACTGTCCCGACCCCGCCGGCACCGACGCCCACGCCGGTGGCCGAAGTTCACCCGACGACCACCACGCCGGCTCCCGCGGTTGACGCGTTGCTGTTCATTCAGCACCGGCCGAAGGCGATGCCGGAATGTGAGTCATCTGGTTATCCTCTCCCCACCGACACTGGCATGGTGTCTTGGTGGGTTTCGCAGCAGTCGTCTTGGACGACTGACTGCTTCCTCGACGGTGATGTGACCCCATCTGAGGGTCAGCTCACCCAGGCGCGCGACGTACGGCGCCTGTACTCGAGGAAGATCTCCCACGAGGCTTTCAGCGCCTCCAGCCGACCCGAGTACGAGAGGGTTCGAGCGATGCGGGAGGTTCGTAAGTCCCTCCGGCCGGCGCAGATGCGCGCCCTGTCGGAGTTCGACACCGCCATGCGCCTCACCGAGGCCAGGGCGAACCTCGTCACCCGGTTCGCGGGACCGGACGAAGAAAATGAACACCCGGACGTGTTTTCCGGGCGGCAATAGTTAACCTCCACCAGCAATGGTGGCCTGGTTCTGATCCCAGGTTCAATTGGTCAGAGAGCGTTCACAGCTCCGAATCAGTGAAATCGTGGAGTAGGGAGATAAAAGTGTGCGTCGATCCAAAAGATCCGCCCTTAAGTCTCCCTAAACCCTGTGTTCATCCGCGTGGCGGGTGAGTAGAGGGTTGAATTGTATCCAAAATGTGGTAGGATGTCTGATATGTCAGACATAACTACACAAATTGTCTATTGGAAGACTACTGGGCAACGTAATCTAAAAACGGCAGAAGATTTGTTTAAGACAAAACACTATGATGCTTGTTTATTCTTTTGTCACCTGACTTTAGAAAAACATCTCAAAGGGATGGTAGTTGCTTGCACTAAGGATTTTCCTCCATACATTCATGATTTAGCCAAGTTAGTTAAACTAACTGATTTGGATTTATCAGATCAAAATATGGCCGATCTACGAATGATCACGACTTTTAATATTGCTGGCCGTTACGATGATATTAAATTAAATTTTTATAAACAGTGTACGTTAACATTTACAAAAAAATATTTGTCAATCACAAAACAATTATGTCAAATAATTATAAAAAAATACCCAAAGCTGTAAGAGATAACATTGCCAGTTACATTATTTCTTTAGAAAAAGATAATCTTCCAATTGAAAAAGTCGTGTTATTTGGATCATATGCTAAAGGTACTCAGCATCAATGGAGTGATATAGATTTATGTATTGTATCTCCAAAATTTCGTAATGCTTGGCAGGCCACTCAATATTTATGGTCAAAACGGATTAATGATATTGGATTAACTATTGAACCGGTAGGTTTTTCACCGGTTGATTATAAATCAGAATCACCGCTCCTAGCGGAGATTAAACGAACCGGTATTAGAGTTGATTAAATTACTTCCCAAACGGGTAAATAATTTCACCAATTTTTTCGATAACTTGATCAATAATATTTGGTATAGATTTTTTTTCGTCTTTACTAAACCTGGCTAAAACATAATCAGCCGTATCGCCAATTTGGTGTGTATTATCAACCGGGGCAATACCAACCTTGAGGCGGGCAAACTCAGTGGTGCCGAGGTGTTCGATAATGGATTTTATTCCATTGTGTCCGCCGGACGATCCTTTTACGCGAAATCGAATCGTGCCAAAGGGTAGATCTTTATCATCATAAATTACCAGTATGTCCGGTAAAGCTATATGGTAATAATCCACTAAGTGCCTAACCGCACTGCCAGAATTGTTCATGAATGTCTGTGGTTTGGCGTACAACGTGGTGCTAGTTTTATGAATCAGACTATTTGATGGTTTGTCTATTTGCCAATCCGGAATAATTTTATCTAAGATGATAAACCCAACATTGTGACGCGTGGTGGCATAATTTTTACCTGGGTTACCAAGACCGATGATTAGTTTCATAAATGTATCATTCTTTGGCGCGGACTTCCAAATAGATCGGCACACCTTCGTAAGAACAGTGTTCACGAATCAGGTTTTCGACAATATGAATAATGGCCGGTGGTACATTTTTCGGGCGGGGCGTTTGCAATAAGAAGCGGGGTGGATTAATACTGGTTTGGGTAAGTGATTGCAGATCAAGTTTGCGTTTGGGTTTATCGGCATAACCTTGGCGGCGTTCTTTGGGTTGACGATACAGCACTTGCCGCACAACACCATCCAACTCAGCCTGTTCCATCCAATGATTCTGGAAATCAAACACACGTTGCGTGATATCCAATAATTGTGTGGTACGTTGTTTCTCTAGAGCAGAAATAAAAGTGATGGGAGTGTGAGTAGAAAAATCAAACTGATGGCCATAATAGCGCATGTAATCGTTAATCGTGCTGGCAGTTTTATTCGGAATCAAATCCCATTTATTCACCACTAAGATAAAACTCTTGCCTTTCATTTTAATATAATCGAGCATGGCTTTATCTTGATGGGTGATGCGCCGCTGGGCTTCAATGACACACAGTACCACATCGGCTTGAGCAATCATCGCTTTGGTTTGATTAACACTCAGGCGTTCTAAATCTCCACCATCGCCACTACCCACTTTGGTTTTACGGCGCATACCGGCCGTGTCGATTAAATTATATAAGTGTCCGTTGTAAGACAATAAAGTATCATGTGGATCACGCGTGGTGTGGGGGAGAGGGCTCACTATCACTAGATCTTCACCGATTAGACCATTAAATAAAGTCGACTTGCCAACATTCGGTTGCCCTACAATGGCTACCTGAATGGTAGTTTGATCTTCAATGCGCGTGGCGACAACTGGGATGCGACTAAATACCAGATCAAGTAAATCACCAGTGCCGCTCCCATTTTTAGCCGAACACGCCACATGATCAGCAAATGGCAACACGGCAAATGTAGCCATACCGGCTTGTTGGGTGCGCAAACTTTCCGCTTTGTTAATACAAACAATGACCGGTATCTTCAGGCGCTGTAACCACTTGGCCGTATCACGATCTTGTGGCATGACATCAGCTTGATTATCGACTACAAAAATAACCGCCGCCGCTCCCTTAACGGCTTTAGCTACCTGCGCTTGGATATCTTTATCCAACGGATCAAATACGGCCATGTCTAAACCACCGGTATCAACTAACAATAAACTTGACCCTTGCCAGTGTACGACCGCTTGGTTTTGATCCCGTGTGGTGTTAGCGTGGGGTGAGACAATGGCTCGGCCAGTATCGGTTAAACGATTAAAAAGAGTTGATTTGCCCACATTAGTGCGGCCAATCAAGACAACTTTAGGGTAGAGGTTGTGCGGCTGGTTCATCATTGTGGCCTACGATAATAATAAGGTCAGCGCTGGTATCCAACGTACCATTACTATCTAGACTTAACAAGGTGTCGGTTTGTCGCGCACTCGCAATTTCACCTGACACAACTGTTGTAATTTTTTCCAATATGGTCTGATCAATTTGATCTGATATTTGATAAATGGTGGTCGTGGTGTAATCATTGGTGATAGCGTTACCGACATTACCCACGGTGAAGCCGGCGACTGTTAGATTAGCCGCGGCGGTATTAGCCAAACCTCTTTCATTGGTACCATTTAATACTTGTATGGTTATGTCTGATGGTTGTAGAGACGTGTCCGATGGTAGAGACGTTGCATGCAACGTCTCTACCGGTTCGTTAAAAATATCCTTCGCTAATTTTTGTATACCGCTATAATCATAATCACCCGCCACCGGTACCACCACATCGGCTCCGCTACTAGTTATAGTGGTCTTTACCAAACCATCTGGTGAGTTATCCACGACGCGATTAATGGTATTGGCTGGATTGATCGACCCGGTTAATTGATATAGTCGATACATTTCCCACAGTTGTAAATTGGTTTGTACGTGAGAATCGATATCCGTGAGCATGCCGGCCATTCGACCCGGATTTAAAATCGTACCAGCTGATAACAATTTGGCTTTAAAAGCTTGTAAAACATATTGTTGGCGTTTAGCTCGTCCAAAATCTTCTGCTTCAGCCGCTGGGCCTGAGATTAGTTTGCGCAGACGCGCATAAATTAAGGCTCTCTCACCCATCATTGTTTCTGAACCGCGGACAAATTTTATCGCACAGTATGGGCCATCATCTAAATAATACAGATTGGTTTTCGGGCACTGATAAGATAATTCTGACGCGCCATATAAACCGGTGAAAGTATTATCAATCGGCACATCAACTCCGCCAACATCATCAATTAATTTTTGAAAACCAGAAAAATCGAGCAATACATAATAATGCATTGTCAATCCAGTGACACCTTCAATCGTTTGCACAGCGGTTTTCATATCGCGCAAGGCATAGACAGAATTTATCTTATGACCTTCCCAATAGTCTGGGTTTGTTTCACTATAAATTTTTACAACCAAGTCACGTGGCAAAGATAATAGAGCTACCTGTTTAGTGGAAGGTTTAATACTGGCAATCATAATTGAGTCGGTCAGTGTGCCACCATCATGACCGTCACCACCAATACCAAGTAACAGCACATTGATACGATCTTTACCTTCACCCCGCACCGGGTTACTTTGCTTAGTTACTAAAGATCCGAGCTGGCTTAAGGCCGATGGTTTGGCTGAGTTTGTCTGATAATATCTATAATAGACGGTATAACCGAGTAAGCTGGCACAGATTATTAAAATAAGCGGAATAACCCATAAGCGATGATCAAACTTAAACATTTTGCCAGTATACCCTGGGTACTTGATTAGTTCAAGAATTTCTTGTATGGTGCAAGGCGGATATGAAACGAATCTTGATCATTGAGGATGAAGCCTCACTTAGCCGGATCCTCCAGGAAGTGTTAACTGATCGGGGTTATCAGGTGGATGTGGCTGCGCAAGGCGAGGAAGGTTGGTATAAAACCAAAGATACCCGCCCGGATTTGGTGTTACTAGATGTGATTGTTCCAAAACTAAATGGTTTTACTTACTTAAAGCGGTTGCGCAAAGCCAAAAAGTTAGCTAATATTCCAGTGATAATTTTATCAAATCTTGGGCAGGAGGCTGATATTGCTGAAGCCAGAGAGCTAGGCGTAGTCGATTATCTTATTAAATCTAATCACACCATCGAAGCGATTGTGCAAAGAGTAGCCACTGCCTGCCATGATGAACCCCAAACTGTTTAAAGTTTTATCTTTTATCTGGGAGATGGTCAAAGTAGTGGCCGTTTCTTTGTTGATTGTTTTACCGATTCGATATTTCTTGGTGCAACCATTTTATGTGAAGGGGTCTTCAATGGAACCTAATTTCCATGATTATGAATACCTCATTATCGATGAAATTTCTTACCGCTTTAACGAGCCACAACATGGCCAAGTTGTCGTGATGCGTGATCCTTTGGAGAAAAGTAAATATTTTATTAAAAGAATTATCGGTATTCCCGGCGATACTATTTTAATCAAAGATGGCCAAGTGTCGCGCAATGGAGAAGCATTGAATGAAACAGCCTATTTATCTCCGTCCGTAGAAACGACTGGTCCAATTGCTGTCTTGGATATTACACTGGGAGACAATGAGTATTATGTCATGGGTGATAATCGTGCTGCCAGTTTTGATTCGCGCCGGTTCGGTCCCATCGATCGCTCGGCTTTAATTGGTCGAGTGTGGGTGCGGGCTTGGCCGGTTACTAAATTTACTACTTATTAATTTGTATTCTCGTATGTCAACCAAAAAGAAACCTGCTGTAACTAAAAAAGTGGAGAGTCCAGTTGTGGCTCCCAAGAAATCACGGCGCAAATATGAACCGCCACAATTGCTGAAAGGCATGAAAGATATTTTGCCCGAAGAGCAATCTTATCGTATGGCCATTCTGCGTAAATTGGAAGACATTGCTATTTCTTATGGTTACCAAAGAATTGACACACCAATTTTGGAACAAGCCAGTTTGTTTCAGCGCTCGATTGGCGAACACACTGATGTAGTTGAGAAAGAAATGTACAATTTTGAAGATAAATCTGGTGATCAAGTGGCCTTGCGTCCGGAATTTACCGCCTCCATTGCGCGCGCCTATATTGAACATGGTATGCAGAATCGCACGCAACCGGTTAAGTTATATACAGTCGGTCCGTTATTTCGACATGATCGCCCTCAAGCTGGCCGCTATCGCCAGTTTTGGCAGTTAGATTTAGAAGTGATTGGTGAAGGCCAACCGGTCATTGATGCGGAGTTGATTTCCATTGGTTATTTCTTGTTTAAAGATTTAGGCTTAGATGCCATGGTGAATATTAACAGCATTGGTGATGAACAATGTCGGCCACAGTATATTCAACACTTGCAAGAATATTTTCGAGCCCGCCGCAAGAATTTATGTGATAATTGCAAATTAAGATTATCCAAAAATACTTTACGCTTATTGGATTGTAAAGAACCGGCTTGTCAAGAAATTGCTCAAGATGCCCCACAGATTATCGATCACCTCTGTGCCCCGTGCCGTGATCACTTTGTGAAAGTACTGGAGTTGCTTGATGAAACACAAATTCCTTATACGCTGAATCCGAAAATTGTGCGTGGCTTAGATTATTACTCTCGCACCGCTTGGGAATTTTTTCCGGTCATGCAAGGTGAAGAACAAATGCAAAGTCAAGCGGCGCTAGCTGGTGGTGGGCGCTATGATGCTTTATTGCAAAAATTAGGTGCTACGCAACCCGTCCCAGCCTCTGGTTTTGCGGCTGGCATCGAGCGTTTAATTTTGGCAATGAAAGCCAAAAATATTATGTTGCCGAGTTTGTATGTGCCGGATGTATACTTAGCTCAGCTGGGTGCCTCGGCGCAAAAACGTTCCTTGCGTTTGATGGAGCAATTACGTCAGGCTGGGTTTAAAGTGTGGGGAAATTTAGTGAAAGAAAGTTTATCGGCTCAGCTTAAAGTGGCCAATAAATTAGGGGTTAGTTTCACCTTGATATTAGGTCAAAAAGAATTATTAGATGGCACGATCATTGTGCGTGACATGGATAGTAATTCTCAAGAAATTGTCGATATTAAAAAAATTGAAAAAGAATTAGCTAAACGCCTAGAGAAGGCACCGGTGTCTTCAATACCAAAAACGGTTGGTGCTTATGATGCCATCGCCGCGAATATCGATGAAACAGCCATTATACCTGAGGTAGTTACTCCAGAAATTGTTCAACCTGGTCAAAAAACCTTGCCGATTGTTGAGTAACACTTATGGATTGTCTGTTCTGTCAAATCATTCGCAAACAGATTCCTAGTAAAATTGTTCTGGAAACAACCAGTGTATTGGTGATTCATGATATTAATCCTAAAGCTAAAGTGCACGTGTTAGCCATTCCCAAGCAACACTTGGTGACGTTACAGGATATTACTGAACAAAATCAATCGGTTATAGGCGAATTGTGTTTAGCGATTAAGACAGTTACCACACAACTTGGTATAGCCGACAGTGGCTATAAAGTTGTGATCAATAATGGTCGTAATGGCGGCCAAATAGTGCCGCATTTGCACATGCATGTGTTAGGCGGGGAACGGGTGCAGGGTATTACATAACAATTGTGTCTGGAATATAATAGATCATTAGTCAGAGTTATGTTATAATTGTTTCTTAATGAACTGGTTTATTAAGAAACAAATAACACGGCATGCTAAAAAAGCGAAGCGTTCTCTGCTGGCAAAGATGATTTTATTGTTTTTGCATATTTGGTTAGGTTTTTACCATGTTTTAGTTTTGTTATTCTATCCGGATCATAAAAGTTTTCCAACCTTTTATGAACTAACCGATCATGGTTACACTGAGTCATACATTCAACATGTTGCCTATAAACGCCAGATGCGTTTAAAAACATTAGTGAGTTCTGTTTTACTGATTGGTTGGGTGACTGTATTTGAAGTATCTGCCACAATTTTAGTGCCAAGTATTTTTGGACAATCAGTTGGTGCTGTTAATACTCCAGTTTCATGGGATAATAGTGGTGGCGATGGCCTATGGAGTAACTGCACAAACTGGGTGGGTGATGTTTGCCCGGGAGTAGGTAATATCGCCACTTTTGATCCAGCTGTGTCAGATACTCCGTCTACCATCGATGCCGGTGGCACCTTTGGCGGTAGTATCGCTGGAGTAAATATACTGACTGGGTTTACCGGAACGATTACACAGGCTAGATCATTAACACTTGCCTCCAGTGGTTGGACGCAAGCGGGAGGTGTTTTTACCGGAGCTTCTCAGGACATTACCATAAATAGTAGTGGCCCTTTTGCTTTATCGGCAGGAACATTCACTTCAACATCTGGAAACTTTCAAACTACTGGAAACTTTACCATCTCAGGCACGGGTTCATTTGAACCTTCTACCGGCACAGTTACAATATCAAGCTTCAGCACTAATTCTGCTACATATGACGTTGTTTCATCTGAGACATTTAATAATTTCATTATCAATTCGACTAATGCTCTAGTTATTAATACCGGTGATACGCTAGTTGTGACGGGCACTCTAACTCTAACCAGGGGGTTTATAAGTAGTGGTACGGTTGATGCCAAAGGAAATATTATTCAAGCCGCAACTTTTAGTTCTGGTTCCGGAATTATTAATTTTAGTGATGATGATAACGGTGGTGACGGTGATACTGATGTGCAAACTTATACAATTGCCGGGGGATCTACCCCGATTATTAATTTAGATTCGGCAGCTGATGCTAATGACATTATCATTGTAAACGGTGCGACGTATTTTGGTGGAATTATCACTACGGCCGACTTTACCGGTACTGTTCCGATTACGAATGCCAGTGATTATATTTTATCTTTTCGTAATATTACTCTAGGTGGTGGTACTTTATCTGGTGCCGGTCAAGCGCAGTGGATACTTAATGCTTGTACTTTTACTCAGGCTAGTAGTACTGTCTTCATAGCACCAGCGCTTATCACTGTAAGCTCTGCTTCTAGTATGGATGTTCTTTCTACACAAAATGTTAATAATTTTACCGTTTTATCGTCATTTAGTCTTGGTTCTGGTGACACTCTGATAATCAATGGTAACCTGACATTAACTACTGGTGGTTTAGTATTAGGTACCTTTAACGTCATGGGGGATATTACTCAGGGAGCGTCTTTTCAGGGAAGTAATGGAATAATAAATTTTAGCGACGATACTAACGGTGGTGACGGCGATACTGATGTTCAAACTTATACCATTGCCGGCGGATCGGCACCAAAAATAAATTTAGATTCAGCCGCTGATGCCAATGACATTATCACTGTGAACGGTGCGACGGTTTTTTATGGACTCACAACAACCACTGGCTTTACCGGTACTGTTCCTATAACTAATACCGGTAACTATACTTTATCTTTTCGTAATCTTATTACGCTCGGTGGTGGTACTTTATCTGGCGCCGGCCAAGCACAATGGATATTTATTAATCTCACTTATACTCAATCTGGTAGTGCTGTGTTTATAGCGCCACTGCTTATCACGACAACCGGTTCTGTTACAAACATGGATGTCATTTCAACGCAAGCGGTTAACAATCTGACTGTTAACGGTAATGGTGGCATGTATTTAAGCACCGGTGACACACTGATAATTAATGGTAATCTTACTTTATCCACTGGTTATTTCGAATCAGGTACCCTTAATGTCATGGGGGATATTACACAAGGATCGTCTTTTGTTGGAGGTCATGGTACATTAAATTTTAGCGACGATACTAACGGTGGTGACGGCGATACTGATGTTCAAACTTATACCATTGCCGGCGGATCTGTCCAAAAAATAAATTTAGATTCAGCTGCTGATGCTAATGACATTATCACCGTGAACGGTACGACAGTTTTTTCTGCCATCACTACGACGGCTGGTTTTACTGGTACTGTTCCTATGACAAATACCGGTAACTATACTTTAACTTTTCAAAATCTTACGCTCGGTGGCGGCACTTTATCTGGGGCCGGTCAAGCACAATGGATATTCAATGTTTGTACGTATACTCAATCTGGTAGTGCAGTATTTATAGCGCCACTGCTTATCACGACAACCGGTTCTGGTCATACGACTATGGATGTCATTGCAACACAAGAGGTTAATAATTTTACCGTAGCTACAACAGGTGGTTATTCAACCATGTTAGGTAACAGTGACACTCTAATAATAAATGGTACACTTATCTTAACGGGTAAGATTAATCAGGGTACCTTTCAGCCCAAAGGTGATGTAACTATCGGTGCTAGTTTTGACGGTAGTGGTACTTCTACTCTGGTTTTTGCTGGGTCGGCTAATCAATCATTCAACTTAACTGGTGCAACGGGAGTTTTTAATAAAGACATCACCGTCAACAAAACCGGTGGTGCCGTTAACCTGGCTTCCGCTTTAGTGATGGATGCAGCGAGTCAAGATTTAGTCATCCAACAAGGTACCTTCGATCTATCCGGTAATAATCTTACAGTGAATGGTGGTTCCGGTACATTAGTAGTGCAAAATACCGGCACACTTCGCCTGCAAGGCGGTGAAACCATCACGGCTAATGCCAGTAACCCGCAACTTCAGTCCGGTAGTACGGTGTACTACGATGGTACGACCGGTCCTTATACCTTAAAGAACTACACCACTTATCAAGGTCTAACTATAGATGGTTCTGGAACCACCTTTAATCTACCAGCCGCCCTTGATGTTAACGGTAATCTAACTATAAGTGCCGGAACCTTAGATACCACCGCCAGTAATTTCCAAACCAACGTGGCTGGTAACTGGTCAAATAGCGGTACATTCAATGGTCAATTAGGTCTAGTTGTTTTTGATGGAACGAGCCAAACTATTTCCGGTACGACTACTTTCAATGCTTTTACTAAATCCGTTGTGGCCGCAGCTACTTTAACCTTCCCAGCCAGTGTCACTCAAACTTTCACCGGAGCACTCATCTTAAATGGTGTAGCCGGTCAAAGACTATCATTAAGAAGTAGTGTCACTGACACTAAAGCTTTAATTGATCCACAAAGTAACAGAACAGTTAGTTATCTAGATGTTAAAGATAACGATAATAACAATTTAACCGCCATTACTTGTGGGACAGGTTGTTTAGATAGCACTAATAATGAAAATTGGATTTTCCCTGGAGTCACCATCACCACACCAGACGCCATTTCAACTGAAGCTGGTGGCACAGCTGAATTTACTGCCGTCTTAACCACTCAACCGACTAGTGATGTATCTTTTACAGTAGTCAGTTCAGATTTAACCGCAGGTACCATTGTGCCAGCCAGTTTAACTTTTACTAATGGTAATTGGAGTACTCCACAAACTGTCACTGTCACAGGAGTAAATGATGCTCTAGATGATGGCGACATAGCCTACAGTATTATCACCGGAACAACCAGCTCGGTTGATGCGGAGTATGTCGGTAAGACAGTAGCCGATGTCTCACTCACCAATACCGATGATGATGTATCTGGAGTCACTGTGAATACGACCGATGCCACTTCAACCGAAGCTGGTGATACGGCTGCATTCACCATGGTCTTAACTGCTCAACCAACCGGTGATGTTGAAGTAGATTCTGTGACGACAGATGCCACCGAAGGTACAGTGACGACTGGAGCGATATTAACTTTCACCAGTGTTAACTGGGCAACTCCACAAACCATCACAGTAACAGGTCAAAACGACGCTGTTGATGATGGGGATATTGGTTATTCAATTACCACCACCGTTAATGCTGGTAATACCGCTGATGCTCTTTATGATGTGGTTAATCCGTCAGACCCAGCCCTCACTAACACTGATGATGATACCGCTGGTTTCACCATCTCCGCTATTTCCGGTAACACCACTGAAGCTGGTGGTACCGCTACTTGCACGGTTAAACTTACCAGTGAACCCACCGGTGATGTCACTATTCCAATATCTTCAACAGACACCACTGAAGGTACTATTACATCAGCTGCAACATTAACTTTCACGGCACTCAACTGGAATACAAACCAAACCGTCACCGTCACTGGTCAAAACGATGCTGTCGACGATGGAGATATCCTCTATGCTGCTGTCTTAGGTCTAACTACTTCAAGTGATGGTAATTATTCTGGTGTAAATCCAGCTGATGTAGCTGTAACTAATATCGATAACGATACTGCCGGTGTTACCGTTGGAGCTGTCTTAGGAGATACGACCGAAGTTAGTGACACAGCTACTTACAGCGTTGTTCTAAATACTCAACCAACTGGAGATGTTGAAATAGATGCTACTTCCAACGATGTTACCGAAGGTACTGTAACTAATGGAGCTACTTTAATTTTTACTTCAGTAAATTGGGCTGCTCCACAAACCGTCACTATTACCGGCGTAAACGATGATGTCGATGATGGTAACATTGGTTACTTAATTACAACCACCGTTAATGCAGGCAACACGCTTGATTCCGTCTATGATGTGGTCGATCCAGTCGTTGTGTCTGTGACTAATATCGATAATGATACGGCTGGTATTACATTAACTGAATCTGGCGGTTCAACTGACGTAGAGGAAGAAGGTGCAACTTCAGATACATATAATGTTGTTCTATCTAGTGAACCAACCAGTGATGTGACTATAGAAATTATACCAGACTCGCAAATAGATATTGATGCTTCACTCACTTTTACATCAGGTAATTGGGATGTTCCACAAACTGTTACGGTCACTGCGGTCGATGACGCTGTTGATGAAGTCAATATCCATCCAGGAGTTATCTCTCATGTCGTCAGTTCGGCCGACATTAACTACAACAATTTTGTTTTAGCTGATGTCACAGCCAATGTCACAGATAATGATAATGCTAGTTTTTTAATCTCAGATATTTCTGGTGACACCACCGAAACTGGTGGTATGGCTACTTACACTATAGTGCTCACTTCACAACCGGTTGGAGACGTTGCAGTAGATTCAATCTCCAGCGATGCGACTGAAGGTAATATTACTTCAGGAGGTACTTTAACTTTTACAGCAGACAATTGGTCTGCACCACAGACTGTGACAGTTACTGGTGCTAATGATGATACTGTTGATGGTAATATTGACTACACAATAATTTTAAGTTCAATCACTTCAACCGATCCAAACTACAATAATATCAATCCAGATATAATTTCTGTGATTAACTTAGATCAAAATAGTGCCGGTATCACCATCACCGCACCAACTGGTGGTAGCACTCTAACTGAAGGAGGAGACTCAGCTACTTACATCGTTGTCCTAGATTCTCAACCGACTGGTGATGTCATGGTCATCATCACTGATGGTACAGAAGTGTCCATAGATCCAACTACTCTAATCTTTACCCCAGACAACTGGTCAACTCCACAAACCGT
>Ga0172379_10001717_pt1 | contig 42293 bp, 21 predicted proteins | sample GrowelOW334metaG_FD_119756 | JGI IMG/M metagenome (GOLD analysis project Ga0172379, IMG submission 119756) | Groundwater microbial communities from an aquifer near a municipal landfill in Southern Ontario, Canada - Groundwater well OW334 metaG | ecosystem: Environmental > Aquatic > Deep... | reverse complement strand
GAATACTTTCCTGTAGAATAATGACATTCCACAATTTCAGGAATTTTTTTTAGTTCTTCAGCAACTTCAGCAAATGCCTTGACGTCGGATAATGTTATACCTATAAATGCACAGGTTTGATATCCTACTTTGTAGTTGTCGATAATAAATTCCGATCCTTTAATAATACCATTGTTTTTTAATTTCTGGATACGTTGGTGTATCGCAGCTCCTGAAACATTACATTCACGTGCAACTTCCAAAAAAGGAATACGGGCGTCCTGTGAAATAAGCTGCAAAATTTTTTTGTCGAGTCGATCAATTCTGTGTTGTCCCATGGTATTTCGAAGAAATGGTTTAAATATTCTATTAATGTTCTGCAAATATAAATAATATTTTTAGAATAAGGGGAATATTTGTTATAAACTGTAAGTGTTAATTTCAAAAATTTTATTTTTATTGGTTTTATCCTTAATCGTGTGAAACGGTATGTGTTACTCCGTAGGAGTAGTCTGTGCGTAACTCTTCAGATAGGCAACACGAACAGCCGCTACAAATTTCCTATATCCGCAAGAAAATTTATGAATGATTGGTCGAAAGCCGGTCCCTCTCATCATTGTGCGATTGGGATAGGACATGTAAAGTCGAAGATTGAGAAACTGGCTGCGTTGCTGAATATTCCGGTGAGGGTGGTGTGTTGAGTAATTAATTAAATAATCACAGATATAAATTTGTTGAATTCCATGATAGGTGTTGCTGAATACGCCCACTTTTACTTCACATACTTTGAACTATATGTGATTGAAAACAGGATTTCTTATATTGTATCAGCTTACATAGTCGTACGTTTATAATTAAGAGTAAAAGTTGGATAAGTTATAAGTATGATTATAATAGTAACCTTCTTATTTCAATTAATTAATGTGTTAAATATCAAAAAACAAAGTTCTAATGTCAATTTTCTTGTGAAATCACATTTTAAACCGATATATTTGTTTAGTATTTAGACTAAAGTTATTTTGGGTATAAATATGGATAATCTTGGTTTAATAATGAATTCAGAAATCACAAATATTGAAAACACAGAAGTGTTGAAATTGAGAGATCAGTTTCTTGCCGGTGATGATCAGGCTTATTCGCATATATATAATATATATGCCAGAGATTTATATGCTTTTGGTTTATCTCTCAACGCTCCTCGCGAATTTGTAGAAGATGCTATTCACGATATATTTGTTGACTTGTATACCAAAAAAGAAAATCTGAGACATATCAACAATCTGAAATTTTACTTTTTTGCGGCATTTCGTAACCGTTTATTTTTTTTGATTAAAAATTCCAACAAAATTTTCGATTTTGGCATGGATGCGCTATCAGATGAGACTGACTGTGATCATGAGTCGATATGGATCGAAAGAGAAATTGAAGAAGAGAAAAAAGCACAGGTGAAAAATATGCTTTCAAATTTAAATATACATCAAAGAGAAGTGATCTATCACAGATACGTTGAAGGTTTGTCGTGTAACGAAATCTCCCAAATAATGGGTATCAACTACCAATCTGTGAAAAACCTAATTCATCGTGCAATAAAAAAAATTAAATCATTATCAAAAATTGAATTTAATTTGGTCCTTTTAGTTTTTTGGATTTTCTGTTAATAAATTACCTCCCCGATTTTTTTTATATTTTTAAAATTTTCTTTCATTTAAGTGAGTACTAAAAAATACTTCACAACACTTTATTATGTAGCTGTAAAATCAGTGACATAATTAAGGCGATGTATAAAAAGTATTCACAATTTAAAAAATACGATTTTCTGGAAGATACTTTCTTCGTTGATTCCATGAAGCATCCTACAGAAGAAAGTGAACACTTTTGGAAACAACTAATACAGTCAGAATCCATTGATGTAGATGAATTTATTAATGCGTACGAAACACTGAAAGAATTTTCTAAAAACAAACCTATTGTTGAAGATTATTTAGTTGATGATTTGTGGTTACGTATAGCTGAAACAAATAAAGCTAAAAAACGCAAATTATTATTTACTGTTCCTCTTAAATATGCAGCAGTTGCTGGATTACTCCTCGTGTTAGGGCTATCATATTTTACTTTCACAAGACATGACGATTCACCACAACAAATTTCGGATTTTGCTCGGCAAAATATTATCCACAAGCATGATCAACAAACAGAAATCCAGGTTATATCTGGTAAAAAGGCATTGGCAGTAGAAGGTACGCAGGCAAAGGTAGAATACGATAATGAAGGAAATCTCAAGGTTAATAAGCAAACGGTAGCAGTACAGGGAAATATAAGTAAAAATGAGGAGCCGGTTTATAACCAACTGGTCGTTCCATTTGGCAAGCGGGCATTTTTGACACTATCCGATGGTTCAAAGCTTTGGGTGAATACCGGAACAACTGTGATTTACCCGGTCACTTTTGACAAAGACCGTCGTGAAATTTACGTTGAGGGAGAAGTTTTTGCCGAAGTTGCTCACGATACGAAAAGGCCTTTTATCGTTAAAACCGATAAACTGGATGTGCAAGTACTCGGAACGGTATTTAACGTCACTGCTTACAAAGACGACAAACAGTGCAGCGTTGTACTGGTGAGCGGATCAGTAAATGTGAAGCCAGGGAAGGGGAAAGCTACGCTTATTAAACCAAGTCAGATGTATGCATATACTGATCAGTCGGCCACGTTGCGCGAAGTTGATGTTGAAAACTATGTTTCATGGAAAGACGGCATTTATATTTTCAAGAATGAGCCAATTGAAGATATTTTACTCAGGTTATCCCGCTATTATAATGTAACCATGAAACTTCCATCGAGTCCGTCGGGTATAAGTTGTTCCGGGAAGCTGGAGTTGAAAGATGATTTGAATGAACTGCTGAATGGCCTTTCGGAAATTACTTCGATGAGTTTTGGCGTTAAGGATGAAGAATACCGGATTAAATTCCAGTAATAAATATTTTTTTTACTAACGGGGATTCTTTTTTATGAGCTATTTCATAGAATCTGAATTTTTAGAAGAATTTAATTTTTTTCAATATATTAACTTTATAATTTAATGCTTATGAAAACAAAATTTTACAACCGCATTTTACTACTTACATTGTTAGCAATGTTAACAGGAGTGCTACAAAATGTCACTTATGGGTTTAATATAACCGGTAGCGTACTTGTAGGTGAAGGTTCTTTGCAATTCTTCAAAAAGGGGAAAAGAGTGAATTCTACTAATGAATTGTCTGCTGGAGATTCAGTGGTTGTTTATGCGATTCCTGCTGAGAATGAAGCACTCACATTTATGATGGTTGGTGATGATTTATTCTATTCTTCCCCGGTTTTACTGGTAGTTAGCAATAACATATCAGTTGAAGCAGGTTTCGAAGCGAAAAAAATAATTTTTAAGGAAACATTTGGGAAGTCTTCAACATATACTGCAGATTTGGGAGGAACTAATAATTATACCGGATTTGACACACCTACATCAACAGCAGAGATTTCAACAATTAATGGATTAAAAGGAAACTCAAGTATCCACAATATTGCACGGAATACAAATGATTTGAACTACAATCCGGATTCAATTGATAATCCACATTCAACACACGTATATTTACAGGTTTCGAATGTTGCGGTTAAGTTTGCAGTAGGCCAAGAGCTTGTCGGAGAAAACATTCAAATAAAGTTTAGATTTCTTCCCGTATTTTCAGGAACAAACAACTTATATAATTATTCATCTTTGACAGTGAAGTTAAATAATACTGCCTTTTCGCCACTTACCTATGGGAATGGAGTTATAGTTAATCCATTTTTTATTAATCTAGAAAATCCTTTGGATCCTGAAAATACAAGTTTATCAGGAATAACGTCTCCACACAGAGCTCCTTATATTGTTATCCCGGTTCCCGAAAATTATCCAAGCATATCTCAGATTATGATTTCGCAGGCGCAGCAGACGGCACCATATACTAATCGTGGTCGATTGGATGATATTATTTTGGTAGCAGATGGTGAACCTAATGGAGTTGAAGATCATCATGTTATTCCTTCGGTGTATGCGGTTGTGACAGATTATGATATTGAATTCAGAGGAAATTTGCAATCTGGAGATCTTATTTCTATCTACAATCTTGTTTCTGGTTCGGCTGTTATAACTAAAACCATAACATCCGACAGAGTATTGATTCAGACAAATAATCTTCCGACAGGAGTCTACGTTGCCTCAGTAAAAGATACGAAAGGTATTGTTAATTCTTTTAAAGTAATAATCAAATAATTTTCTCATTCTTTTTTAAATCTGATAAATCATAAAATCATGAAAAAATCGAAATTATATTTAGTACTTATCGTTGTTTTTAGTATGGCAATGAATGGAGTGTTTGCTCAAACATGGGATGGTGTTACAGCAACTATATGGACACAGGGGGATGGTTTGACTCAGGAAACAGCCTATGAAATAGCAACACCTGAGAACCTGGCATATCTGGCACAACAAGTAAATGCGGGAACAGGGTATTCCGGTACATATTTTAAAATGATTAATGATCTGAATTTAGGTTCCAATGCATGGACACGAATCGGCTCATCCGAAACGAATTCATTTAAAGGTGTTTTCGACGGTAATAATCATGCAATTTTGAATTTATTAATTAATAGAACCGGTAACAATGCTACTCTTGATGGTATAGTGGGTCTGTTTGGATATGTGAATACCGGAACTGTCAGGAATTTAGGTATTGAAAGCGGATCTGTTCAGGGTTTTACTCAAGTTGGATGTATTGCCGGAGTTTTGAAAGCCGGGACAATTGAAAATTGCTATAACAAGGCAAATGTGGTGACGGCTCGTGCTGGTGGAAACTTTGGTGGTATTGTAGGTACACTTATCTTAGGAACTGTTCAGTATTGTTATAATACTGGAAATGTGTTGGAAGGATTAAATGGAAATAATAATGCATCTGGAATCGTCGGGGCAGCAACAAGTGGTGGAACCATCAGGTATTGTTTTAATTCAGGATTGATTTCAGGTAATAATGGTGTAGGTGGTATAGTTGGCTCGGCCGGTAGTGTTTCTGTAACTGCCCAAATAAATGATTGTTATAACATAGGTACAATAAAGGGTAAACTTAATTTTGCAGGTGTTGCTGGACTAGTAACAAATGTAGCTTCAGTTATTGAAAATTGTTATTCTACGGGAAAAATTGATATAAGTCTTATGACAGGTGCTTATGGTGCAGTTTTTTCTTCAACAACAACAACTTCAACTACATGTTTTTATGATAGTAAGTTAGTAACAATATCAGCTCCAAGCGAAAAAGCTTCTCCACTTTCAACTGTTGATATGTTGGGAGATGGATTAAAGCTTACTTTTGGAGAAACCAACTGGGTTTTTGCAACTGGTTTTTATCCGGCATTAAAAAATATGAATACTTCCGACATAGCAATATTAAGTATTGCGCCATTTATATTAGTTTCCGATGATAATGTATCAAGTGTGAAAGCGAATTTCACAGTGGAAACATCTACCGGAGTAAGTTGGGTTTCGTCAAATCCCACAGTAATTGCTATAAGTGGAAATAATGCAATTGTAAGTAGGCAGTCCACAGATCAAGGTGTTACGTTAACTGCTACTTACGGATCAGTATCTAAAGTATATAATCTAACAGTGTTAGAATCCACTACAACAGATGTTTCTTCTAAAGTTTTACCAGATATCAGAATTATTCAGAAACAGAAAGTACTTGAATTGTCGGGCAACTTGACAATCGGTAGCGAGTTAAAATTATTCAATCTTTCTGGAAAATTGGTGTTAACACATATTATTGGATCATCTGTGGAATCAATACCTGTAACGGCAATCTCTGAAGGAATATATGTTGTTACCATTCAAGGAGCAGATGGAGTAACTTCATATAGAAAAATAATCATTCAATAGCTTACTTTATCAAATTTCTGTAAATTCAGGAGTTAAAGCACTACTGAATTTACAGAAATTCAAATTCATTTTTTACTTGTCGAAGTTTATCGCTCTGATACACTTCAATAATTTTATTGTCAATTAATATTCACATATGATGAAAAAAGTAACTTTATTTCTTTTGATTTTGTTCGCACTTCAAACACTAAACTCACAGTCTCTAAAGACAATTCCACTAAAAGAGATAAAAGCAGCTGGTTGGATGAAAAACCAACTTCTCCGCGATATTTCAACCGGTTATATAGCTAATTACGAAAAACTTCAACCCACTATGCAAATGAATGTATTTGGTGCTGTTAAGGCTAAAAATTATTCAATTGATAAAGATGGCAACTGGATTGCTCGTCGTGAAACATGGTGGCCAGGTGAGCATGAGGGCTATTATGCTGATGCAGTGGTTCGTAGTGCTTTTCTCACCTCGTACCAACCATGGTTGGAAAAGGCTAAAAGTACTGTTGATTATGTGATAAAGAATCAAGAATCATCTGGATATATAGGTATTTATGATGAAGAGTGCAGATTGGATAATCTTTTAAATGAGAATGGTGAATTTTGGACTCAAAGTAGGATTCTTGGGGCATTGCTCGCATATTACGAATTTAGCGGCGAAAAGAAATACTTTGAGGCAGCAAAAAAGGCTATGGATTATACTATTCAGAGGTATCAAAAATCAGGAAAATCTTATTTTCATCAACCTAAACCGAATGGAGGAGGACTGACACATGGTTTGATGATTGTTGAAACTTTGGAATGGTTCTACAAATTAACTAATGATAAAAAGTATTTGGATTTTGCTATCTGGGTGTATGAGGACTATAGTAGTGCTGATGAAAAAATTGGTGCGACTGATATGCAGCTTGCAAAAATGCTGGACAGGGAATTAATGTATCGTGAACATGGAGCACATGTGTGCGAACATTACAGGGTTATACTATTTCTGGCAAATAATACTAATAATCCTTTATATAAGAAAGCAGCTGATAATGCTTTATATAAAGTTAAACGATCATTAAATCCATCGGGTTCTATTGCTTTGGATACAAGAATCATGGAAAGTGTTGCTTATAATTACGGCTCACCTGATTTACCGTCAGAATATTGTACAACTACTGAGCTTATCATTAGTTTTTCATCAGGAATTCAGAAACAACCTGATGCAGGTTATGGTGATATGGTGGAACGACTACTTTTTAATGCAGCTCAAGGTGCACGGTTATCAGATGGCACGGCCGTTATTTATCTCAACAAAGATAATTCAAAACAAGCATTACAAAAAGATAATTTTCGTTATCAATACGCAGCATGTCATAGTGTAGCTTGTTGTAATTTAAACGCTGCTAAAGCTATGCCTTATTATGTTAGTAATATGTGGATGAAATCAGAAGACGAAAAGTCAATTGTTGCAACTTTGCTCGGCCCTTCTGAAGTAAATACTAAAGTAAATGGTGTACAAGTGAAAATTGAGGAGACCACACTGTATCCGTTTGAAAACTCCATCAAGTTTAAAGTTATTCCTGAAAAAAACAAAAGATTTACATTATCAGTGCGAAACCCATCTTGGTCAAAAAATACCCAGGTTAAAATTGAAGGTGCTGATGTGAAAATTGAAAATGGGTTTATTTATATCACGAAAGAATGGCAACAGGGTGATATTTGCGAAATTGAATTTGAAGCAAAAATCGCAGCTCATAAAACGATGGCAAATGAATATTATTTAACACGTGGCGCATTGTTGTATACAGTCCCAGTCGCCAATATCAGGCAAGCAACCAAAGAGTTTGAAGGAGGATTGAAAAATTGGGATGTGATGCCTGAGAATATTGAAAAAACTGATGAAATCTTTACTAAATACAAGGTTCAACGTAATTTGGATATAAATATTATCGATGGGAAAACAAAATTTGTTTATACGCCTAATTTACAAGCTGATATGAATTATCCGTATGATATACCTTTTGGTTCAATAGAAGCAGATTTTATTGTAAATAAGAAACCGTTGAAAGTTACTCTTTTACCATATGGTTCTACAACATTGCGTAAAACGTCTTTTCCTGAAGATAAATGATGAGTCCTATTTTGGTATTTAAGTTTTAATAATAATTGAAAGACGAATCTGGAATAATATAAAAGCATCTTCAAAAAGCTTTTGAATAATTATTTCATTGAGAGTTTAATCTGTCATAAAGAAAACAGAAGTATGAAATTAAAGAATATTTTTAGGTTATTAATTATTTATTTGTGTGTAAATAATGCTCCACTCTTAGCCGATGAATATAAACCGCTTCTATTAAGAGAAGTGAAAGCAGAGGGATGGATTAAAGCACAAATAACAAGAGACTGGACAAGTGGTAGTTTCTCGGTGATGTGGAATAATACTTTTCTTCCATTAACACTTGGATCAATTAAAGCTGGCAGCAACGTTCGAAATAAGTTCAGAGACAACCAAGGTCGTTTGGTTTATTCCTGGGATTATAGTGAGATGGAAGGAAATATGGCAGATGCTGCGGTTCGGGCAATGTTTTTGGCAGACAATGTTGCTTTGAAAAATCGATATAAAGTTATTATGGATTTTATGGTCGACTCAATTGCGGCAACGCAGTATGTTGATTCCGTAGCATATTATAATTATGGTGGTGGCGAATTGTTTAATCAAACTTGTATGGAAAGGGCTATGTTGGCATATTATGAATATACAGGAGAAGTAAAATATTATGATGCCGTCAAAACATTGGTTGATAAAACACTAATTCTTTGGGGAAAGTATCTGGATGAAGGGAAAACTTATTTTGGAAGACCTTTTGATAAGAAAGGAGCCATGAATCATAGTTTAGCATTTAGTGACATTCTCGAATATTTGTATAGGACTACTGGTGATAGAAAATATGTTGATTTTGCATTTAAATTGTATAAAGACTTTTCCGCCAACGTCGATAGAATTGGTGAAGAAGACGATGGAGGAGCAGATGCGTCATTGGATCAACTTATGAATACATCGCTGCCATTTTATGGACATGCACCACATACGCTTGAACACTTGAGGATGCCTCTTTGGTTGTCATTATTTGCCAAAGATTCTGCTCAGGTTATGAAAGATAATTATGCTTTGATTGTCAATCAGATTCCAATCAAATTAAATAAGTCTATTTCACCCTCTAAAGGGTTGGTAACAGATCCGGCGAAGCATGAAAGTGTAAACGGTAAATTTTCGAGTGGAAACCTGCCTTATGAATATTGTTCTTTGTTGGAAGGATTGAACACTTATAATACTATGAGTAGGAAACTTGGCGACGCTCAATATGGTGATGATGCGGAAATATTATTTTTTAATGCTGCTCAGGGAGCACGTTTTCCCAATGGGAAAGCCAACACCTATTTAGTGTGTGATAATGTTCAGAAAGCAACAATTGAACGAAATTGGCGGGATCAATATTCAGCGTTACATGGCATTCGTTGCTGTAATTTGAATGCCGCCAGAATTGCTCCTAATTATGTAGCAAATATGTGGATGAAAAATCAGGAAGAAACGGAATTGGTTGCAATGCTTCACGGACCCTCTATTGTTGAGACAAAAATGAATGGGGTAAATGTTCGTATTATAGCCAGTTCGAATTATCCTTTCGAAGATAATTTAAGATATTCAATTATTGCTGATTCACCGGTTAATTTTACGCTTGTTTTGCGAAATCCATCATGGTCGGAAAATAGTCGGATTACTGCTGAGGGCGCAACGGTAAATATTGAAAATGGATATTGTAAAATCCAAAAACTATGGGGAACATCAGAACAGACGGTAATTTTCGAATTAGATGAAAAGATTCAACTGAAAAAACTTAACAATTCAGATTCAAAAGATTTTTATGTTCAAAGGGGACCGTTGCTTTTTACTTATCCATACAATAATGAAAAAACTTCAACTCAGGTTCGTAATGGTTTTCCGAGTTATTTTTCATGGGATATCTGGGTTCCATCATCATTAACTGACGATTACAACGGGATGCAAATGCTTACAACTTCTCAGGATTTTTTCACAAACGATTCTTCTTATCTGAGGTATCAGTCATCAACTCCGTTTATACCAGAATTTCCTTTTGATTATCCAGTAGGTAAAATCATAGGTCGGTTTGCAGTAAACGGCACTTTGCTTGAGCGTGAATTGGTGCCTATGGGATGTGCGACGACCAGAAGAACTACATTTACTCCAACAAGTCTATTAAGTAAGGTGTCTCCAGTTACAATTATTATCAGTGGCGACAAATCAATTGAATTAGGAGCATCTAAACAATATTCAGCCATTGTAAAAAGTCAATTTAATACAACGATAACGAATCAAGCTATAACTTGGTCGGCTTCCAGTGGTAGTATTACGCCAAGTGGAGTTTTTACACCCTATAAATCAGCAGGAGAAGTGATATTAAGTGCAACTTGTGGAAACATAACGTCAGATTTTAAAGTAACTGTTAGCAATCCGACATCGACTAACTTTCCCCAGTCACAGCAACAATTTGCATATCCTACAGTTACGGAAGGAGAGATTAGGTTGTTTGAGAAAAAAAATGATATCCGTCTGTATTATTTGGATGGAAGACTCGCTTTTTCGGACGATACTTATACTGACAAGATCAATATCAGCCATTTGCCGAGTGGTTGTTATATTTTACAAATAGATGGAATGATCATAAAAATCATTAAGAAAAAATAGTACTTTAGGTTTTAATCAAACAAAATCAAGAATATGAGAATTAGTATAAAATACTTATTGCACAGGTTTAATATCTCGAGGTATTTTTTCATTATGGTTTTAATGCTTCTTCAAATCTTTTTTGCAGAAGTAAATGCCCAAACTCAGAAACTGACAATTCAGGTTAATAACAAAACAGTTCAGGAGATCATGTCCATAATTGAAAGCAAGTCTCAATTGGTTTTCTTTTATAATGATAAAGATATTGATTTGAACAGAAAAGTTAGTATCAATTTAAAGAATCAGTCTGTCAATACTGTTTTGGATGAGTTGTTTAAAAATACTTCAAATGTATATAAGTTACAAGGAAGACAAGTTTATATAACAAAAAAAGCCTCTAAAGTTGATGAGCAGCCAAAGCAGAAAGATACAAAATTGAAAGTTACCGGAGTTGTTTTGGATGAAACCAATCAATCAGTAATAGGAGCAAATGTATTAGTGAATGGGAGTACAGTTGGTACTATAACGGACTTCGAAGGTCGATTTTCGATTGAAGCTCCTGAAAATGGAAAGTTGCGAATTTCATATATAGGATATGAAACGGCAGTAGTAAATATTGAAAAAAAAACTTCACATAGGATTGTTATAGAACCCACACTCAAAGCTTTGGAGGAAGTCATAGTGGTGGGTTACGGAACGCAAAAGAAAGAAACTGTTGTTGGTTCAATTACACAGGTAAATAGTGAAAGGATAAAAGAAAGGGGGGTTGTTTCTAATATAACCGATGCACTTAGTGGCAGCATGCCCGGCGTGACTGTGATGACTTCTTCGGGAATACCGGGAGGACAAGATCAAAGTGGCTGGGGAAAGTCATCAACTATTCTGATTCGTGGTGCCAGTACCTGGAATAATTCCTCGCCTCTGATATTGGTGGATGGAATTGAACGCGATATGAATGATATAGATGTTAATGAGATAGAATCTTTTTCTGTGCTTAAAGATGCTAGTGCTACCGCAGTATTTGGCGTAAAAGGGGCAAACGGGGTAATCATGATTACCACAAAACGGGGTAAACTTGGTAAAGCGAAAGTTACTGTTGAATCAAATTATTCAGTGAAGACAGTTTCGCTACTACATGGTCCGGTTGATTCTTATCGTGCCCTTTTAGCGAGAAATTATGCATTGGTGAGTGAATTGGGCGTAGGGTCGGATTCTCAATGGAGCAAGTATATTCCGGAAAGAGAGTTGAATTATTATAGAGATAATGTTGATCCCGAAAAATATACGAATGTCGATTGGTTCGACTTTATGACAAGGGATTATACCATTTCTTCAAAACAGAATCTTACCATATCCGGCGGAACTGATTTTGTGAAATACTTTACTTCTGTTGGTTATATGCAAGATGGTGATATATTTAATACAGGTACTCCAAATTCAAAAGGGTATACTCCCGAGTTTCGTTACGATAGATTTAATTTTAGAAATAACTTCGATTTTTTTATTACTTCCACAACAAAGCTTTCTGTTAACCTGAGCGGTTATGTTGGCAAACAGCAAATTTCATCCGGTAATTATCCTAAAATTATGGCAGGTCTTGTTAATGCTAATCCAAATTCACCTTTACCAATATACAGCGACGGGACTTATGGAGCTACCGACCCACTAACCACTGCTGAAAATGCATATAGAGTTTTAATGACGAGCGGAACGAGTACTTATAATAGAAATTCACTTAAGAGCGATTTCGAGTTGATCCAGAAACTCGATCTTATTACCAAAGGGTTGAATTTAAAAGTTCGTTTTTCTTTTGATAATTATTATTCTTCCAATGGTAGAGATATTAATGATGATGGGGCATATATTTCGAAACTATGGGATAACATTGCGAATGATTGGGTTTATACGATGCCTTCTACAAATACAGGATTCGATTTTGTACCTACACCTTTGACTTATACAAATGAATATATTGATATAAGTTCAGCAAATCAGACTCTACGAAATTTTTATTATGAATTGGGGTTTTCCTATAATCGTACATACAAAGCACATCGTTTTGGAGCTTTGGCCCTTGTTAGTCGTGAAAACTTTGTAACAGGTAGTAATTGGCCAAATAAAAGAGAAGATTGGGTGGGACGTGTTACGTATGATTATGGAGGAAAGTATTTATTGGAAGTGAACGGAGCCTATAATGGTTCAGCAAAATTCGGTCCCGAATACAGATTTGATTTTTTTCCTTCATTAGCTATGGGATGGCGCATTTCTGAAGAAGAGTTTATAAAAAAAAATATACCACAATTATCGAATCTTAAGTTTAGATATTCGATAGGTTTAATCGGTAATGATAACTTTAACGGTGTCGGTATGTGGCCTTATATGACAACATACATTGACAATCCTGATAAATTAGCAAGATTCGGAAGTTCGGTGATAACTGACACGCCATATAATACGGCATTCAGAGAAGGTACTCCAGGTAACCCATATTTAAGATGGGAAACAGCCCGTAAACAGGACTTCGGACTTGAGATTGATTTTTTTGATGGAGTGATAGCGGGTAGTGTGGATTTTTTTGATGAATATAGGTACAATATGTTAATTGCCGGCAATCAAAGAAATATCCCCGAATATTACGGAGCAAATCCTTCCGCGGCAAATATAGGAGAAGTTAAGTCAAACGGCATTGAAGTTGAATTAAAGCTTCAAGAACAGATCGGAAAGGTTAATTGTTGGATTGCAGGAAATTGGACAAAAGCAGTTAATGAAATTATTTATAAAGAAGATCCGGCATTAATGCCGGCTTATCAAAAAAAACAGGGCTATGCAATCGGTCAGATTACCACTTATGTTGTTGATGATATTATTCAGTCATGGGATGATATGTACACAGGTGTACTGTATCAAACAGGATTTAATAACAATACCTCGTTGATACCTGGCGACTATCGTATGTTAGATTTTAATTCGGATGGAATAATTAACACGCAAGATATTATACCTTATCAATATGCCAATTATCCTCAAAATACCTATGGCTTTTCCTTTGGAGCCGACTACAATGGAATTTCAGTGAGTCTCCAGTTTTACGGAGCGTATAATGTTTCAGTCAAAACATTTAATCGCTTGGAATTACAAAATACAGTACCTGTGGTTTATCAGGATATGTTAGTGAGGACATGGACACCTGAATATGGTAATACAAATGCAAATTATAGGGCTTTCAATACAACGAGGAATACATTAATCGATACGTACATGGGAAGCTCTACTTTATTTGATGCCTCTTTTTTAAGACTAAAAACGGCTGAACTAAGTTATTCTTTGCCAAAAAAATGGATGAATAAACTTAGTATTGACAAATGCAGAATTTATTTAAATGGTAATAATTTATTTTTTTGGAGTGATATGCCATTTGATATTGAAGGGACAAATTTTGATTATCGAAATTATCCTACTACAAAATTAATGAATTTAGGATTACAAGTAACTTTCTAATACTTCCAGAAAATGAAAAATAAATTTATTAAATATACTACATCGATACTCCTCATCCTGATCTTTTTAGGCTGTGAAGACTACCTAAATATTCCTTCTGAAGCAAATGTGTCAGAAAAAGAAGTTTTTGGAACTTATTTTAGTTTTCAAAGTTATGTTGATCAGATTTACAATTATATCTGTGAGCCAATGGGATATTTGACTTCATCTCCGAATATGGGAGGCGAAACGGTTGCAACGATGGCAGTTACTACTGGATTTAAGGCTATGCGCGGTGCTGACTTCACGTCGAGAGGATTTTATCAAATTACCAGTAATAACGGAGGTATTCCGGGAATATGGCAAGCTGGTTGGGCATCAATCCGACTTGCAAATATAGGTCTGGCAAATCTTGATAAACTTGAAGCAACTGATCAGGAAAGGGCGTTTATTGAAGGTCAGTTGTTGTTTTTCAGAGCGTATTTCCATTATGAATTATTAACGGCCTGGGGTTCGATACCTTATATTAACAAAGCATTAAATCCTGATGAAATAAGGCTTCCACGGTATTACTCCTACAAAGGAAAAAATAATTATCAGGCCTGTACTGAATATATCGTTGAAGATATGGTACGGGCTGCTGAATTATTGCCTTTATCCTGGGATAACCCTACAATTAATTTGGGGCGAGTAACAAAACTTACTGCTATGGCTTTTCAGGCAAGAGCATTGCTTTTTGCGGGTTCGCCATTGATGAATGAAGTGTCAGGGAATGACGCAGTTCCCGATTTGGAATATATGAAGCGTGCCGCCGAAGTCTCAGGTGTTGCAATCAAAATTGCTGAAGAAAACCCTGATATTTTCGGGTTGGTTTCTTGGTCCGAATATCAAACATTATTCACTACTACGACTAATCGCTCTATATGGACAAAAGAAACACTGATGGGAAGGTTTGGCTTAAGAGATGGCGTGAATGAAATGGGAACAGGATTGCTGAACAATAAGTTAAGAGCATACATCCCCGATGGTAATACTTTCGGAGGAAGTACGCAACATGAAACCCTGACTCAGAATTTTGCGGATAAATTTGAAATGGTTGATGGGACATTGTATAAAACAGAATACGATCAAGATAACACGCTGAGATGGGATTCAAGAGACCCTCGTTTTCGTTTTAATGTTTATGTAGATAGAGATAATCCGGTTGATGATTCTAAATCAGAATTCAAATTGGAATTGTATACCGGAGGAAAGACGATGATTGCTGTAAATGGCTCATTGACACCATATATCTTGCATAAAATGTGGCCTAAAGGAGTTAATGCCAAATCTGTTCCTATTTCGCCTGAAACCAGAAACTTCAGAATAATGACTCCCCTGATGCGTTTGGCTGAAGTTTATCTTATCTATGCCGAGGCTCAAAATGAAGTGTCCGGTGATGCTAATACAAAAGCACAAGGAGCAACAATTACTGCCTTGCAGGCAGTGAATAAAGTCAGGCTTCGTGCGAATCATGTGCCAACAACTGCTACAGGTGGTGCTCACGGTACTTTTAGAAAGATGATATTGAATGAACGTGCAGTTGAATTTTTATGTGAAGCTGCACAGTATTGGCACGATATACGTCGATGGAAAATAGGTCAAACATTGGATGGACAATCAATGTACACCCTTGATTTTGATAAAAGCTGGACACCATCCAGTTTTGTAAGAAGAGAAGTATTTAAACAGACTTTCGGTTCACGAAATTACTGGTTGCCTTTTCCTCAGGCAGAAACACAAATGTATCTTGACTTTCCTCAAAATCCTGGTTGGGAATAAATTAATTTGATCTAATTATCATTGTTAAATTAAACAAACTAGTGGAATGAAAATAAATTATAAATATATTGTATTAGGATTTCTGATTTTTAATGTGCTTATATTGTTCGGTCAGAATAATAAAAATGAAACTATAGTGGTAAGTGGAACGGTGTATGATTCCGATTATTTGCCAATATCAGGAGTTCATATAATTGCTGATGAGGGTAGGGTGCAAAGTTCTACCGAAATGGATGGTACTTATAAAATTAAAATTAAAGCAAACTCGAAGTTGTTATTTGAACATCCTGATTATGAAGATATATATTTGACCTATAATCAAAATAAACAACTGAATTTTAATGTGTTAATGTCACGAAAGAGTTCAAATGATCAGTCTGAAAAAATTGTAAATCTTCCGTATGTAAAGAAATCAATGAACAGCATTGCAGGAAATATTAGTGTTTTAGACGTTCAAAAAGAGTATAATAGAGATAGCCGAACTGATTTTGCGAGTATTATTAACGGGAAAGTGTCAGGCTCAATGGGAGGCTTGAACATTAATGGATTAGGTGCTGCATTTACAGTAGTAGATGGAATACCTATGGGAGTAGGATATACTGATGTTCGCGATGTGGAAGAAATTGTAGTGTTGAAAGATGCGATGTCGCGTTTACTTTATAGTGTAGAATCTGATATTCCTGTAATTTTAATTACGACAAAAAAAGGAAAACAGAATAAAAAGGATATTAGATTTTCTATTGAAAGCGGACTACAGCAAGCAATTGCATATCCAAAGTTTCTGGATGGAGCTTCGTATATGGAAACTTACAATAAAGCATATAAAAATGATGGTGCAACCACCGACTTCTATACATTGGATGTGATAGATAAAACTCGCAGTGGAGTTGATCCTGTATTGTATCCCGACAATGATTATTATAGTTCGGATTATGTGAAAGAATTTAGTAATTATACAAATGTTTATGGAACTGTTTCGGGTGGGGATGAGAAAACACAATATATGCTGAGTCTGGACTGGTTAAATAATCCAGGCTGGATAAAATTGAGTAATTCAGTTAATAATATTTTTAATATTAAAGGAAGAATCGATTATGAAGTTAATAAAAGGATAAAAATGCATAGTCAGGTATTGGCATCCTATAATTTAGTTGATGGTCCAAATATGAATGATTTTTGGTCACAAGCAAATACACTTCTTCCAAATGCTATACCTGAACTTATTCCTATAGAAAGGATTAATAATCTGGATTCTTTATCCAATTATCATTTGATTGACAACAAATACTTATTGGGGGGTAGTTCTATTTATCAAAATTCGATGCATGGTGATTTGTTGAGAAGTGGAAATAGCTCACAAATGAGAAGGTATGTGCAGTCCAGTATTGGATTTGATGTTGATCTTTTATTTATTACCAAGGGATTGACCGCTCACGGCCAAGTCGGTTATGATTTTTATAATGTGTATAAACAAATTATTGATAATACATATTCCGTGTATGAATTAGGACTTGTAGATGAAAATAATAATTTTGCTGTTAAGCAAATTGGTGTGGATAAAACCACTTCACTGCTAAGTGTCAGCAATACCGATATGAGTTTTAATAGGAGTGCAAAATGGAATTACAACCTCAATTATGACCGGTTTTTTGGCAATCATTCACTGACAGCTGTTTTGCTTGGTTACGGAAGTTATTATACTGAAAATGATATAACTCAAAATCCACGCAAAATTGGTTTCGGAGGACAAGCGTCATATATGTATGCAAATAAATACATTGTTGATGCCGGAATTATGTCACAGAGTAGTATGAAAATCAAACCACAAGTCAGTTTCGGCTATTCAAAATCCTTAGGGTTAGCATGGATTATTTCCAAGGAGGAATTTTTAAAGAATGCAAATTTATTTGATTATTTGAAGTTTCGGACAAGTTTCGGTCAATTTGTTTCTGATGCATATACCTCAGGGGCTTATAATGGGTATTTTCTTAATGAGAATTTATTTGCAAGGTCAAATAATTTTGTGTACAATAACGGACAAATAAGTAACTATCAGGTTAGAATACTGGGTGTTGATAATGGAGTTGATTGGGAGAAACGTAACGAATTATCAGTTGGGATAGATATGTCCATGATGGATAATAAATTATGGGTTGATGCTACCTATACTAATAGTTTCTCATTTGATAATATAACGTCGATGGATGCTATTAAACCTTTAGTTGTCGGAAATGTAACAGCATACAATAATTATAATGCAACGGATTACCATAGTTTCAATTTCGGAGTAAAATACAAAGAGAGTTTTGCCGATTTAAAACTTGAATTGGGCTTATATTATACTTTGTGTAATATTGTAATAAAAAAATATGCAGAGAATGCCTACACAGATCTATTACAAAAACATTTAACGAGAATTGGAACTGATGCCCGTGGAATTTGGGGATTAAGTGCTGACAGATTGTTTATGCCATCTGATTTTGATAACAACGGTAAGTTAACTGAAGGGATTCCTGTTCCGGCATGGGGTGATGTTAAACCTGGAGATATCAAATACAAAGATTATAACAATGACGGGATCATAAACGAAAATGATATGTCAGTCATCGGTATAAATTCCAATAATAGTCAGATATCATTGAATATTGATTTAAAATACAAGCATTGGCAACTTTTTTTGCTGCCAATTGCTCAGCTTGGTGGACAAGGTGTTAAAAATTCAAACTTTTACTGGTTCAAAGGAAATTCAGCAAAATTTTCTGAAATTGCTTTAGGTGCTTTTGATGTTAACAATCCTGATCCAAACGCTGATTATCCGAGATTATCGTTAGGAAGTGGTTCCAATAATTACCGCAATTCTACCTATTGGTTATATAGCAGATCAAATCTTCAATTGGTTACAGCTCAACTTTCTTACAATATGTCTTTTAGAAATTCATTAATCCTGAGTGATATCAAGCTGTATGTAAAAGGATCAAATTTATACATGCTGGCGAAAGATAAAGATGTTTTACAATTGAATTACGGTGTTGCACCTCAAAATAGGGTATTTTCAATCGGTGCGATGCTTACATTTTAACAATAAAAAAATATTGAAAATATGAAAACTTCTAAAATATATTTGCCTGTATTAATGTTATCTATGCTCATTGGTTTTACAACAGGCTGTGATAATTATTTACAACCATACGAAGAATCGGGAAAATATAGTGATGAAATTCTTTGGAATAATCCAACTTTAGCGGAAGGAGTGTTATTAAGAGGGTATGGTTTACTGCCAACTGATTATCTTCAAAATGAAGAATTTGGTGCGGATGATGGAGTTACTAATGTGTTAGACCATAATATGATCGATATTGCTACAGGAGGTTGGTCGGCAAGAAATAATCCGCTGGATTCATATGCCACTGCATACACGGCTATGAAACATATCAATTTATTTCTTGAACATGTTGACAGCGTTGTTTGGTCATATAATTCTGAAAAAAAAGACAGCTTGTTCCGCCAAAGATTGAAAGGAGAAGCTTATGCCCTGAGGGCATATTACGGTTCCTTATTATTGCAGAAAACAGGAGGGAAAAGTTCATCCGGAGAATTATTGGGTTATCCTATTATTTTAAAACCCGTTATGGATGCATCTGATACAAAACTGCCAAGGAATTTGTTTTCGGATTGCGTGAAACAAATATTTGATGATTGCGATATAGCAATTCAACTGCTCCCTTTACGTTGGTCCGACGAAGGATTGACAACTGAAGAAAAAGAAACTAAGGGAGCCCGATTCATGAATCGTATTAACGGAATTACGGCGATGCTCCTAAAAGCAAGGGTTGCACTAACAGCAGCGAGTGAGTCATTTAAAGAAAGTGGCGTTACAATGCAACAGGCTGCGGAATATGCTGCGGAAATAATTAATGCCAACGGCTTCAGTAAAATGAATATGAAAGATGTTCAGTTTTATATGCAAGCTCGAAACATGAATGATTTGAGCTATTTTTCCGGGAATTCGGAGATATTTTGGTCATCTTCCATTCAATCTAAAGTAAACAACAGAGAATTGAAGTATTTCCCTCCATCACAGTATGGTAGCGGAATTATTTCTCCATCGCAGAATTTGGTTAATGCATTTGGCGATTCATACGGGAATCCAATCAGTATTTCACCGGTTTATAATTCATCAAAACCTTATGATAACAGAGATCCCCGTTTTTATATGTATGTGTATTTTAATGGTTCATATACTGAAAGTGCGGAAATGTTGAATATAAAAGACGGAGAAAAAGATGCTATCGGAAAAACGGTTAATTCGACGCGTACAGGTTATTACATGAGGAAACTTCTGGATGAAGGAGTAAAACTTACACCCGGACTGAATGTTTCCACACCGCATTTTTACGTTTACGCACGGTATACTGAAGCTTTGCTAATTTTTGCTGAAGCAGCTAACGAGGCTGTCGGTCCAGACGGCAATATTGGTGGTTTTACAGCACGTGAAATTATTAAAAAGATTAGAAACAGAGCGGGAATCTCTGGAAATACATATTTAGATGGATTAGACAAGGATGGAATGAAAAACACAATTCGTAATGAAAGAAGGATTGAACTTTGTTTCGAGGGATTCCGCTTTTGGGATATTAGAAGATGGAATGATTTGCAGGGAATGAATGAATCTGTAAGAGGAATTGATTTACAATATATGACTGAGTTTGAAGTCGAAAAAAGGCAATATGATGCATATATGATTTATGCCCCGATACCATATAATGAAACATTGAAATATGACATAATTCAGAATGCAGGCTGGAATTAAATAATAAAATTTGAATCGAATGAAAAGCAATATGAAAAATATAACTTTAGTAAAATCTTTGATAATATCACTTATAGTTGTGTTAACATCGAACTGTGGTAATCAGGAAGTTGATTTTCCTGACTATGAAACGCAAGCAGTATATTTTCCAATACAATATCCTATAAGAACATTAGTGCTTGGTGAAGACAGGTTAGATAATTCAATTGATTTGGAACATGCATTTAGCATTGGCGTATCAATAGGCGGAATGTATGAAAATGGAAAAAACTGGACGGTGGATTTTGAGGTAGATACAACTTTGATTACCAATGTGCAGGGAATTGATTTGGCAAATAACCTAGTTAATGTAAAAGTATTACCTGAAAACTATTACACCATTTCTCCTGCGTCCACCATGATTATTCCAATAGGTAGTTTTTCAGGAAAAGCTCGAGTTCAATTGACTAATGACTTTTTTAACGATCCCAATGCCTGCAATTTTTATTATGTTCTACCTCTGAAAATTGTTGATACAAACGCTCCTGCAATTCTTTCGGGAACACCGGCTTCTGGAGTTACCAACCCGAACCCCCATGTTTCTGGAGATTATTTATCACAACAAAACCCGAAAGATTTTACTTTGTTTGCTGTGAAATACATTAATCCGTGGCATGGTTTCTTCTTTCATCGGGGAGAACAATTTAGGAATGGGGTACTTAACAAAGTGTTTCATGCTGAAGATTTAGAAAAAAATACGGTTACAGAAATAAGAACTACAGGGTACAAAGAGGCTCTTTATTATAAGATGGGGCAATTTACAGGAAGTAGCTATAAATCACGATTGACTTTCTCTGATGAAGTTGATGGTGTGGGAGATATTGTTGTTACAACAGCTCCCGGGTCAAACAAGATTGCAACAGGAACAGGAAAATACTACACTTCATCCACCGCCTTCGCTCGTGAAAATGGTTCTTGGTTAGTCGATCCGAAAACAGGAAAATCCCAACCACATCTGACGATGACTCTTGACTTTACGGTTACTGGCATTTTGCCAGGGATGACTTATCAGTTTAAAGATACCCTAGTATTCCGGGATAATGGGGTGAAATTTGAAAACTTCAGGGTGCTTCTTAAAGAGTAAAATTGTATTAGTTAATTAGTTGTTATTGTCATGTTAAAGATTATACTTATATGTGTTGGTGTTGTCTTTCAGCTCAGCTTGCTCATAGCTCAGACACCAATGAAAGCCTTGACCTTCGGCGAAATAAAACCGCAAGGCTGGATTTACAATCAAATGCTCAGAGATATCAGCTCGGGAAATAGTTCGTATCTGGAACTTATGCGTCCACTTGGAGCTCCGATCACTAAAAGTGACAAAGGATATGGTGAGTTTGAAGGGAATTTCGCGGATTGTGTCATCCGGAATGCCATTCTCACCGGTTACAAACCATGGTTAGATAAAGCTAAGAATATTGCGGATTTCTTGTTGGAAAATCAAGATGAAAAAGGTTATATCGGAAGAAAAAGGCCTAATAATTTTAAGGAACTTGCTGAAAATGAAATTGAGCTGTGGAGTCAGTGTTGCTTTTTAAGAGCTTTCCTGGCATATCATGAATACTCAAAAGAGCAAAAATATTTGAATGCTATTATCAGTTCGGTTGATTTAATGATTCAAACTTTTGGTAGTCCCGAAAATAGGTATTTTATAGGGGAGACATCTATGGAGGGAGGAGCGCGTGCTCATGGTTTGATGTATATTGATGTGCTGGAGAAACTCTATCAATTAACAAGGAATAAGAAATATGTCGATTTTGCTTTTCGATTGTATGAAGATTATAGTATTGCTTTAAATTTGAAGAATGTTGACAACCAAAAATCATATCTTTTGGATCCGAATGTTCCGTTTTTTCATCACGCTCCTCATGTTGCCGAACATGCCCGAGTTGTTTACTGGTTAGCTACTATGACAAATAACCCAGAGTATAAGGTTATGGTGAAAAACAATTTGTCAAAGTTTATGGCAGCACTTTCTCCATCCGGAGGTTTGATAACAGACGAAAAAATACTTGAATCGGTTGGAGGTAAAAATGGTTCTCCTGATTTGCGTTATGAATACTGCTCAATTTTAGAAAGTTCACTCAGTTTTGAATCAGCATTTCAAAAATTCGGACAACCAGAAATCGCTGAGGTTGCAGAAACTATCGTTTTCAATGCCGCTCAGGCAGCACGGTTATCAAACGGGAAAGCAAATGCTTATTGTTCAAAGGACAACCAGTTTGAAGCAGTCGGAACAGCTGATAATTCAACGTTCAGGTTTCAATATGCGGCTTGTCACCGTATTCCCTGCTGTGTATTCAATGTGAATAGGATAATGCCTTATTATGTGGCAAACATGTGGATGAAAACGGGAGATGGAAAAGCATTGGTGGCAGCATTTTATGGTCCATCCGTGTTAAATACTTCAATTGCAGGAACACAGATTGAAATATCTCAAAAAACTTTGTACCCTTTTGAGAATGAGATTGAACTACATATTAACCCTGAAAAAGAAAAAAAGTTTGATATTTTATTGAGAATTCCTTCATGGTCGGCAGACACGAGAATTGAAGCTGGAAATGCTAAGCAAGTGAAAGAAAATGGATATGTGAGATTAGCTAAAAAGTGGAAAAAAGGAGACAGCGTGAAGATCAGATTTACACCACGAATTGAAATAAGAACGGCTAACAATAATGAATTTTACGTTCGAAGAGGAGCCTTGTTATATGCGTTGGGACTTGAAAATAAGCTCGTAGCAACCAAGGAATGGACAGGTACTGATTTTGCCAACTATGATGTAACATTGGCTAATACTGATGATGTAAATATATTCAGGGAATATAAATTTCCAAAAGCCCAAAACATAAAAGCATACACGGATTCTACCGTATTCGTTTATAAAACTAATCCGGAAGCCTCTCTCAAGTTTCCTTATGATAAGCCTTATGGCAATATCTATACTAATTTTCTTTATAAGGGGAAAGACGTGAAAGATACACTGGTTCCGATTGGTTCAGTTGTGCTCAGGCGGGTTACTTTTCCCGATTAATGAGCTTTGTCTGTGTGAAAATAATTCATCGATATATCAATTCATCATTTAAATTTAATGTTATGAAATTAAAATTTATAGTTGTTATTTTATTTTGCACGATGTTGCTTTCCGCTCAGAATCATTTTCCTGAGCTTGATCCTCCTCCGACTTCTTTCGGAAAAAATGCGACGAAAGTATTAACCAATTATGAAAAGTTAGACAGTATATATAGTAAGTTAGTTGCGCAGCCTTGGATGGTTGATGAGTATAATCGGCATTTTATCCCAAATGGTGTAGTAATAGTTACTGAAGATGCTCTTGGCGATTTGCCCAATTTGGAACGGATTGATTATCAGAGGATGCGTAATATGGGATTCAATATGCAGGTTATTCGTTTGTGTCTTACACGTATAGGAGGCTGGCCGGGATCTCGTTTCAGGGAAGATTTTTTCAAAAGAGTGAATCAGCATATTTTATATGCTAAAGAGAATGGAATCAAGACAATGTTTAAGTTAACGCTTTATGATAATACAAATGAGGCATATGGAAGCCTTAAAGAAAAACAATGGATTGCCCTCCTGAATAATGAAAACGGTACGCGCGACAAATACATTGAAGCATGGAGCAATATATTCCAAATATACAAAAATGAACCGGCAGTGATTGGTTACGATTTGTTGAACGAACCTTTGGCAAGTGAAGGATTTAATCGACAGTATCCCTGGGTGTTATTTCCGAATATTTTTAAAGATATTCCAACCTTTGAAAAGAAATTCTTTATTCCGCTTTACAATGAAGTAGTAGCCAATCTCAATAAAATTAGTCCCGAAAAATATGCTTTGATTCAGTGGTGGCATCATATACCACCGGAACATCGCAAAACTGGTCTGCCTTCAGCTCCGGCAAGTGCCGGGGTTAAAGGTAAAAATATCTTTTATGCACCTCATTACTATGGCACTGATCCGTCTATGATGATAGAACGCTACTTAGCAGATGCACTCACAATTAATACTCCCATTATCATTCCAGAGTACGGAGCTCCTACATTTGACGTAACCGATAAGGATATTGAAACACAATTGCTTTATCAACTGGCTTTTATTAAATCGCTTGATTTGTACGATAGGTATTGTGTCGGTCTGGTAAAGGCTTGGTGGTGCGGAAGCGCTTCGCTTTACGAGAAAAAGTCAGATCGTACCTGGGCAATGTTTGAAGGACGTTCGCATGCTCGGGGACCGGAACGAAAATATGTTACCGATTTGATGTGTCGACCTCGACCTTTAGCTATTGATGGGGTAGTTAATAGTTTTAATTATGATTTTGCTACCAGAAGATTTACCATGGATTTTACTTCAGGAAAAGGAACTGCCGTATCTGAAATTTATCTGCCGGTTAATCGCCATTACCCTGATGGATGCCGTATTCAACTTGATGGTATAGAAATGACCATAATGCCTGATAATAGAATGATTGTATCCGGGAATATAAATAATCAATCAATTGATATGTTCCATTGGGATAGTGACCGCCAGCAACTTATAGTAAAAAAATGGACGAAAAATAGTTCAAGGTTGCTACTTAAAATTATTCCGGGAATTCAGGATTAAAAAACATCATAAGAGCTTTTAATTACTGATTTAGTGTATTATATAAATTATATCAAACAGACTTTCTGAAATTTAATACAAAATAATAATGAAAAAGATAATCGGACTGATCTGCTTAATTTTAATGTTATTTTCAAATATTGCAATAGGGCAGGTTTCAGTTTCTCCCCAACCTGATCGTTCGGCTAAATGGATTGCCTATCCGGGTGAATTCGGTATCTGGACACACAAAGAGCTGATGTCGAGGAGAACAGAACGAAACGTGCCCGTACCTACCAGTTTGTCGCGGATTGATGCTCCGTATGGGATAATACGTTTCGATAAAAGAATAAAACTTGATAAACCTGAGAGAGCTTCCTTATATGCAGATGGTAAGTTTTACATCAGAGGTATTAATCGCGGAGGTATCATGTACGAATATGATCCGAAGGGTTTTGAACTGCCAGCCGGAGATTATACAATAGTAATTATGGTCGAAAATTACAACACCATGCCCGCTATCTATTTCAAGAGCAAATCGTATGTATCGGATCAGTCGTGGATGGTAAGTTCGCTTAACGAGGATAAAGTCTCTGCAGAGATATTACCTTTTTCCGATCCGACTCTACCGCCATCAACCTATAAACTTGCTGTTGCTCCCATTCGGGCTACTATCATTGATAAAGGTGAAAATTTCGTTTTGTATGATTTTGGGAAAGAAACTTTTGCATATCCGGTGCTGCATGGAATAACAGGGATTGGCAAAATCAATATTTATTACGGCGAAAGTAAAGAAGAAGCGTTAGCAGGTAAATTAGCCGAAACTTGGGATGAATTGAATATTAATACTCCGGTTGTTTATCATGATACATTGCCCACAAAAGCATTCAGGTATGTGCAGGTTATTAAACATGGAAATGTGGAATATGATGATTTTTCAGGACTTTATGAATATCTTCCTGTTGAAAACAGGGGGGCATTCAAATGCTCTGATGATTTATTAAACAAAATCTACGATGTTTCTTATTATACCTTACACCTTTGTACCAGAGAAGTTCATATTGATGGCATAAAGAGAGACCGCTGGGCATGGAGTGGGGATGCCTATCAAAGCTACCTGATGAACTTTTATACTTTTTTTGATGAAGATGTGAATAAGCGTACTTTTTGGGGTCTGCGTGGACATGAACCACAAACCAGGCATCTGAATTCAATCTTAGATTATTCATTCTATTGGATGATAGGATTATATGATCATTACCTTTTCACAGGTGATGTGCAGTTCATCAAACAAATATATCCCCGAATAAAATCAACCATGGAATTTATTTTGGGAAGATTGAATAAAGATGGTATTGCTGAGGGATTGCCTTCCGACTGGGTGTTTGTTGATTGGGCTCCTATTGATAAAAAAGGAGAATTGTCGTTTGAGCAATTGTTATTTATTAAGAGTATTAAAGCAATGGAAAATTGTGCTGAGCTCGCAGGGGATAATCAGACTAAACAAAAAATGGAAAAACTATATATTGAAAAGGTTAAACAGTTTGATGAAGTTTTTTGGTCGCAGGACAAAGGGGCATATGTGCACAATAGAATAAGAGGAGTTTTGTCTGATGAAGTAACACGCTATAGTAACATGTTTGCCGTGTTGTTTGATATGGTCGATGATAAAAGGAAGAACCAGATAAAAAATAATGTGTTGCTTAACGATTCGATTTTGGCGATAACTACGCCGTATATGAAATTTTATGAGTTGGCAGCATTGTGCGAAATCGGCGAGGAAGAAAAAGTGCTGGATTTTGTGAGGAATTACTGGGGAGGGATGTTAAAACTTGGTGCAACCAGTGTCTGGGAAACCTTTGATCCGACGCTACCCGATACAGCCCATTACAGCATGTATAACCGTCCCTTCGGAAAAAGCTTGTGTCATGCGTGGGGAGGCAATCCTGTTTATTTGTTCGGGCGTTATTATTTGGGAGTATATCCCACGGCTCCTGCTTATAAGGAATATGTTATTGAACCGAAGCTTGGAGGTCTGAAGTGGATGGAAGGAACTGTACCAACGCCGGTTGGAGATATCAAAGTTTCAGTGACACCAAAAAAAATAACGGTACAAACGGCAAAATCGACTGGAGGAAAATTAATATTTACGTCTAAACAGAAACCGAAAATTTCTGGTGGTATTCTTGAAAAAACAGAGAAAGATCGGTATCTTTTAATGTTGGACAAATCAAACACATTGTTCTCAATTGAAATCAAATAACTTAATTATATATTGTAATCTTATAAGTAAATGAAAACCAGATTTTTATTAAATTGTTATGTTGTTGGGATTTTCAATAAGAATATGAAAAAACAGCCGATTGTACAAGAGATTCTTATTTTTTTGTTTTTACTCATTTTTATAGGGGATGTGGATGCACAAAAACAAAAGAGTGTTTCTGGATCTCCTGTTACAGATGTGATGGAGGGTAAAGTGTTACGGTCTACTTTCCAAATTTCAGACCCGTTAGGAATCATTGTAAATGATATAGCTGATTTGAATAGAATGAAGGATCAACCCTTGTTGCATCTTGGGTTCATTGATATTACCAAACCTCCATACTCTGCTGACCCTTCAGGGAAAAAAGATGCGACAAAAGCAATTGCTGAGGCGGTTTTTTTCGGCCGTCACCATAAATTGGCGGTTTATTTTCCGGCAGGAGATTATTTGGTAAGCAATACGATTCCGTGTTTCGGGGGTTGGTCAGATGAAAGGACGCCCAATCACAAATACCTTCCCTGGATTGAAACCTGGCCCTGTGTTCTGATCGGAGATCGAAGAACAGGCAAAAAGCCAAGAATTATCTTGGCTCCTGATTCACGGGGGTTTGACGATCAGGATAATCCGAAACCTATCTTTAATTTTAATGCCAGAACTGTAATCCGCAAAAATACTACAGATTCTTTGGGTCCTAATGAAGGGTCGACAAGTTACCAGCAATTGTTTTACGGATTAGACGTGAAAATCGAAAAAGGTAATCCGGGAGCGGCTGTTTTAACGTTCAATGCTGCTGAAGGATCAACACTGCAAGATTGCGCTTTTGATGTAGGTGATGGTTTTACCGGGGTATTAGGAGGTCCTGGCAGTGGCGGAGCAATTTATAATGTGGAAATAAAAGGCGGAGCGATAGGTATGCAGTTGTTGTCATCCCGGCCGACATGTACTGTAACGGCTTGCCGATTCTCTGGACAGCGGGTTGCTGGAATACATTACGGACAAAGAGGCCCTCTGGTTCTTGTCGGTTGTGAGTTCCGTATGAATCCGGATGTTTCGGCAATCTGGGTCAGGTCAAGACTTAGGGAATATATGAAAACATCAGGAGAGGTGCTTGCAGGTAGTACGGTAGGCGTTATCGCTGAACCGAACGGAAGTGCAAGTTTGATTGATTGTCGTATAGAATATAAATCAAGTTCTAAAGTAAAACCTGCAATTTTGGCGGAAGCTTCCGTATATGCCCGCAATACATGGTTTTATGGTGTTAACAGTTTGATTGAGTCTTCTGAAGGTGTTGTGGACGCTCCAGAATTGAAGAAATGGACACAGGTGGTCGAAATGGCTGTTATCAATAAAGATTACTCCAGCCCGATGTCAACTTCGTTTTATATAGACGGACAAAAAAGATCCGCGGCGATAATAAAGGAACTCAAAACATTCCGGACTGCTCCAGCTAACCTGCGTTTGAAACACATTTGGGATGAAAAGAATTTTCCTTACTGGGATACGGCTAATACTATTAATGTAAAAGAAGCTCCTTACAATGCCAAAGGGGATGGAATAACGGATGATACGGAAGCTATACAGAAAGCAATTGATGAAAATGAAAAGGTGTTTTTCCCAAAAGGCGCTTACCGGGTAACAAAAATATTAAGAATTAAATCCGGAAAAAAATTATGCGGTATTAGCCCTGCTTACAGCATGATAGTTCCTGTTGCTGTAAAGGACGGGGATTTTAATAAATCGGAGAACCCGAATCCGGTATTGCAAATTGAGGATACTCCCGGGACAGGAGCGGTCGTGGCGTTTTTAGGCGTTTTTATGGGCAGGGAACAAGGAAAATCCTGTTATATGATGGATATTGCAGGAAGTAATTGTACTGTGCGATGTGTACTGCCTATTACAGGTTATACCAGTGCTGATCTTGATCCGCTTGAAAAAGGAAAATATCCTTGGAGCAACTGGAAATGGGAAGATATGGAATCGTTTAGTTTGCAAACTGGCTTCATAAAGCACTATTGGGTAGATAATTTTTGGGATAGTGTGGGAAATGCTATGATTGGTCCGGATTCGAATGAAGGAAATATTCCTAACTGGCCTCTTGTACGTGTTCACGGTAATGGTTCGGGACAATGGTATCTTTTTGTTGATTTGGATCTTCAGTTGTGCGGGAAAAATCATAGGAGGATGTTGATTGAAAACACAAAAGGACCATTTTCGATCTACGGACTCATGTTGCAGTATGGTAGTGGTATGTCCGAAATGGAAGTGGCGGATGCGGAGAATGTTTCCATTTACGGAGTTAAGAACGAACGGCCGGCTGTCGCCGTATGGATAAAAAAGTCCCGGCATGTATTGGTGGCTGGTTTGGGTGGCCCTGTTATGCTTTCCCGTACGCGAGGGAAAATTGTTGTGGAGAGTTCGTCGGACATAACCCTGACGAGTTTGACGCCGGATTTTAATAGTCCTAAAAGACCAATGATGCGAAGTCCGTTTGTGGTGCTGAAAACCGGAAACAAAGAATTATCCACGAATGCTTACGATCGCCCTATTCTTTACAAAGTGAATGATATGAAAAACAAATAACCAAGATTCAGTATAGAATATGAAAAAACAACAGACTGTACCAGAGATACTTATTTTTTTTATGTTAATTAGTTTTATATGGGGTGTTGATGCACAAAAAGTAAATAGCTTTTCAGGACTTCCACTTCAGGATATGAAGTCGGATAAATCAATGCAATCTACCTTTCAGATTTCCGATCCGTTAGGGATCAATAAAAATGATATAGCCGATTTAAACAGAATGAAAGATCAACCCCTGTTGCATCTCGGTTTTGTTGATATTACCAAACCGCCATATTCTGCTGATCCTTCAGGAAAAAAAGATGCAACAAAGGCAATTGCGGAGGCAGTTTTCTTCGGCCGTCATCATAAGTTAGCTGTTTATTTTCCGTCAGGAGATTATTTAGTGAGTGGTACTATACCCTGTTTCGGTGGTTGGTCTGATGAGCGGACACCCAACCACAAATATTTGCCATGGATTGAAACCTGGCCGTGTGTTCTGATCGGTGACCGCAGAACGGGCAAAAAGCCGAGGATTCTTCTGGCTCCTCATTCGCCGGGATTTGACGACCCGGAACATCCGAAAGCTGTTTTTAAATTCAATGCAAGAACCTTGATTCGTAAGAACGCAACAGATAGTTTAATGCCTGAAGAAGGTTCGACAAGTTATCAACAATTGTTTTATGGTATTGATATAAAAATCGGTAAAGGGAACAAAGGTGCTGCTGCCATTGCCTTTAACACGGCGGAAGGGTCTTCAATTCAGGATTGTACGTTTGATGTGGGAGATGGTTTTACAGGTATGCTGGGTGGTCCCGGCAGTGGCGGTGCTGTCTTCAATGTGAAAATTATAGGCGGACATACCGGCATGTATTTATATTCTTCCAGACCTACCTGTGTTATTGCCGGTTGTCGTTTTATCAAACAACATGCTTTGGGTATCAGTTACGGACAAAGAGGACCATTGGTGCTGGCGGGATGTGAATTCTTGATGAAACCCGGTGTTCCTGCTCTGAGGGTGAGATCAAGATTGGATGAGCATTTGGCAACCTCTGGTCAAGTTCTGGCGGGCAGTACGGTAGGTGTTATTGCCGAACCGAATGGCAGCGCAACTCTAACCGATTGCTGCATAGAATATATTAAACATTCGGCTGAAATTCCAGCTATTCAGGCTGAGGCGTCAGTGTATATTCGTAATACATGGTTTCGTAATGTCCGGAAACTGATCTGCTCATCAGAAGATAGCCTTGTTGCGTTATCTGGCAGGAAATGGACACGCGCTATCGAAATAGCCATGCCGGTAGGTGATTATACAAAACCGATGGTAACTCCGGTATATGTGGATGGAAAAAGACATGTCGGAAGGCTTTGTGAACTGGAAATACGGGACAAACTTCCGGGAGATTTGAGAACACGTCATATATGGGATGAAACGGAATTTCCGTATTGGGATCAACGAAATACAGTGAACGTAAAGAATCCTCCGTATAATGCTAAAGGGGATGGGGTCACGGATGACACTGAAGCTTTGCAACGGGCTATTGATGAAAATGCGCACGTCTTTCTCCCCAAAGGAGCTTATAAAGTGACAAAAACGCTGATAATAAAAGGGAAAACACAACTGTTTGGTATAAGTCCTTCGTATTGTTTGATTGTCCCGATTGCTGTTGAAGGTGGAGATTTTAATATGTCGTCCGTTCCAAAACCTGTGATACAGATTAATGATGAAGAGGAATCCAGCCCTGTACTAGCTTTTTTCAGTGTTTTTATGCCTCGTGAACAAGGAAAGTCATGTTATATGCTTGATGTTGCCGGTAGAAATACAATAGTAAGGTGTGTGCTTCCGATTGCAGGAACTACTGCAGCGGATATAGATCCGCTTGAGAAAAAAATTTATCCATGGACTAACTGGAAATGGGAAGATATGGAATCTTTTGCTTTGCAAACCGGCTTTTTAAAAGTGCTTTGGAATAACAACTACTGGGATAAGGACGGAAATGCAATGGTCGGATCAGATTCACCAGAGCAAGGCATTCCCAATTGGCCGACAGTAATAATACACGGCAAAGGATCAGGTAGATGGTATCTATTCATAGATCATGATTTCCGCATGCATGGAAAAGATTTTCGCCGGCTATTGGTGAATAACACGAAAGGTCCACTTTCAATTTATGGGGTGATGCTTCAATATGGAAATGGCTTATCCGAGATGGAGGTTGCCGATGCGGAAAATGTTTTTATCTATGGAATAAAAAATGAAAGGCCAGCAGTTGCCGTATGGGTAAAAAATTCCAGTAATGTATTTGTCGCTGGTTTGGGCGGACCTGTTATGCTTTCCCGAACACGGGGAAAGATTGTTGTGGAAAATTCGTCGGATATAACTCTGACAAGTTTGACTCCGGATTTTAATAATCCTGGCAGACCCATGCTGAAAAGTCCGTTTGTGGTACTGAAAACCGGCGATGAAGTATTGTCCACAGATCCTTACGATCGCCCGATTCTTTACAAAGTGAATGATAAGAAAACGGAGTGATATGCTTAAATTTAACAGTTGAAAATATATAATATTTTGATATGATTAAAATAGACCATTTTAAAGATAAATTGAATTTGAGCATCGGAGTATCATTATTTTTGCTTCAAGGAAATATGATGGCTCAGGAAACAAATCGTCCAAATATCCTTTTTATTCTTACTGACGATCAACGTTGGGATGAACTTGGATATGCAGGCAACAAAGTCATTCAGACTCCCGAAATGGACAGGTTAGCTAATGAAGGAGTTTACTTCAGAAATGCTTTTATCACTAGCCCCATTAGTGGAGCGAGCCGTGCTTCAATATTAACCGGTGTTAGAGAAAGAACCAGCGGTTACGTTATGGGTGCAAAAGTGCCGGCAACACCCTATATGAACCTGTCGTATCCAGCTGTCCTTCACGAGAATGGGTATTATACCGGCTTTTTTGGGAAACTGGGAATTCGCTATAACGAGTCGACTTCAATTTTTAATGAGTCGGATAGCTACGACAGGGATGACCGGCAACCAAATCGGAAAGGATATTATTACAAAACAATAGATAATGATACAGTTCATTTGACAACATATACCAGTTATCAGGCTCAGCAGTTCTTAAAGGATGCCCCCACAAATAAACCATTTTGTTTATCGCTCAGCTTTAGTGCGCCTCATGCCCATGATTCATCGAAAGAACAATATTTCTGGGATAAGAAATACGACCATCTTTACGAAGACATAACCATAGCTCCGCCTTTGTTACGAGAAGATCAGTATTTTAATGCGCTACCTAAAGAAGTAAAAGATGGATTTAACCGCGTGCGTTGGTTCTGGCGCTACGATACACCAGAAAAGTACCAACAGAGTATGAAAGGTTATTACAGGATGATCAGTCAGGTTGACCATGAAATTGGGCAGATTCGAAAAACTTTGGAAGAAAAAGGATTAGCTGAAAATACGGTTATTATCTTCATGGGCGACAACGGCTATTTTACGGGTGAGCGACAATTGGCGGGAAAATGGCTGATGTATGAAAATTCGTTGCGAGTACCCATGATTGTATATGACCCAAGGTATAAAAAACACAAAGATATAAATTCACCGGTATTGAATATCGATGTTCCGTTTACCATACTCGACCTTGCTGCTGTGCCTGTGCCGGATCATTATCAGGGTTTGAGCCTTTGCGATTATTATATAAAAGGAAGAAAACCGGTTCACAGAAAAGCCATACTATTCGAACACTTGTGGGAGAAAAAGGAAATCCCTTCTTCCGAAGCAATTCGTACGGATCGTTGGAAATATCTCCGTTACAGGTTTATTAATGCTCCGGAAGAGTTATATGATTTGAAAAACGATCCTTTGGAAATTAGGAATTTGGCTCTTAATCCTTCTTATAGAAAAGTAATTGACAAGTTAAGGAAAGAATGTGATGCTCAGGTGAAGAAATATTCCGAAGCAAGTCTGGAAAAAAATAATTTGAAATGAAGAAAATAATAATCTTTGGTGCAACAACTCTTTTGCTACCTATTGTTTCTGCTCAGAATCGTCCGAATGTGATTTATGTGTTTGCCGACCAATGGAGAGCGCAAGAGGTGGGGTATGCTGGGTCAGAGAATGTTTCAACTCCTAATATTGATAAGCTTGCCGGTCAAAGTCTTAGTTTTACCACGGCTGTATCGTGTTGCCCGGTTTCCGGAGCATATCGTGCTTCTTTGCTGACTGGTACCTACCCTTTGACCCACGGAGTGTTTTATAATGACAAAGAGATAAATAGAGATTTAACATCCGTGGGTGAGGCTTTCAAAAATGCAGGTTACGCTACGGCTTACATTGGCAAATGGCATGTAGACGGGCATGGGAGGAATTCTTTTATTCCTAAAGAACGCCACATGGGATTTGATTACTGGAAAGTAAGGGAATGTACCCACGATTACAACCATTCGTTTTATTACACAAACACGCCCGATACCCTGTATTGGGAAGGATACGACGCTTTTGCCCAGACACGGGACGCGATTGGTTATTTGCAAAATGCGGATCGAAGTAAACCGTTTGTGTTGTTTCTTTCGTGGGGACCTCCGCATAACCCGTATCAAACAGCTCCCGAAAGATTTAGGGAAAAGTTCAAAGATACTTCGAAATTCCGGTTGAGGGAAAATGTTCCGAAAGAATACGAAGCGAAGGCTAAAAGAGATATTGCCGGATATTACGCACACATCGAAGCGTTGGACGAATGCATGGGAATGCTGCTGGAGAGCATTAAAAAACAGGGATTGGAGGAGAATTCAGTGGTGGTTTTCACGTCTGATCATGGTGATATGCTTTATTCGCAAGGAATGACGGACAAGCAAAAGCCATGGGATGAATCCATATTGGTTCCTTTCTTATTGCGATATCCGGAAAAGTTCGGTTACAATCAACGACTGATACAAACTCCTTTACGTTCGCCGGATATTATGCCGTCCCTCTTGTCGCTATGTAGTGTGAAAATACCAAAAACGGTTGAGGGAGTAAGTCAGGCTTCTTATTGGGAAAAAGGTGTTGAATCAAATGATACCGTCGCTTTAATAGCAACGTATGTTCCGTGTCATAATTGGAATTATAAAAGAGGAGGACGGGAATATAGAGGAATCAGAACAACACGCTATACTTATGTTCGGGATTTAAAAGGCCCATGGCTATTGTACGACAATCAGGCCGATCCACTGCAGATGCATAATTTAGTGAATCAAAAAGGGATGAAGAAACTTCAGTCTCATCTGGAGAAATTGCTTCAAAAGGAACTGGACAAGAGGAAAGACGCGTTTCTTTCCGGATATGAATACATGAAGATGTGGAATTATGACTTCGATGAAAAGTGATTGTGCGCATTAACTCCATATCCATAAAATAAAATCTAAAAACCATGAAAAGATACGCTTACAAGATGTTCCTTAAACCCGGTTACGAAGCCGAATACAAGCGTCGCCATAGTGCCATATGGCTGGAATTGAAAGAATTACTGACAAAATCAGGTGTTAGCGATTATTCCATTTTTTTTGACAACCGCACCAATACACTTTTTGCCGTGCAAAAAATTTCGGGAGAAGGGAATTCTCAGGATTTAGGGTCAAACCCCGTTGTTCAAAAATGGTGGGCTTATATGGCGGATATTATGGAAACAAATCCGGATAATTCTCCTGTTTCGATAGAACTCACAGAATTGTTTTATTTGAAGTGATGATTCATCCTTTTGTATAACTTGTCTGAAATTCTGAGTAGGGTGTTGTATTTACGATAAATATTCTTATTATTTATTTCCTTAAATCAAAGTAAATATCAATATTTTTTACAAATCTAATTATTAAATCATGAAAAAAATCACGTTACATTTAAGTATTATTATCATGTTCATCTTTGCTTGTAGAAGTGTTTCTGCACAGGCGTGGGACGGAACGACTGCCATAATTTGGACCCAAGGAGACGGATTAAGTCCGGCAACAGCGTATGAAATATCAACACCGGAGAATCTGGCGTACTTAGCTCAGCAGGTTAATGCAGGGACCGGTTATGCCGGAATATATTTTAAAATGACCGGCAATTTGGATTTAGGAAATTTTGCGTGGACAAGAATCGGGTCGAGCCAGACCAATTCTTTTAAAGGGGTATTTGACGGTTTGGGTTATTCTGTTTCAAATTTATTTATCAACAGGACAGGAAATAATACAGCCGCGGATGGAACATACGGATTGTTTGGATATGTTTATGGTGGAACGATCAGGAATTTAGGAATATCAAGTGGTTCAGTCGAAGGTTTTACCATGATTGGATCTTTGGCAGGTGTTTTGAATACAGGAACTATTGAGTATTGTTATAACAAATCTGCAATAAAAACCGCACGAGCAGGCGGACAATTCGGAGGTTTGATAGGTACTCTTGTTGCTGGAACTGTTCAGTATTGTTATAATGCGGGAAATGTTTTGGAAGACAGGGTGGCAAATAATAATATAGGAGGAATCGTGGGACAAGCTACAGCGGGAACGATTCAGTTTTGTTTCAATACGGGATTAGTTTCGGGAAATAATGGAACAGCCGGAATTGCGGGTTCAGGTGGACTAGCTGTGATACATGATTGTTATAACACTGGTGAGGTTGTTGGAGTTCAGAATTTTGCCGGAATTACAGGGAATATATCAACTACAGAGACTCCTATATATAATTGTTATACAACAGGTTTTTTGAATCTAAGTGTTCGTACCGGAAACTATGGAGCTATTATTGGAGCCAATGTTGACCGTGAAGCAAATAATTGTTATTATGACAGCCAGATCATAGTTTCTTCATTAATTCAAAAAGGCCAGCCGAAAATCACATCAGAAATGTTAGGGAGTGAATTGGAGACTGTTTTGGGAGGAACTAATTGGATATTTGATGGAGGGCTCTATCCCGGTTTGAAAAATATTAATAGTTCAGATGATGCAATCTTAAGTTTAACACCATTCGTTTTAGTTACAGAAGATAATGTGTCAGAAATAAAATCAAATTTCACAGTAGAAAGATCTTCTGGTGTGAACTGGACTTCCTCAGATCCCGGAATAATTGATGTTGAGGGTAGTATTGCAATCATATTAAGAAAAAACACAGATAGAGATGTGTTACTTACAGCAACACTCGGATCTTCCGTAAAAAGATATGAACTAAAAGTTCTTTCGAATTTTTTTTCGGCACAAAATTATAAACCGCTTCTGCTAAATGAGATTAAAGCTAAAGGATGGATATATTCTCAGATAGAACGTGATTGGACGTCAGGGACATCATCTGTTTTATGGAATAATCTTTATTTGCCTACAACGCTTGGATCAATAAAAGAATTAAATAGTAATGTCCCTAATAAATTTAAAGACAGTTTAAATCGTTGGGTATATAGCTGGAATTATGGGGAAATGGAAGGTAATCTCGCAGATGCAGCGGTGCGTGCTTCATTTTTAGTTGATAATGCAGCATTGAAATCACGATTTAAATTGATTATGGATTTTATGGTTGACTCAATCGCTGCTACACAGTATGTAGATTCTCTTGCGTTGACAAATTATAATGGGGGCGAATTATTTGGACAAACATGTATGGAACGTGCAATGCTTGCATATTATGAATATAGTGGAGAACAGAAATATTACGATGCTGTAAAATTATTGGTGGATAAAACAATTATACAATGGAATAATAAGTTTGATAACGGAGAAACTTATTTTGGAAGAGATTTCGATAAAAAAGGAGCAATGAACCACAGCATAACGTATGGGGATATTCTGGAGTATTTATTCAGAAAGACTGGGGATAGAAAATATGTGGATTTTGCATTTAGATTCTATAATGATTTTACGACATTTGTAGATAGAGTCGGTGAAGATGATGATGGTGGTGCGGATGATGCGTTAGATATGTTAGCCGATTCAACCACCTTGTTTAAAGGTCATGCCCCACATACTGCCGAGGGTTTGCGTATGCCGGTCTGGCTCTCAACTTTTACTAATGATTCTACTTTAACTATCAAGCAGACATATAATCTGGCATTGGAGAATATACCATTAAAACTTAATAAATCATTATCTCCAACCAAAGGTTTAGTCACCGATACTGCTTTAGTTGAGAGCATAAACGAGAAATGTTCAAGCGGAAACTTACCTTATGAATATTGCTCTCTTACAGAGACTTTGAATTCATTATCTTCAATCTGTCAAAAATACGGTGATGTTGAAAGCGCTGAGAGTTCGGAGGTGTTGTTTTTTAATGCAGCTCAGGGGGCTCGATTTTCTGATGGTAAGGCAAATACTTATTTAATTGCTGATAATGTTGAGAAAGCCTCAATAAATAAAAATTGGCGTTATCAATATTCTGCTTTACACAGCATTCGTTGCTGTAATTTAAATGCAGCACGCATAGCACCATATTATGTAGCTAATATGTGGATGAAAAATCAATCGGAAACGGAATTGATTGCATTGCTGCATGGCCCATCTTCAGTTACAACGAAAATGAATGACATTGATGTTACTGTTATTTCGAATACAAATTATCCTTTTGAAAATACAATCAGATACCTTGTTACATGTGATGCTCCGGTTAATTTTTCTTTGCTCATCAGAAAACCTGATTGGTCGAAACAACCGGTAATTACCGCAGATGGAGCAACAGTAAGCATGCAGAATGGTTTTATAAAAATCGAGAAACAATGGGGTACATCGCAACAAACGATAACTATTCAATTTGATGAAAATATAATGGTGAAAAAACTTGATAATGCAGATTCACATGACTTCTATGTACAAAGAGGGGCACTAATTTATACTTATCCTTTTGAAAATGACAAAACATTTGAACAGATAAGAATAACCTTTCCAGGATATAATCATTGGGAAATTACGATACCTTCAGCTGTAATTCCTGATTATTACGGGATGAAAATGTTATCGGATTCAAGATTAATGTTTGGAAGAGACTCTTCGTTTTTGCGCTATCGCCTTATGAGTCCATATAATGCTAATTACCCGTATGATGCTTCAAGAGGTAAAATTATAGGACGTTTTGTTGCGAATGGGAACATCGTTGAAAGAAGTCTGATCCCCGTTGGTTGTGCTAATACACGTCGAACAACCTTTTCTGAAGGAGATGTTATAAGTCCATTGGTTCCGGTAACTATTGAATTAGTAGGAGAGCTGACAGTGAATCGAGGACAAAGTATTCAGTTATCAGCAGTTGTAAGGGATCAGCATAATGATACAATTGCAAACCCACAGATAACTTGGTCTTCGTCAGGAGGAACTATTACTCAGAATGGTTTGTTTACGGCAACAACAACTAGCAATCTTGTTTATGTAACTTTACAGTGTGGCGCAATTAGTTCTATTTTTAAAATTTACATTAATTGTATCGTATCAGACTCAATAATTAGTGGTTTCGGTAAATTACGTTTTTTTAAACATGGTGTGGAAATAACAAACAACTTAGCTACCACTCATATTATTAAAGGTGATTCTGTTGTTGTCTTTGCGTCTCCTGACACAAATTGTCTGTTAGATTATATTGGAGTAAATGACACGATAATATACGGTTCTCCCGTAAAATTTATTATGGGAGATGAAGATGTTTTAGTGACGACATCTTTTAGTGAGGGTACAATTGTTTTTAATGAAACGTTCGGAACATCTGACGTACTTACAAAACCAATCATTGGAACCGGAGCATATACAGGATATGATAATTATCCCTCACAAACCTTTGGCCCAATTAGCGGAACCACATCAAATTCCGCTATTCATAATCCGGCTTTCACTAATCCTTCCGATTCTTTATCTACTCATTTATATTTGCAGAATTCCAATCTCAAAATCGGAAATCTGGGGTTGATAAGTGGTCAGGTTTGGCAGCTTAAGTTTAAATTAATTCCGTCTGTAAATGATTCGTTGGATAAGCTTCCGCCATTATCGAATATTCAAATTGAGTATAACAATGTGGGAACAATACTTCCTTATGCCGATGGAACTGTTATTCTACAATCTAGTGATTCAGTAATCTTGAATAATGCTCCGGTTGTTGTTGTAAATCTTCCGTCTAATACTCAATTTAATTGGATGTCATTTAGGGCTCCTAATGTAACAGGTTTTACTAACAGAGCACGAATTGACGATGTAATTATTATAGGGATATCAGGAGGTGCAAAAGTACCAAAGACACTAACTTCAGTTGTTAATTCAACGGGAAGTCATAATATATCGGTTACTTCAACCAGTAATCAGTTACGGGTAACTGGAGATTTATTAATAGGCAGCGAAATTGAAATATTTAGTTTGTTGTCGGGATCAAAGATTGCTTCAAAAAAGATAGTAAATATACCTGAAGTATTATCTACATTTGGCTTCCCGGACGGAGTTTATGTTGTGTCGGTAAAAGATTCAAAAGGAGTTTATGTAAATATTAAAGCGATAATTTATTAACTCTAAATTATTGTAGCTTTCGAAATATTTTACTTCCCGTCAAAGAAGTCCTCGTAAATTTATTAAAAAAACAAATTTACGAGGACTTCTTTGGTTATGGAAAATTACTGTTTCAAGTTTTCAATAAAAATATTTTTTATAACGAATGAAATTTAAAATAAATTAAAATTATTCAAATTAACAAATAAAAATCTTGTTTTGAACTGACAGATGTTAATTTTGCCCGCAACCAACCAAAAGGGATATAATGATTATACTCCTAATTGAAAAATATATAATTATGAACGAAAAAGAAATCTGTTTACGTTTACAGGAGCAGCTATGTGCATTTATCAAGCACGTGTCAATCAACTTTCCGGGCGATGATGCCCAAATGCATCAATTTATCCAACGCATGTTAATTACGATGAGTGAGGAAGAACGCAACAGATTGAAGCGTTTTTTAAAACTTTACAATTATATGCTAAAGGTGCCGGGACAAAGCATCATTTCGAAACCCTGGTGCGATAAAAGGGTATTGAAAGCCAAATCATTCATCGAAAACAATTACGGAAATGAGCTGAGGCTGGCTAAAATTGCAGTGAATGTGGGTTTGACCGAAGCAACATTAAGTCGGTTGTTTCATAAGTATTTATCCATTACCTTTACCAATTATGTAATAAATTACAGGGTAAATAAATCGTTGAATCTATTATTGGAGTCAGATAATAATATAGATGAAATTGCCTGTCAATGTGGATTTAATAGTATTCGTGATTTCAGACGGACTTTCAGGAAGATTCAAGGAACTTCGCCGGGTATTCTCAGAAAGGAAAGCAGGACATTGCCAAACCATAGTTTCATGATTTAAAGCAACGAAAAACCCCGGATTGGCTGGTTGAACAGTAGCATAAATGCTATGTTGAAACATCCCAATCCGGGGTTATAATTTTGTGTTAAGCACAAATTCATTTTATGCTAAGCACAAATCATTTTTATGAAGAGCATAAATTCAATTTGTAAAGAGCATAAAATGAATTTTAGTTGTATAAAAATAATGCATTTTGAGAGAAGATATGCATTATTATTTACGGGATAAAGGAGTGAATTTGTTGATAATAAGTAGCACCAAAACGCAGAAGCAGATGGTAAAAGCAGTTTTCAGATTAAGATCTTTAGGTGGCTTTATTATAACTTCAGCTACTCGCTTATTTTCTATTATCTGTTTTGTGGATACCTGCGTCCGGGTTGCTGTCGCTTTTTTTAGATGATCATTCTTTTTAATAATGCTCTTTTTTTTAAGGATAACAATTCCATTGGCAGTGCCCGAAGAGTTGTTTTGCAGCCAACCGGATAGCACCGGACAACTGTCGGTTTTTATTATCACCAGTTCCTCCAGGATTTCTTCAGTAGTATATTCCCGGAATGAATCAGCAGATATTTGCTCTTGCTGATTGATAAACAGGCTGTCGCGCATTGTTTCAGTGCTTTTCGATGCAGATAAGCCCAGTTGGGCGGTGGACTTGCATCCACCCCAACTGAAACATATTAAGAACAATAACACAAAACTACAATACCTGAAATCAGCCAGCCGGTTTAACCAACCATTCTGAAAT